>Ga0310039_10001992_pt1 | contig 13957 bp, 14 predicted proteins | sample Sb_taG_4_FD_200460 | JGI IMG/M metagenome (GOLD analysis project Ga0310039, IMG submission 200460) | Peat soil microbial communities from Weissenstadt, Germany - Sb_50d_6_BS metaG (v2) (version 2) | ecosystem: Environmental > Terrestrial > Soil > Wetlands > Peat | place: Germany: Weissenstadt... | reverse complement strand
GCGTGCTCCTGGGAAGCGTCGCCGAGGATGTGATTCGACACTCCCGCTTCCCCGTGCTGACGCTCAAGACCCCTTCTCTGCTCGATGCCACGGTCTCGGAACCGGCAGAGGCTTGTGCGGTGGTTGCTCGGCAGGCCGAGGCGAAGCCGTCGCGGAGCGTGCTGGTGTTCTAGCCCTGAAACTCGCGTAAGTCCTGGTTCGTCCGGCTCAAGTCTGATTGCCATAACCCCTATTCTGGTAATGGCGAAGGGACACCTCAAGACAGGCTTTTCGGGCATGGTTCAAACGCAGGTCACAGCTCAGGGATGGCTGGGGTCGACGCCCGAACGGCGACGTCCCCAGATCCGAGGCTGACGCGCTGGGGGCTCGCTAGCTATTGCCAGCTCGACCCCAGCCACCCCGCTCTTGTCACCCGCCAAGAACCGGGAGTTGAACCATGCCTGATCCCTGCGGGTCGAGCTTGTCTCTGAGTCGGCTTCCGGCATGGCCAGTGCTTCGATCTCTCCTCCTGGAGCGACCCGGAATTCAGGCAACTTGGTAGGCGTGATATGCTACCAAATGCTACATTTTCCGGGTTTATTGCAATCGACAAAGACTCGATTTTCGGCATAACCCCTTAATTTTGTGTAGCTTGTGTCAATTATACTTATAAGCATGTGTTCTGGAAAGTTTAACGCAATTACTTGCAGCATCGAGAGTTGCGCTGCTTTTGGCGTATGTAGCATGGTGTTCGAATTTACCCCCCTTTTGTCGCATTTTACCCCCGCCTTGCCTTCCAATCGGCTTTGAGAGTAGCAGGGGCCAGCCGCGATCCGGCAACCAAGGAAAGAGAGTGGCCACGTTCGCTCTCGTGACAACGGTCGCGCTCCAACCGCCTCCTGCCAGATCAACTCCGGGTGCACCTGCCCGCGCTGCGAACCGTCAAGCTTTTTCCAGCCTTTCTTACCTGACTGATCGACAAGTCGTGCGCCATCGGCATGTCGGGCGGCCAGGTTTCCTCGCTTCAATGAGCACACACCCGCGCACCGCCGTTCGGCCTGGGCGACACGCGGGCTTGCTTCTGCTCCGAAAATCCGGCCCGGAATTGGCCGGATGGCGCGGCAACACCCCCAAACCCCCATTGGTCGCCGGGGGTGCACTGCTTTCGGGGGGGCGTGCTTCCGTGGTGCCGGACCCGGTTCGAAGGCACAGACATCGGCGCGCCGTAGTGCCGTCACACGTACTGATCACCGGAGACGAGTGTCGGAGGACGTCGCGAGGGAGACATTCTGCTCCGCGCGCTCCCCAAGAGTCGGGGGCAACAATACCGGGTACGCAGCGACGTCCGGGCCAGACTCACACGCGGGCTCGAGGCACCATTGAAGCTCGGCCTCCTACCCGACACACGCCCCCAGCTACCAAAAACTACCAAAAGGCCGCTCAATTTTCATCATTCCGGGTCCCGCGAAGCGGCATGAGAGACTCACACCGAATTGCCAAAGATGGTCCCTACGATCCCGACATACATAGTGTACGACAATCTCGCGCAATGCTTCGGCCACGAACCCTTGTGGGGGCAACATTCGTCTTCAATCACCGGCCGCTTGAGACACCCGAGAGCGGAAAGGAGCGGAAAGGGCCAGCCACTTTCTGGCACCCGGGAAACGTGGCTGGCCCCAACGTCCCCCTCGGGAAACGTGGCTGGCCCCAACGTCCCGGTGGGGTGAGGGAACCCCGACTTAGCCGCCGTGGCCGATGCATGGCCCGAGTTGCCCGAGGCCCTGAAAGCCGGCATCGTGGCGATGGTCAAGGCCGCGCGTTCCTGAGACTCGCCCCCTCCCCGGCGTGGGTCGGGCCGCGCCCCGGGAGGCGAACACAATGCGAGCGTACACTGGATCGAAATCCCCTTGCACGGAGTGGGTCGGGAACCGCCCGGGAAGGGAGGGCGCCGGGATTTCGAGCCGGACCCCAGTTCACTCCCGAGGGTCGGATGCCGTAGACTGATGCTTGAAGCCGGGAGTCATGACCCGGCGAATGGCCGCTCTGGTGGGCGCGGCGAACCCTAATCCGCTCCGTCCCACCCGACGGCCCGCTTGGGGACCTGACTCCGATCTGGCCGCTGTCGAGGATGCGCGGCCGTAGGCGATCCGATCCGGCATCTTGGCTCTGGTCAATCCCCCAAGGCGTGAACGATCCACAGCAGGACCCGATCACAGTCCTGCGTGGAAAGGCAGAGTGATCAGGGTCCTCTTCGGTCAGTCCCTTCATTGGAATCCGTTATATGACCGCTCATAGGTACTTACCGATTCTCAAGGGGAAGCAAGGCGAGTACTGGGCGCTTCGCCTGCTGAGAGATTCGACTAGAGACCAAGTTGTCCCGATGATCGAAGTGGTTCCTCCGTCCGCGAAAAGGGATGTCAACAAGCAAGTCATCGTGACCGCCAGCACTATAGCCAGATGCTGGCCGGCGAGGCGGATTCTGGTTGATTTCCACTTCATTCAAGGTTTCATTACGAAGGAATCCGGGGCAACGCCGATTGACGAGTTTTTCGACAACGCGGAAGGAGAAAATTGACGCCATCCCAGTTACTTCTCCTGGGAATGGAAAGGCTTATCATGCCGCGGTTCGCCGAGTGCTCGAACTCGACAACCGCGGACTCGCGATGCGCGTGGGACCCGATGTCTCCCTGGACGAAGGCAGGAGAGTCAAGGCCATCGACATTCTCTTGACCCACCTGGGAGCGTCCGCCGATGTCGTCGATCTTGTGCTCGATTTTGGGACGATCAGGGGGCTCCATACCAACCTGCTTTCGCACTCAATGCATACGGCAATAGCATCACTCCCCCACCTTTCCGAGTGGCGCAGCCTAACCGTGGCTGGGTCTTCATTTCCCAAGAACCTTGGAGAGATCCAGCAGGGCGAATGGACGTACATCGAGCGATCAGAGTGGTTAGCCTGGCGTGCTCTGGCGGGTCTCAAGCCCAAGATCGCGCGGCTTCCATGGCACGGCGACTATTCTGTGGGATCGCCTGACCTACCCTTCACGGGCATGGCCAACCTTCCTGCGAGTCTCCGTTACTCAGTCGGAGACGACTTCCTCGTCTGGAGGGGCTACTCTCTGAAGACGCATGCCCGTGGTTACCTGCAAATCTGTGACATTTGTGCGGATCTGTCCGGGCGATCTGATTTCGCCGGGGCGAGCTTCAGTCCTGGTGATTCCGAAATTCGAGCGAGAGCAGCCATGTCAGGTTCGCCTGGCGGTCCTTCGCAGTGGCGGGCATGGGCGACGAATCACTACATCGAGCTTGTCGTCTCTCAACTCGCCAATCTCCCCTCGCCTTGATCTTATCCCGAACTATCAGACGCAGGTGATCGCTACTGACCGCCGAAACAAGCAGACCAGATAGCTCCTTCTTCTTCTTAGTTTTCAGCCCATGAGTGATGCCGACCTCTTTGAGCGATGCGGTAACTTCTTCTCGCCAAAGGAGTTGAACAATTGCTTCAGGATTCACTTGCTCGTTCTTCTGAGCGTGACGGATCTGCGTCAGTTCAACGATGCCATCCTTTTCTTCGGCAAGCATAATCCCCCAACACCCTGGGATCTTTGCAGTCGCGGTTAATAAGTGCTTGGAGCCTACAATGAGCGTGATGGAGTCGAAACACTCACCATAAATCTCGGATTGTTGCGGGAGCCGATCGAGTGTGTCCAGTTCACTCTTGATCTCATAACCGTCGATGGAACCATTGATCACGGCCATGTCGGCTCGTGCCTTACCTTGCCTGAGTCCTAATTCATCGATGATGAGAGTGGAGGATTCACCGTTGTGATTTTCCTCAAGAAGCGCTCGTAACGCCCTGCGTATGTCGAAATCACGCATGGCTATATGACCTCTGGAATGACGAAGGAGAGTCGTCTGGCTTGGTAGACAGACAGGCCCCTCCAGTAGCGTCCTCACGAAGGATACTGTCGGTAATCAAGTTCGAAAGCTCCAGTGTTGCCAGGACTGCCCGCTCAGAAGAGCTGAATCGGCCACTGGCAGAGTAAGCGAGGCCTTGGGTTCCCTGCCTTGCTTGGTCGCATTCGAGCCAGGGGGACCGATCGGGTCGCCACGTGCGCGCCCCGATTAAGGACCATTCTTGGTTCAAGGTCAATGGGGATGTGCGGTTTGGGGCGAACATTACACCCGACGAAGTGTCCCCAAGTTCATAGTCTCCCGCCGGAAGTCAAATCATGGATGCCGCTGCCTTCGTTGACAAATGGCGGAAGTCTCGACGCTCGGAGCGATCCGCCTCGCAAGAGCACTTCCTCGACCTTTGCGAAGTCTTGAAGCATCCCAAGCCCGGGGCGGTCGATCCCAAGGGGTTGTCGTTCACGACGGAGCGCCGGGTCGCGAAGGAGGGGGGGAAGCACGGGTTCGCCGATGCCTGGAAGAAAGGGTTCTTCGGCTGGGAGTACAAGAAGAAGGGAGGGGATCTCAACGAGGCTTATAACCAACTTCTCCAGTACAGTGGGGACCTAGGGAACCCGCCGCTGCTGGTCGTTTCGGACATGGACCGGATCGAGATCCGGACCCGGTTTACCGACTATCCGACCACGAACTACGTCATCACGCTCGACACGTTCGCGACACCTGGGAATCTCGAGAAGCTCCGCTGCCTCTTCTACGAGCCCGAGAAACTTCGGCCCGAGAAGACGATCGAGAAGATTACCGAGGAAGCCGCCAAGAAGCTGGCGGAGCTGGCCCCGAGCATGCGGGATCGCTTCACCGATTCGACGCGAGTTGCCCACTTCCTGGACCGGCTCATCTCTTGCATGTTCGCCGAAGACGTTGGGCTCTTGCCGAATCGGGTTTTCAGCCAGTTTCTCAAGAAGACGAATCGTGACCCCCACTATGTTAACCGCGACATCACCCAGCTTTTCGAGGCGATGGCCAACGGTGGGGACTTTTTCGGTGAGAGCATCCCGCACTTTAACGGTAACCTCTTCGACAATACGCCGCCTTTGGACCTGATCGGGACTGAGTTTCCTATCCTGATCGAGGCCAGCACGTTCGACTGGAGCGAGATGGACCCGTCCATCTTCGGGACCCTTTTCGAGCGGGTCATGGACCCCGCCCAGCGTTCCCAGCTTGGCGCTCATTACACCGGCTATCGGGACGTTGCCACTCTGGTCGAACCCGTCGTCATGGCACCGTTACGCCGCGAGTGGTCCGAGGCCCTGGAGAAGATCGCTTCCTTGGCCCCCGATGTCATCGAGACACGCCACGGGGAGAGCCTCTTCCAACCCGCCAATGAGTCACGAATTCAGGAAGCCCAGAGGCTCGTCGACGTGTTCCTGGATCGCCTCAGAGCGATCCGAGTCCTTGACCCGGCTTGCGGATCGGGGAACTTCCTCTACGTCACGCTGCGAATGCTGAAGGACCTGGAGAAAGAGATCCTCGTAGAGTGTCGGCACCGTGGGTTGAAGGAATTCGAGCTTAAGGTTGGACCGCATCAACTCTTCGGGATCGAGATCAACCCCTATGCCTTCGACCTGGCACAAATGACCGTGTGGATCGGGTTCATCCAGTGGCAGAAGGACAACGGCTTCCCCATTGAGCATGAGCCGATCCTCCAGGCCCTCCACAACTTCGAGAAGAAGGACGCGATCTTGGACTTGACCGATTCTGAGAACCCCGCCGAACCTGATTGGCCCGACGCCGATTTCATTGTTGGCAATCCCCCGTTTCTGGGGGACAAGAAAATGAGGAACGAGCTAGGTTATGATTACGTGTCAAAGCTTCGAAATCTCTATAGCAACCGAATTCCCGGTCAGTCTGACCTGTGCTGCTACTGGTTCGAGAAAGCAAGGTCACAGATAGAGTCCGGGCGATGCCGTCGTACCGGGCTGCTTGCCACACAAGGCATACGCGGGGGTGCTAGCCGGGAAGTCCTGAAACGAATCAAGCAGAGCGGAGATATCTTCTTTGCTGTGAGTGATCGCAACTGGGTTCTGGACGGAGCCAACGTCCACGTCTCGATTGTCGGATTTGATAATGGCACCGAGAGGACAAAGAATGTCGACGGAGCCACCGTCGAGAGCGTCCATGCCAATCTAGCGTCGACAAGCGACATCACGAAGTCGCGGAAGCTGAAAGACAATATCAATATTGCATTCGTTGGTTCGTGCAAGAAGGCTCCGCTCGATATCCCCCTGTCGTTCGCGCAACATTTTCTCAAGCTGCCCAACCCAACCGGTCGTCCGAACAGCGACGTGCTCTTCCCTTATGCCAACGGAAAATCGGTGATGCAGAGGATCGGTGACCAGTGGATCATTGACTTTGGTGAAATGCATCTCGAAGAGGCATCGCTCTACGAATCGCCGTTTGAATACGTCCGCACCAATGTTTATGAGTTGAGGCGTGAGCACCGAGAGCCCAGACAGCGCGGGAAATGGTGGTTGCTCGCCAGGTCTTGTCCCGACATGAAAGCGGCTCTGCGCCCGCTGGATCGTTTTCTCGTAACGCCAACGGTTTGCAAGCATCGTGTCTTTAGTTGGCTCACTTTCCCTACAAACCCCGATCATCAACTGTACGTGTTCGCGAGATCGGACGGTTATTTCCTTGGGCTCTTGCAGTCTCGCGTCCATCAGATTTGGGCTCTGTCTCAAGGAACTCAAGTCCGAGAGAGAGAAAGTGGCTTCCGCTACACGCCAACCACCTGCTTTGAGACGTTTCCGCTCCCGGAAGCTACGCAGGCGAAACGAACTGCAATCGAAGCATCCGCGAAGAGCCTCGATGATCGTCGGTCGAAATGGCTGAATCCTCCCGAGTGGACGCGACCGGAAGTCCTGGAGTTCCCCGGCTCGATCGATGGACCTTGGGCACGCTACGTTCACGATCCAGACGACCGGGGTATCGGGACCGTGCGATACCCCCGTTTGGTCGCGAAGGACGCCCACGTCTTCGACCTGGCTAACCGAACCCTGACGAATCTCTACAACGAGCGCCCGACCTGGCTGGACTTGGCCCACAAGGCCCTCGATGAGGCTGTCTTCGACGCCTACCGCTGGGACCCGTCTATGACAGACGAGCAGATCCTAGCCGCCCTGCTCGGACTGAACCTCGAACGTACGGCAACAGGCGGCGCGCTGCCGGCTGGTTTTGAGCCCGACAGCGGCACCTCTGAAGACGATGCCGAGTAGCATCCGAACGAACCTGCATCGTGTGAACGGCAACTGATGGAGGCCCACAAATGGAGTGGATCAACAGCCTTCTCGACGTGATTAAGAACCGCACGATCTGGATGACGTGGGCCTTATGCCTCGCTTCCGGCTACCTGGCCATGGCGCCAGACCGGATGATCCCGGACTTATGGCTTCGCGGGTTCAGACGGGAGCATGGTTGGGCCTTTTTCGTAGCCTTCATCTTTTTCTGCGGGCTCGCCGCGCTCGAGTCCATCGGACCGAGGATCCAAGATGCGGTCGGGAAGTGGTTCGTCGTTCACGAGGGTTGTAAGCGGCTTAAGAAGCTTACCGCGGATGAGCAAGCGGTTCTGAGACGGTACATAGAGAGGGGTACCCGCAGCCAGTATTTTGGTGTGTACGACCCGGTCGTGTGTGGACTCGTCCGGGAAGGGTTCCTCTACAGCGCGTCGCGGCTGGGGGACTTTACCCGGTGGGGGTTCAATATCGTGCCCTGGGTATGGGACTATCTCAACGACCACCCCGAGCTGGTCGGGCTCCCGGAGCGGCGCACGGGCCCTCAGGACAAACAACAAATCAGACCACCATCGCCTGAATGACTGCCAATTCATCGGAACCTCCCATTGTCTAACCGCAATCGGCGCGGCGCGGCGACGGACCTCAAAGCATTTTACCCAAGTCGAGGGCCTCGACGGCTCCCCGTCGGGCCGCCGCATTTGCGCCAGGACGGGCCCGCGTTTCGAGGCCCGGAGGATCCGATCGACCCATCGGCCCCGAGCGCCAGAGACGATCCTGAAGGCCCTCGACCGGAGCTGCTCCCGGTCGAGGCGATCGACCATGCTGGCGCCCCCGAGTTGGCCCCGGTCGAGGCTCTCGACCAGGCCCCCCAGCCGGCGTTTATCGCACTCGCCCGCCCCGCCCCGACTTCGATATGCGATAGTCAATTATCTTCGGCCGCGGGGGGGCGGCCGCGGTCTGGAAGGATCGAGCCGCCGCGGAAAAACCACCCCCCCAACCCCCTGGGAACATCCGTATGAGTCGCCATCACCGGCCGCGAAAGCCGTTCGATTGGCTTGGGGAGCGAAAGCACCGCCGCGGCGCCTTGAACCTAATCCGCCAGGCGATCCGAGAGGGTTGGCTTGACGGCAACGAGCAAAGCGACCGACGCGACCGACTGATTGCAACCTTGAGCAAACTCTTGGACGTCGAGCACTTGCCCACTCCGGAAGTCATAAGCCTGTGCCAAACGTTCTTAGCGATGGCCTTGAGCGACCTGGATAGTGAGCTTGCCGCTCTCAAGGCACGTGCCAAGCACACGGCTGACAGCCGGTCTCGACCGGTTTGAGCGCAGAATGTGGGTTGCCCCCCCGAACCCCCCCCAGGGGGGGGTTCTCCGAGCGATCGGGACGACGCCCGCGACGCAAGAGCCGCTTTCGGGTGTCGGATGCGGCAACCTGCCCGCTCTTTGGTCGAAAGACTGCCTCTATCTCAGTTTACGCCATCGAGAGACGGCGAGTTACGATACCCCTGGCTGGTTTGCTGCTGGCGCCCCGGCCCGCCTGCGAAGAAATCCACCCTGTCAATTCTGGGAGGAGCGGGTTTTCGTGTCACCTGGCGACCGCAAACCGCCTGTTATTTACCTGTTCTGAGGCATCCGCGCCCTGGCTGTTATTTCGCTGTTCTGAGCGAGACTGACCCGAGGCCCCGCCGGCTGGCATTCACTTCCGATCGTGGGGACTGTACACTTGGTTTCAATGGGTTGGCTGCGGTTCGACGGGACCGCATCCAGAACGCGGACCCTGGCGGGTGGTTTCTCTGTGTGGCCATTCCGCCTAGGTCCGGCCCGTTCTACACACAGAGCCCCGCCATGTTATCCGACCGAGCGACTGAGCACTCCAACGGCCCGCCTGCCCTTGCGCGGTACGAGCGCCCCTCTCTCTTCCCCCATCGCGTCCATCGCATCCTGGATACCACGACCCGGATGGGGGATGCGTTGCGACGAATTGGTTGCGACCGACATCCGGACGCCGCCAGGTTTCACAGAATCTGTGCAGTGGTGTGGCTTTTTCGAGTCAGGATTGCGTTCGGTCAGTACTGGCGCGTGGCGCGCCGTGGGAAGCGTACAGAAATTCATCATCGTCTGCACCATCTCCATCAGATCGTCGTGAGCTGCTATGACTCGGCGCTGGTGAAGATGGCCAAGACCACTCCATTCCGCGATGTCCGGGCAGATGAGAGGCTGGCCGATGAGACATGGCGATCGGACCCCGCCGTCTTCGATCAAGCGAGGTATCCGTTCCTGACGGATGAGGAGTTGGCCTCTATAACACGTGGGCTCGAGAGGCGCGCGTTCAAGATCTACTGCTACGCTTCCGACCTCAGGAATGCGTTGTGGGAGCAACTCGATCGCCTGCACAAGTTTCCCCGATTACGGAACACGGCAACCGCGGGTGGGGTAGACACCCTTGTCCGCTCCGACAGCTGGCGCGATGTCGCCCCGTGGAGGGAGAAGGTGGCATACCAGTTCCGATCGACTTCCGAAGCAAAGGCCCAGGGGGAGGATCGAACGCTCGAGGCCCCAGCCACCGGACCGCTGGTCATCCTGGGAAAACCCGGCGATCAACCGATAGTGAACGGCAACATTACACCCCGCCTGACACTCGCCCGATACCACATCATCAAAGCGCTGATCGATGCCGCGGAGAAGGGATTGACTGGAGATGAGCTGGTCAACAAGAGCGGACACGGCGGAGCGGTCAACACGCTGAAAGCCATGGCGAGAGATCGCGACTGGGGAGCCGTCATCCAATTGCCCGGTTCATCTGGTGGCCGATACCGCATCGTCTCGAGACTTGATGGAGATTGACGGAGATTGACGGACGATTGTACAGGCATTGACGGACGGGTTTTTCGTAGGTTCGCCCCTGGCGTGACAGCCCACGCCGGGAGAAACCTACGATGCCGCCAATCTTCGTCGATGCCCGCGACCTGGCCGAACGGCTTGGAGTCCGTTACGACACCATTCTGACCTGGGTTCGCCGTGGCAAGCTTCCCCACATCCGAGACGGCCGTGGCCGCTACCTGTTCAACCTGAACACGGTCCTGGAAACGCTCCGTCAAAAGTCCCTGGACGCCCACCTGACGGCCGCCGGAAAGGGGGTGGACCATGCGTCCTGACTCCCGCCTCAAGCCCGACGTGGACGGCCCTGGCCCTGTCAGGCTGGCCGATGACGTTGACCGCCAGCCCGAGGATCCGCGCCCCGAGGCCAATCGTGGCCCGACCCTGCCCGCCGGTTTCGACCACCAGCCCGAGGCCCCAGCCGTGCCCGACCCCAAGTGGGTTTCCCTCGCGGTCGAACCCTGCCCGCCAGCATCGAGCCGATGCTTCACATCGATGACCTGGCTGAACTCCTCTCCTGCTCCTGCCGGCTGTTGGAACGCATGCGATTCGCCGGCAAAGTCCCCAAGCCGGACAGCCACGTCGGCCGCTGCACGAGGTGGAAGCCCGCCACGATTCGACGTTGGATCGACAGGGGAGGCCGCCCATGACGACCGGTGATGACGATCGGCGAGAGCCCATCACAGCAGACGAGGTGATCCGCGACTACGGCCGGGAGTACGACCTGGCAGCACTGGCCTATGGCCGCCACCACCACGACGAGACCGGCGAGCCGTACTGGACGGCCGACGAGTGGGATTCCGTCGTGGGTCTCATCGAGATCGAGGCGGGGGTGCGATCATGACCAGAACCGCGACGTTCGACCCCTCCCGAGCCGTCGTGTTCGATCTGGAAGTCTGCCCTGGCCGATGGTGCGTCGGGTTTCACGGGATCGATCATGCCGGGAGGCTGTCAACGCCGAGAATCCGGCGGCCAGGCACGCCGAAAAGTTCCACGGATCGTACCACCACAGGATGGGCAGGGCCAGCAGAGCGATCAGCGCCCATCTCTGCGAACGCGGGAATCTCCATTCCCATCGATGCCAGGTCAATCCCGCGCAGTGTTTACACCAGCGGCGCTCTACGGGCATGGGCTGAAGTCTTCTGGATTTCTTCAAGGACGCATCAGCTCGCGCCAGACGGGGCGACAGGCAAAGGGCCGGTAGGGATTTGCCCTTGGCGGTCTGAGCGTTCGTCTCAGGGCAAGCCAGGCCGGTATTACGAATCCGGCCGTTTTCGCCTCCATCCCGGGCGGGGGCGGCCTCTGTTGTGTACGGAGAGACTACGGAAACTCAACGTCGGAAAACTGCAATTCTCTGCGTCCTCTCGCATCGGACTGCTCCCCCTTGCGAATGTCGCGGTTTTGACGTAAGATGTTTTGCGTAACGGGTTTCTTGAACATGTCCGGGAGATAACGGATCGCCTGAAAATCCTGGTGTCGGGAGTTCAACTCTCCCTCTGCCCATTGCACTCAGGAGCATGACCGTGGCCACAGTGGGCCAGGTCCAGGCGGAGATGCATTCGCGCCACTCCGCGCCTTCACAGTTCATCTCAATGATGGCCGCGGCTACCTGATCAAGCACCCTGATTTCATCAGCCTCTCGCCGAACAACCGCGAGATGACAGTGCAAGACGAGCAGGGCGTGCACTACATCGACATGCGTAATGTCAGCGAGGTCCATGTTCCTCAGTCGCCAGCCGGTGCCAGCCCCAACGGGGGATGACGGCAGCCGGCGGGTGGGCCCCTTTTGTCCCTTTCCGCGGTCACGAGGCAATCGCCACCGAGCTACGCGCGCTCGAGCAAAGCTGAGCGTGCGCCGAGCAGCGCCGCCCCACCCGACGCCACCAGCCCTGCGGTCCCGCCCACTATGGCCACCAGATCATAAACCCCGTTGCACGGCCGGACCGGCCACGACGGCGGCTGCACTTGCTCGCGCATCCGGAGATCGTGTTCATCCGCTGAGGCAAGTATCACGTTTCCTTTGGTGAAGTCGTCCACGGTCGGCCCTTTCTCAGCAGCAACCTGTGGACGGATCGCACGCGACGAAATTCGGCTCCGGAGTGGTCAGGGCAGGCAGGAATCGGGGACGGCCCTTCGAGAACGTCATCCGGGAGTATTGAATCGTTCCCGCGGCGACGATTTCCTCGGCCCGCCGCAACAGGTCGAGAAGGCCGCGCACATCGAGCGTTCCAATCCCGGAATCGCGCCCAGCGATCGGGCGAGGCCAGCGGAGAGCAGTTTTCGTTTCAACGAGACGACACGGGGCTAAGAACGCCGATTATCGCGGAGGCGTAACTTGCCTCTATGACACCCAACTCCTCGGCGCCTGCTTGCATGCATCCGAGTCCGGTGGCCGCTCTCGCCCTGGGGCCGTCAGGGGCATGCCAGAGATACCAATCGCCCACCCAGCCACCGGGCCCCCGGAGGGGTGGGCGGCTGTCGGCTTGGTCAGCCCAGCCTCGTTTTTCATACAGGGGGTTGTGGGCGCGTTTGCTTGGGGTTTTGGGCTCTTTTCCTCTGATTTTGGGGTCGGAACGAGTCAGGATCTGGGTTATTGACCGTTTTAAAATCCGGAATGATTTTCCAGAATTGGCTTGCTGATGGCCACAAGTCTTTCATACACAAGGGATTAGATTGCGTCCCATGACCTTGTTCAAGGGGGTTTTTCATAATCTGGCGCCCTAAGGGGTAAAAGCTATGAAAAACCCCGGCTGATGAGGGACTGACTCCAGCCGACGAAGCTGGCTCTGTCGTTCTGCGTCAGCCCCCAGCCAGCAAGCTTGCGAACCTGTTCAGGATCGATGTTCGGGACCATGCTCTCGGCCTCGTCACGCAGCAGCTTGGCGGTCGCGTAACAGAGCACCCGCCGGCTGGGTGGCTTGGGCCACGAACGCCAACACTGGGGGAAGGGCCCGGTTCCGCATCGGTACCCAGTGGTTCTCCAGATCCGGTTGCTGGAACAGGCGCGCGCCGGCGCAGCCCCGCGGTCGTGGCAAGCTGGCGCAGTTCAGTTTACTGCAAAGATTTGCGGTCTGGTGGGTCGCGCCACCATGGCCGATCCTCTCAGTGCCGGCGGTGCTTTTAGCTCTTTGTCGGCTCATTGAATATTATCGGCACGACCGGACCGGTTACAGGCCCTGAAGCTTGAGTTCGTCGAACTCGGTCTGAGCATCGGACTTCGACCAGAGGCCGATCTTGCCGGGACCAGGGAAGGTCGCGTCGTGAACGTCCAGCAGCTTCACGCCGTCCTTGTAGCAGACGATGTGATCGCCTTTCATGGTCACTCGAAGGTGGCACCAGGCGCCCGGGTAGGTGGCCTCGGCGCTTTGGAGCTGGGTGCGCTTACCGTCCACTACCGTGTACACCCGGAAATTGTTCTCCAGGGGATTGAACCGGGCCACATAGTAGTTCTTCGCGTCCTTGGCCCGCCAGATCAGTCCGCCTCCCTGGTCGTTCACGCCGGCGACCGGCCGCAGGTTGACCGAGAGGTCAAGGTCCCGGGTATCGTGTCCCCCAATGAGGACCACGTTGAATACCGGGTTGGGGTTACGGGCAAGCTGCGTGAGCACTTTGCCGTTCTCATACGCCACGATAGCCCAGTGGCCGACCGCGGCCACGAAGCCATTCGGAAGCGCCCCGGTCTCGTCCTTGTCGAAGGTCCATGTGTCCTTCTCGGCGGCTCCCGCAGGCAATGCTGCCCACAACAGTCCGATCAATACCCTGCGAGCGAGACCGCGGCGATATGCCTTCATCGTTTCAGACTCCGGGTACGGCAAGAGCCTCGAGCTCGGAGACGCGAGGGGAGGAGCGGGTGGTTTCCGGCAAGGTCAGCGTGACCTGCGTCCCCTTTCCGGGC
>Ga0310039_10001990_pt1 | contig 13963 bp, 10 predicted proteins | sample Sb_taG_4_FD_200460 | JGI IMG/M metagenome (GOLD analysis project Ga0310039, IMG submission 200460) | Peat soil microbial communities from Weissenstadt, Germany - Sb_50d_6_BS metaG (v2) (version 2) | ecosystem: Environmental > Terrestrial > Soil > Wetlands > Peat | place: Germany: Weissenstadt... | reverse complement strand
GAGCCGCGACAGGATCTCCTCGATGGTCGACGACGCCGTGACCCCGGCCAGCTCGGCGGCGGGATGCACCACGACGCGATGCCCCAGCGCCGGCTCCGCCACGAGCTTCACGTCGTCAGGCGTCACATAGTCGCGACCGGTCGAGACGGCCACGGCGCCGGCGGCGCGGAGCACCGACAGCGCGGCGCGGGGCGAGGCGCCCACCGTGAGATCGGGGTGCGACCGCGTCTCACCGATGAGATCGAGGACGTATCCCCGCACCTCGGGGGCTACATGGGCCCGCTGCACGGCTCCCGCGAAGGCGCTCAGGAACTGGGCCCCCCCGACGCCGGGAAGGGAGTCGGGGGTGGGGCGCGTCAGCGCCGTGGCGAGCAGCTCGTCCTCGGCGGCGCGGTCGGGATAGCCGAGACTGAGGCGGAGCAGGAACCGGTCCCGTTGGCTGTGGGGGAGCGGGAACGTCCCGGCCGCGTCGTAGGGGTTCTGGGTGGCGATCACCATGAACGGGTGCGGCAGGGGGTGGCTGACCCCGTCCGCGCTGACCTGGTGCTCCTCCATCGACTCGAGCAGCGCCGACTGCGCCTTGGGCGAGGCCCGGTTGAGCTCGTCGGCCAGAAGGATGTTGGTGAACACGGGGCCCGGTCGAAACGAGATGCGTCCGCTGTCGCGGTCGAAGACCATGGCACCGGTGACGTCGGCGGGGAGGAGGTCGGCGGTGAACTGCACCCGGCCGAAGGTGAGCCCGAGAGACCGGGCCAGCGCCTTGGCGAGCGTGGTCTTGCCCACGCCGGGGTGGTCCTCCACGAGGAGGTGCCCCTCGGCCATGAGACAGCACAGGGCGAGCCGGACGGTGCCGTCCTTGCCCACGTAGGCGCGCCGGACGTTGGCCACCACGTCGTCGAAGGTCCGGGCCAGGCGCGCCCGGATTTCGGGCTCCACGGGCGCGTCGGGCTCCAAGGTCCGGGCCAGGCGCGCCCGGATTTCGGGCTCCACGGGCGCGGCGGGCTCCACGGGCGCGGCGGAAGCGGGGGGAAGGCCGGTGATGTCGGGGTCAACGGTCCGGACGGGGAGATCCTTCACGGAAGCCGAGGTGACAGCCACCCCGTCCCCTTCGCCGTCGAGCGTGGCGCGCGGATGGGGCACGATCCCCGCACCCTCGGCGGACGTTGCCATGGGTCGAGCCTAGGTCCCAGGTCCTGGCACAGCACCCGCGGCGACCGTTGCGAAATGACGGCGACGGTGTTGCGGTGGCCTTCCAATTCAATCGGCCCAATTCAATCGGCGGGTCAACGAGCGGGCTGGGCGACGGCGTACACCGCCACGCCGTTGTACGTCGCCGAGTCCACGGGGAGGAACGGGCCGTTGACGATCACGGCCCCCAGTCCGTCGGGGGCAGGGCCGGCGTCGCCCTCGACCGTGACCACGGCACCGTCGGGCCACACCTGGACGACCGCACCGGTATGGACAGAGGTGGCGGTGCTCTGCGGCCCGGTGCCGTAGAGCACGGCATCCCCGGGTGCCGCCAGGGCCCCGGCGGGGAGGATGCGGCCGTGGGCCGCCGCCCAGGCGTAGATGTTGCCGGTGAACGGTATCGACGGCACCGGTATGCCGGCGTGCTCCCACACCCAGGTGAGGAAGAGCGCGCACCATTGCTCACACGGGCCGTAGGGATTGCAGTACGGGCCCGCCTGGTTGGCGGGGTCGGGACCGACCTGGCTGGCCGCCACCGACGTGATCGTGGCCGAGGTGGCGAGGGAGTACGGCGGCGCATCGGTGAACGAGTAGTCCCAGTCGTCGGGCTCGAGGAGCCAGTAGCCCTGCCCGTCGGGAGTGGGGATGACGCCCGCCACCGGCGAGATCGGCTTCGTGGTGACCGCCGACCCGAATCCCTGGGCGTCGCCGTACTGGAACACCGTCCCGTTGCTCTCGACCATCCAGTAGCCCTTGCCGTCGGACGTGGTGGCCATGCCGGCGATGGAGTCGGGCGGAGGCTTGCCGCCCATCGACCCGTAGAAGCCGGCGTCCCCGAAGGCGAAGATCCCGCCGTCCCCCCCGACCATCCAGTAGCCCTTGCCGTCGGGGGTGGCCGCCATCCCGGTGATGGGGGCGGCGAGGTGCGTGCTCCCCATCGACCCGGAGAAGCCGGCGTCCCCGAAGGCGAAGATCCCGCCGTCGGCGCCGACGAGCCAGTAGCCCTTGCCGTCGGGGGTGGCGGCCATCCCCACCACCGGGTGGGCGAGCCGTGCCGCCCCCATCGAGCCGTAGTAGCCGGCGTCCCCCAGGGCGAAGACGCCCCCGTCGAGCGCGGCCAGCCAGTAGCCCTTGCCGTCGGGGGTCGGGGCCATGGCCACGATGGGCCCGGCGAGCTTGAGGGCTCCGAGCGACCCGAGGAAGGGGGCGTCCCCGAAGGCGAACACGCCCCCGTCCGCGCCGACGAGCCAGTAGCCCTTGCCGTCGGGGGTGGGGGCCATGCCGGTGATCACCGAGGACAGGGGGATGTCGAGGGTCCCGTAGGTGCCGGCGTCGCCGAAGGGGATGATCCCCCCACCGGCGTAGGGGTGGGTGGGCGAGGCGGTCGCGGTGGCGGCGAAGGCGGCGCGAGCAGGAAGGGAGACGGTCGTGGCCAACGCACCGAGCGTCGCCACGACTGCTGCCGCGGCGGCGAAGAGGACCCGGGAACGTCGAGTCCGGGCTGCCCCACCCGGCGCGATCCTGCGAGAGTGATTCAAGAAGTCGAGCGCGCCCGCATCGTGCTGCCGCGTGCGCGCCACAGTCAAGTCTTCGGGCGAGACGACGCAGACCTGAAGACCTTCACCGATTGTTGACCCGGCGTCGACATGTGCGACGGCGCGTGCGCGCGATCCTCGTGGAGTCTGAGTCCCAGCTGGGTGTCAGCTGCTCGTGTCAGCTGCGAGCGTCAGCTGCTTGCGTTCAGCTCTTGCCGGCGGCGGCCACCACCACCGGCCATCCCTGTCGCACACTCGGGGAGGCGGGCTTCCAGCCGGTGGCGTCGACGAAGCGGCGGTTGGAGACCCGCTGTGACCGGGTGAGCACCGCCGCCTTGGATCCTCCGAGCTTGGCGAGCCCGGCCGGAGCGACGAACGCGGGGCCGACGCCCAGCGCGCCGGCCAGGGCCGCGAAGAACTCCCTCCGGGTGACGGGCTCGTCGTCACCGACGTTGTAGAGGCCCGCCGGGGCCGACAGCGATGCCACCACGGCGGACGCGGCATCGTCGGTGGTGATCGACGACACATACGCGTCGGGTCCCGCCCCCAGGGCGATCCGTCTCCTCGCCAACCTGATCATGTCGAGGGTCGAGTCGCTGTCGGGACCGTAGAAGGCGGCGAACCGCAGGACCACGCCGGTGGCACCGGCTGTGGTCACCCGGGCGGCGTGGGACTCGGCAACCGTGGCCGAGCGCAGGTTCGCCACCGGTTCGATGGGCGCGGATTCGTCGATCCAGGCGTCGCCTCCGTCGCGGTAGAGGAAGGCGATCGACTCCTGCACGTACCGTTGTGCCCCGCCGGCCAGCGCCGCGTCGGCCAGGTTCCGCGACGCCTCGGTCCGGATGCGGTCGTTCTCCTTCCAGGCCCCGGGCAGGCCCATGCGCGACGAGGACGGAATGTGGGTCGCCAGGTTGCACACCACCTCGTTCCCGGCCACGGCCCGGCGCAGCGCGTCGGGGTCGAACAACTCGGCGCGTACCGGCCGGGCGCCGAGCTCGCCGAGCAGCGCAGCGCGTGCATCGGTACGTGCCGACGCGCTGACGTCGTGGCCCTGGGCGACGAGGAGGGTCACCGCCCGCCGCCCCAGGACGCCGGAGGCGCCGGCGACGAACACCTTCATGTTCGACCGCCCCCGGAGCTGCGCACGGCCCGATGGTAGGCGGGCCGTGTGCAGGCCCGAGAAATGTGCCCACGTTGGGTTCCCGGGGGGCGCCGGGGGCCTTCGCGGCAAGGAGCAGCTCGCGGGCGTCATGACCCTGGTGTCGCACTCACCAGACGGGCGCCTTCACCCCACCAGTCCTCGAACGACGAGGTCCCCCACTGGGTCAATGCCGCCAGGAGACGGGTGCCTGTCGGTAGCCTGGGACGTGCTCGGGCGCAACCGCGCCACCGAGGGTGAGGCGAGCGCGCGTGATCTTCGTGGAAGTGTTCAGGCTGCTGCTGGTGATCGCCGGGACGATCGCGGGCAACGCCGTGGGCAACGACATCGGTCGCCACTCGACCGCGCCGGTCATCGGGATCACGCTGGGCGCGCTCATCTCGTATCTGGTCGGCGGGATCATCGGGAGGCTCATCGACCGGGGCCTGCGCGGCGCGGTCGTCCAGCTCCGGTCGATCTCGGCCGGCTCGGTGTTCGCAGGGTCCGTGGTGGGGACCACCGGCCTGCTCCTGGGGCTGGTGGCCGGCCTCCCGGTGGTGGCGCTCGTGCACTCGAGCATCGACTACCCACTCGTGGCCGCCTTCGCCTGGGTGCTGTGCGCGGCGGGTGTCCGCATCGGGGTGGCCAAGGGACAGGAGATCGTGCGCGCCGCGGGGATGTCGCATCTTCTCGACCGCCCCGCACAACCACCGCCGGGCACCGCGCTCCTGGTGGACAGCTCGGCGGTGATGGACCGCCATCTCATGGTGCTGGGCCGGTCCGGACTGCTCATCGGCGGTGTCGTGGTGCCGCGTTTCGTGGTCGACGAGGTCCGCACGTTGTCGCACAGCCCCGACCCCGTGACGTCACGTCGCGCCCATCGCGGGCTCGAGGCGGTCGAGGCACTGCGCGCCGACGGTGTCGACATCTGGATGAACGAGGACGAGGTTCCCGAGCTCGAGAACACCGGGGACCGCGCCATCGCCCTGACCCACCGGCTCCACGTCCGCCTGGCCACGTGCTCGACGGAGGTGGCGGCGCGGGCCGAGGAACAGGACATCGACGTCGTCGACCTGCGCCGGCTGGCCGCCGAGCTCTCCCCCGACCACCCCCCGGGCGAGCACCTCGTCGTCGACCTGGTCAAGGAGGGACGCCAACCCCGACAGGCCGTCGGCTACCTGCCCGAGGGCGACATGGTGGTCGTCAACGACGCGTCACACCTCGTGGGGCGGGGCGGCATCGAGGTCGTCGTCTCCTCGACGCGCCAGACGAGCCAGGGGCAGCTGCTGTTCGCTCAGCTCTTCGAGGGCGGCCCTTCCCTGGTCCAGCGGGCCGGGACCGGCTGAGCCGGGTCTCTTCCTCGGGCGGCCTCAGGCGGCTCGGGCAGCCTCTGACGGCTCTGACGGCTCAGGCGGCTCAGGCCACGGGGACGGTCAGGCCGCTTTGACGGCCGACACCAATTTGGACAGGGAGTCCTTGGCGTCCCCGAAGAGCATCGTCGTCTTCGGGTCGTACAACAGCTCGTTGTCGATCCCGGCGAATCCGGGGCGCATCGAGCGCTTGAGGAACACGATGTTGGTGGCCTGGTCGGCGTTGATGATCGGCATCCCGTAGATGGGACTGCCGGGGGTGTTCTTGGCCGCCGGGTTGACCGTGTCGTTGGCGCCCACCACGAGCGCCACGTCGGTGGTCGCCATGTCCTGGTTGGCGTCGTCCATCTCCTCGAGCTGGTCGTAGGGGACGTTCGCCTCGGCCAGGAGCACGTTCATGTGCCCGGGCATGCGGCCCGCCACGGGATGGATGGCGTAGTACACCTCCACGCCGCGCGCCGACAGGGCGTCGGCGAGCTCGCGCGCCGTGTGCTGGGCCTGGGCCACGGCGAGCCCGTAGCCGGGGACGATGGCGACCTTGCGCGCGTAGGCGAGAAGCACGCCGATGTCGTCCGCGGTCCCGGCCCGCACCGACCGGCCCGAGGCGTCGGGGCCCTCGCCGGTGGCGGTCACGACCGAACCGAAGGCACTGAACAAGATGTTGGCCAGCGAGCGGCCCATGGCCTGGCTCATCATGCGCGTGAGCAGCGTGCCCGAGGCACCCACCAGCGTGCCCGCCACGATGAGCAGCGTGCTGTCGAGGGTGAAGCCCGAAGCCGCCACCGCCAGACCGGTGAAGGCGTTGAGCAGGGAGATGAGCACGGGGGTGTCGGCGCCGCCGATGGGCAGCACGAAGATCGCGCCCAGGGCCAGCGACAGCACCAGCACGATGACGAGCACCGTGGTGCTGGCCGTGACGACGGTGACCACGAGCAGGGCGACGATGGCCAGGCCGATGGCGGCGTTGATGGGCTGCTGGGCCGGGTAGGTGATGGGCCGCCCCGTCATGAGCTCCTGGAGCTTGGCGAAGGCGATGGTGCTGCCCGCCAGGGAGACCGACCCCACCAGGACTCCGAAGAGGATCTCGCAGATCTTGTAGATGGCGAGGGACTTCCCCGGCACGGAGATGAACTCGGTGAGCGACACCAGGGCGGCGGCCCCACCTCCGACGCCGTTGAAGATGGCCACCATCTGCGGCATCGCCGTCATCTTGACCAGGCGCGCCGCGGGCACGCCGACCACGGCGCCGATGACGATGGCCACGATGATGAGCAGGAGGTTGCGGGTGTGGGAGTACACCTGGGGCAGCGAGAAGGTCCACGCCACCGCCACCAGCATGCCCGCCGCCCCCACGAGGTTCCCCAGCCGGGCGCGCTTGGGGGAGCTCAGGCCCTTGAGGGCCAGGATGAACCCCACGATGGCGACGAGGTAGACGAGGTCGGTGGCTGTCGCCCTGCTCACGATGCCGCCCCCGAGCCCCCCGCGTTCCCGCCGTCGGGTTTGGCACCCGATCCCGAGGACGCGCCGGCATCGGCCGCCGGCGCCTTGCGGTCGGTGGGCTTGGCCCTGAACATGTGGAGCATCCGGTCGGTCACGACGAACCCGCCCACCACGTTCAGGGTGGCCAGGACGACGGCCAGGAAGCCGAGTGTCAGCTGGGCGGTCCCGTGGGCCTGGCCCAGCACGATCATGGTGCCGACCAGGATGATGCCGTGGATGGCGTTGCTCCCCGACATGAGCGGGGTGTGCAGGATGCTCGGGACCTTCGAGACGACCTCGTAGCCCACGAAGGCGGCGAGGACGAACACCGTGATGAAGGTCATGAGGCCGGGCCCGGTCGAGGCGATCACGATGCGGACTCCTTGGCCGTGTCCCGGGGCGGGCCTTCCGACAGCAGCTCCGCGGTAGGGGCGTGGACGACCTCGCCGGCGCGGACCACACAGCTGCCGGCCACGATCTCGTCGTCGAAGTCGGGGCGCAGGGCGCCGTCGACGACGATCAGCGCCAGGAAGTTGGCCACGTTGCGCGAGTAGAGGAAGCTGGCGTGGGTGGGCATCGCCGAAGGTGGGTTGGTGAGGCCGCACACCACCACGCCATGGTGCACGAGGTCCTGGCCCGGTTCCGACAGCTCGCAATTTCCGCCGCCGTCGGCGGCCATGTCGACGATGACCGATCCCTCGACCATGCGCTCGACCATGGGCGTGGTGACCAGGACCGGAGCCGGGCGCCCCGGCACTGCTGCGGTGGTGATCACCACGTCGGAGGCGGCCACCTCGTTGCTGATGAGCTCGCGCTGGCGGGCCAGGAACTCCTCGGACTGCACGCGCGCGTATCCCCCCGACCCCTCCTGGGACTCGAGCTCGAGCTCCACGAAGGTGGCACCGAGCGACTGCACCTCCTCTTTGGCCGCAGCCCGCACGTCGTAGGCGCGCACCTGGGCCCCGAGGCGCCGGGCGGTGGCGATGGCCTGCAGGCCGGCCACGCCGGCTCCGAGCACGAGCACCTTGGCGGGGGGGATGGTGCCCGCCGCGGTCATGAACATGGGGAAGAACTTGGGGAGGCGCACCGCGCCGGCCAGAGTCGACAGGTATCCCGACACCGTCGCCTGCGACGACAGCGCGTCCATGGACTGGGCCCGGCTGATCCGGGGGACGAGATCGAGGCTGAACGCGGTCGCCTTGCGAGCCACCAGCGCCCGTACCGTGTCGAGCTGGGAGGCGGGCTGGAAGAAGCTCACGACCGTGGTCCCCTCGGCCAGCTGCTCCACCTCCTGGGGAGTGGGCGCCTGGACCTTGGTCACGAGGGTGGCTCCCGACACGGTGCCGGGGGCGCCGGCGGCCACGGTGGCGCCCTTCTCGACGTAGACCGCATCGGGGAAGTGCGCCTCGACCCCGGCACCCTCCTGCACCACGACCTCGACGCCGGTGCCGGCCAGGCGCCCGGCCACGTCGGGAATGAGGGCGACCCGACGCTCGCCGGCACGCGTTTCGGTCGGGACGGCGAGTTTCACGGGGGGCTATCAGAGCACGCCAAGTGCCGAGGCTCCACTCTGAGCCTGCACCTGTGCCCGTCAGGCGCCGCTGATGGCGGCCAGGAAGGCGGGACTCTCGCCTCCGCCGTGCACCTCGAGCGCGCCGCCCGAGACGTAGGAGGCGAGCGGCGACGCCAGGAAGAGGCAGGCCCCGGCCACGTCCTCGGGTGTCCCCATCCGGCCCAGGGGCACCGTCGCCGCCACCGCGGCCAGACCGGCCGCCCCTCCGTAGTGGTCCTCCGCCGCCTCGGTGGCGATCATCCCCGCCACCACGCAGTTGACCCGGACCTTGGGCGCCCACTCCACGGCCAGGGTGCGGGTCAGGTTCACGAGCCCCGCCTTGGCGGCGCCGTAGGCGGCGGTGCCCGGAGACGGGCGCAGGCCCGAGACGCTTCCGATGTTGACGATCGAGCCACCCTCGGCGGTGGCCTGCATCAGGGCGTTGGCAGCCTGCGCGCAGTACATGGGGGCCAGGAGGTTGAGGGCCACCACCTGGGCCACGAAGCGCGGCGACGCGTCGGCCGCGGGCACGGCGGGGGAGCCCCCGGCGTTGTTGACGAGCACGTCGACGCGGCCGAAGCGCTGTGCGGTCGTCGTCAGCACCGAGGCGGCCTGCTCGGCGTCGCGCACGTCGGCGGGGAGGAACACGGCGCGTCGCCCGCCCGCGGCGGGCAGCTCGTCGCGTCCCGGTTGGTTGCGCCCGCAGATGGTCACCTCCGCACCGGCGGCGAGGAAGGCCTCGGTGATGCCGCGACCCACACCCCGTGCCCCACCCGTGACGACGACCACCTTGCCCGTGAAGTCGATCACCCCGCCGGCGAAGTCGATCCCGCCGCCGGTCACGTCGGTGCCCCCTCGGTGAAGTCGGTGCCCTGGGTCACGCGTGTCTCCTCATCGGTCCGGAACGCCCGAAACTATCCAAACCCCCCGGCGACCGGGGTTTTCGTCCAGGATCGCCGCGGGGGGTGCCCTTGACGCTTCGAAGGACCAGGAACGAGACTCGCAGGAGGGGGGCGTCGGGGGGGCGTTCTCGGGGGATGCGCGGAGGTGCCATGAGAACGAGGACGCGCCCCGCGTCACCGGTCTCGTTGGAGTACCTGCCCGGGCTCGACGGCATCAGAGCCGTGGCGGTGGTGGCCGTCATCGCCACGCACACCGTCGCCGTCATCCCGGGCGGTTTCTTGAGCGTCGACGTCTTCTTCGCGTTGTCGGGCTATCTCATCACGTCCCTGTTGATCGCCGAATGGCGGCAGAGCGACACCATCGCCCTGGGACGGTTCTGGTCGCGCCGGGCCCGGCGCCTTCTCCCCGCCCTGTTCCTGATGCTCACCGCGGTCGGCGCCGGCGCGGCCCTGTGGCCCCAGATCTTCGGCAGCCCCTCTCTGCGCGGCGACACGCTGGCGACGGTGTTCTACGTCGCCAACTGGCACTTCATCGCCGACCACACCAACTACTTCCTTGCCACCGGCACGGCGTCCCCGTTGCTGCACACGTGGTCCCTGGCCATCGAGGAGCAGTTCTACCTGGTGTGGCCGATCGTGGTCCTGGCCGTGCTCAAGGTCCGTCGACCACGGGGACGCCGCATCGGCCACGACGGCGGGACCGGGGAGCAGCGCCGACTGCGCGTGCTCTTCGCCGTCGCCGCCACCGGCGCGCTGGCGTCGGCGTCGTGGATGGCCCTGCTGACCCACGCCGGGGGCGACACGACGCGCAGCTTCTACGCCAGCGACACGCGTGCCCAGGCCATCCTGGTCGGCGCCGCGCTCGCCGTCGGGAGCATCTTGTGGGGCCCGGCCCGCTCCCGCCGGGCGCGGTCGGCGGTACGGGGTTGGGGCGCCGCCGGAGTGATCGGCACCGCCTTGTTGTGGTTGCTCCTCCCCCAGAACTCCCTCTGGGTGTTCCGGGGCGGGTTCCTGGCCGCCGCCCTGTGCACGGCGGGTGTCATCGCCTGTGTCGCCAACCTGCCCGCCGGCCGCCTGGCGACCATGCTGTGTTGGCGACCGCTGCGATACGTGGGCCGCATCTCCTACGGCATGTACCTCTGGTACTGGCCTGCCGTGCTGGTGCTGTCGGGCCCCCGCACCCACCTCGGGGGGTACCCGCTCCTGGCGGTGCGCCTGGCCGCCATCATCTCGGTGGCCAGCGCCTCGGCCTCCCTGGTCGAGCTGCCCATCCGCAGGGGCCGTCTCCCGAGGTGGTGGACGCCTCTGGCCATGCCCGTCGCCGCCAGCCTGGCCGTGCTCACGACGTTCCTCGCCACCGTGGAGGTGAGCGATGTGGCTGCAGCGTCGGTGAGTGTCGGTCACGATGCGCTGGGAGCGGGGACGGCGGGGGTTTCGGGGACGGCGGGGGTTTCGGGGACGGCGGGGGTTTCGGGGACGGCGGGGACTGTCGGATCTTCGGGATCTTCAGGAGTGGCGGGAGGCGCGGCGGCGCTCCGGAGCACGAAGGCGTACCCCGACCCGGTCAGAGTGCTCATCGTCGGGGACTCGGTGGCGGGGACGCTCGGGGTCGGGTTCGGCCGGGTGATGGCGCAGTACGGCGTGGTGGCGGTGAACGAGGGAAGCCCGGGTTGCTCGGTGTCGATGGACCAGCTGGTGCAGGTGCTGTGGTTCACGGACCCGCCCGGGGCTCCGTGCGTGAACGGCGACCCCGGCGCCCTCTTCGCCCAGTGGCGCGCCTGGGTGGACCAGTTCAATCCCGACGTCGTCATCTACATGGCCCGGAGCGAGGTGCTCGACCAGGAGGTCAATTCCACCTGGACCCATATCGGCGATCCCGCCTTCGACTCGTACCTCGCCGACCGGTTCCACGAGGCCATCGACGTCCTCGGTGCGCGCGGCGCGCACGTGGTCCTGATGACCTCCCCGTTCTACGACTCCGGCGTCGCGCCCAGCGGATCGCCGTGGCCCGAGGACGATCCCAGCCGCGTGACCACCGACAACCAGATCATCGAGTCGATGGTCGACGCCGGTGCGGGGAGCTCGGGGAGGCCGGGCGGGACGGGCGGGACGGGGGGTTCGCACGCCTCGGAGTCGCGCCTCGGCCAGAGCCTGTTCCCCGGCATCTCGGGGAACAGCAAGCTGACGGTTATCGACGCCGGTGCCTGGCTCTCTCCGGGAGGGCACTACTCGGCCACCGTCGACGGTGTGCAGGCCCGCTGCGGTGACGGCGTGCACCTCACCGTGGCCGGGGGTGAATTGCTGGCGAAGCGCATCCTGCCCTTCATCTCGTTGCTGGGCCGGGCCCACCAGGCGGCATCCCCGTCGGGCTCTTGGACGGGCAACCTCGCTCTCACACCGCCGTCGTGGTACTCCGAGCTCCCGTGCGCAGCGTCGTGACCGCGGGTATGACCGCGGGTGTGGCCGCGGGTGTGGCCGCGGGTGTGGCCGCGGGTGTGGCCGCCCGGCGCCGACCCGGGGCCGCGGCCTGAAGCGCCCGTTCGCACCCGGCGCGGGTCACCGAATACCCTGCTCGGACCGGCGCGGCTGATCGCAGTCGGCCGGCTCGAGGGCCCTCAGGGGTCGTCGCCACCGATCTGGAGCCGTCCATGGGTATCGAGACACAGCAACGCTCGCCCGGCACCGCCGAGGTGGTCATCGACGTCCCGCCCGTGAACGCCCTGGACGTGGCGACCTGGTTCGCCTTCGCCGACGCCGTGCTGGCGGCGGGCTCGATCCCCTCGGTGCGGGTGGTCGTGGTGCGCGCCGAGGGACGGGGCTTCTGCGCCGGCGTGGACATCAAGGAGATCCAGTCCAAAGGGGACGAGGCGCTGGTGGGGGTCAACCGCGGCTGCGCGGCGGCGTTCGCGGCGGTCTACGACTGCGAGGTGCCGGTGGTCGCCGCCGTTCACGGCTTCTGCCTGGGGGGAGGCATCGGCATCGCCGGGAACGCCGACATCGTGGTGGCCTCCGACGACGCCACCTTCGGGCTCCCCGAGGTCGACCGGGGCGCACTCGGTGCCGCCACCCACCTGGCGCGGCTCGTGCCGCAGCACCGGATGCGGTCCATGGTGTACACCGCGCAGCCGGCGACGGCCGCCGAGCTGCACCATTACGGGTCGGTGCTCCGCGTCGTGCCCAGGGACGAACTGGTCGACGCGGCCTACGAGGTGGCGCAGTCCATCGCGTCGAAGAGCCCCACCATCATCCGCCGCGCCAAGGAGTCCCTCAACGGCATCGACCCGGTGGACGTGAAGCGCAGCTACCGCTTCGAGCAGGGGTTCACCTACGAACTTCACGTCTCGGGCGTCGCCGACGAGCAGCGCCAGGCCTTCGTGGACAAGCGCGAGGCGGACACCTCGACATGACCTGGCACATGACCCGGCACACGACCTGGGACAGCGCGTGAACTGTCACACGACCTGGGACAGCGCGTGAGCGACAAGCGCAGCACGGTCGACGAGATGGTCGGCGAGCTGCACGACGGCATGACCGTCGGCATCGGGGGATGGGGCTCGCGCCGCAAGCCGATGGCGGCGGTGCGGGCCATCCTGCGGGCCGGAACCCGTGACCTCACCGTGGTCTCCTACGGCGGGCCCGACGTCGGCGTGCTGTGCGCAGCCGGACGCGTCCGCAAGGTCGTCTACGCCTTCGTGACCCTGGACTCCATCGCCTTGGACCCCCATTTCCGCAAGGCCCGCCAAGCGGGGAGCATCGAGGCCATGGAGATCGACGAGGGGATGTTCTATCTCGGGCTGCTGGCCGCGTCGCAGCGGCTGCCCTTCCTGCCCACGCGAGCGGGACTGGGCTCCGACGTCCTGCGCGTGAACCCCGGGATCCGCACCGTCCGCTCGCCCTACGAGGACGGCGAGGAGCTGGTGGCCATGCCGGCGTTGCCGCTCGACGCCGCCTTCGTGCACCTGAACCGGGCCGACACGCACGGCAACGGGCAGGTGCTCGGCCCCGACCCGTTCTTCGACGAGCTCTTTCTCGGTGCTGCGGCCCGCCGCTTCGTGACCGCCGAGAAGGTGGTCGAGCCCGGCCGGCTCCTCGACGAGGGCCCCGTCCAGACCGTGACCGTCAACCGGTTGATGACCGACGCCGTGGCCGAGGTGCCCGGCGGCGCGCACTTCACGGCCTGTGTCCCGGACTACGAACGAGACGAGCCCTTCCAGAAGGCGTACGCGGCCGCGGCCGCCGACCTCGACGCCTGGTCGGCCTTCGAGGCGCGTTACCTGCAGGTCGACGAGGCGGGATATCGCGCCGCGGTGCAAGAGGACTCGGCGGCGGCCCGGTGAGGTCCACGTGAGCGCCGGTCTCGAGGTCACCCGGGCCGAGGTGTGCGCGGTGGCCTGTGCGCAGGCGTGGCGCGGCGACGGCGAGGTGATGGCGAGCCCCTTCGGCACCGTGCCGCAGATCGGGGCCCGCCTGGCCCGCCTCACCTTCGCCCCCGACCTCGTGCTCACCGACGGAGAGGCCGCGCTGATGGCCAACACCCCGTCGGTCTCCTCGGCGCGCCACGAGCTCGTGCTCGAGGCGTGGATGCCGTACCGGCGGGTGTTCGACGTGGTGTGGTCGGGGAGACGCCACATCATGATGATGGCGTCGCAGGTCGACCGCTTCGGCAACCAGAACCTGAGCGCCATCGGGGACTGGGCCCGGCCCAAGGCGCAGCTCATCGGGGTGCGGGGCGCCCCGGGCAACAGCCTCAACCACCCCACGAGCTACTGGGTCCCCGCCCACACGCCGCGCAGCTTCGT
>Ga0310039_10001979_pt1 | contig 14006 bp, 7 predicted proteins | sample Sb_taG_4_FD_200460 | JGI IMG/M metagenome (GOLD analysis project Ga0310039, IMG submission 200460) | Peat soil microbial communities from Weissenstadt, Germany - Sb_50d_6_BS metaG (v2) (version 2) | ecosystem: Environmental > Terrestrial > Soil > Wetlands > Peat | place: Germany: Weissenstadt... | reverse complement strand
ATTTACCACTTCCGTAAAATCCACTAACCCATGCGGCCGGTTGTTCAGTTTGGTTGAGGTGGCTGAGAAACTGATCAAGAATCCGATTGAGGCCGCGCTCGTATTCGCCTTCGCAAACGAAACTTCGCAGCTCCCATTCGAGGGTCGCCCAGTCGCCAGCATTGTCAGGGTTTTTGACCTTGGCGACCCCGAGGTTCGGAATGTCACCAACCGTAGGGTCATGCGCGAAGACCTCGCGATTCGTGATGCTCATACTGCCCAACCCTTCTCGGCGGTAATGACCACCGCGTGATAGTTCCACCCGTCTTGGGCGCCCATCAGTCGGAAGTTGTTGCCTTCGACCTCACCAGGGAAGAAGACGAGCAATCTGCCAGCCACCAGGTCGTGGACGCGCTCGATAAGCCCAGAGACCTTGACGTTGTCGTCGAGACCGTAAAGGCTCCCGGCCCCGACGATCCCGATGATCGTCTTGTTCGTCGTGAGTTTCGAGATCCGCTCACGTACGTGCTCGACGAGCTGGTCAACAAAGCCAATGAGCTCTGGTTGCATGAGCTTGGGCGACGCGAAATAGTTTTCGCTGTACTCATGCGTTGCCATCCACGTCTCGAACTCGCTCGTGATGTCAATGACTTTCCAGTCGTACCCAGCCTTCTTAGACGCCGTTGCGAATTCTGGTAGATGAAGACGGAGCCGACGTTCCTCGTCGGGCGAGTAAACAGCCATCCAGACGCGCTGGGCCGGAGCGAGGTTCATTTGCCACGGCAAGGCGACGAATTTTTCGAAATTGGTTATGAGATCGTCGATACGGCTCACAGCAGACGTCCTTCGATTCTCCGAAGCAGTTCGCTGAATCCGATGTCGATCACGCCGCCGCTGTTTCGGAAGTCGATAAGCATCCGCCGTGATGCGACTGTCGCCATCTCGACGAGAGAGGTCTTAGGTTGATCGAGCGCCGATGCCCAAAGCGTGTCGAGAAGTGCGCCACCGCGCTCACCATCGAGATATCCGACCAAGAGGGCATACGCGGTAGTCGCTGGCGTACATTCGGGTCGTCGTCGAATCTTCTCGGCAGGTTTGCCTTGCTCGAGGTGACCTGTCTGCTGCCACGACGAAAAGGTATTCCGGCCGATTTTCGCCAGCGTCGCCTCGCTGTATGCATCGGGAAACACCTTCTCCACAGCGCTGGCCAGGTCGGCAGAAGTCACCTCGTTACCGACAGTTGCGTCAAGTACGGCGGAAGCGCTGGCTCGGAATACCGAATCACGCGCAAGCGCACACAACCCAGCTAGCAGTGGCTGTCCCGCTGCGTCGTCGTTCCAGAGATCTCGTAGCGCTCGAAACAAAATGGCCTCGGGCCGCAAGATGTACAGCTCACGAAGGTATCGGAACGTCCTCTTGCGAGACGCTACGGTGTCCTTACCCAAGACGTTCTCTACCACAACTGCTTTCTCGTACCGGGCCAGGTCGGCGTCTGCATCAACACTCGCAATAAGACTCTGGAGCGCCGGGAGGATAATGGTGTGGCTCGTATTCGTCCCGCCACTACGATCGCCAGCGACGATGTCGTACTGGCTCACGCGCGGGCCTCACGGTTCTTCTGCCACTTCTCGATGTCCTGCCGTTTCCACAGCCTGACCCTGCTGGAGCTGAGGTCGACAACTGGCTTTGGGAAGTCGCTGTAGCGGCGAAAGTAGGTGGTGACGCTGCTTGGATGGGACAACTTGAGGATCGCTTGAACCTCAGAAGCACTAATCAAATCGTCGGGGTCGAGCTCGTGAGCCACAAGCTGCAGTCTAGGAACATTGACAAGCTCATGACGGATTCATGCCCCGCAGCACTTCAGAGGCCTAGACCTGTCCATCTGCGGATTCGCCGCCCGAATCACTGACTTGTTGACGCCGACAATCTGGACCCTCTCAGCCCTTTGGTGGCTATTGGCTGGGACGCATGAGTAAGTAGGCCGACAGGCTCTTCCGCGGTACTCCCCCGTCAAGGCCCCGCCGAGACCCGCCGGCCTGACCATGCTCGCTTGCCTTCGTCGAAGGCCACGTCGCAGTAGCGGCAACTATCTCCGTCTCGCCGCGCAAGAGCATCAATCCTTCGACCCCCCTTGATGGCCTTGAAATCATCTCGCATGCTTGACGCGACAGAACTTCCGCCTTGCCGCTCTCGTCGCGCTCCACCGCAGGAGGCGATCCGCCAGATACGGCGGGAGGATCCCGGCTCCTTCTAACTCGGAACACCCTGTTCCAGGATTGTCGTCTCGCGTTTCCGAGAAAGAGACACCGGAAAGGCGGCAGTTGTCTTGCGCGTATGGAGCCCGAAAAGTCGGATTCCAGTATTTCTCGTCCATCTCCGCTTCGACGTCGGCCCAATCGCGCTCGAAATTTTCGTTCTTCCACATTCTTTGCTCCTCGTTTGCGCGTGCGGTCCGATTGACCGCACCAACTTGGGCAACTGAATGCCGGCCCGCTGACGCCACATTCGGACACGAAAGACATCAAGCGATGTGCAACTGCTTTCGGTCAGGTCCGCTTACACATCCTCCGTCGCATCCATCGCTCTATCAATCGCTCCCTTCGTGTGGCCGAGGTACATTTTCGCCGTCGTAAGTGGATTTGCGTGGCCCATGAAATAGGAAACCAGTTTGAGTTCAAGACCTAGATCGTTGAGCATTGAAGTCGCGGCGAGGTGGCGTATTGAATGCCAGTTGTGCCGTGGCGTCCGACGCGCCACGAACTCCCAATCTGCTTTTCGCATCGCGGGCAGAAGGCGTTCGTTCCGGAACCAGAAGCGCGAAGCAAACTCGCCGTCCGGGCCGGGAAACAGGAGTCCTTCCGGACCTTGTTCGTCTAGAACTTGGGCCACCCGCGCGCCGAGGGGATCAGCAGAGCTGGCGTAGTACAGCGTGGGCCGTCTCCGGTTACTTTTTGTCGTCTTACGATATAGAGGTTTTCCTTTGCCCGGTTCGCAGATGCTAGAAGCCACATCCACCTTGCGATCGCCAGGCGGCTGCGTCACGTCAATAGGGCGAAACCCGATCAGTTCCCCGTATCGAGCACCTCCCTGCTTGGCTAACCTGCAGGCCAATCCCCAGTAGGGCTCGAACATCGTCTCGAGCGCGCACGCAAGCGCCTCGACCATCCCGGTAGATGGAATCTCCTCTGCTGGAACGAACAATGCAGACTCTCCTTCTATTGTCGATTCGATCGAGTACGAAACGCCGTTCATTGGGTTCTCCGTAGGCGGCAACCACTCGCGTAAATGAACGTGAGAGACAAGGCCTCGCAAGGTGGCGCCGATGGACTGAATAGTCGCAGGCTTGCGGCCCGCTTCGCGCGCTTGACCGAGCACGTTTTCATTGTCGTAAGGTCCCCAGTCCGTGAGTGGCAGGTCGCCGATAATAGGGAGGATCCAGTTGTCACAGATGCTTTGTTGACGATCCCGGTAACGCTCAGCAAGCCCCAACTTCTTGAGGAATGGGAGATAGCTTTTGACACCGTCGGAGACCGTTCGTCCCGATCGAGGTGAAACGCGCGCAGCCAGAAATGCCTCTGCCTTTCGCGCGATCGTCATCGCCTCTTCTTCCGACGTCGCCGTACGGAAGATGCGTCCGGTCTCATCGTAGAAGACGACCCTCCAGACATTCGGCTCCGAAGGCGTGGGCGAATAGATCTTCGTGCCGTGCTCGAGGACGCGCCATGGGGGACGCCGGCGCCGCTGCGGTTCAGGAGCGCTCGACATCGACGTTCCTCTTGCGCTGGCGTTTGGCTGGCGGCAGCTCGGGGAGATTCACGTCCGAACCAAGCGTGCGAAATTTCGGGCGCGGCGTTTGGGCCGAACGAGATCCTGATGAGCCGCTATCGGCGACGCGCACCGACGCTCGGCCGGTGCCTTCCGCCTCCCTGTTCATGTTCGAAACGGCATTTCGCCGACGGTCCACGGAAGCTCGTTGCGCAGGCGTAGCGACCGGGGCCTGCTGTCTTTGCGTAAGCTCCCATTCGAAAACATCGGTCGCATCCCAACGAGCGCATGCGGGTCCCAGCACTAGGGGCAGAGGAAACCCGTCGCGCCGGGTGACCTCAAATACTTTTGTGCGGCTCACTTTCCAGCGAAGGGCGAGGTCCGTGTCCGACAGATAAGTCACTTCGCCCCAACGACCTTCGTTGGCGGCCGCTGCCGCCGGTCCGAGTTGGAGTTCCCGTTCTGCCTCGTCCGACTCTACGAAGACAGGGTCGCTGCGTACCGAACTAGTCGACCGACCGCCGCGAGCCTTTGTGCCCGGTGGTACGGGCATGTCCGGAGAGTCGGGTTGTGACGCAGGTCTCACCTTTAAACATGTAGCGGAATTCCTGAATTCCACAAGGAACCGCGAAAGCCCAGGTAGACGCTGTGAATTGAAATCGAGAATTTGAGCCTTCGGTGGTCCTCGCGCGCTTCGGGCCGGGAGGGCAGGGCCGTAGTGCAAGCCCATTGCGAAGCTTCGCCTAGCAGCGCCATGTGCGACGAGTTGTGCCAGAAGTTGTGCGGAAACAGCCGCCTTAGGCCGTCTTGTCGCTGTTGCAGCAACTGGACCTGGGGTTTCGTGGCAGTCCCAACGGAATTCGAATCCGTGTTCCCACCTTGAGAGGGTGGTGTCCTTGGCCGCTAGACGATGGGGCCCTTAGTGCATCCAGCAGTCTAGCTTGGCGTTCTCTGCAGCTTAAGCAGGTCTTTTCTTGTCTCGAACCTGTGCGAGCGGTCGGAACTCGTCGGCGGCACTAACCACGCGCTCGTCGTGGTCCGTCAGAACCCACCTTCCTACTGAAGATGCTGGTGACCGAATACGGTGTTCGGGTGATCGACCACAGTGCCCGTGTTCCCCGTCACGGTGAGATCACCGAAGACTGAGTTATTGGTGACGGTGACTCCGCCCGAATTCTGTTCGACAGCCAAGTACCCACCGAGATCACAGCCCTCGACCTTGGCGCCTCCCTGGTTCTGATTCACGCTCACGGCGCCGAGTGCCCTGCAGTTCTGTACGGAGACCCCCGCCGTGTTGGACGAGATCGACGCGGCGAGCGCCATGGCGCTTCCCTCACAGGAAGACGTGCCGTCACCGATCACCACGGGATTCGAGGCATTTGAGACAGACAGCAATCCTAGGAACGTGGCGCTGCAGAACCGCAGGATCGAGCCACCGCTGAAGTTGACGGCTCCCGCGATCAGGCCGCCTTCGACGTCGAGGGAACCACCGGTCTTCACCGTCACGGCCCCGAGCACGAAGCATCCCCATGGGACCAACACCGACTGACCACCCGAGACGTTCAGGACACCGATGTAGTCGCAGATTCTGGTCTCAGAGGAAGTGACGGTGAGCGTTCCCGCCACGAACGTGAACGTGTAGTTGACCGCCGCCAAGGTGCCCGTGGAACACAGGATCGGGTAGGTGCCAGCGGCGCTGGTGGGTGTCGCCGTCGTGGCGCAAGAGGGCGAGCCGGTCACTCCAGAGGTGGCCAGAGTCTGGCCGTTCACGAATCCCGAGATCGTCGCCGTGAGAGCTGGCACCGAAGAGCCGTAGGCCATGGACTGGTTGTTGGCCGTGACGGTCAGCGTGGCGGGGACGACGCTCACCACGCCCGGGACGTAGGTGAACGCGTAGTTCGCATCGACCGCACCGCTGCAACTGGACTGGTAGTTACCGACATTGGACGTGGACGTGGCACTCGTAGTGCACAGGAGACCGGCGCCGAGCACCGACGGAGTCTGGCCGAGCACCAACCCGCTGACGCTGGCAGTTATCGCCGGGACCGTCCGCCCGTAGGTCATGGTCGCGGACGACGCCGTGATGCTGAGTGGTGCCGGGTTGATTGTCGCAGTTCCTGTCGCGTACACGATGGCGTAGTCGGGGTCGGACGCTCCCGAGCACGAGGTCGTGTAGGTGCCCACAGGGCTCGACGAGGTGGCACTGGTCGTGCAGTTCGGCTGGGTGGTGAGCGACGATGCGCGGTCACCGTTCTCGAAGACCGAGTACGACGCGGTCACGGTCGGGATCGCCGAACCGTAAGTGGTCGACGACGAGGTGGCGGTGATCGTGAGCGGCGCAGGATCGACCGTGATGGATCCCGTCACGTAGACGATGTTGTAGTTGGGATCGTTCGCTCCCGAGCACGAGGTCGTATAGCTCCCGGCATGGCTCGACGACGACGCCGTCGTGCTGCATGTGGGCTGGGTGGTGAGCGAGGACGCGCTGTCACCGTTCACGAAGCCCGAGTACGAGTCCGTCACGTGGGGCACCGAGCCCCCGTAGGTGAAGGAGCCGGAAGACGCCGTGACTATCAGGGTGGCCTGGCCGACCACGACCGTTCCCGGGACGTAGTTCTCGTTGTAGTTGGGGTCGTACGCGCCGCTGCAAGTGCTCGGGTAGCTCCCAGCCGGGCTCGATGCCGACGCCGTCGTGCTGCACGTGGGTTGGGTGGTGAGCGAGGACGCGCTGTCACCGTTCACGAAGCCCGAGAACAACGGGCCGATGCCCGGTGGCGGGCTGCCGAATGTGGAGGTGCCCGATGAAGCCACGACCGAGAGAGCGGCGGGCGTGACCTTGAGTGACCCGTTCTCGTAGGTGATGGTGTAGTTGGGGTCCGAAGCACCAGAACAAGACGTCGGGTAGGTGCCGATCGGGCTCGAAGTGACGGCCGTCGTGGAGCAGCTCGGAGGCACCGTTAGGGCGCTCGAGTCGTCGTTGTTCACGAAACCCGAGTACGACGGAAGGACCTGGGGAGGGACGTCTCCGTATGTGGACGACGCGGAGGAAGCAGTGACCACGAGAGCCGCAGGGGTGACCTGCATCGAACCGCTCACGTACGTGATGGAGTAGTTCGGGTCCGACGCCCCCGAGCACGAGGTGGCGTAGGTGTCGACGGAGCTCGACGAGCTCGCGAAGGTGTTGCAGACCGGCTGCGTGGCCAGCGAGGACGCGTCGTCTCCGTTCACGAAGCCGGCGTAGGAGGCGGTGACCGCCGGTGGTGCGCTCCCGTAGGTGGCCGATCCCGAGGATGCCGTGATCGACAGACTCGCGGGAGTGACCTGGACCGATCCGCTCAGGTACGTGATCGAGTAGTTGGCGTCGGTCGCCCCCGAGCACGATGTCTGGTAGGCACCGACCGGACTCGAGGAGCGGGCCAAAGTGCTGCAGTTGAGCCCGGCGCCGAGGACCGACGGAGTCTCCCCGTTCTGAAGCCCCGAGACGTTCGGCGCCAGAGCGGGGATCGCGCTGCCGTAGGTGGATGTCTCAGAAGGTGCGGTGATCGTGAGCGGCGCCGGTGACACGACTGCGGTGCCGGAGCTGTACGTGATGGCGTAGTTCGGATCGACCGCGCCCGAGCAGCTGCTCGGATAGCTGCCGACCGGGGAGACAGAGGTGACCGGGCTGGAGCAGCTGGGTGCTGTGGACAGCGAGGACGCGTCGTCCCCGTTCACGAAGCCGGCGTAGGAGGCGGTGATGATAGGTGATGCCCCGCCGTAGGTGGTCGACGCCGAGGACGCCGTGATCGTGAGGGGAGCTGGGTTCACTGTCGCCGAGCCGTCGACGTAGACGATGTTGTAGTTGACGTCCAAAGCCCCCGAGCACGACGTGGCGTAGTTCCCCACTGGGCTCGACGCGGTGGCCGTCGTGGTGCAGACCGGCTGCGCCGTGAGCGACGACGCACTGTCGCCGTTCACGAACCCCGCGTAGGAGGCGGTCACGCCGGGCGGAGGACTGCCGTAGGTGGAGGTCCCCGAGGAGGCGGTTACCACCAGGGCCGCAGGGCTCACCGAGACCGAACCCGAGACGTAGGTGATGTCGTAGTTGGAATCAACGGCTCCCGAGCACGCCGTGGCATAGTCGCCCACGGAGCTCGATGACCCAGCGCCTGAGGTGCACGTCAGAGTGTCGCCCAGAACCGAGGCGTCTTCACCGTTCTGTAGTCCCGCGACAATTGCGCTGATGACAGGAGCAGTGCCTCCATACGTCATGGTGCCCGAGGAAGCCGTGATGGTCAGGGGAGCCGTCGTGACGGTGATCGAGCCGTCGACGTAATTGATGTCGTAGTTTGCGTCGACTGCCCCGAAGCAGGTGGTGCCGTATGTCCCCACGGGGCTGCCCGTCGTGACTTCGGTGCTGCAGACCAAGTCGGCACCCAGGACCGATGGGCCCTCGCCATTTTCGAGTCCGGTGAAAATCGGGCTGACTGTCGGAACGGTACCTCCATAGGTCATCGTGCCCGACGAAGCTGTGATGGTCAACGGAGCAGGAGTGATGGTGATCGTGCCGTCGACGTAGGTAATTGTGTAATTCGGATCGACCGCGCCCGCGCAACTCGTGTCATACGTCCCCACCGAGCTGGACGTCGTCGCAGTCGTCGAGCACTGGAGTTCGGATCCGAGTACGGATGAGTCCTCGCCGTTCTGCAGCCCTGTGACGAGTGGGCTCACAGATGGGATCGCGTGCCCGTAGGCCGACATTCCCGAAGACGCCGTGACGGTCAAGGGAGCGGGGTTCACATTGACGTCGCCGCTCTGATAGGTGATGGCGTAATTCGGGTCGACTGCTCCCGTGCACGAGCTCACGTAGGTCCCGACGGAGCTGGTTGCGGCAGCATTGCTGGTACACGCCGGCACGTTCGTGAGCGACGAAGCGGAGTCCCCGTTCACGAACCCCGAGTACGAAGGCGTGATAGCTGGAGAGCTGGAACCATATGTCATGGATGCAGAGGACGCAGTGATCACCAGGAGCGCCTGTCCAATCGTCACCATTCCAGTGGAATAGCTGATCGTGTAGTTCGCGTCCTGCGCACCTGCACAACTGCTTGTGTACGACCCGACAGGACTGCTCGATGTGGCGTTAGTGGAGCACGTCGGCGCCGTCGTGAGAGACGACGCGGAGTCCCCGTTCACGAACCCCGAGTACGAGGCCGTTATCGGAGCGACGGACCCTCCATAGGTCATGGTCCCTGACGTAGCGGTAATCGAGAGTGGCGCAGGAGTGACGCCAATTGCACCGTTTTGATAGGTGATCGTGTAGTTCGGATCACTCGCTCCGCTGCATTGGCTGGTGTAAGACCCCACTGGACTGGTCGAGTCGGCGTTCGTGTAGCACGTCGGCGCCGTCGTGAGAGACGACGCGGAGTCCCCGTTCACGAACCCCGAGTACGAGGCCGTTATTGGTGGCGCCGTCCCTCCATAGGTGTAAGAGCCCGACGAAGCCGTCACGACCAGCGGTGCCGTCGTGATCGTGAGCCCAGTGCCGGCCGAAGAGCTCGATGCGTAGCCGCCATCTCCGGAGTACAAGGCCGTGAGTGAATAGGAACCGACTACCAGGGACGATACAAAACATGAGGCCTGATACGAGCTCCCTACGAGGGTCAAGGGAACTGACGTGCATCCCGGGATGGCGGTGACATTGCCCACGAGGGTAACGGTGCCTCCCCCATCGGACGGCGCCACCGTGGCGTTCAGACTGAGGGTTTGCCCGTAGGTGAGCGACGACGCGGACGCGCTGAGGGTTGTCGTCGTCGGAATCGGACTCGGTGAGGCGATTGCAAAGCTGTTCGAGGCGGAGGATCCCGCGAAAATCGCGGTCGGTGGAAGTGCCTTGGCGGGGAGCCCAACCTGGGAAGGAGTGGAGGCATTTGAAGTCGTGCCATTGCCAAGCTCACCGTCTCCGTTGTACCCCCAGGCGTAGAGGTAGCCGTCGGATCCGATGGCCAGGCTGTGGTACTCCCCAGCCGCGATCGATGTCACGGTAACTCCTGAAGCAACCGAGATTTCACCCGGGTTCACTCGGCTCGTCGTGTTCCCGGTGCCGAGTTGCCCGTAGTCGTTGTAACCCCAGACATAGAGGGCTCCGCTGTGACTCACCGCCATGGCGTGGTATCCGCCGGCAGTGATCGACTTGGCGGTCACACCCGAAGGCAAGCCCACCGTGACCGGCGTGGCAGAGTTGACGGAATTGCCGTCACCCAGTTCTCCATTGGCGTTGTCACCCCACGCGTAGACACTTCCCTTCGAACCCATAGCCATGCCGAAGTAGGCACCAGCAGCTATCGATGTGGCGACCACGCCCGAAGGCAGTGAAACCTCCACCGGTGTCACAGAGTCTGACTCTCCGATGACACCATTACCGAGGTCGCCATCCGCCCCGTCGCCCCACGCGTAGACGTTGCCATTCGATCCGATAGCGAAGCTGGTGTACGCGCCTGCAGCGACGGCCGTGGCGGTGACTCCCGACGGCATGTGCACCTTTACCGGTTTGCCGGAACCGGCGGTGGTCCCGTTGCCGAGCTCCCCGAAACCGTTGTAGCCCCAGGCGTAGACGTTCCCGTCGGAACCCAACGCCAGACTCAGGGCTTGGCCCGCGGCCACTGCGGTGGCGGTCACTCCGGATGGGAGACCCACCTCGACGGGGGTCAACGAGCTGGTTGTGCTGCTATCTCCCAGCTGGCCATAGGTGTTGTTCCCCCAGGCGTAGAGGTTCCCGTCGGAACCGATAACCAAGCTGTGATCGGCGCCTGCTGCACCGGCCACGGCCGTGACGCCCGATGGCAACTGCAGTAATTCGGCAGGCGAGAGCACGCCGCTGGTAGTTCCGTTCCCGACTTGGCCGTGATCGTTGAGGCCCCAGCCGTAAAGGGCCGAGCTGGCGGCGTTCGCCGACACCTGAGCAAGCACGTTCACCGCGGTCGTCGCGACCATGGCCAGCAACGCCAACGTGAGGCTCGACACTCGCCGTGTCCTCGATGCCGTTTCGTCGGTCCGAGGACGCCTCTGCCCCTCGTGAGTCCTCACGCGCATTTGGCCCCCCATGGTCATGGCGCTGGAGCCGGACTCATCGTCCGACTTGGCTTCTCAAAAGAGTGGACACCGACTCACCGGTTCAGCTTCTCGCGATATACACGAGGACTCACCGCCAAAGTCGAAACATCGGCTCGTTCACGCTCAACATTCGCCGCTAGCCAAAAGCGGCGGCGAGGTTCAAGCGATCATTCTTCGTCGATTTCGAGTGTCCTGTTTCCTAATTGGAACCTCCGCCTACAAAACTGCTTCGGCAGCAACCTGACACGAAAAGCCAAGCTCGTCAACTGAAATCGCTGAAGATGACCTTATAATTGGCCAACGTAAGAATCGTCGACATGAACAATCTCTACGGCTCCGATTCTGTTCGACATCGTCAAATTTTGTTCGACATCATCAAAATTCAGTAAGTCGTAGCCGCGATGCGCTGCCCATGATCGTGGAGATAGTCGCGGAGACGACGTAATGGAAGTCGAAAAGAATCGACCCAGTCCGATCAGACCGAACGCATTTGCGTGAGGTGCGCGGACTAACCCTTGACGCAATCACTCAGGCTCCTTAGTGTCGGTATCGCTTACGCAAATCGCAGCACAAGAGGGGGGTCCTCCGTGCCGATGACAATGAGCGACCGTTCGCGTCGACACGACGGCCGGAACGCTGTAGGACGCCGTTGCCTTGCGGGAGCAATAGTCATTGCACTATTTGTGCCAGCAACAGCAGTAGTCCTCGTGCAATCGGCTTCAGCCGCCGGCGGCGACATTTACACCATCGCAGGAACTGGCACGGGCAGCTACAACGGAGACGGGATTCCGGCCACGAGCGCCGCACTCGAAGGGCCCGTGGGACTTACCCTCGATCCGGAGGGTAACCGGCTGGTTGCAGACTTGGGCAACAGCCGGGTCCGGGTTCTCGCCGTTTCGGCATCCAATCCGGGATATCCACTAGCTGGGTGCTCGGGAACCTGCTCATGGAACAAAGGCGACATCTACACGATCGCGGGCACCGGCAGCCCCGGCTACAGCGGAGACGGCGGGTCGGCCACGGGCGCCGAAATGGACTTTCCGAGCGGTGTCGGAGTGGACGGCGGGGGCAACGTATTGATCGCGGACTCGGGCAACAACCGGGTCCGGGTTCTCGCCGTGTCGGCATCCAATCCCGGGTATCCACTGGCTGGGTGCTCGGGAGCCTGCACCTGGGCGGCGGGCGACATCTACACGGTCGCGGGCACGGGCACCGCCGGTTACAACGGAGACGGCGGGTCGGCCACGAGCGCCGAACTCAATGGTCCAACAGGAGTTCTAGTCGCCGGCGGGGGAAACATACTGATTGCAGACTCGAGTAACAGCCGGGTCCGGGTTCTCGCCGTTTCGGCATCGAATCCGGGATATCCACTGGCCGGGTGCTCCGGAGCTTGCACATGGGCGAGCAGTGACATCTATACGGTCGCCGGGATAGGGGGCGGCTACGGCGGAGACGGCGGGTCGGCCACGAGCGCCGAACTCAACGATCCGGCGGGGATGTCCGCCGACGCGGAAGGAAATTTGCTGATAGCCGACACCTTCAACGATCGGGTGCGTGTGGTGGCGGTTTCGGCATCCAATCCCGGGTATCCACTGGCTGGGTGCTCGGGAACCTGCACCTGGGCGGCGGGCGACATCTACACGGTCGCGGGCACGGGCACCGCCGGTTACAACGGAGACGGCGGATCATCTACCAGCGCCGACCTGAACAATCCGTTCGGCATCGGGATGGACGGTCAAGGCGACTTGATCGTCGCCGACAGCGGTAACAGCCGAGTGCGGATGTTGGCGGTTTCCGCTTCGAACCCGGGATATCCGCTGGCTGGGTGCTCGGGAACGTGCACTTGGGCGGCGGGCGACATCTACACGGTCGCGGGCACCGGCAGCGCAGGTTACAACGGAGACGGCGGATCATCTACCAGCACCGAATTGAACGATCCCACGGCCGTCGTGGTCGACGCGCATGCAAACCTCGATATTGCAGACTTCGCCGGTGAACGTATACGCGAGATCGTTGCACCTGGCGCACCAGCAGCACCGACGTCGGTCGAAGCAGTCTCGGGGTCGACCACGACTTCGACTGGATCGCTGACAGTGACATACACACTCGGGGCTGACAACGGCGATGCCATCACGACCCAGACAGCGACCTGCACTTCGACCAATGGTGGCGTACCGAAGACGGGCACCATCAACGGATCCGCCGCTGCGCCGATCACGGTCAGCGGAGTCACCGCGCGAAAGACCTACCGGTGTCGAGTCGCTGCCACCAATTTGCTCGGGACGGGCCCTAGCTCGGCGGCTTCTCCCGCCGTGATCGTCGGAACGCCCACTCCGCCCACGGGAGTCAAGGCGACTTCGGAGGCGACCTCGGCGTCAACCGGCTCCCTGATGGTCACATACAGAGCGGCAGCCGCAAACGGGTCCCCCATAGGCCGCTACACGGCAAGGTGCGCATCCAGCAACTTCGGCGTGACCAAGACCGGGATTCACTACTATTCGACTGTCGCACCGATCGTTGTCAAGGGCGTAACGACCGGCAAGACCTACACCTGCACGGTCACTGCCACCAACTCCCGAGGCGCCTCCCCTGCCTCCGTGCCGTCGGCTCCTGTGACCGTGGGTGCACCAGCCGCACCGACACAGATCACAGCAAGCCGCGTGGCATCCGGGCGAATCAAAGTGAGTTTCAAGGCGGGCGCAAACAACGGGAGCCCGATCACGGGCTTTCTCGTTACGTGTGCATCGAGCAACGGAGGCGGCTCTGTGCAACGTCCGGGAAGAGCCAGTCCGATTACCGTTACTGGTCTAATCGCCGGTGATACCTACACGTGTGTGGTGGCAGCCCAGAATGCACGAGGTTCGGGCCTGCCCTCGAACAGCTCGAGGCCAGTGACGGCCTGACGAAACGGTCCCCCGGGGCCCAAATCGGTGGACGAAAGGTCAGACGAGCTCCAGGATCAAAGCGGACGCCATTCCCCCGCCGGCGCACATCGACACGCATCCGACGTTCCCGCCGCGGCGTCGCAGCTCGTGCAGCATTGTGACCACCATCCGGGCCCCAGTTGCGGCAACCGGGTGCCCGAGTCCACATCCGCTGCCATTCACGTTGACGATTTCGCGATCGAGCCCGAGGCTACGCGTGCATGCGACGGCCATGGAGCAGAAGGCCTC
>Ga0310039_10001961_pt1 | contig 14088 bp, 3 predicted proteins | sample Sb_taG_4_FD_200460 | JGI IMG/M metagenome (GOLD analysis project Ga0310039, IMG submission 200460) | Peat soil microbial communities from Weissenstadt, Germany - Sb_50d_6_BS metaG (v2) (version 2) | ecosystem: Environmental > Terrestrial > Soil > Wetlands > Peat | place: Germany: Weissenstadt... | reverse complement strand
CAACCTGGGAGAGGTGCAGCGCGAGTTGCGGGAGTATGCGGCGGCCAAGCAGAGCCATGAGCAGGCGCTGGCCATCTTCCGTAAGGCTCTGCCTCAGGACCACCCGGACATCGCCACCAGTCTGAACAATCTGGGGCTGGTGCAGCACATATTGCGGGAGTATGCGGCGGCCAAGCAGAGCCATGAGCAGGCGCTGGCGATCCGCCGCAAGGCTCTGCCCAAGGACCACCCGGATATTGCCCAAAGTCTGAACAACCTGGGAGAGGTGCAGCGCGAGTTGCGGGAGTATGCGGCGGCCAAGCAGAGCTATGAGCAGGCGCTGGCGATCTCCCGTAAGGCCCTCCCTCCGGACCACCCCGATATCGCCTACATTCTGAACAACCTGGGAAACGTGCAGTCCGAGTTGCGGGAATATGCGGCGGCCAAGCAGAGCTTTGAGCAGGCGCTGGCCATTCGACGTAAGGCCCGCCCTCCGGACCACCCCGATATCGCCTACAGTCTGAACAACCTGGGAAACGTGCGGTCCGAGTTGCGGGAGTTTGCGGCGGCCAAGCAGAGCCATGAGCAGGCGCTGGCGATCTTCCGCAAGTCTCTGCCTCAGGACCACCCCCTTATCGCCACCAGTCTGAACAACCTGGGAGGCGTGCAGGAGGAGTTGCGGGAGTATGCGGCGGCCAGGCAAAGTCATGAGCAGGCGCTGGCGATCCGCCGCAAGGCTCTGCCTCCGGACCACCCCGATATCGCATGTTCATTGCGTAACCTCGGACTTCTGAGCTTGACGTCAGGTGTCGGTGTCGGGGATGCGATCCCTGGCCTTGTGGAGGCGACCGATCTCTTGCAGGCTGAACAGCTCCGGCTGGCCGTCGCCCAGGCCGAGCAGGAACAGCTCGCCACGGCGGCCCTGGCCAAGATCTGTCTCAGCAACCTGCTTAACGCTACTCTCATCACGAGAGCAGAGCCGGCCTCTGCCTATGATCGCGTGGTGCGTGTCAAGGGGTCAGTGACCGCCCTGCAGCGGTGGGCCCGCCAGGCCCGCGACGCGGCAGACCCGGACACCACCCACCTCCTGGACCGGCTCCGCCAGGTCACCCGGCAGATCGTCGGCCTGTCGATGGACCACCGGCCCGCGCAGTCGAAGTCCGATCCCAAGGACGTGCCGGACGAGATCCGAATCCTGTCCGCCGAACGCGATGAGCTGGAGCGGCGAGTGACCGAGCGCAGCGCGATCTACCGCACCATCCAGGCTCGGGCCCGGGTCGGTTCAGGTGAGGTCCGGGCGGCCCTGCCCGAGGGCAGCGCTCTGATCGACCTGGTCGATTACTGGCACCTGGAGCCTCCGGCGAAGGGACAGACGGGGCCCTCCTGGGAGCGGCGGGTGGTGGCGTTCGTGGTCCGGCCCGAGCGGCCGGAGGTGGTGATTGTCCCGCTCGGGCCGTCGCAGGCCCTGGCCGGGTGGATCGAAGACTGGCGAGCCAGCTACGGCGCCGGCAAGGCGCCGCCGGCCGGGGAAACTGACCCGGGCGTGGAGCTGCGGAAGCGGCTGTGGGAACCGCTGGCCGCGCACCTGGAGGGGGTGAAGGTGGTGCTGGTGTCGCCGGACGGACCGCTGCACGCGCTGCCCTGGGCCGCCCTGCCGGGCTCGCAGCCGGGCACCTACCTGGTCCACGAACATGCCTTCGCCGTCGTGCCCGTCCCCCAGCTCTTGCCCGAGTTGCTCCAGGCCCCGCCGCGACCTGACAAGGAGCCGCCGTCCTTGCTCTTGGCCGGAGGTATCGACTTCGGACGAGAGAACATCCGGGATCAAGAGGCCCCAGCCGGCAAGCTGCCGCCGGTTCCAGTGTACAGGCCACTGCCCGGGACCGAGAGCGAGGTCAACGACCTCCGCACCCAGTTCGAGGATAGGTTCCCCGACGCCCCGGCGCCCAAGCGGCTGGCGAAGGACAAAGCCACCAAGCAAGCGATCCTGGCCGCCGCACCGGCGCATCGGTTTTTGCACTTGGCCACTCACGGCTTCTTCGCGGACGAGTCGGAGTCGTCGATCCTCCTGGCCGAGCAGCGGGCCGCGCTGGAGCGGGGAGACCTGCGTCTGCTTGCCGGGGTGGCCGGGAGGCACCCGGGTCTGCTCTCCGGGCTGGTGTTCGCCGGGGTCAACCGGTCGGACCGGCGTCCGGAAGAGACGATCCTCACCGCGCTGGAGGCGGCCGAGCTGGAGCTGGGCCAGGTGGAGCTGGTGGTGCTCAGCGCCTGCAACACGGGTCGTGGTCAGGTGGCCGGCGGCGAGGGGGTGCTGGGTTTGCAGCGTGCTTTCCAGCTCGCCGGGGCCCGGTCGGTGGTGGCCAGTCTGTGGCGGGTGCCGGACGAGGAGACGCACCAACTGATGCGCGAATTCTACCGCGGGGTGTGGTCAGACAAGCCGGTGCCAAGAGTCGAGGCGTTGCGTCAGGCGCAGCTGTGGATGCTCAAGAACTGGAGTGGTCGTAGCGGCGTGGAGCGGCTGGGAGGCCCGAAAGGTCCTCCTCCTCCGTACGTCTGGGCCGCCTTCATCCTCTCCGGCGATTGGCGGTGACAGATACCACGAGAGAATTTGCAGGGGGTGATCACAATGAGCTGGTCAAGGTTTCAATGCCTATCGGTGGCCCCGTTCGGGCTGGGAGTGGCATTGCTGATGGGTCTCGGAGCGATGGGGGCTCAGGCTCCGGGAGGACCGCCGGCGCCGAGGCAAGAGCCAGTCCCGGAGCGGGACCGGTTGATTCGGCAGGCCGAGGAGTTGCGCCAGGCCGGCAAGCTCGACAACCTGGGGATGGTGCAGTCCAAGTTGCGGGAGTATGCGGCGGCCAAGCAGAGCCTTGAGCAGGCGCTGGCCATCCGCCGCAAGTCCCTGCCTCCGGACCACCCCGATATCGCCGGCACTCTGAACAACCTGGGGCTGGTGCAGTCCGCGTTGCGGGAGTATGCGGCGGCCAAGCAGAGCCTTGAGCAGGCGCTGGCGATCCGCCGCAAGTCCCTGCCTCCGGACCACCCCCTTATCGCCACCAGTCTGAACAACCTGGGAATCGTGCAGTACGAGTTGCGGGAGTATGCGGCGGCCAAGCAGAGCTATGAGCAGGCGCTGGCGATCCGCCGCAAGTCCCTGCCTCCAGACCACCCCGACATCGCCGGCACTCTGAACAACCTGGGGATGGTGCAGTCCGCGTTGCGGCAGTATGCGGCGGCCAAGCAGAACTATCAGGAGGCGCTGGCCATCCGCCGCAAGTCCCTGCCTGCGGACCACCCCGACATCGCCACCAGTCTGAACAACCTGGGAAACGTGCAATCCGCGTTGCGGGCGTATGCGGCGGCCAAGCAGTGCTATCAGGAGGCGCTGGCCATCCGCCGCAAGTCCCTGCCTCCGGACCACCCCGATATCGCCCAAAGTCTGAACAACCTGGGAATCGTGCAGAATGAGTTGCGGGAGTATGCGGCGGCCAAGCAGTGCCATGAGCAGGCGCTGGCGATCCGCCGCAAGTCTCTGCCTCCGGACCACCCCGATATCGCCCAAAGTCTGGACAACCTGGGAATGGTGCAGTACGCGTTGCGGGAGTATGCGGCGGCCAAGCAGAGCCTTGAGCAGGCGCTGGCGATCTGCCGCAAGTCCCTGCCTCCGGACCACCCCGATATCGCCTACAGTCTGAACAACTTGGGGCTCGTGCAGTATGCGTTGCGGGAGTATGCGGCGGCCAAGCAGAGCCTTGAGCAGGCGCTGGCCATCCGCCGCAAGTCCCTGCCTCCGGACCACCCCGATATCGCCTACAGTCTGAACAACTTGGGACTCGTGCAGTATGCGTTGCGGGAGTATGCGGCGGCCAAGCAGAGCCATGAGCAGGCGCTGGCGATCCGCCGCAAGGCTCTGCCCAAAGACCACCCCGATATCGCCCAAAGTCTGGACAACCTGGGAACCGTGCAGTCCGCGTTGGGGGAGCATGCGGCGGCCAAGCAGAGCCATGAGCAGGCGCTGGCGATCCGCCGCAAGTCGCTGCCTCCGGACCACCCCGATATCGCAATTTCCTTGCGTAACCTCGGGCTTCAGGGCTTGAAGTCGAGTGTCGGTGTCGGGGATGCGGTCCCCCGCTTTGCCGAGGCGACCGATCTCTTCCAGGCTGAACAGCTCCGGCTGGCCGTCGCCCAGGCCGAGCAGGGACAGCTCGCCACGGCCGCCCTGGCCAAGATTTCTCTGGGCAACCTTGTTTCCGCCACGCTCATCACCAGGGCAGAACCGGCCTCTGCCTATGATCGCGTGGTGCGTGTCAAGGGGTCAGTAACCGCCCAGCAGCGGTGGGCCCGCCAGGCCCGCGATGCGGCCGACCCGGACACCACCCGCCTCCTGGACCGGCTCCGCCAGGTCACCTGGCGGATCGTCGGCCTGTCGATGGACAAACGGCGTGCGCAGTCGAAGTCCAATCTCAGGGACATGCCGGACGAGATCCGAACCTTGTCCGCCGAACGCGATGAACTGGAGCGGCAACTGACCGAGCGCAGCGCGGCCTACCGCACCATCCAGGCTCGGGCACAGGTCGGTTCAGGTGAGGTCCGGGCGGCCCTGCCCGAGGGCAGTGCTCTGATTGACCTGGTCGATTACTCCCACGTGGAGCCTCCGGCGAAGGGGCAGACCGAGCCATCCGAAGAGCGGCGGATGGTGGCGTTCGTGGTCCGGCCCGAGCGGCAGGAGGTGGTGATCGTCCCGCTCGGGCCGTCGCAGGCCCTGGCCAAATGGATCGATCGCTGGCGAGCCAGCTACGGCGCTGGCAAGGCACCACCGGCCGGGGAAACGGACCCGGGCGCGGAGTTGCGGAAGCGGCTGTGGGAACCGCTGGCCGCGCACCTGGAGGGGGTGAAGGTGGTGCTGGTGTCGCCGGACGGACCGCTGCACGGGCTGCCCTGGGCCGCCCTCCCCGGCTCGAAACAGGGCACCTTCCTCGTCCACGAGTATGCCTTTGCCGTCGTGCCCGTCCCTCAGCTCTTGCCCGAGCTGCTCCGCGGCAAGCCGCGGCTGGCGAACCAGCAGCCATCCTTGCTGCTGGCCGGTGGTATCGACTTCGGACAGGAGAACACCCGGAATGCACTCGCGCCAGCCGGCAGGCTGCAGCCGGTTCCCATGTACAGACCACTGCCCGGGACCGAGGCGGAGGTCAACGACCTCCGCACCCAGTTCGAGGACGCCTTCCCGGGCACCCCGGCGCCGGTGCTCCTGCGAAAGGACAAAGCGACAAAGGAGGCAGTGGTCGCCGCCATACCGTCGCATCAGTTCGTCCATCTGGCCACCCAAAGTTACTTCGCGCCGTCGGGGCTGGGCTCGGCCCTGGCTCCCGAGCCGAACCCGTGGACGCAGCGGGAGATCGACCCATTCGGCGGTCAGGGGATTGTCGGTTTCCATCCCGGCCTGCTCTCCGGGCTGGTGTTCGCCGGGGCTAACCGGTCGGACCGGCGTCCGGAAGAGACCATCCTCACCGCGCTGGAGGTCGCCGAGCTGGACCTCTCGGCGGTGGAGATGGTCGTCCTCAGCTCGAGCAACACGGGTCGTGGTCAGGTGGTCGGCGGCGAGGGGGTGCTGGGCTTGCAGCGCGCCTTTCAGCTCGCCGGGGCGCGTTCGGTGTTGGCCAGCCTATGGAACGTGGCGGACGAGGAGACGCACCAACTGATGCGCGAATTCTACCGCCGGGTGTGGTCAGACAAGCCGGTGCCAAGAGTCGAGGCGTTGCGTCAGGCGCAGCTCTGGATGCTGGAGAACTGGAAGCCGCGAGGCGGCCTGGACCGTCCGGCACCGCAAGGACCGCCGCCACCGTATTACTGGGCCGCCTTCGTCCTCTCGGGGGACTGGCGGTGAGAGATACCACGAGAGAATTTGCAGGGGGTGATCATAATGAACTGGTCAAGGTTTCGATGCCTCTCGGTGGCCCCGTTCGGGCTGGGAGTGTCATTGCTGATGGGTCTCGGAGCGATGGGGGCTCAGGCTCCGGGCGGACCGCCGGCGACGAGGCAAGAACCAGTCCCGGAGCGGGACCGGTTGATTCGGCAGGCCGAGGAGTTGCGCCAGGCCGGCAAGCTCGACGAGGCTGTGGCCGCCGCCGAGCGCGCCCTGGAATTGGAGCGCCGGGCCGGGGGAGAGGCGAGCCCGCGAGAGGCTGAAGCGCTGGCCCGGCTCGCCGAGCTGCACGAACTGCGGGGCGACTGGGTCGAGGCGGTGGGACGCCGGAAGGAGGCCCTGGCCATCCGCGTGCAGGTGGATGGGAAGGAGCACTGGCGGACGGCCGACACCCGGCTGGCCCTGGCGTTCGCTGAGAAGGTTGCCGGCCTGGGGCAGGCGGATCGGGCCAGGCTGGGCGGGGCACTGCGGAGAGAACAGGAGGCGGCCCGATTGGAGGAGCAGGGCAAGTGTGCTGAGGCGGAGCGCGTGGCGCTGGAAGCGCTGGAGACCTACCGGGCACTGGTCGGTCCGGAGTCGGCGGAGGTGGCGCGGGTCTGGCATCGAATCGGCCGGTGCAGGTCGGCACGGAACGACGCAGGCGGAGCCAAGGAGGCCAACGAGCGGGCGCTGATGATCCGCCGGAAGGTGCTACCTGGAACCCATCCGGACCTCGGGCGCAGCCTCAACAACCTGGGGCTGGTGGAGAGCAGCTTGGGCAACAGGCGGCGCGCACGGGAATTCCTGGAGGAAGCCGTGCGGTTATGGGGGTCTTCGCTGGAGTCCTCAAGCCCGCTCACGGCCTTGGGGTTGAACAACCTGGGGGTAGTGCAGTATGAGTTGGGGGAATATGCGGCGGCCAAGCAGACGCATGAGCAGGTGCTGGCGATCCGCCGCAACTCCCTGCCAAAGGACCACCCCGATATCGCCACCAGTCTGAACAACCTGGGGGTGGTGCAGTCCGCTTTGCGGGAGTATGCGGCGGCCAAGCAGAGCCATGAGCAGGCGCTGGCGATCCGCCGCAAGTCCCTGCCTCCGGACGACCCCCTTATCGCCTCCAGTCTGAACAACCTGGGAAACGTGCAGCGCGAGTTGGGGGAGTATGCGGCGGCCAAGCAGAGCGATGAGCAGGCGCTGGCGATCTTCCACAAGTCCCTGCCTCCGGACCACCCAGATATCGCCCAATGTCTGAACAATCTGGGGATGGTGCAGGACAAGTTGCGGGAGTATCCGGCGGCCAAGCAGAGCCTTGAGCAGGCGCTGTCAATCCGCCGCAAGTCCCTGCCTCCGGACCACCCCGATATCGCCTCCAGTCTGAACAACCTGGGGATGGTGCAGGATGAGTTGCGGGAGTATGCGGCGGCCAAGCAGAGCGATGAGCAGGCGCTGGCGATCTACCGCAAGTCCCTGCCAAAGGACCACCCCGATATCGCCCACAGTCTGAACAACCTGGGGATGGTGCAGGATGAGTTGCGGGAGTATGCGGCGGCCAAGCAGAGCTATCAGGAGGCGCTGGCCATTTTCCGCAAGTCCCTGCCTTCGGACCACCCCGATATCGCCACCAGTCTGAACAACCTGGGAACCCTGCAGTCCAAGTTGCGGGAGTATGCGGCGGCCAAGCAGAGCCTTGAGCAGGCGCTGGCGATCTGGCGCAAGTCTCTGCCTCCGGACCACCCCGATATCGCCACCAGCCTGAACAACCTGGGGCTGGTGCAGTCCGAGTTGCGGGAGTATGCGGCGGCCAAGCAGAGCCATGAGCAGGCGCTGGCGATCCGCCGCAAGTCCCTGCCAAAAGACCACCCCGATATCGCCCAAAGTCTGCACAACCTGGGAACCGTGCACTACGAGTTGCGGGAGTATGCGGCGGCCAAGCAGTGCTATCAGGAGGCGCTGGCGATCCGCCGCAAGTCCCTGCCTCCGGACCACCCCCGTATCGCCGACAGTCTGAACAACCTGGCAAACGTGCAGTCCGAGTTGCGGGAGTATGCGGCGGCCAAGCAGAGCCTTGAGCAGGCGCTGGCGATCTTCCGCAAGTCCCTGTCTCCGGACCAGCCCGATATCGCCACCAGCCTGAACAACCTGGGGCTGGTGCAGTCCGAGTTGCGGGAGTATGCGGCGGCCAAGCAGAGCCTTGAGCAGGCGCTGGCGATCCGCCGCAAGTCCCTGCCTCCGGACCACCCCCGTATTGCCGACAGTTTGGACAACCTGGGGTTGGTGCAGGACGAGTTGCGGGAGTATGCGGCGGCCAAGCAGAGCCATGAGCAGGCGCTGGCGATCTTCCGCAAGTCCCTGCCAAAAGACCATCCCGATATCGCAATTTGCTTGCGTCTCCTCGGGCTTCAGGGCTTGAAGTCGGGTGTCGGTGTCGGGGATGCGTTCCCCCGCCTTGCCGAGGCGACCGATCTCTTCCAGGCTGAACAGCTCCGGCTGGCCGTCGCCCAGGCCGAGCAGGAACAGCTCGCCACGGCCGCCCTGGCCAGGAGATCTCTGGGCAACCTGCTTTCCGCCACGCTCATCACCAGGGCAGAACCGGCCTCGGCCTATGATCGCGTGGTGCGTGTCAAGGGGTCAGTGACCGCCCAGCAGCGGTGGGCCCGCCAGGCCCGCGATGCGGCCGACCCGGACACCACCCGCCTCCTGGACCGGCTCCGGCAGGTCACCCGGCAGATCGTCGGCCTGTCGATGGACAACCGGTCTGCGCAGTCGAAGTCCGATTCCAGGGACGTGCCGGACGAGATCCGAACCCTGTCCGCCGAACGCGAGGAACTGGAGCGGCAACTGACCGAACGGAGTGAGGTCTACCGCACCACCATCCAGGCTCGGGCCCGGGTCGGTTCAGGTGAGGTCCGGGCGGCCCTGCCCGAGGGCAGCGCTCTGGTTGACCTGGTCGATTACTTCCACATGGGGCCTCCGGCGAAGGGACAGACCGAGCCATCCGCAGAGCGGCGGATGGTGGCGTTCGTGGTCCGGCCCGAGCGGCAGGAGGTGGTGATCGTCCCGCTCGGGTCGTCGCGGGCCCTGGCCAAGTGGATCAATCGCTGGCGAGCCAGCTACGGCGCCGGCAAGGTACCGCCGGCTGGGGAAACGGACCCGGGCGCGGAGTTGCGGAAGCGGCTGTGGGAGCCGCTGGCCGAACATCTGCAAGCCGTCAGCGTCGTGCTGGTGTCACCCGACGGACCGCTCAACGGCCTGCCTTGGGCGGCCCTCCCCGGGTCGAAGGAGGGCACCTTCCTTGTCCACGAGTATGCCTTCGCCGTCGTGCCCGTCCCCCAGCTCTTGCCCGAGTTGCTCCGCGGCAAGCCGCGGCTGGCGAACCAGCAGCCGTCCCTGCTCCTGGCCGGAGGTATCGACTTCGGTAAGGCGAAAGCTCGCGATCCCAAGGCTGAGGATGGCAAGCTGCCACCGCTACCGTTCTTCAAGCCGCTGCCCGGAACCGAGAGCGAGGTCAACGACCTTTGCCCCCAGTTCAAAGACGCCTATCCCGGCGTCCCAGAACCCGAACTGTTACGGAAAGACAAAGCCACCAAGCAGGCGATTCTGGCTGCCGCGCCGTTGAATCGGTTCGTCCACCTAGCCACGCACGGCTTCTTCGCCGTCGAGTCGGAGAAATCGGCCGTGGATGTTCTGCATCTGCGACCCGAAGCGGTGGGACGTCACCCGGGGCTGCTCTCCGGGGTCGTGTTCGCTGGGGTCAACCGGAAGGACCGGCGGCCGGAAGAGACCATCCTCACCGCGCTGGAGGCGGCCGAGCTTGACCTGGACAAGGTCGAACTCCTGGTGCTAAGCGCCTGCGAGACCGGCCTCGGCCAGGTGAGCGGTGGCGAGGGGGTGCTGGGATTGCAGCGTGCCTTCCAGTTGGCCGGGGCGCGGGCAGTGGTCGCCAGCCTGTGGAAGGTGGACGACGAGGAGGCGCACCTGTTCATGCGTGAGTTCTACCGGCAGGTGTGGACGGACAAGCCGGTGTCGAGGGGGGAGGCGTTGCGGCAGGCGCAACTGTGGATGCTCGAGAACAGGAAAGGGCGCGGCCTGGAGCGGCCGGAACGTCCGCAAGGTCCACCCTCACCCTGCATCTGGGCAGCTTTCGTCCTGTCGGGGGACTGGCGGTGAGAGGCACCGTGTTATATTAGGTGGGCTGAAGACTGGGTGCCCTGTTGTCGGGCTTGCGGGCTCCGTTCGAGCGACTTCACTGGGATCAGGAGTGAACCATGAAACCAAATGATTTATCGCGCAGGGCCGCCGACGCAACGGTGACGATCGTCTTTGGGTTCGGAGTCGCTTTCGGGGTCGCATTCTCTTGTAGGGCCGATTCTTCCCCGGTAGACCAAGGTGCGGCTGGACCTGAAGTCTCGGGTCTCAACGAGGGTCCGGGAGAAACGTACCAGGCCGGAAAGACCGATCCCGCTCCGGTTGGAAAGCGCATCGACCGACGCGCGCTGCTGGTTGGCGTGACGAAGTACGACAATCTTGACCGGCAGTACCATCTCCGAGGCCCGGCCAACGACGTGGAACTCATGAGGCGTTTATTACAGGAACGCTACAAGTTTCCACCGGACGGCATCGTATTCTTGTCCGAAGACGACGGAACCCAGGCCCGACGACGTCCGACCCGCGCCAACATCGAGCGGGAGTTCCATCGGCTGGCCGAGCAGGTCGAGGAAGGCGATCAGGTCGTGATTTTGCTGTCGGGGCATGGGGACCGCCAGCCGGAATCGGTTCCGCCAGACACGGATTACCCCGAGCCCGATGGAATCGATGAGATTTTCCTCCCCGCCGACGTGGGCGTATGGAAGGGGTTTCCTCAGCGCGTGCCGAACGCGATCGTGGACGATGAGATCGGGACCTGGCTCCGCGCGATCGCCGCCAAACGTGCGTACATCTGGGTGATTTTCGATTGCTGTCACTCCGCCACGATGACCCGGGGATCTGAAGTGGTCCGCGAGTTACCGCCAGGGCTGCTCGTGCCTCGCGCGGAGCTGGACAAGGCCCGCGACCGGGGGGTACAGCGTCAGACAAAAACGAGCGTCGCGGCTTCGGTCAAGCGACCGCCGTTCTTACCGCCTCAGCCATCCAACTACATTGTCGCGGTGTACGCCTGCCGACCCCAAGAGCAGACGCCCGAGTGCGAGCAACCTTCGGGAGCTCAGGATGCCAAGGTTTATGGTCTGCTCACCTACTCATTGGTTAACATCCTCACCAAGTCAGCGAACTCGAAGGCACCGCTCACCTACCGGGAGTTGGTCCAGCGCCTGCAAGTGCAATACGCCGGCAGGCCGCAGGGCTCGCCGACGCCGCTCGTTGAGGGTGATGGTCAGGATCGGATCGTCTTGGGAACGGAACATCCGATGCGGTCTGCTTGGCTGCTGACCCGCGACAAGGACGGGTACAAAGTGAACGCGGGGGACCTGCACGGCCTGACCCCGGGAAGCATCCTGACGGTGGAGTCACCCGCGGGAATGGATGCAGAGCCGAAGCTGCTGGGGCACGTGCGGGTCGTTACAACCCGGCCTTTCGACGCGACGGTCGAGCCTTGTAGGTACCGAGGGTCTCCGGCTCCCAGCGAACTCGCTCCGCTCTCCTCATGCCGAACGGTTTTCATTGACTACGGGTTGCGACGTCTCAAGGTCGCCATCCAGGTGCCGGATGGGCAGGAAGCATCACGGCAAGTGCTGTGGAAGGCTTTGGAGCCGATCGCCGATGCGAAGACTGGAATGGTGGAGCTGGTGAAAGAGCCCCGGTTAGCCGACTGGCTTTTGCGTTCCGATCAGGACCGAGTTGAGCTTTTCGAGGCTTCCGGCAACCGTCCTCCGTTCCCTCTTCCACCTCTGAATAGTCGGTTGCTGGGCGAGAGCCTTTGCCAGAACCTCGAGAAGGTTTTCCGGGCACGCAACCTGGTCACCTTGGCTAGCCGATTCGAAGCGGAACGGTATCGCGGCGGCTCCGACGTGGACGTTGCGGTGGAGGTGCTGCTGCAGAAGGACCATTCATCTCCTGTAGAGGTCATGTCTGCCCCACCCGGGGGCCGGGTGTTTCGGCCCGGTAATCTCATCTCGTTCCGCGTCCGCAATCAGAGCCGGTCGACGCGAGTGGACGTAAGCCTATTAATCGTCGGCACGAACCTGAGAATCTACGCCTTCTACCCCGAGGCAAACGAGCTGGGTAAGGGCCTCAATCCGGGCGAGCTGTTGACAACTCCGTCGGGAGTGATCAAAGAAAACCCCCCATTCGGCCCGGAGTGCCTGGTCGTCATCGCGGTCCCAGCGAAGAACCCTTCAGTCGACTTCACCTCGCTAGCGCAGAGCGCTTTACCGCTCAGCAGGGGCAACGATGTCGATCAGAATCATCGATCACCATTACACGAATTGCTAGACTCCGCAAGGTTGGCGACCAAATCCCGAGCCGGACTCGAGCAGTCCACCGTCGACGAATACGGGTTGCGGATTCTGACATGGAGGACGGAACCCAAGTGATTGCCGAGTCGCACTTGCAGTCTCTTATCTCCGTTATTTCGTAGATATGAGCAGCGCAACGGCGGCGTGTGGATGACTGATCGTTCCACGAGAGTAAAGGCATTGCCTCTGGCGATCTACGATTCATCGTTGGTCGAGAATTCAAAAGTCAGACCTGGAGCGGATAATGAAGAAGGTTGTATCCGGAGGGCCGGCAAACAAAAGGGCTCTCCAGGGGCCTGGTCGGCCCTTCGGATACCGTTCGGTCGCGGCTGGGCCAAATGGACGCTGCTGGACTCGAACCAGCGACCCCCACCGTGTGAAGATGGTGCTCTAACCAATTGAGCCAAGCGTCCGAGCCGTGAAGCCTTAGCGTAAGTCTTCGTGCAAAAACGGCTTATGCTCAGCTCTTACCACCGTGTGAGGATGTCACTATAATCGCTGAATTGGCAGCCAGCGAGTCGGCATTCGATGCACAAAAGCCTAACGCTCTGGACTGGACAGTCGAGAGCAAGACCCGAGGAGTTATAGGTGGTGTGATAAGTCTGAGCGAACCGGCCCATTGGTGGGAGGCAAAAGGAGCCGCCCACGTTTTCGTGGTGCCAGAAAGTGGATGGCCCCTTCCAGGAGGCCCCAAGGGGGGCCAAGGGGACATAGTGAATTGCCCTCATAGAGTGGGGGAATGGGAAGACACATACAGACTGCCTATTTGGCCAAGAACGTTTCACAATTCACAATGTCCGCCTCGGCCTCAATGTCTTCCTCGGCCTCTCCGGCTAGGAGCCTGTCCGAGAATTCGAGTCCGAAATCCACAAGTCCTTGTCATTAAACAACTTGCAAGTTTTGAGCCTAATTAAAGTAGATTCTTTGCTAGCAAGGACTTACGCCGGCGAGAGGCGAATTCTCGGACAGGCTCCTAGGCCACGGATGGCGGCGGGCTTCGATTCCCTTTTCTGGCTTGCAATCGGTCGACACTTTTCCCAAAACGCGCCTCTTACCCAACCATTCAATCTCCATGGAGCAAACGCCGTGCCCGTCGCGGCTTCTTCCTTTTCTAGACCAGTTGCAGCCCTGCTTTTCAGGCCATGGATACATAACTCAATGCGCTACCATGACTTACGTCATCACTTGGACCGTTTCTGGCTGCGTGAACTCCGCGAATCTCAACAAATCTCAACATTTTACGGCTCATCTGTTCAGTCCATGGATATCCAGTTTGGCGCGCGGCATCGACGGCGGACACCGCCCTGTTCAGCGACGCTCGGGAAATGAAACGGCCTGTCAAGTCGGAAGGAGCTTGCCCCGGGCTTGACCGGCAACGATTTGCAGCGTATTGTACGGCCGGAATTGCTTCCAGGTCGAAACGTTCGTCACCAGTCCGAGGGATGGAGCCCTTGACGATCGACCGCACCCACATCCTGGTCCTCAACTACAACGGCCGGGACCTCCTGGCCGAGTGTCTGCCCTCGATCACCCTTGCGGCCGCGCGATCCGCGGTGCCATGCGGAGTGACGGTGGTCGATAATGAGTCCACCGACGGCTCCGCCGAGTTGGTGTCGCAACGGTGGCCCGGGGTGCGGGTCGTACGCGAGCAGAACCGCGGACTTACCTCATTCAACCGAGTCTTGACGACGCTCGACGAGCCGGTCGTTCTGCTCTTGAACAATGACGTGAAGCTGGCCCCCAGCGCGGTGGCTCCCCTGC
>Ga0310039_10001951_pt1 | contig 14146 bp, 16 predicted proteins | sample Sb_taG_4_FD_200460 | JGI IMG/M metagenome (GOLD analysis project Ga0310039, IMG submission 200460) | Peat soil microbial communities from Weissenstadt, Germany - Sb_50d_6_BS metaG (v2) (version 2) | ecosystem: Environmental > Terrestrial > Soil > Wetlands > Peat | place: Germany: Weissenstadt... | reverse complement strand
CTCACCTTCGCGTCCAGGACCTCACGACCGAGCCGATCCGAGGCGTGGCGCAGTTCGGTGGGTTCCCTCGCGCTCCAAGAGGAACGAAGCTTGCCTGACGCGTCGCGAAGCGGTTGCGCGGCGCGCCGCGGGGACCGCGGCCAGCAGGGCTGCCGCCTTGTTGACGCACTCCTCGTCCTCTTGCGCCGGGTCGCTGTCGGCGACGATCCCGGCGCCGGCTTGCACGCTCGCCCTCCCGACTGGGTCCACCACCATCGTGCGGATCGCTATCGCGGTGTCGAGGTTCCCCGAGAAGTCGATGTAACCGACCACCCCTCCGTACACGCCGCGTTTCGTGGGCTCGAGGTCGTCGATGATCTGCATCGCACGCACCTTCGGAGCCCCTGACAAGGTCCCTGCGGGCAGTGTCGCCCGAAGCACGTCCACCGGCCCTTTGCCCGGCGACAGGGACCCCGACACTTGCGAGGTCAGGTGCATCACGTGGCTGTAGCGCTCCAAGGTCATGAACTCGTCCATGTGCTCGGTGCCGAACGAGACCACGCGACCTACGTCGTTGCGAGCGAGGTCCACGAGCATCACGTGCTCCGCCACCTCTTTCGGGTGCTCCGACAGCTCACCAGCCAGCCTTGCGTCTTCTGCTTCGGTGCCACCGCGTGGCCGCGTTCCGGCAATCGGGCGGGACACCACCAAACCGTCGCGCAGGCGAACCATCGGCTCGGGCGACGAGCCCACGACGGTGCACTGCTCCGTGCGCAAGAAGTAGAGGTAGGGACTCGGGTTGATGAGCCTTAACTCCCTGTAGAGGTCGAACGGGTCCGCTTCGAGGTCCAGGTCGAAGCGCTGCGAAAGCACCACCTGGAAGATGTCGCCGGCGGTTATGTGCTCCTTGGCCACCTCCACCGCGGACATGAATTCCCGAGAGGAGACCGTCCTTCGGACTTCGGGAAGAGGCTCGTGCTCCACCGGGGCCTCGAGAGGTGGCGACTCGAGCGGCGTGAAGAGAGCCCGCTCGAGATCGTCGAGGCGCTCGCTGGCGCTTTCGAAGCGTGCAAGGGCCCCGGATTCGCTCCAGCTGTCTCCGACTTCGCCGACGAACACGTTGTCAACCAGGACCACGCGTTGGCGCCAATGGTCGAACGCGCACAACTGGCCGATCACCTGGAGCACGGCGTCGGGAAATCCGAGATCGTCGTCGGGCACGTCCGGCAACCTTTCGACCTCGCGCACCACGTCGTATCCGATGTACCCGACCAGCCCGCCGTGAAGGGGCGGAAGGCCCGCGAGCTGAGGCGAGCTATAGGCGCAGAGCAACGCCTCCACGGTTGCGAGCACGCCCTGCGAGGCCGCCTCTTCCACAGAGGGCACCGGTGTCAGGCGGCCTGTCGCAGATGCCTCACGTCCTCGAGCAACGATCGTCCCGAGAGGATTGCGGCCGACGAAGGAGTAGCGCCCCCATCTCTCGCCACCCTCCACCGACTCCAGGAGGAATCCGGGCTCGTCGCCCACGACCTGGAGGAAAGCGCCCACCGGAGTGAGGGTGTCTGCGACGAGCTCCCTCCAGACCGGGACGATGCGGTGCTGGCGTGCGAGCTCCAGGAACGCCTGCGGACCCGGTCGGTCGGTGGACTCGGGCACGGAGCCGTCTCCCGTCCCGAGCTCAGCTCGCGCTCGTGCTCGCGCCGTCACCCGGACCAAAGGAGCGGTAGAAGCACGAGCGCTCTCCTGTGTGGCACGCACCTCGTCCGTCCTGGTCCACGATCACCAGGATCGCGTCGCCGTCGCAGTCGTATGAGACCGACCTCACCCACTGACGGTCACCTGACGTCTCGCCCTTGCACCAGTATTCCTGCCGGCTTCGGCTCCAGAACCAGCTCCTGCCGGTGTCCAAAGTGCGTCGTAGCGCCTCTGCGTCCATGTAGCCGAGCATGAGCACGCACCCGTCTCCTGCGTCCTGAATCACCGCGGGCACGAGGCCGTCCGAGCCGAAATGGATCCGGCTCATCTGCTCGTCCGTGAAGGGGATCGGCGTGCCGGCCCTGCTCGGTGCGACAGGTCGAGCAGACGACGTCGGCGCAGTTTCCGGGCTCATGGTCCTTCCACGATACCGGTGGGTCGTCGCCCCGGAGGCACGCCGGATTGCTCGCCTCCCGAAATGCGCCTCAGAGGTAGAGGCCCGTCCCGCCGTCCATCCGCTCGGATGCGACCGCGTGAATGTCACGCTCGCGAAGGATCACGTACTCGTCGCCTTGGACCTCGACTTCGAAGCAGTCCTCCGGGTTGAACAGCACCTTGTCGCCGGGCTTGATCGTGCGGACGTGCGGTCCGACTGCGACGGCCTCGGCCCAGGAGAGTCGTCTCGAGACCTGCGCGGTCGCAGGAATCAGGATGCCTGCACGAGACCTGCGCTCGCCCTCGGCCCTCGGAGGCTGGGCGAGGACTCGGTCGGCGAGCATGTTGACCGGCTGCTTCGGGGACGAGCGCGTGCTCGAGGACGAGGGCTGTCTCGGGGAAGTCTGCCTCGGCCGAGGGGAACGGGTCTGCTTTGCAGGTGTCGCCGGAGCCGGGTCCACTAAGGCACGCTACCAGCATTCTTCAAAGGTCCGCGATGCGAGGCTCAGGCGAAGGCGGGACGAACTTGCACCCCATGTGCAGTCAGATATTCCTTTGCCTCTGCTACCGAGTGCTCCCGCATGTGGAAGATCGAAGCGGCGAGGACTGCGTCTGCACCTCCTATCGTCGCGCCTTCGACGAGGTGCTCAAGCGTCCCGACCCCTCCCGACGCGACCACCGGCACTCCGACGGAGTCGACGATCGCTCGGGTGAGCTCCAGATCGAACCCGTCACGGGTGCCGTCCCGGTCCATCGACGTGAGGAGGATCTCCCCCGCACCGAGATCCGCACAGCGAGTTGCCCACTCGACCGCGTCGATCCCCGTCGCCTGCCTTCCCCCGTGTGTGAAGACCTCCCAGGTCTGCTTTTCCGGGGCATCCTGGGCGCCTCGGCCGTCTTGGGCGCGATTCGAGCGCGCATCGATAGCGACGACGATGCACTGCGCTCCGAACTCGCTGCTCAGCTGCGACACGAGCTGGGGGTCCGAGACCGCCGCTGTGTTCAACGCAACCTTGTCTGCCCCGGCGCGTAGCAACCGGCGCGCGTCCTCAGGATTGCGCACACCCCCACCGACCGTGAACGGGATGAAGACCTGCTCGGCTGTTCGAGCCACCACCTCTACCATCGTGTCGCGACCGTGGGCGGAAGCCGTGATGTCGAGGAACACGAGCTCGTCCGCTCCCTCGGAGTCATAACGAGCGGCTAGCTCCACGGGATCTCCGGCGTCCACGAGGTCGACGAAGCGCACACCCTTCACGACGCGGCCGTCGTCGACGTCGAGGCAGGGGATCACCCGGATGCTTCGCACGCGGCGATCGCCTCCTCCACGTCGAGAACACCCTCCACGAGGGCCATGCCGACTATCGCCCCCACCGGCCGGCGGCCGTGGACCTCTAGACGCGCTATCTCGGACAGGTCTGCACTCGAGCGAACCCCTCCTGATGCGATCACCGGGTGCATGCTCTCGAGCAGGACCTTGCTCAACCCCTCGAGGTCCGGCCCTTCGAGTGCACCGTCCCGCTCGATGGCGGTGACCACGACGGCGCCGAGGTCGAGCCCCTCGAGGCGCCCGAGCGCCTCTTCGAGGGAGGTGCTGCTCGCCTCCTCCCACCCGCGGACGGCCACCCTTGCTCCTTGTCCGCGGTGGTCCAATCCCACCGCGATCCTCCCGGGGTACGCGGCGGCGAGCGATCCCACCAAAGAGGGATCCGACTGCGCAGCAGTGCCCAGGACAACGCGCTCGGTCCCCGCGTCGAGGAGGGCACCGGCATCGCGCTCGCTGCGCACGCCGCCACCTGCTTGGACCCTGGCGCCGAGCCCGGTTGCGAGCTCCGCGAGTCCTAGGACCGTCTCCCTGTTCACTGGCTCACCGGTGCGCGCGGCGTCGAGGTCGACCACATGCAGCCACCGCGCGCCTGCCCCCACGAAGCGGCGGGCGAGCTCGAACGGGTCGCCGTACGAGCGCTGCTTGTCGAACTCGCCACGAACCAATCGCACGGCGGCCCCGTCCCTCAAGTCGATCGCGCAGTAGAGATCCATCGATGTCGGCGCCGAGCTCAGACGAGCTCAGGCGTTCGAGGGCCTGTCCGGGTCACCAGTCGAGGCACGTGTAGGCGCACCGTTCGCGCACGCGTCGACGAAGGAGACGAAGTTCGAGAGCGCGGCGAGCCCTGCAGCACCCGACTTCTCCGGGTGGAATTGAGTTCCGCAGACCCTGCCTCGCTCTGCGGCAGCGACGACCGGCCCCCCGTAGTCACAAGTGGCCACCACTGCGTCTGTCATCTCCGGCGCGTAGGAGTGGACGAAGTAGACCCAAGGCTGTTCCCCGAGCCCGGCCAGCAGGACGCTCTCACTGCTACCGACACGAGACAGCTGGTTCCACTGCATCTGCGGGCTCTTCACCCCGGGCGGGAGCGCTCGCACCGTGCCGTCCAGAATCCCGAGGCCCTTCACTCCGGGCGCCTCCTCCGATCCCTCGTAGAGCAGCTGGAACCCGATGCAGATTCCGAGAAACGGCACTCCGCGGTCGACTGCGTCGAGCGCGGCCTCCCGCATGCCGCTCCTGTGCAGCGCGTCGGCACAAGGTCCGAAAGCACCGACGCCGGGGACGACGACACCTTGCGCACCGGCGACGACCTCCGGGTCGGTGACAAGGCAGGCGTCCGCCCCGAGGTGGACGAGAGCCTTCTCAGCCGACCTCAAGTTGCCGATCCCGTAGTCGAGGACCGCGATCACCCGATCACCCGATCACCCGATCACCCGATCACCCGAGAGTGCCCTTCGTGGACGGAACACCGGTCCCTTCCACCCTCACCGCGTCACGAAGACAACGGGCGACGCCCTTGAACGACGCCTCGAGGACGTGGTGCGAGTTCTTCCCCGTGACCGTCCGCAAGTGCAGGGTCAAGGCGCCGGTGGTGGCGAACGCTCTCCAGAACTCCTCCGCGAGCTGCGGGTCGAACGGCGGTGTGCCGAGGGCCTGTGCCTCCGGGTCGAACGCTATCGAGTACGAAAGGTACGGACGGCCCGACAGATCGAGGGCCACCTCGACGAGAGCCTCGTCGAGTGGGAGAGCGATCGACGCGAAGCGCCTCACGCCGGCCTTGTCGCCGAGGGCGTCGGTGAGAGCTTCGCCGATGGTCAGGCCCACGTCCTCGACGGTGTGGTGCGCGTCGACCTCGAGGTCGCCGCTTGCCGAGACGCGCAGGTCGAAACCGGCGTGCCGGCCGAGCTGCGAGATCATGTGGTCGAAGAACGGGAGCCCGGTGCTCACGTCCACGAGGCCGCTTCCGTCGAGGGAGATAGCGACGTCGATCGAGGTCTCCTTGGTACGGCGCGAGCGCTCGGCGCGTCTGGGCGCGCCGGCCCCGGAGGACGACCGCGCGGTCGGCGGAGGGGTCATCGCTCGCCCCCGGCGCGCCGCGATCGTCCGCCTAGTTCGAGGCTCTGCTCCAGTGCGGACAGGAAGCGGTCGTTCTCCTCGGGCGTCCCGATGGTGACGCGCAGACATTCGGTGAGACCGCGCCACTCCGAGCAGTCGCGCACGAGGATCGATTCGTTCAACAGCGTGTCCCAGATCTCCTTGGCGGGCCTCTCGAGAGGACGGAAGAGGATGAAATTGGCGTCCGACGGCCAGGTCTCGACGGCCATCTCCGACAGGGCCGCGGCGACACGCCCGCGCTCCTCGTTCACCAGCGCCACTCGCTCCTCCATCTCCGAGATGTGACGAAGCGCGACGCGCCCTGCCACCTGGGTTATCGCATCGAGATGGTACGGGAGGGCCGTGCCCTCACATGCTTCGACCACCTCTGGGTCCGCGATCAGGTAGCCGAGCCGGCATGCCGCCATCGACCACGTCTTAGAGAAAGTCCTCACCACGACCAGCCGATCGGTCCTCGTCTGGGAGGAGCCGGCCGATCTCAGCTCTAGGGCGCTCGAAGGAGCGAACTGGCCGTACGCCTCGTCCACCACGAGCAGCCCCGGGGCCCGATCGAGCAGGTGGGCGACCACCTCGGGCGGTTCCGAACGACCGGTGGGGTTGTTCGGCGAGCACAGAAAGGTGATCACCGGAGCGACGCGTTCGACGAGCGCGTCGGCGTCGTCCAGGTCGATGCGGAACTGGTCGTCGCGCCAGGACCCTGCGACCGCGGTCGCTGTGAGCAACGCGATGTGACGGTGGAGCGCGTACGTAGGCTCGAACAGAGCGACCGACCTGCCCGCGCCTCCGTAGGCGAGCAACAGGCATTGCAGCACCTCGTTCGACCCGTTCGCGCAGAAGACCTCTCTCGAGGTGACGCCGTGCAACTCCGCGAGCGCTTCGCGAAGCTCCTTCGCTTCACGGTCGGGATAGCGGTTGAAGTGGATCTCCCCTAGCTCGGCCCTGACCTCCTCCAGCCACTCGTCGGGTGGGGGGAGCGGCGACTCGTTCGTGTTGAGCTTCACCTCCACGTCGACCTGTGGCGAGTGGTAACCACTCAGCCCCACGAGATCAGGCCGCATCGGCACCGGATCCTCGCGCGCCATTAGCCCGTCCCCTCGCGCCGCAGACGGACCGAGAGGGCGTGGGCGGGAAGGCCTTCGGCTTCCGCTATCACCTCGACGTACGGGCCAAGGCGCGCGATCGCGTCCGGTTCGACACAGACGGCGTGGATGTGCGTGAGGAAGTCGTCGACGCGCAGCGCCGAGGAGAACCTTGCGCTGCGTGCGGTGGGCAGCACGTGGTTGGGTCCGGCGAGGTAGTCGCCGATGCTCGCCGGCGAGAACGCGCCGCAGAAGACCGCGCCCGCGCTCCTCACGAGCGGCAGGAGAGCCTCTGCTCCCTCGAACAGCAGCTCGAGGTGCTCCGGGGCAACCACGTTGGCCACCGAGACTGCCTCGGCTGGGCCGTCGACCAGGACCACCGAACCGCCCGAGGCGAGGGTGGAGGACAGGTCCGAGCGCCGTGGCGAGGACTCGACCAGCCGGGCCACCTCTTCCTCGACTGCAGCCGCCACCTCCTCGGACCATGTGACCAGCCATGCCAGCCCGTCGGGCCCGTGCTCGGCCTGCACGACGACGTCGACCGCGGCCCAGCTCGCAGGCGTCGTCGAGTCTGCGATCACTACGACCTCCGAGGGCCCCGTGAAGGCCGACGGCACACCGACCATGCCCGAGACCTGCCGTTTGGCCTCTGCCACGAAGCGGTTGCCGGGCCCCACAATCACGTCGACGGGTCGCACGGTCTCCGTGCCGAACGCCAGCGCCCCGACCGCCTGGGCCCCGCCCACGCGGTAGACCTCTGCGATCCCTGCGATGGCGGCGGCGGCCAGCGACTCCCGGGCCACCGAACCGTCGCGCCCGGGAGGGACGCACAACGCGATCTCTTCTACCCCGGCGACCACTGCGGGCGCAGCGCACATGAGGACCGTCGAGGGGTATCGAGCGCGCCCGCCGGGCGCGTACAACCCCGCTCTTCGCACGGGCCGGACGAGGCGGCGGACCCTCACGCCGTCCAGCACGAACTCCGATTCGGGCCGCACCTCGTCGAGGTGGAACGCGAGGATGCGAGACCAAGCCAGCTCCAAGGCCTCGCGAAGCGGGGTGGCGATCGCCTCGCGAGCCTCTCGCAGTGCCTCTTCGGGCACCCGGAGGGAATCGACCTCTACGCCGTCGAATCGGTGAGTGAGATCCCGCACGGCGGCGTCGCCGCCACTGCGTACCTCGGCGAGGATCGCCCCGACCGCCTCGGTCGGGAAGCTCTGCTCCAGGCTCGGGCGCGACAGCTTCGCCGCCATCTCGGAGGCCGGGACGCCGCGAAGGTCGAGGCGGGAGAGGGACATGGGCACACGATCGTACTAGTGGGGCACGCTGGCTCTTCCTGGACGAGCCAGGCCCGCGGCCCTCTCGCCGCCTGCATGCGCGCACGTGGTCGGTGCCAGGCGCGCAAAGATCGTTCCATGAGCGCTCCGGTAGCCGACCTGTCCTCCCTGTCCACGGCCCTCGAGGAGCTCACCCGCCGTGTGGGCGCGCTCGCCGAGTCCGCCGAATCCGCCAAGGACGAGGAGACCTCCAACGAGCTGTTCGCCGTGGAGCGCGCCCTTCGCAGCGCGCACCGGCGCCTGCAGAAGCTCACCACGTCGAGATCCCGCGGGCGCTGAAACCACGTCGGGCGCCATTACCAGAAGCACCCGGCGCCCGGACGCGACGACGGCGCCCTTACGGGCGCCGTCGCGCGAGCGGGTCAGGCGGCGGATCCCGACCGCGCCCTCACGGAACCAGGTGGCGGGAACCGGTTCCGGTACTCCTAGAACATCACGCTCAGAGGCGTTCTTCCAATCGCCCCCGAAAAACATCCGCCCAACGATGACCCATCTCCACGCCCCAGGGGTCCGGCTCTTCGCCTCCGAGCCTGCTCAGGCGGGCGGACCGACCGGAAGATCGGCCGAGGGGCAGATGTCGGCGAGAAGACATTCGGTGCATCGAGGAGCACGCGCCGGGCATACCCGGCGGCCGTGGAGGATCAGGCGCACGCTCAGCGTTCCCCACTCCTGCTCAGGAACCATCGCCGTCACCTCGGCCTCGACCTTTTCAGGGTCTTTCTGGTCGCTCAGCCCCAACCGGCGCACGAGGCGCCCCACATGTGTGTCGACCGGGAACCCGGGCAGGTCGAAGTCGACGCTTCGCACGACGTTCGCCGTCTTGCGTCCGACGCCCGGGAGGGTGGTGAGATCCTCCAAGGCCTGGGGCACCTCGCCCCCGAAGTCCTCGACGAGCGCTCGAGCCATCCCGACGAGACTTCGGGACTTGGCCCGGTAGAAGCCCGTCGAATAGATGAGCTTCTCCACGTGCTCGAGCGGAGCAGCCGCCAGGGCCTCGGGCGTCGGGAACTCCGCGAAGAGGTCGGGGGTCTCCATGTTGACCCGCTCGTCCGTGGACTGCGCCGAGAGGATCGTCGCTACCAGTAACTCGAACGGCGACTTGTGGCGTAGTGCACACAGGTCGTGCGCTGTCCCCGGATACTCCTCTGCGAGGCGCGCCGTTACCTCGCGTGCTCTTTCTCGGACCTTGCGGGCGCTCGCTCGTGCCATCTGCGGCCGGCCTTATGCGTTTTGTCGAGGCTCGGAGCTGTCGGGTACGTCTCCGGTGTAGGCGCGGTCGACGTGGTCGATCTCGAAGCCAAGCGAGCGGTAGAGAGTCAAGGCCGGCTCTCCGGTGGAGTCGACGTACAGCATCGCAACGCGCAAACCCTCGGCGTAGAGATGGTGCAGGCCGGCGAGCACGAGCGCCTTCCCGAGCCCCCGTCCTTTGAAATCGGGGTCGACCGAGATGACGTATATCTCCCCCATTGGCGGGTGGGTCTCGTTGTGCACCTTCGTCCAGCACGAGCCGGCGAGGCGGCCGTCGCGCTCGTGCAGCAGCAACCCTTCGGGGTCGAACCACGGCTCGGCTTCTCGTTCGAGGATGGTGTCGAGCGTCCAGCCCCCCTGTTCGGGGTGCGCGGCGAAGGCACGGTTGTTGACCTCCAGCCATGCCGGCTCGTCCTCTCCGGGGCGAAACGGACGGGTTTCCACTCGTGGCTGATCGTCCTCGACCGGAAGGGCGCGCCGCATCTGGTAGAGCTCACGGCCACGTTCGAGACCACATCTCTGAGCCATCGCGTCGGTGATCTCGGTGGGCTTGGCGACCCACAGGTGCACGTGCCCACCTCCGAGGCGCTCCGCCTCCTCGAGGGCAGCGTTGAGCAGCTCCACCCCCACGGCCTGGTCGGGTGAGCGGTGGTCGGGGCGCACCACCACCTCCACCGCCCAGGTGTCGTGCCCTCTGCTCAGCTGGGCGTATCCGACGAGCGGGCCGCCAGGGCTCTCGCGTGCCACGAAGCCCGCGAATCCCTTTCGTCCACCGTGGACCAGGTCGAGCCACTTGTGCTCCCCGAGCGGCGCATGGGCATCGGCTGCCGCCACCTCCTGGAGGAGCTGAGACACCTCTGCGATGTCGAACTCCCCCATGCGCCGCTTGATCTCGACGGCGTGCACCTCGCGGACCTGCTCGCTCTCGACGGGCTCAGTGGATGCCCGAGATGCCGACGGCGTGACCGATCCCGAAGGTCACCGCGGCGGCGAAAGCCGAGATCACGAGTTGGCGCAAGGCGGAACGCCACCACTTCCGTCTGGTGAAGAAGGCGAGTGCAACTCCGACTGCTACCGCCGCAACGGCACCGACGATCACCGACCCGAGAATCGCCGCCGTCCCGCTCGTGATCAACCACGGGATGAGCGGAAGGAACGCTCCGACGGCGAATGTGGCGAACGACGAGGCTGCCGCTTGGACAGGCGAGCCGAGCGATTGCGGGTTTATGCCGAGCTCCTCGCGAGCGTGAGTCTCGAGCGCGAGCTCCGGTGTGCGCATCATCTCCGTTGCGAGGGTCCGAGCTGCTTCGGGGTCGACCCCGCGACTTTCATAAAGGCGGGTCAGCTCCCGCTTCTCACGCTCCGGCCGCACTGCGATCTCGTGGATCTCGACCGCGAGCTCACGCTCGAACAGCTCGGACTGCGCACGCATCGATATGTACTCACCGGCCGACATCGAGAAGGCCCCGGCGACCAGACCAGCCAAGCCGGCAAGGCGCACCACTGACGACGAGGGGTGCGCGCCGGCGATTCCGAGGATCAGCGCTACGTTCGTGACGAGCCCGTCCGACACCCCGAAGACCGCCGCTCTCGCGCCTCCGGTGCCGACGGAGCGGTGATGATGGTCGCGGGAAACCGCCTCCGCCGGGTGCCGGGAACGAGCTGCACCGAGCTCAAGTCCCGCCATTCGGCGGCGATCGCCGCGACGCCTTTCTTCGGCGGGCATAGCCGTGTCCTCGACCGCCTCCACGAAGGCTCAGCGTACCGGCGCAGGACCCGCGGGCGGCGCTCCTGCGACGCTTACCGGGGCGTTCGGGCGGGCGACGGCAACTCCCGGGCGACCTCGTCTAGCCCACTCACCCTGCAAGAATGGGTCGATGGCCGAAGCGCGCAAGTGGTTCGACAATTCGCAGCCTCAGACCCTTCAGGGTGCCGTGATGCTCAGCTACATCACGGCCTTCTTCGGGATCCTCTCCCTGATAGGCGGGGCGGCGATATTCGCGATCGTCCCCCTCGCCATCGGCGTGGCCGGCTTCGGGGTCGCCAACGAGAAGCGCTGGGGCTACGGCCTCGGTGTGGGGCTCTCGGCCTTCAACGTGATCGAGAGCGGGGCCCTTCTGTTCCTGGTCGGGATAAGCGCACTCGGCACGCTCAGCGTCCTTTTGAGCCTCCTTTTCGCCGTGATCCTCTTCGCACTGTTCATCCATCCCCAGAGCCGCGAGTACCAGCGCATCTGGTTCAAGTAGAGGACGGCCCGGGCAATAACTAGGTTGTGGCCATGACCACGACCATCCACGGCATCGACGAATTCAACAAGTACTCAGGCCAGCATCTCGGCTACTCGGGATGGCACCTCGTCGACCAGGCACAGGTGAACCTCTTCGCCGACGCGACCGGTGACCACCAGTGGATCCACGTCGACCCGGAGCGGGCTGCCAGTGGCCCCTTCGGCGGTGCGATCGCCCACGGTTACCTGACGTTGTCGCTGATCCCCGCGTTGATCCACGAGGTGCTGAGGGTGGAAGGTGTGAGCTTCGGCGTCAACTACGGCTGCAACAAGGTCCGCTTCCCGGCGCCGGTCAAGGTCGGTTCGAATGTCCGCCTCGGCGTGACGATCGGGTCGGTCGAGGAGTTCGAAGGTGGTGCGCAGGTGGTCATAGACACGACGATCGAAGCCGAAGGACTGGAAAAGCCGAGCTGCGTCGCGCAGGTCGTGTACCGCTACTACCGCTGAGCTCGGAGCCGGGAGCCCGGCAGCCTCAGCGAATTCCCGGAGCGCGCCGCAGGAGGCGAAGGGCCCTCGTCATGAGCGCCGCCCAACGCTCGACCGGCATCCCGAAGAACGGCGCTATCGGGAGGAGGCGTTGAACCGACACGGTTTGAGCCTCCGTGTACTTGCGTATTCCGTCGGCCCCGTGACGCCGTCCCAGCCCCGACGCCTTCATCCCTCCCATCGGTGCGTCGACCGATGCCCAGGTCGCGATGTAGCCCTCGTTCACGTTGACGGTCCCGGCCCTAAGACGCGTGGCCAGCCTGTGGCCCGCTGACGTGTCCTTCGTCCAGACGCTGTAGTTCAACCCGAAATCGCTGTCGTTCGCCCGCCTGACGGCCTCCTCCTCGGTCGCAAAGGTGGAAACGGCGACGACCGGTCCGAAGGTCTCGTTCCGACACAGCTTCATGGTCTCGTCGACCCCCGAGAGGATCGTCGGCTCGAAGAAGTACGGCCCGATGTCGGGTCGTGCATGCCCTCCTGTGAGCACGGTCGCGCCCTTGGCAACCGCATCCTCGACATGATCACTGACGGTGTCGAGCTGCGACTGCGAGATGAGGGATCCCATTCCCGCGCTGTAGTCGAGATCGGTTCCGAGTCGGATCGCCTGTGTCCGCTCGACGAGGCGACGGGTGAACTCCTCGGCGACCGATTCGTGGACGAGGAGCCGCTCGATCGATATGCACAGTTGTCCTGCGTTGGAGAACAGCGCCCGCTCGGAGCCCTCCACTGCTCGGTCTATGTCGGCATCCGCCAGGACGATCATGGCGTTCTTTCCGCCGAGCTCCATGGAAGACCCGATAAGACGCTCGGCTGCCTGCTTGGCGACCGCCCGGCCTGTCGCGCTGCTGCCGGTGAACATCACGTAGTCGCATCGATCGATGATGCGCGGGCCGAGCTGCGTGCCGGATCCGGCTACCACTTGAACGAGGTCTACCGGAAGTCCTGCTTGCTCGAGCAGAGCCACGCCCCACAGGGCTGTGAAAGGCGTGTTGCTGTCCGGTTTCACGACTACTGCGTTCCCGGCGGCCAAGGCGGGCAGCGCATCACCGATCGTCAGGGTGAACGGATAGTTCCAGGGCGCGATCAGCCCTACGACACCGACCGGAGGATGGTGCTCCCACGTGGCGGTCAGGAATGGAATGGCGCCCTGGCGCCGCCGCGGACGCAGGTGATGCTCTGCCGTGTTCGCGTAGTAGCGAGCAACTATGGCCACGTCTAGAACTTCCTCTATCGCGTGGCGCCGCGCCTTGCCGGTCTCGAGCTGGATCAGGTCCAGTAACTCCTCGCGCCGGTCGAGAAGCAGATCGTGGAGCCGCAGGAAGATCCTGCGGCGGTCGGCGAAGGAGCTGTCCTTCCAGATCTCCTGGGCGGCACAAGCCCGGTCGAATGCGAAGTCCACGTCGGCGAGCGTGCTGCGCGGGACCTCTCCGAGCAACCTGCCGTTGAACGGCTGATCGACGATCAGGACGTCGAGCGAGTCACCTTTGGAGACGACGCGTGCCGCCAGCGACCGGAGGTCCGCGCCCGAGATCCTCGCCGACGGCGCCGGACTCGATCCGTCCTGTCTAAGCGCGTCGTGGGTCGTGTCGATGGGAGGCAACGTACACCCCTACAGCGGGAGATCCCCGGTAGCGGCGCGAGTGGTGCCCTCCGATCGATAGGCGGCGATGGTGGCCTCGGCGACACGCCATTTGTGGATCTCGTCGGCGCCGTCGGCGAACCGACTCCAACGCGCTTGCAGCAGCATGTCGGCGAGAGGCGAGTCCTTCGAGTAGCCGAGCGCCCCGTGCACCTGGACGGCCCGGTCGATCACGCGCCACAGCGTGTTCGCAACGTGGTGCTTCGCCATCGACACCTGGGTGGCGAAGTCGAGACCGTGCTCGATCCGGTATGCCGCGTGAAGCACCATCAGCTTCGCTTGGTAGAGCTCGATCGCAGACTCACTTATGAGCCATTGAATCCCTTGCTTCTCGGATAGGTACGACCCGTGCGAGTAGCGCTCGATCGACCGTTCGACCATCATGTCGAGAGCGGTTTCGATCTGGCCGAGCCAGCGCATGCAGTGCGCAAGGCGAGCCGGGCCCAGGCGGTACTGACCTAGGCGATGTCCCTGCCCGCGCTCGCCGAGCATGCTCGAGGCGGGTAGCCGCAAGTCGCT
>Ga0310039_10001943_pt1 | contig 14190 bp, 8 predicted proteins | sample Sb_taG_4_FD_200460 | JGI IMG/M metagenome (GOLD analysis project Ga0310039, IMG submission 200460) | Peat soil microbial communities from Weissenstadt, Germany - Sb_50d_6_BS metaG (v2) (version 2) | ecosystem: Environmental > Terrestrial > Soil > Wetlands > Peat | place: Germany: Weissenstadt... | reverse complement strand
GCAGAAAGCTCCAGACTGACGCCGACCTCCTGTCACGTTCGCGACGGCATAATCATACGCCTGTTCGGGCCCGTTTCATCCCCCGCTGCGGGAATCGGCCCTGGGGCGTTCACAGCCCCTCGCAATAATCGCAACCTCCATCCATGCAGCAGCTTACAGCCAATCCGCCCTCTCCGTCATCCTCCTTTTCAGACCTCGCCTTATACAATATGGATAGTGAACCCGCTGCGGCCTGACCGGCCTGAACCCGTGAGACAAGACGACCCACAGACCCGCAAAAGCAGCCCGGTGTACCAATCCATTCATACACTCGAAATCTCCTGTCATCCCGTCACCGCGTCACCCTGTCACCCCCCGTCAGCCCCTCCGCAGCCATTGATTCTAAAGGCGCTCCGCCCCGTCCGCCCGCCAACGCCCGCGGCCTCCGTCACCCTGTCACTCCCTGTCACCTCGCCCCGTCATCACTCCCTCCGCGCCCAAGTTCTGCTACCATTCCTCACTATGAAAGCCGTTCGGAGTGCGTTACTGTTTCTGGTACCGCTGCTGATTCTCGCGCAGCAGGGCGATCTGTTCCGAGAGTTGCGGTTCCGTCTGATCGGGCCGTTCCGCGGAGGGCGGTCCGTCGCCGTGGCCGGCGTTCCTTCCCAGCCGAGGGTCTACTACTTCGGCGGCGTCGGCGGCGGAGTCTGGAAAACAGCCGATGCCGGGGCCACCTGGACTCCCATCTCCGACAACTACTTCAAGACGTCGTCTGTGGGCGCCATCGCGGTCGCCGATTCCGACCCCAACGTCATCTACGTGGGAATGGGCGAGGCCTGCGTGCGCGGCAACGCCTCCAACGGCGACGGCGTCTACAAATCCGTAGACGGCGGAAAGACCTGGCGCAACGTCGGACTGCAGGACACCTACCACATCGGCTCCGTCAAGGTGCATCCCAAGAACGCCGACATCGTCTATGTGGCCGCGCTCGGCCACCTCTTCGGGCCCAACGAGCAGCGCGGCGTCTACCGCTCCACCGATGGCGGCGCCACGTGGAAACAGGTGCTGACGCGCGGACCCGACGCGGGCGCCGTGGATCTCGCGCTCGATCCTGGCAATCCGCGTGTCATCTACGCGGGCTTCTGGCAGGTGCGCCGCAATCCCTACCACTTCGACAGCGGCGGGCCGGGCAGCGGTTTGTGGAAGTCCACCGACGGCGGCGACAACTGGACCGATATCTCGCGCGCGCCGGGCCTGCCCCGCGGCGTGCTGGGACGCATCGGCGTCACCGTTTCGCCGGCCAATCCGGAGCGCGTCTGGGCCATCGTGGAAGCGGCCGATGGCGGCGTCTTCCGCTCCGACAACGGCGGCCGCAACTGGACCAAGGTCAACGAGCAGAACATCCTGCGCCAGCGCGCCTGGTATTACTCGCACATCTTCGCCGACCCGCAGAGCGCCGACACGGTCTACGCGCTCAACACCGGCATGTACCGGTCCATCGACGGCGGCCGCACCTTCACCGCCGTATCGACTCCGCACGGCGACAATCACGACCTGTGGATCGCCCCCGACAATCCGCTGCGCATGATCGAAAGCAACGATGGCGGCGCCAACATCACCTCCGACGGCGGCCACACCTGGTCCACCATCATGAACCAGCCCACCGCGCAGTTCTACCGCGTGGCCCTCGACAACGACTTTCCGTACAACGCCTACGGCGCGCAGCAGGACAACACCACCGTGCGCACCGCCACTCGCACTTCCGGCGGCGGCATCACTGAGCACGACTGGTACGATGTGGGCGGCGGCGAAAGCGGCTGGATCGCGCCCGACCCGCGCGATTCCCAGATCGTCTACGCCGGCTCCTACGACGGCCTCATCACCCGCCAGGACCACCGCACCGGACAGTCCCGCGACATCAACGCGTGGCCCGACAACACCATGGGCTACGGCGTGGAGGCCATGAAGTACCGCTTCCAGTGGAGCTACCCGATCGTCTTCTCGCCGCACGATCCCAAGACGCTCTACATCGGGGCCAACGTGCTGCTGAAGACCGTCAGCGAAGGGCAGAGCTGGGAAGTGATCAGCCCCGATCTCACGCGTAACGACAAGTCCAGGATGGGCACTTCCGGCGGGCCCATCACCCAGGACAACACCAGCATCGAATACTACTGCACCATCTTCACCGTGATGGAATCGCCCGTCGCCAAGGGTCTCATCTGGACCGGCTCGGACGACGGCCTCGTCGAAGTCACTCGCGACGCCGGCAAGAACTGGAGCAACGCCACTCCCAAGGACATGCCGGAGTGGATTCAGATCAACTCCATCGACGCTTCGCCGCACGATCCCGCGACGGCGTACGTCGCGGCCACCATGTACAAGTCGGACGATTTTCGCCCGTACCTCTACAAGACCAGCGACTACGGCAAGACCTGGAAGAAGATCGTCAACGGCATTCCGCCCCAGGCCTTCACGCGCGTTGTGCGCGAGGACCCCAACCACAAGGGGCTGCTCGTGGCGGGCACCGAGTTCGGCCTCTACATCTCCTACGATGACGGCGAAAACTGGAAGCCGTTCCAACTCAACCTGCCGTCCACCCCCATCACCGACGTTGCCTTCCACAAGCGCGAGCAGGAGCTGGTGATCGCCACGCAGGGACGCTCGTTCTACGTCCTCGACGACGTTCCGCTGCTGTACCAGTTGAACGACGGCGTGACCGCCGAAGACGCGCATCTGTTCAAGCCCAAGGACACCTACCGGTTCGGCGCCGGCGGGCGCGGCGGCGGCGGTGGCGGCCGCGGAGGGGGCGCGGTGGGAGAGAATCCTCCCGGCGGGGCCGTGGTTTACTACTGGCTGAAGAACCGGCCGCAGGGCGAAGTGACGCTGGAGTTCCTGGATTCGTCCGGCAAGCTGGTGAAGAAGTTTTCGAGCCGCGCCGTGGAGCAGCCGCAGGGCCCGCCCTCGGAGGAAGGCGAGGAGAACCCCTTCCGCGCCGCCCCGCCCGCCCGCGTTTCGGCGCAGGCCGGAATGAACCGCTTCGTGTGGAACCTGCGCTATCCCGACGCCTCCACTTTCCCCGGCCTGATCATGTGGGCCGGCAGCGTCACGGGGCCGCGCGTTTCACCGGGCGCATACTCGGTGAGGCTCACGGCCGATGGCAAATCGCAGACCGCCAGCTTCCAGGTGAAGAAAGATCCGCGCCTCGAGACCACGCCCGAGGAGTACTCCAAGCAGTTGACCCTGGCGCTGCAAGTCCGCGACAAGCTCTCGGAGACCAACGAAGGAGTCGTGCGGATTCGCGAGGTGCGCAAGCAGCTCGAACAGTACGCCGGCCGCGCCGACAAGCGCGTTTCCGATGCCGCGAAGGCCCTCATCCAGAAGCTCACCGCGGTGGAGGAGGATCTGTACCAGACCAAAAACCGCGCCAGCGAGGACCCGCTGAACTTCCCCATCAAGCTGAACAACAAGCTGGCGCACGTGCTGGGCGTGGTATCCGGCTCGGACAACCAGCCGACCGCGCAGTCCTACATGGTTTACGAGGACCTGGCCACGCAAGTCAACGGGAAGCTGAAGACCCTGAACGGCCTGCTGGCCACCGACCTTGCCGCGTTTAACAAGCTGGTGCGGGACGCCAACATCCCCGCCATCCAGCCGCCGGAGAAGGTGGGGCCGGGGCAGTAGCCGGCAAAAGGGAGCGTGATAAGCTGTAGGGCAATTGACAACGCTGCGCAACCCGATGTGGGGCAGCCATTCGTGGCTGCGGACCCGCTTTCCAGCGGGTCCAGCCGGCTGAAAGCCGGCTGCGGGCAGGATTGCCCGCCCCACGGACAGGACACTAGTCCAGGAGGGGGGATTATGCAATTTGCAGCACAGGCAGCCGCACCGAGCGCCGGAGTGCCGATCGGCGCACCCAGCAGAGCGGCGCTACTGAGCCAGGTTCCGTTCCTGCGCGATGTGCCGGGCTACCCGGGAGCATTCGTCGTCAGGGGGCCGTTGGGCGAGCAACTATTCGCGGATATGCGGACCCTGGGAGGAACGGATCAGGCGTCCGTCTTGCGGGCCATGTGGACAGCGGCCTTCCATTCGGCGCTGCCCGCGGGATATGAGCCGGTGCCCGCGCTGGACCAGGGCACGGGCGCGGGGTCTTTCGTGGTCATCGCAATTATCGCGATCCTGATCGGCCTGCTCCTGCCGGCAGTGCAAAAGGTGCGGGAAGCCGCGGGCAAATCTTCCTCGATCGCAGTTGCGCGAATACCGCCGGACCCGTGGCTGTGGGACAACATCCTGCTGCACTGGCCGCCGGGATGAGCCGGTTACGCAGCTTTGGGCATTGCCACGACTTTAGGCTGGAGGCCCGCCTTGGCCAGCGCCACGTACACCACGAAACCGACGATGAAGCTGTACAGCGCGGCCGGTTGCAAGTAGGCCCGCAAGTGCTCGGGCACAAGCGGCACGGGACTCTGCAACCATCTCTGCAGACCCGTGAGCACTCCTGGGAGCGGCAGGATCCCCACCACGAATCCGATCGCCCACGCGCCATAGCCCGCGAGGCTCACTCCTTCGCGCGGTCCCGGCCAGCGGCGTCCGCTCAGGATGTAATCCGCCGCCATGGCGCCGCAGATGGGTCCGAAGGACGCGCCGATGATGGTGAAGAACAAGAGCAGGTTGGCCGCGACTCCGGTGACCGCAAGCACGATCCCGACCGCCGCGCCCGCCATGGTGGAGGCCACGCGCGGCACGCGGGGGATCATGGTGTTGAAACTGTTGCCGGCGATGAAGGCGCAGAAACAGGTCGCCGGCACAGAGGCCACCGCGAACAGCAGGAACATGGCCGAGGCGATGACTCCGCCGATGCTCTGAATCACGTCGGCGTAGTCCCATCCCTGGCTCAGGTTCAGCCCGTGCGCGCCCGCCACCGAGATCACCGGCAGCCCGCCCGCGATCATCACCGCCAGCGTGATGCCCACCAGGCCCCCCCACTTCACGTCGCCTTCGTTGCGCAAGTTCATGCCGAAATCCGCGCCCGCCGCGCCCGCCGTGGCGAAGAAGCCGATCACGATGGCGATCATGCTGGTGAACGCCACGTAGCTGTTCTCCTGCCCCGCCGGCACCTGGTAGTGTGCCACGCCGCCCGCGGTCTGGAACACCACCACCAGCAGCATGAGCAGCGGGATGAAGTTCAGAAAAGTGGCTACCTTCGCCACGTACTGTATGCCTTTGGCCCCCACCCACGAGAGCACCAGCCCCCAAATCACCCCGGTGATGATGAACGGAGCCGTGCCCGGCTGCGATGCGACTCCCACGCCTTTGAGAATGAAGTCCGTGGCCACGAACGTGGCCACCGCAAACCAGCCGATCTGCAACAGGCCCATGAGAAGTCCGGGCATGACGTAGCCGCCCGTGACGCCGAAGGTGGAGCTGCCCACCACGTACAACGGGTATCCCGTCTGCATGCCCAACATGGCCGGCGCGCGGTAATAGAACAGGTAGCACAATACCCCGGCAATCAGCAGCGCGAGCAGGCAGATCCCGAGGCTGCCGTGCGCCAGCGTGCTTCCGGCCATATCTCTGTAAAACGCCACCCACAAGAAGATGCCGGCGTAGCTCGGCGCGGTATTGGCAAACCACGGAGCGCGTTTCCCCGCCGGGTTCGGCACGGCTTTCGCAAGATAATCTGGCAGCATGGCCACTCCTTTGAAGCGGCCAGTATACTACACGGCACTCCTGAACTCCCGGCTCGCCAACTGGTACAATCCAGAATTCACCGCCATCGTGCTTCGCCGCGTCTTCAAAGCTTTTCATTACCGCGATTTCCGCCTGATGTGGATCGGCGCTTGTACGTCCAGCATCGGCACCTGGATGCAGATTGTGGCGCAGGGCTGGCTCATCTGGCGCCTGAGCCACTCCGCCTGGCTCCTGGCCCTCGATCAGTTCCTCGGCACCATCCCGATCTTCCTTTTTTCGCTCGTCGGCGGCGTGATTGCCGACCGCATCGACCGGCGGCGCGTGCTCATCGGGTCGCAATACGTGCAGATGACCACCGCGGCGCTGTTGACCCTGCTGGTGGCGTTCGACGTGGTGCACGTGTGGCAGATCCTGACCCTCTCGTTCGTGGCGGGGTTCGCCCAGGCGTTCGGCGGGCCGGCCTACCAGGCGATCATCCCCACCTTGGTCACCAAAAAGGAAGACATGCCCAACGCCATCGCGCTCATGTCCATCCAGTTCAACGTGGCGGTGACGGTGGGCCCGGCGTTGGGCGGCGTGGCGCTGGCCAGGCTCGGCGAGAAGTGGTGCTTCGGGCTGAATGCCGTTTCGTTCGTAGCTCCGGTGATCGCCCTGACCCTGATCTCCGCGCGGTTTCTGCCGGAGAAGACCACCGAGACCATTCTCACCAGCATGAAACAGGGCATCCGTTTTGTGCGCCGGCAGGGCTCCATGGAGGCTCTGATGGTTCTGGCGTTCTTAATGACCGCTCTCGGAATGCCCCTCAGAACCTACTTCCCCGTGTTCGCCACCGATGTGTTCCACAAAGGTCCGGAGATTCTGGGCACGTTCTATTCCGTGATGGGCGTGGGTTCGATCGCCGGCTCGCTGACCATGGCGAGCCTGGGCAACGTGCGGCACAAGGGCCGCATCGCGCTGGCCATGCTCATGTGCCTTGGCGCCGGCGTTTCGGGGTTCTGCCTTTCCAAGCACCTGGCGTTGAGCTTCGCGCTGCTGTTCCTCACCGGCGTGGCGATGATCTCGGTCTTCACCGCGGTGAACTCGCTGGTGCAGCTCATCACCACCGACGAGATGCGCGGGAGGGTCATGAGCGTCTACAGTTTCGCGTTTCGCGGCGGCATGCCCATGGGAAACCTTTTGACCGGGCGGCTCGTCCCCCTTTACACGGCGCCCGTCGTGCTGACGGTCAACGGCGTTCTGCTGATTGCCGTCGGCCTGTACTTCTTCCTGATGCAGCGGCGGGTGGCCGCGCTGTGATGGAATGGAAGCAAGGATGACACTCGCACTCTTGATGGCTGCCTTTCTGGCGGCGGCTCCTTCGGCGCTGGAGACGGCGCGCGACCGGCAGGATATTCCGGTTCTCGAAAAGGCCGTGGAAGATCAATCGGCGGCTGCCGCGAAGGCTCCCGACGATGCCGGAGCGCAGTACCGCATGGCGCTGGCGTGCTCGTACCTGGCCGAGGTCCAGATCGAGCAGCACGACAAGAAGAAGGCCCGGGGCGTGGCGGAGCGCGGAATCAAGTCGGCGGAGAGGGCCGTCGCGCTCAAGCCGGATGTGGCGGACCATTACGTGGTGCTGGCCAAGCTCTACGGCCAGGCCGTTACGGACGTGCTGAGCGGCTTGAGTTACGGCCCCAAGGCCAAGGACGCCATCAACAAGGCGGTGGAAAGGGCGCCTGACTCCGCGGCGGTCTACTTGGCCCGCGGAGTGGGCAACGATTACCTGCCGGCCCAACTGGGCGGCGGACCCAAGGTGGCGATCCCCGATTTCCGCAAGGCCATCCAACTGGATCCCAAGAACGCCGAGGCTTACCTGTGGTTGGGAATCGCGCTGCGGCAGGCCAACCAGGACGCCGAGGCGCGCCAGGCGCTGGCCAAAGCGCTCGAGCTGAATCCGAACCGCGTCTGGACCAGGCAGCAGTTGGATAAGACGCCGGCGAAATGAAATCCCTGGCTGCGGGTGCGGCGGCGGTCGCGATCGCGCTCCTCACGTTCTTCTGGTTTCCCGGCCACACCTGGCTGCAACAGGACACCCAGATTTACGCGCCGATCCTGGAACACATGCGGGACCCGGCCGTGCTCCGCAACGACGTCCTGGCGCAGCAGCCGCACGTTGCGTTCACCCTCTACGACGAAGCCACGCTCCTGCTGCGAAATACGACCGGCCTCGGTTTCCGCCAGGTGCTGTTCTTCCAGCAGATCGCGACGCGGGCGCTGGGAATCTGGGGACTGTGGCTGATGGCTGCGTCTCTGGGCCTCGACGCGGGCCCCGCGCTGCTGGTCACGGCGCTCTGTTCGCTGGGGGCGGCGATTGCCGGACCGTCGGTCCTGACGTTCGAGTACGAACCGACGCCGCGCGCCTTTGCCGTCCCTCTGCTGATGTGCGCCGTGGGGCTCGCGGCCGATCGCCGGTACGTGGCGTCGGGAGTCGCGGGCGCGGCGGCGTTCCTCTACCATCCGCCGACGGCGCTGGCATTCTGGGTGGTGTTCCTGGCGATCCTGGCGGTGCGCCGCAAGCCCTGGGGCGCCGCTCCGCTGGCCGCCGCCATAGCCATCCTGGCGATTGCCGCCCGGGCGCAAGGGGGCGCCGGCGCGGCGCCGATCATGTTCGCGCGGCTCGATCCGATGGATGAGCAAGTGCAGCGCTTCCGTGCCGCATACGTGTGGATCTCGACGTGGCCTCTCTCGACGATCGAGCACCACCTGATCGTCTTCGCCGTTGCGCTCGCGGCCTTCTGGCGGATCCGGCAAGCGATGCCGGCGGGGCTGAAGCTCCTGCTGTTGGGGATGGCCTCGCTCGGAATGGCCAGCATGCCGGTTTCCTGGCTGCTGCTGGAACACTGGAAATGGGCGCTGGTTCCGCAGGTTCAGCCGCTGCGAATGCTGCTGTTTACGACGCTGGCGATGCAGTTCCTGGCCGCCGCCGCGGGAGTGTTGGCAGCCCGGCGCGGGCGCGTTTGGGAAGCCGTTGTGTGGCTCGCGGCGGCCTGCGTGCCGCCGGTTCAGGCGGTGGCCACCGAGGCGTTTCCCTTGCGGCGCGCCACGGTGATTGTGGCGCTGGGCGCGGTCGCGGCGCTGGCCGCCTGGCGTGCGCCGCGCCTTTCGCCGGCGGCCGCGCTGGCGGCATTCTTCGCCATCCCCACGCTCGCGGGAGTGGTGAATTATCCGCATCTGCACACCGCGGAGCTGGCGCAGCTTTCGGACTGGGCGCGGTCCTCCACGCCGCGCGATGCCGTGTTCCTGTTCGCCGATACCCGGCGCTCGCTCGACCCGGGAATTTTCCGCGCCGAAGCGCTGCGGGCGGTGTATGTCGATTGGAAGGGCGGGGGCCAGGTGAACTACCTGAAAGGCTTCGCCGCGGAATGGTGGTTCCGCTGGCAGCAGACCCTGGGCGCCGGTTTTCGTCCGGGCGACCTGCCGAAGTACGACGGGCTGGGCATCACTTTCGTCGTGGTGGAACCACGGAACCGGCTGCCACTCCCGGCGGCATTCGAGAACCGAAAGTACCTGGCGTATGCGGTCGGGCCTCGCGTGCAGCTACCATAACTCCATGGATCTCACGCGCCGCGACCTCATCACGCTTCCGGCTGCCGCGCTGGCGGCGCCGCTCTTTGCCGAGTCGCCCGTGCCCTGGTACTACACGGTCCGCCGCGTCGGCCAGGTCAACATGACCGAGCACGACGTGGTGGACCTCGATATCGAAAAATGGGCCGATTACTGGGCCAGCGCCAAGACCGACGCCTTGCTGGTGAGCGTCACCGGCATCGTGGCCTACTATCCCAGCAAGGTGCCGTTTCACAAGCACGGCAAGTATCTCAACGGCCGCGATTTCTTCGGCGAGTGCTGCGCCGCGGCCAAGAAGCGCGGGATCAAGGTGGTGGCGCGCATGAGTCCCGACCTGCAATGGGAAGAGGCTTTGCAGGCGCACCCGGAATGGTTCGAGCGCAATCAGCAGGGCAACCCGGCGCGACACACCGAAGACCCGCGGCTGTACCGCACATGCATGTTCACCAGCTACTTCACCGAATTCATGCCGGCCATCATGCGGGAAGTCAATTCGCTGTACGATGTGGACGCCCACTACACCAACGGCTGGCCTCCCCTGGGACGCTTGCCGGTGTGCTATTGCGACGCCTGCAAGAAGCTGGCGCGCCCGGGTTCGCCGGAATACTGGCAGCAGTTCACCGACCGCGTGGTGTATCTGTGGAAGCTTTACGACGGGATCGCCAAGGAGAAGAAGGGCGACAGCCTGTTCTACGCCAACCTCGGCGGGGCGGCCCGCGCCACGCCCAATTTGAAGCAGCTTGCCGAGGTGTGCAACTGGTTCAACTGCGACAACCAGGGACGCGGCGGCGACGACACGCCCATCTGGGGCTGCACGCTGCAGGGCCGCGTGTGCTACTCGGTCATGAAAGGGCGCACCACCACCAACGTGACCGGCGGATGGTCGACGGGCGCGCTGCGCTGGCGCAATGCGGCCAAGTCACCAAACGAAGAGACCATGTGGTTCGACGAGACCAAGGCCAGCGGCATGGTGATCTGGTACACGTTCATCGGCGGCGAGACGGGCATGGGAGAAGACCGCCGGTGGCAGGCGCCGGCGCGAGACTACTTCACCTGGCAGGCGCGCCACGACCGCCACTTCGCCAACCGGCGGACCATCGCCAACCTGGGCGTGGTCCTGGGCCAGAGCACGCACCTGTTCTACCTCCCGCCGGGGACCGCGACCACGCAGCAGTACCTGGACGCCCTGTATTACGTCCTGCTGGAGGGCCGGTTCTTTTTCGACTTCGTGCACGAAGACGACCTCGGCGCCGGGAATCTGAAGAAGTACAAGGCGCTGCTGCTGCCGAACATCGCGCTGCTGAGCGACGAGCAGTGCCGTCAACTGAAAGCCTACGTGGATGGCGGCGGCTCGCTGCTGGCCACCTTCGAAACCGGCCTGTACAACGAGCGCAACCAGCGCCGCGACGATTTCGGCCTGGCGGACGTCTTCGGCATACACAAAGCCGGCGACATCAAGGGGACCGTGGGCAACGCTTTCTACGCGCGGATCGAGCGGCAACACGAGATCCTGAACGGCTTCAGCAACACCAACTGGCTGCCCGGCGCCGAGTACCGCGTGCCGGTGAGTCCGGTGGAGAGCCCGGTGTTGACGGTGGTGCCGGGCTTCGTGGCATACCCGCCGGAGCTGTCGTATCCGCCGACGCCCAGAACGGACGAGCCCGCGGTGGTGGTCCGCGAGCGCGGCAAGAGCCGGCTGATTTACTTTCCCGGCGACGTGGAACGGAGCATGTGGCGCTCGGGCCATACCGACCTGGGCCGGCTGCTCGGCAACTCGGTCCGGTGGCTGCTGCGCGGCGAGTCGCCGGTCGGGATCGAAGGCAGCGGCGTGATCGAAGCCTTCGCGTGGGAGACGGAACCGGGGATGGCGGTGCACATTTTGAACTACACGAATCCCAACATGCACCGCGGGTGGATCCGCGAGTTCTACCCCATCGGCGAGCTGAAGGTGCGGATCGACCTGCCGCCCGGCAAGCGCGCCCGGCGCGTGGAGCTGCTGCGCAGCGAGACCACCGCGGCATTCCGCCAGACCGGCGGCCGCCTGGAATTCACCATTCCCAAAGTTGTGGACTACGAGGTGGCGGGAATCGACTTGGCGTGAGCCGGGTAACCGGGAGTTTCCGGTCTCCATTCCTCTTCCGCAGGATGTGGTAGACTGCACAGCAACCGAGGGGTCCCTCCGCAAATTTCGTGGAGTCTCGCCTCGGCTGGGCTCGACGCAGAGCTTCCAGCGAAAGAGGCGATACGATAAACAGACTCCGCGCTATCTGTATGGCGACCTTGCTCGCGGGCCTGGCGGGTCTGGCCTCGGCACAGACAGTCACCGTGTCCACTTCGCCGGCCGGCTCCATTATCTACGGGCAGGCGGTGACCTTGCAGGCGCTTCTGAAGGGCATCTTCGCCTGCGATAACCCGAGCTTTTTTGTAGACTATTTCATTCTTCCTCTAGCTCCGACTGTCCCCGTCGGCACTGTATTTCCAGTGAAAGATCCACTTTTCAAGGATCTGGCTTGTGACGCAAACCTGGCACCGATTTCGAACTTACCGGTCGGCTCATGGACCGTGTTAGCCATCTACGAAAACGCCACCACCACGCCGCCATCGGGCACAACCACCCTGGTGGTCAACCAGGCGTCCACCACTACCAGCCTCGGGTCGTCACTCAATCCTTCCACCGTAGGCCAGAAGGTAACGCTGACTGCGACCGTGTCCCCCGCCTCCGTGGGACCAGCCGCCCCGACGGGAACCGTCACGTTCCTGGATGGCGCAACGATGCTCGGCTCCGCCGGTTTGTCCGGTGGCAGCGCCAGCGTGGGGACGACTGCACTGACTCCCGGTAAGCACAATCTGACAGCCTCATACAGCGGCGATTCCAATTACCTCGGATCGGTTTCGGCCGCCGTCAGCCAGACAGTCAATAAGATAGTGACCACTACGGCGTTGAAGGTTGTTCCTACTTCGTCCACCTTTGGTCAAACGGTGGCGCTGGCGGCCACTGTCTCGCCTTCCACCGTCACGGGCACAGTGACCTTCCTGGACGGTTCCAACATCGTTGGCAGCGCCCCGTTGAACGCCGGGACGGCTAACTTCTCCACCTCCGCCCTGGCGGTCGGCGGCCACTCGCTGACCGCTTCCTATGGCGGCGATACCAACGACGCGCCGAGTGTCTCGTCGCCGGTCGCGGCGACAGTCAACCAGATAGTAACTACTACGACTTTGCAGGCCGTACCCACTTCGTCCAACACCGGTCAAACCGTGGCGCTGACGGCTACTGTCTCGCCTTCCACCGCCGCGGGCAACGTGACCTTCCTGGACGGCGCAACCACCATTGGCACCGCCGGGGTGAGCGCCGGGACGGCCAACTTCTCCATCTCGACGCTGGCCACTGGCCGCCATTCGCTGACCGCATCCTACGGCGGCGACACCAACGACGCGCCGAGTGTCTCTTCGCCGGTCACGGAGTCCGTTGCCCTGCTGCCCACCGCCACCGCGCTGGCGGCGGCGCCCAATCCGTCCGTTGCCGGACAGAGCGTGACCCTCACGGCCACGGTGACACCCGGCAATCCGACCGGGACCGTCTCATTCTTCGATGGCGCGAACCCGTTGGGAAGCGGGGCTCTGAGCAATGGCGTCGCGACCTTGGCCACCAGTTCCCTGACGGCCGCCAACCACTCGCTGAGCGCCTCTTATGGGGGCGATGCGAACAACGCGCCGAGCACATCGCCGGCGGTCAGTCAGTTGGTCAATCCCGGCAGTACCGGGACCGGGGCGCCCAATCCTATCGCAGTCAGCCCGGCATCCGGCAGCGGATCGAGCGAGGTGATGAGTTTCACCTTCAACGATCCGCGCGGCTGGCAGGACCTGGATATCGTGAACGTGCTGATCGGTAATTTTCTGGATGGACGGAACGCGTGTCACCTGGCATACAGCCGCAGCGCAGGGGTGCTCTACCTGGTGGCGGACAACGGCGGGACGCTTTCTTCGGGGCTGGCGCTGGGCGGATCGGGAAGCGTTTCCAACAGCCAGTGCACAGTGGTGGGTGCGGCCTCTTCGGCCTCCGGGAGCGGCAACACGCTGACCCTGACGCTGAATATGCTTTTCAGCGCCGGATTCGGGGGCAACAAGGTGGTGTATCTGGCGGCGAGGGATCTGGAGGGCGGCAACTCGGGATGGCAGGCGCTGGGAGTGTGGCAGGCGGTGTTCACGCCCGCGGGTACGATCGCCGTGGTGAGTCTGACACCGGCGCGCGGTGCGGCGGTTTCGGGGACGGCGCAGGCGTTCATCGCCACGTTGACCGACAGCATGGGAACGGGCGACTTCGGAGTGGTGAACGTATTGGTGAACAACTTCATCGACGGACGGAACGCCTGCTATCTGGCCTACGTAGCAGCCAGCAATTCGCTGCTGCTGGTGGACGATGGCGGGGACGCGGGCGGACCGTTCGCCGGGAGCATGGTGCTGAACGGAGGCGCGGCCGCCATTCAAAACAGCCAGTGCTCGGTGAACGGCCCAGGATCGTCGGCGGTGAAGAACGGCAACACGCTGACGTTGACGCTGAACGTCACGTTCAAAGCGCCGTTCGCGGGCAATCGGATCTTGTGGGTGGCGGGGCGCGACGCGGCGGGCGGGAATAATACGGATTGGCAGGCAATGGGGACGACGTCCGTGCAGTAGGCAGGAGTTAAGATGCGAATGAACAGACTTGGTGCTCTTTGTGTGGCGGCCCTGCTTGCCGGACTGGCGGGCATGGCCTCGGCGCAGGTGTCAATCGACCTGACCATTACGCCGAGCACCGTCATTGCCTACGGGACGCCGGTGACCGAGCTCGCGGAAATATTTGGAGACAATAACTGCGGGGGAAAGCAGGTAACCTTTTACGATGGCATTTCGCAGATCGGCACCGCAACTACATTCCAGATATCG
>Ga0310039_10001941_pt1 | contig 14210 bp, 9 predicted proteins | sample Sb_taG_4_FD_200460 | JGI IMG/M metagenome (GOLD analysis project Ga0310039, IMG submission 200460) | Peat soil microbial communities from Weissenstadt, Germany - Sb_50d_6_BS metaG (v2) (version 2) | ecosystem: Environmental > Terrestrial > Soil > Wetlands > Peat | place: Germany: Weissenstadt... | reverse complement strand
CTCAGCCATTTCGATCCTTTAGCCAATCTCCGTGTCTTCGAAGACGCCTTCACGCGGTTGCTCTCCGAGCCGCAGTCAAACCGTCCGTGGTCTCCCGCTGTCGATATCTTCGAGACCGAGGAGGATCTGGTCCTGAAGGCCGACCTCCCGGACGTGGACCTGAAGGACATCGATGTCCGCGTCGAGAACCAGACGCTCACCATCTCCGGCGAACGCAAGTTCGAAAAGAACGAATCCGGCAAGGGCTATCACCGCATTGAGCGCAGCTACGGCACCTTCATGCGCAGCTTCGCCGTGCCCAATTCCTTCGACACCGAAAAGGTCGGCGCAGCGTTCAACAACGGCGTGCTCACCGTCACGCTTCCCAAGAAGGAAGCCGCCAAGCCGCGCCAGGTCAAAGTCGAAGTCAAGGCCTAACGCATCTAATAACTAGTTTGTGGGGCAGGCTTCAGCCTGCCACGCCCGCTTGCGGGCGCGTTTTTCACGTCGGCAGGGGTCAACCGCCCCCCGACAGCTATCTTGACGGGCCGGGCCTTCCCGGCCCAAAGTTTATTTAGGGGTCCCCATGTTCCGAATCGATCGACTCACCCAAAAGGCCCAGGAGGCCTTGCAACAGTGCCAGGGCATAGCCGAGCAGAGCGGCACCCAGGTCATGTTCCCTCTGCATCTGCTCATCGCTCTCGCCCAGGAGAAGGAGGGCATCGTCCGGCCCGTGCTCGAAAAGTGTGGAGCCCATCCGGACGCCATCGTCTCCGAAGCCCAGCGCATGCTCGCCAACCTGCCGAAAACCGGCGGCGCCCAGCCCGGCATGTTCCTCTCCCAGCCGCTCAACAACATCCTGGAGCGTGCCTTCGACGAAGCCGGCCGCTTCAAGGATGAGTTCGTCTCCACCGAGCACCTCCTCCTCTCCCTCGCCGAGCAGCGCAGCGACCCCGCCGGCCAGTTGCTCGACCGCGCCGGCGCCACTCACGACGCCATCCTCAAGGCCCTCGTCTCCGTCCGCGGCAGCCAGCGCGTCACCGACCAGAATCCCGAAACCAAGTACCAGGCCCTCGAGCGCTACGCCCAGGACCTCACCGAGTCCGCCCGCAAAGGCAAGCTCGATCCCGTCATCGGCCGCGAAGAAGAGATCCGCCGCATCATGCAGGTCCTCAGCCGCCGCACCAAGAACAACCCCTGCCTCATCGGCGAGCCCGGCGTCGGCAAGACCGCCATCGTCGAAGGACTCGCCCAGCGCATCGTTCGCGGCGACGTCCCCGACCAGCTCAAGAACAAACGCCTGGTCGCCATCGACCTCGGCTCCATGATCGCCGGCACCAAGTTCCGCGGCGAGTTCGAAGACCGGCTCAAGGCCGTGGTCAAAGAGATCATCGATTCCAACGGTGAGATCGTCTGCTTCATCGACGAGCTTCACACCCTGGTCGGCGCGGGCTCCGCCGAAGGCGCCATCGACGCCGCCAACCTGCTCAAGCCCGCCCTCGCCCGCGGCGAGCTGCGCTGCATCGGCGCCACCACCCTCCGCGAGTACAAGAAGCACGTTGAAAAGGACGCCGCCCTGGCCCGCCGCTTCCAGACCGTAATGGTGGGCGAATCTTCGGTCGACGACACCATCGCCATCCTCCGCGGCCTCAAAGAGAAGTTCGAAATCCACCACGGTGTCCGCATCAAGGATTCCGCCATCCTCGCCGCCGCCGTGCTCTCGCACCGCTATATAGCCGACCGCTTCCTCCCCGACAAGGCCATCGACCTGATCGACGAAGCCGGCTCCGCGCTGCGCCTTCAGATCGGCTCCATGCCCATCGAAATCGACGACCTCGACCGCCGCATCTCCCACCTCGAAATCGAGCGCCAGGCCCTCAGCAAGGAAAAGGACGCCGCCTCGCACGAACGCCTGCGCCACATTGAAAGCGAGCTCGAGCATTTGCGCGGCGAAGCCGCCGGCCTCAAGGAGCGCTGGAACCGCGAGAAAAGCGCCATCACTCGCGTCCGCCAGCTCAAGGAGGAGCAGGACAAAATGCGCCTCGAAGAGGAGAAGGCCACCCGCGCCGGCGATTGGGAAAAAGCCGCGCAGCTCCGCTACGGCCGCCTCTCGCAGATTGAAAAGGATATCCAGTCCGCCGAGCAGGAGCTCGAATCCGTGAAGGAAAACGCGCTCCTCAAAGAGGAAATCGGCGAGGACGATATCGCCCGCATCGTCGCCAAGTGGACCGGCATCCCCGTCACCCGCATGATGGAAGGCGAAATCCAGAAGCTGGTCCAGATGCCCGAGCGCCTCAAGGACCGCGTCATCGGCCAGGACGAAGCCGTGCGCCTGGTCTCCAACGCCATCCTGCGCAATCGCGCCGGCCTCAGCGATCCGGACCGGCCCATCGGCAGCTTTATCTTCCTCGGCCCCACCGGCGTGGGGAAGACCGAGCTGGTCCGCGCCCTGGCGAACTACCTGTTCGACGACGAGCGCGCCATGATCCGCGTCGACATGTCCGAGTACATGGAGAAACACGCCGTGGCGCGCATGATCGGCTCGCCTCCCGGATACATCGGCTACGAGGAAGGCGGCCAGCTCACCGAGCAGGTCCGCCGCCGGCCTTATTCCGTCGTCCTGTTCGACGAGATCGAAAAAGCGCATCCCGAGGTCTTCGGCACGCTGCTCCAGATCCTCGACGACGGCCGCCTCACCGACGGCCAGGGCCGCACCGTCAGCTTCAAGAACACCGTCATCGTGATGACCTCCAACGTCGGCACCGGCATGGTGGAGAAGAACACCATCGGCTTCTCGGTTCATGGCAAGGACAAAGGCGCCGAAGTCCCCCGCAAGATGCTGCTCGATACGCTGAAGCAGCAGTTCCGCCCCGAGTTCCTGAACCGCGTTGACGATATCATTGTGTTTAACGCCCTGACTCGCGAGCACCTCGGCCAGATCGTGGACATCCAGTTGAACAACGTGGCGAAGCTCTTGCAGGACCGTAAGGTGAGCCTGGAAGTCACCGCCGCGGCCAAGGACCAGATCATCGCCGAGGGCTTCGACCCGCAGTACGGCGCGCGCCCCATGAAACGGGCCATCCAGCGCCTGATTCAGGATCCCCTGGCGCTCAAGCTGATCAACGCCGACTTCATCGAAGGCGACACCATCCTGGTGGACGTCACCCCCGATCGCGGCGGCCTTCAGTTCACGCGCCTCGTCCCGGTGGAGCAAACCCACTCATGAACACCGTCAAAACCGTGGTCCTTCTCGGCCTGCTGAGCGCCCTGCTCGTCCTGGGCGGCGGCGCCATAGCAGGCCGGAACGGCCTCTACATGGGCCTGGCCTTCGCGGTCGTCGCCAACTTCGCCAGCTATTTCTTCTCCGACAAGATCGCGCTCTCCATGTACTCCGCGGCGCCCGTCACCGAGACCGAAAATCCCGAGGCGTACCGCCGCGTGGCGCCTATCGTGCGGGGCCTCTGCCAGCGGATGGGCCTTCCCATGCCCAAGCTGTACCTGATTCCCGAGCAGTCGCCCAACGCCTTCGCCACCGGCCGCAACCCTTCGCACGCCTCGGTGGCCTTCACCTCCGGCATCCTCACGATCATGAACGACAACGAGATCGAAGGCGTGGTGGCTCACGAGCTGGGCCACGTGCTGCACCGCGACATCCTCATCAGCTCCGTAGCCGCCACCATCGCCGCCGCCATCACCATGGTGGCCCGCATGGCCATGTGGTTCGGCCCGTCGGGCGACGACGACGAGCGCGGCGGAAACATGGTCGCCGCCATCGCCATGATGATCCTCGCGCCGTTTGCCGCGCTCCTCATCCAGATGGCCATCTCGCGCTCGCGCGAGTACGACGCCGACGCCGCTTCCGCCAAGTACGTCGGCTCGCCCTACCCGCTGATCAACGGCCTCAAGGAGCTGGACGGCTGGTCCAAGCGCATCCCCATGGAGGCCACTCCCTCCACCGCGCACCTGTTCATCATCAAGCCCTTTGTCGCCGGGGGCATCGGCCGGCTGTTCTCCACCCATCCCCCCACCGAGGAACGCATCCGCCGCCTGCAGGCCATGCGATGAACGAAGTCCGCGTGAACCGCAAGGCGACCGATCGCGTCGCCTCCGGTCACCCGTGGATCTTCGCGAGTGATGTCACCGATCGCAATGGCGCGCAGCCCGGCGAGGCCGTGAAGGTCGCCGACGCGCGCGGCCGTCCCCTGGGCACGGCGCACTACAGCTCGGCATCGCTCATCGCCCTCCGCATGCTTTCGCGCGAGACCGTTCCGGTGGACCGCGGCTTCTACCTCGCCCGCCTCCGCGCCGCCGTCGAGCATCGCCGTAACGTCGTACACAACACCGACGCCTGGCGCGTGGTCCACGGCGAAGCCGATCTCCTGCCCGCGCTCGTGGTCGATCGATACGGCGACTACCTCGTCGTGCAGACGCTCGACCAGGGCATGGATGCCGCCAAATCCGAGATCGCGTCCTGCCTCGAGGAGATCTTCCAACCGCGCGGCATCCTGGCCCGCAACGACGTCCCGGTCCGCGCCAAGGAGCAGTTGCCGCTCGAATCGCCGGTGCTGGCGGGAGAGGTCCCCGAGACCGTGATGGTGCGGATGAACGGCCTCGCGCTGCGCGTCGATCTCCTGCACGGTCAGAAGACCGGCATCTTCCTCGACCAGCGCGAGAATTACCTCGCCGCCGCCCATTATGCCCGCGGCGGCAGCGCGCTCGACTGCTTCACCTCCACGGGCGGCTTCGCCCTGCACCTTGCCGCGAAGTGCACCAGCGTGGAAGCCGTGGACAGCTCCGCGCCCGCCATCGCCGCCGCCCGCGCCAACGCCGAGGCCAACGCCATCGCCAACGTGGAATTCCGCGAAGCCGACGTGTTCTCCCTGCTGGCCGGTTACGCCTCCGCCCGCCGTCACTTTTCGCTCGTCGTGCTGGACCCGCCGGCCTTCGCCAAGTCGCGCCAGTCGCTCGAATCCGCCGCCCGCGGCTACAAGGAAATCAATCTGCGCGCGCTTCACCTGCTGCCTCCCGGAGGCATCCTGGTGACCTGCTCCTGCTCACATCATCTGAGCGAGGCCGATTTTCTGGAGCTGATCGCGTCGGCCTCGCTCGACGCCCACCGCACGCTGCGCATCCTGGAGCGCCGCACGCAGGCTCGGGACCATCCCATCCTTCTGACGGTTCCCGAGACCCTCTACTTGAAGTGTCTGATCCTGGAAGTGCTGTGAGCCTTACTGTTTCCTGGAGCTGGACTGCCGCTGATCGTCCTGGCGCCTCTGCTCGTCGGCGCGGTTCTGGGCTTCCTGCCGCTGCGCCGCGGCCTGTCGCTGAGATTCCTGCCGCTGAGATTCCTGCCGCTGAGCCTCGGCCTGCCGCTGCGACTCGGCTTGTCGCTGGGCTTCCCGCTGTTGCTGCTCCTGAGCCCGCTGCTGCTGCTCCTGGCGGTGTTGGTCGTCCGCCCGCCGTTGTTCATTGGCCCGCTGCTGCTCTTCCTGGCGGCGTTGGTCGTCAGCCCGCCGTTGTTCGTCGGCCCGCCGCTGGTCGTTGGCCCGCTGTTCCGCTTCCTGCCGATGATCCACTACCGGAACTTCACGCCACACAGGTTCGGCCCGCTCAGCCACCTGCGGCGTCACCGGCGCAGCCGGCGGCGTCACCGGCGGCGGCACCGCCACCGTCCGGCCCAGGTAACTCTCCGTCCGCGGCTGCACGTCTGGAGCACCCGCCGCCCGTGGATTCAGTACCGTATTCCGCGTTCGCGCCGGCGCCACAGCTTGCGCGCCGGCAAACGCGTCCGCCGGCACGGCCGTCGCCCAGGCGTGGTTGATGTACGGAGCGTTCAGCGCGCGGCTCCGGAAATCCTCTTTCGGAGCCAGCGGGATCCACGCCACCAATCCCGCTCCCCACCCGCTGACGAACGCCACCTGCGCCGGCGAGTACAGCGGCCGAATCCCGCGCGGCCCTGGCGCCCACTCCCAGACCCCACGCACGTTGACCCACTGGCCATAGTGGAACGGCGCGAATCCCCAGGGCGCATCGTCCACCCAGGTCCATCCCCACGGCGCTTTGTAGATCCAGCGCCCAAAGCGGTACGGGCACCAGTCCGGCGGCATGCCCCTCGGGGTCCACACCGCTCCGTAGCTCGCGTCGACCTCCCAGTCGCCGTACTGGCCCATGTCCTCGGCGCCTGCCATCTCCGGCGGTATGTACTCCTCCGACACCGCCATGGAGCTTTCGGCCTGCTGGTCCCGGCTCATGCACCACTCGTCCCACGGATCGGTCTCCGCCGCCGGCACCGACTCCGCGGTCACCGGGTCCCCGCGCGTGAGGCGCAGGGCCTGCCCGGGTTCGACCGCCAAAGTCTGGCCTCCGGCCGCCACCTCCGCATCGCCGGACCGCACGGTAACCAGCGTGAAATCGCCCTCCGGGGTGACATCGATGCGGTACGCGCCCGGATGCCGCACGGTGATTGCGCCGGCCGGCGTATCGATGCCGAAAACGTCGTTCTGGTCCATCAACGGGATCCGCACGTTGAGGGCGCCGCGCGTGAGGCTCAACCGCGCCACACTGCCGGTCAGATGCTCGACGGCGATTACGGTCTGCGGCGCCAGGTGCACCGCGCTCGCGCCGATGTGCACTTCGGCGTACGAGGCATCGTTGGTCCAAAGCTGGTCGCCGGTGTACAGCGGATAGTTCAAGGTCGCCGCGGCCGAATCGTCCACGCCTGCCGGGCGTATGATGACCGAACCATCCAGGTAACTGAGCCGCGCCACGCGCAGCGGAAGGCCGGAAGCCGGTTGCAACATCAACCCGGCAGCCGCCGCAAGGAACATCCACCCCAGGTTCCTGAAGTTCCGAAGTTCCATAACGCCTCCGTACTTTTACTCACCCAACCCGAGCGTAGACCTTTTTCGACTCCGCGGTTGGAAGAGATTGAAGTGGAAATCCGCCAGTTGGAGGGGGAGATTCTGAAGGCTCTGGCGGTGGTGGGCAGATGACGTGCGTAAAGCTGAAATACCTCTGTCGAATCGTCGGGGGCGGGACACCATCCAAAGCCAACGAAAGTTTCTGGAAAGGCGACATTCCGTGGGTCTCCCCGAAGGACATGAAGAGCTTCAGAATCTCCGACGCCAAGGATCATATCAGCCTCGCAGCCGTCGCGGAGAGCGCGACGCGTATCGTCCCGCCGGCATCGGTTTTGATAGTGGTCCGGTCCGGCATACTTCAGCATTCAATACCAGTTGCACTCAACGAGGTACGGGCAGCTCTCAATCAGGACATGAAGGCACTGATCCCGTCCGCGGCACTACAGCCCGAGTTCCTGGCCTACTTCATTGCAGGATCGCAACAACGCCTCCTTGCCGAGTGGACGAAAGAGGGGACAACGGTAGAAAGCATCGAAGTAGCGGACTTAGCGAATACAAAGTGCCCGGTCCCGTCTCGTGAACGACAAACAGAAGTAGTCAGATTTCTCGATCGCGAAACCGCCAAAATCGATGACCTGATCACTAAGAAAGAACGTATCTCTAACCTTCTAGGCCACCGAGCCTTCGCACTGGCAACGCAGGCCGTCCTCAGGGGACTCAACCCAAGCGCCCAATACAAACCGTTCGGGTCTCCATGGGCAGACGAAATCCCGAGTCACTGGAGTGTGCGAAAACTAAAGTTCGTGGCTACCCTTCAAACCGGTGTGACACTCGGCAAGACCTACGAAGCGGTCGCGACCTGCACCCGCCCGTACCTGCGCGTGGCCAACGTCCAGGACGGGCGATTGTCCCTGGAGGAGCTAAAGACACTTGAAATACCCGCTTCCGAGGTTACCCGTTACGAGCTTCGGAATGGCGACGTCCTGATGACCGAGGGTGGCGATTTTGACAAGCTCGGCCGAGGCTATGTTTGGGAGGGCCAGGTTCCAGGTTGCCTGCACCAGAACCACATATTTGCGGTCCGCTCCCGAACCGGCGCACTCACGCCGGAATATTTTGCGGCATTGTTAAGATCGGACTACGGTAGGACGTACTTTACTGCGACGTCGCAGCAGACCACCAACCTCGCAACGACCAATAGCTTCAAGCTGCTGAATTTTCCAATACCTGAACCACCCCTCACCGAGCAACGCGCAATTGTGGCCTATCTAAAGGCGGCGGATGAGAAGGCCGCCCTGGCCATGGCAAAGATCGACGCCGCCATCTCCCTCCTCCGCGAATACCGCGCCGCCCTGATCTCCGCCGCCGTCACCGGCCAACTCGACATCCGCAAGCACGAAAAGCAACTCGAGGCCCTCGCATGATCGATTACCCCGCCCGGTGCTGAATGTCAGCACGCCGCGCAAAACAGCTTGCAGGCGCCCGGCGTTCGGACACCTCGGCTCGATTTCTTCATGAGAGATCTGCCTGCCGCTCTCCGCCGCGGATTCGTCAGCGATTTTGAAAGCTCACGCCCAGCTCGCATTCGCGCCGGTCACTCTTGGCTCGGGCTTTTCTGTATGGTCCTCCTATCCCATCCGTCCAACAGCGTATGATGGAAACAAGCGAACATGTTGGCAGCTATCGGGTTCGCCTCGCTTGGGCATCGATATCGACGAAACGCCCCGAGCACGCCCAGGCCGGCAAGATACGGCGGCAATCGGAATGACGAAACTGAAGAAAGGAGCCCGCGGAATGACCGCCCGTAAACTGATACAACTATTGGGAGCCTTGCCGCCCAATACCCGGATTCCCGTTGAACCATCGGTGATTTCAAGCCTGAAGGGAAAGGTCCGAAACAAGGTTAAGTACGTCTCCGAAGAAGAGCAAGACCGGATAGACGCCGAACTGTTGCGGAGTAGATCGAAAGCGGACCGGAAGCTGGTAGATTGGGAAAAAGTGAAACGGCGTTATGGAGTCCGGTAAATGGACCACCAAAATCGAACGTGGAGCACAACGCCAGCTTGAAAGCCTTCCGCGTCTCGATCTGGTAAAAGAGGCTGCTGAGATCATTGACGACCTGGCATACGAGCCCGTTCCGTCTGGCGCCATCGCAATGCGCGGCTACAATAACATGCACCGCCTGCGGTTCGGAAGCGATGCGTACCGGATCGTGTACAGAGTGGACCGCAAGAACCGAAGGATTATCGTACGGGTCGTGGGACCGCGCGCAACGGTGTACAGAGGAATGAAACGCTAAAGAGAGTGCCTGGACGTGACGCCCTTCTCGAACTCCCGCGCTGCCTTGGCCGTGACATGGCCGGAACCTAAGAAAGCCATCCCAGTGCCCGCATGATCGATCACCGCGAAATCAAGTTCGAAGAAGCCATCGAGCGCCACCTCACTCACCACGGCTACACCAAAGCCGATTCCCAAAACTTCGACCGCGCCCTGGCCCTCGATCCCACCGTCCTGCTCCCCTTCATCCGCGAAACGCAACCGGCCAAGTGGAAGATCGTCGCGGACTATCACGGCAAGAATGCCGAGACCGTGTTCCTCGAAGAGGTCACCCGCGCCATGGACGCCCGCGGCTCCCTGGACGTCCTCCGCCACGGCGTCGATTTCTTCGGCAAGAACTTCTCCCTCGCCTTCTTCCGTCCCGCGCACCGCATGAATCCCGACGCGGAGAAAGACTATAACTCAAACCGCCTCACCGTCACCCGTCAGCTTTACTACAGCGCCGGGCACAACAAGTCGCTCGACCTCGTCCTCGGCGTCAATGGCATCCCCGTCGCCACCGCAGAGCTCAAAAATCAGTTCACTTCCCAAACCGTCGAGCACGCCAAACATCAGTACCGAACCGATCGCGACCCGCGCGAAAAGATCTTCGCCTTCAAGAAGCGCACCCTTGTCCACTTCGCCGTCGATACCGACGAGGTCTATATGACCACCCGCCTTGCCGGTGCCGAAACCGCCTTCCTTCCCTTCAACCTCGGTGACGGCACGGCCGCCGGCAACCCGGAAAATCCCGACGGCTACAGAACGGCATACCTCTGGGAGCGCATCTGGGCGCGTGATAGCTGGATGGATCTCCTGGGCCGCTTTCTCCACCTCGAAGTCATCGAAAAAATCGAACACGGCAAGAAGGTTCGCAAGGAAGCTCTCATCTTTCCGCGCTTCCATCAGGTCGATGCCGTCCGCAAGCTCATCGCCGATGCCTGTGCCAGCGGTCCCGGCCATCAATACCTCATCCAGCACTCCGCCGGCAGCGGCAAAAGCAATTCCATCGCCTGGCTGGCCCATCACCTCTCTACCCTCCATGATGACCAGGACCGCAAGGTTTTCGATTCCGTCATCGTCATCACCGACCGCCTCGTGCTCGACAGGCAGTTACAGGACACCATCTACCAGTTCGAGCACAAACAGGGCGTGGTCCAGAAGATCGATGAGAACGCGCAGCAGCTTGCCCTCGCACTCAAAACCGGCGTCCCCATCGTCATTACCATCTTGCAAAAGTTCCCCTTCGTCACCGGCCACATCGGCGAACTTCCGGACCGCCGCTATGCCGTCATCGTGGACGAGGCTCACAGTTCGCAATCGGGGCAGGAAGCCGTCAAAATGAAGGCCGTTCTCGCCGCCCCCCACATCCGCGAGGAAGCCCGCAAGCGCGCCGAAGAGGAACAACTCCCCGACTACGAAGAGGAGATCATCCGCTGCGTGAAGGCCCGCAAGCACCAGCCCAACATCAGTTTCTTTGCCTTCACCGCGACGCCCAAGTACAAAACCAAGGTGCTGTTCGGCCGCCCCGGTCCCGATGGCAAGCCCGAGCCGTTCCACCTCTATTCCATGCGCCAGGCCATCGAGGAAGGCTTCATCCTCGACGTGCTCAAGAACTACACCACCTACAAGACCTACTACAAGCTCGTCCAGTCCGTCGAAAACGATCCGGAAGTCGAGCGCAAGCGGGCCGCCAAAGCCCTCGCGCGCTTCATGTCGCTCCACCCCCACAACATCGCCCAGAAAACCGAAGTCATCGTCGAGCACTTCCGCAAATACACCGCCCACAGGATCGGCGGTCGTGCCAAGGCCATGCTGGTTACCGGCTCCCGGCTGCACGCCGTGCGCTATAAGCAGGCCTTCGACAAGTACATCCAGGAGAAAGGCTACGCCAACATCCACACGCTCGTCGCCTTCTCCGGAACCGTCGTCGATCCCGATCTGCCGGATAGCGAGTTCACCGAAGTCGGCATGAACGGCGGCAGGATCTCCGAAAAGAAGCTGCCTGAAGAGTTCTCCAAGCCCGAATACCAGGTGCTCATCGCCGCCGACAAATACCAGACCGGATTCGACCAGCCGCTGCTCCACACCATGTACGTCGACAAGCGCCTCGCCGACGTGCAAGCCGTGCAAACGCTGTCGCGGCTCAACCGCATCTATCCCGGCAAAACCGACACCTTCGTGCTCGATTTCGTCAATGACGCGGAAGGGATCCAGCAGGCTTTCCAGCCGTACTACGAACACGCCACCGTCAGCGAACAGGCCGACCCGCGCCAGCTATACCATCTCCGCGCCGCCATCTATGCCCTGCACATCGTTTTCGAAATCGAAGTCGAACAGTTCGCCGCCGTGTTCTTCAAGAACCGCCGCAAGCAGACCCAGACGGACCACGCGCTCCTCAATTCCATCATGGACAAAGCCGTCACCCGCTATGAGGATGCCGGGGAACAGGCAAAGCTCGATCTCCGCGCGCGCATGCAGGCGTTCAGTCGCCTGTATACGTTCCTCTCGCAGGTCATCCCCTACGACGATTCGAGCCTGGAAAAATTCGACGCGTACCTCCGTTTCCTGGATGAGAAGCTGGGCAGCCCGAACCCACACGACCCTATCAACCTGGATAAAGACGTGCGCCTGAAGTACTACCGTCTCCAGAAGATCAGCGAAGGTCGAATCGTGCTGGAAGCGGGAACCGGTGGCAGCCTGTCCGCGCCATCCGAAGTCGGCACCGGCCGCAACGAGGATGAGCAGGTGCCTCTCTCGCAGGTGGTTCAGGTCCTGAACGAGCGCTTTGGCACCAACTTCACCGCCACCGACGAGCTTTTCTGGGAACAGGTCCGCGATGACGCCGTTGCCAACCGGAACTTGCAGCAGGCCGGCGCCGCCAACACCCGTGACGATTTCGCCTATGCTCTGTTCCAGCAGCTCGAAGAGCTGGTGGTCGGCCGAATGGACCGCAACGGCGGCCAGGCCGGTCTCTTCTTCGAGAACCCCGAGGTCCGCGGCGTCATCCAAAACTGGATGCTCGATCAGGTCTACGACCGTATCCGCGCTTCCCAGTCCGCCGATGCCGCGACCAGTTCCAAAGGCTAAAGCCCAACGCACTCGGACCCCCTGGAAATCTCGCATGAGCTGAGTGCTCTGCTCGGGCCAGTCTGGAGCTATCAGCAGGCGGCGGGGTGACGGAAACGGGCTGAGCGGTGCCAAGCTGACGTAAAACGCCTAGATCCGGAAACTCGACCCCAGGGCCGATAACGCCGGCTTCCCTCGCGAGAGGCGCGCTCTTTTTGGAACGGACACTCCGCGGCTCAGCGAGGAAAAGCATCTTATTTTCAATCACTTTCAGCCTAAGGGAAATGCCGGATCTCTCCTGAAAGTTCCCTTCCGCCCGCCCCCCGTGTTTTCCCTTCAAAACCCAGTCATCGTCTTAAAAGACGAGTCGCCCGAAGCCTTCTCGACACTCTTCTCTGACCACGTCGAACGCCTCCAGCCCGCCGATGGCGTGGAATTGGGCATGGTCGAAGAAATGGCAGTCTCCCACCCTCGGCCTCATGCACCGCTACGAGACCCGCCTGCACCTCATGTATCAGCGCGCCTTGCACAACCTGGTCCTCCTGCGCGCTGCCTCACCCTCTCCCCCCGCGCCAAACCCCGGTGTGCCAAACGAACCTAGTCCCATTTCCGGACACTCGCCGGAAGGGAACGACACCGACTGCACCGCCAGGTTGGGCTTCCTTGCCGGGGCGTCAGGCGACAGAAACCGATCCGTCTCCAAGAATATGGCCACGATTCAACGCCGAGGCCGCCTTGGCCTCCTGCGTAAAGCGGCGATTGCGATCGGGATCGGCCACCTTCTCGGGAGGAAGGACACCGGGCGCCACCAGGGACAATCAACGCACTTCCGGCCGCTACCTGGCAGGTGGGGCGTTTCGACGCTTTGTTACCATTGAAAGAGCACTCCCCATGACTACACCAGAAGAGCGTCAAAAGGCGCTCGCCGACATTCTCGACCAGCGTGTCCTCGTCCTCGACGGGGCCATGGGGACTATGTTGCAACAGCGCAACCTCAACCCCGAAGACTTCGGCGGAGCCGCGCTCGACGGCTGCAACGAGAACCTCAATCGCACGCGGCCGGATGTGGTTCTCGACATCCACCGCTCGTATTTCGCGGCCGGCTCGGACATGGTCGAGACCAACACTTTCGGCGGCACCGCGCTCGTGCTCGCCGAGTACGGATTGGAAAACGAAGCGTACGATCTGAACTTCCGCGCGGCGCAACTGGCGCGGCAGGCGGCGGCGGAGTTCTCCACCACGGCGCGTCCGCGGTTTGTCGCGGGTTCCATGGGGCCGACCACCAAGGCCATCACGGTCACCGGCGGCGTGACGTTTCCGCAGTTGACGGATTTCTTCTACCGCCAGGCCAAGGCGTTGGTGGAAGGCGGCGCCGACGTGCTGCTGGTCGAGACCTGCCAGGACACCCGCAACGTGAAAGCCGCGCTGCTCGCCATCGGCCGGTTGCGGCGCGAGACTGGGCAGCGGATTCCGGCCATGGTCTCGGGCACCATCGAAGCGTCGGGCACCATGCTCGCCGGCCAGGCGGCGGACGCGTTCTGCGCGTCGATCGCCCACGCCGACCTGCTTTCCATCGGGCTGAACTGCGCCACCGGCCCGGAATTCATGACGGACCACATCCGCACCATCAGCGAGATGAGCCCGTACCGCGTCTCGTGCTATCCCAATGCCGGCCTGCCCAACGAGGAAGGCAAGTACCACGAGACCCCGGCGTCGCTTGCCGCGCAGCTTGAACGGTTCGTCGAGAACGGCTGGCTGAACATCGTCGGCGGCTGCTGCGGCACCACCGACGCGCACGTACGGGCTATCGCGCAGATGGCGGAAGGAAAGCGGCCGCGTCCCGTGCCGGGGCGCTCGCACCGCGCCTACTACTCGGGCATCGAGCTGGTGGAGGCCGAGGAGAGCAACCGGCCGCTGATCGTGGGCGAGCGGACCAACGTGATCGGCTCGCGCCTCTTCAAGAACATGGTGGCCGAAGAGAAATGG
>Ga0310039_10001929_pt1 | contig 14260 bp, 11 predicted proteins | sample Sb_taG_4_FD_200460 | JGI IMG/M metagenome (GOLD analysis project Ga0310039, IMG submission 200460) | Peat soil microbial communities from Weissenstadt, Germany - Sb_50d_6_BS metaG (v2) (version 2) | ecosystem: Environmental > Terrestrial > Soil > Wetlands > Peat | place: Germany: Weissenstadt... | reverse complement strand
CACGAATGGCCGAGGAGAGAGCGACTTTTGCCGAATGAAGCGCTGGAGCAAGTCCAAACACTAAGCCGGTGAGAATGGAAATCAGCAGAGCGAACGCCAGCACCACCCAGTCGATTCGTACTTCGTTCAGCCGGGGGACATTCGATGGCACAAAGCGCAGGATGAAGCCGAAGGAGCCCACCGCGGTTGCGATTCCCGCGGCGCCGCCGATAAGCGACAGCAGCATGGACTCGGTCAGCATCTGGCGCACCATGCGGCCGCGGCTCGCCCCCAGCGCTAGCCGCACCGCCATCTCTTGTTGCCGCCCCGAGGCGCGCGCCAAGAGGAGATTGGCAATGTTTAACGATACGATGAAAACGATCAGGATTACCGCACCCAGTAACACCAGCAGCATGGGCCGAACATTGCCCACCAAAGTTTCTTGCAGGGGTTGAATCTCAATTGTCCATTGTGCCTGCGGCGGGTAATCGGTAGGAAAGTCGTGCCGCAATTCGGCGGCCATGGCAGTGAGCCGCGCCTGAGCTTGCGCCAGTGTCAGGCCAGGCTTAAGTCGTCCGATTCCAGATACTAGAATCCGGGTACCACGCATTGGCGGGGGAAAGGGATCTCCGCTGAATCCGCCGGCGCCAAACACTTCCGCGTCGCCGGAAGTCGTCGGTCCAGGATGGCGAAATCCGCGTGGCAGAACCCCAATAATGGTAAGGGGATCACCGTCGATCCGGATGGTACGGCCGAGAACATTCGGATCGGCGCCATAGGCACGGCGCCACAGGCCATCGCTGATCACGGCCTCTGGAGCGAAACCGAGCGCGAAGTCCTGCGGACCAAACAATCTTCCAATTTGCGGGGTCACACCCAGCATGGAAAAGTAGGTAAAACTGCCATTGACCCCCTCGACACGCTCGGGCTGTTTGGCGCCGGTCAAATTCTCGCTACCCTCGAAGATTGGGGTCACATCTTCAAATACACCGGCTCGCGTCTGCAGGTCATCCAGTTCGGGCTTGGAAAACGGAACGTCCCGCAATCCTACGCCGGGCTCGTTAAAGAAGATTCGTACCAAACGATCGGGATCGCGGTAGGGCAGAGAACGCAGCAACACGGCATTCACGATGCTGAAAATGGCCGTGTTGGCTCCCACGCCCAGAGCCAGCGTCAGGACAGCCACGATCGTGAATGTGGGCTTCTTGAGCAGCATGCGCAAACCATAGCGAACATCCTGAAGTAAAGTCCCCATGAAGGCGCTCCCTCTCGGTCCCACCGCCTGCTAAGACTCGGTTAGACGTGGCGGTACTCCTTACGTTTGAGCAAACTTCAGACCAGAAGCCGAAAACGGCTATGCTACTGAAGAGATTGATCCAACGGTGCGGAGAGCCAGCTATGTGAGACGCGACACCATCCGATTGCGAAATCGGGTGTCCGTTATTGGGCAGCCATATCTGAATCTGGTCTGGTCCTTTCTTGGCGAGTCGACCTATCACTTGATGCAGCGGGCCAGCCCATGGGAACAACCCATTCGCAACCGGTTCTCTAGGACAGCAGGATGACAGGCGAGTGACGGGCAACTCGGACATCGTGTTCCCGTCCCCATGCTGGGCGATGATGGTCGCCGCACCACGCTTGCAACTACCACCCCTTGGGTCTAATATCCTCACGGTCCACTCGCTGGTGCTTGGCCTTTGGATTCTGCTGCCAACTTGGCGGCGCGGATCGCATCTTATACGCTAAACTCTCGGTGCGAAGTCATTGCACCATTTCTGGGGCAGGTCACTACCTATGCCATCGTCGGTCTGGAGCGGTCACTTAACCTTTGGTCTCATCTCCATGCCCGTGCGCCTGTTTTCCGGCGCGCGCAGTCAGGGCATCTCCTTCAACATGCTGCACCGCACCGACAAGTCGCGGCTCAAGCAGCAGTATGTCTGCCAGGCCGACGGCCAGGTCGTCGAGCGCTCCGACATCGTCAAGGGCTACGAGTTCCGCAAGGACGAATACATCATCATCGAGCCCGACGAGATCAAGAAGATCGAGCCCCAGACCGCCAAGACCATGGAGATCCTTGAGTTCGTCAAGGAGAGCGAAGTCGATCCCGTCTACTTCGAGTCGTCGTATTACATGATGCCGGAAGAAGCCGGCCGGCGTCCCTACGCGCTGCTCACTAAGGCGCTCGAAGAGAGCGAGTACGTGGCCATCGCCAAGATCACCATGCACAACCGCGAGTACACCGTATTCCTGCGCCCCACGCAGGGCGGCATGATGCTGCACACCATGTACTACGCCGAAGAGGTGAAGAAGGTGGAAGGCTTCGGCGCGCCCGAGGGTGTGGAACTGAAAGACGCCGAAGTAAAAGTCGCGCACCAGTTGATTGAAGCCCTCGCCGGCGAATGGGATCCCGAGAAGTACAAAGACAACTTCCAGGAAAATCTGAAGCAGCTCATCGAGACCAAACTCGAAGGCGGCGAAGTGGCGGCTGTGGAAAAACCGAAGAAGCTGGCCCCGGTTGTCGACCTCATGGCCGCGCTCAAGCAGAGCCTCGCCCAGATGGAAGGCAAGAAGAAGCCCGCGGCCACGGCCGATGCCGAGCCCGAGCGTGCTGCCGCAGGAAAATCGCGCCGTGGGCGCTAGCGCGGGTCTTAACCTCGAAGCGATTCCTCTGCCCCGCTGACTTCGCCGATCAGGCATCCCAGACAAATCGGCGGGCATCCCTTCTGAGAGCCAGAATGTGCTCAAGTTTGGGGCGCCACAAGTGCGCTCACCCCTTGGCGCAAACGCCAGGCAATCGTTACAATTGTCGATTCTGATCACACGAACTTCTCTCGGGGTGCCGATGAGTTTCCGACGTGTAGGCGGGCTGGCGGTGGCGGTGCTGGCCGCAATAGTGTGCGTGTCCTGCGGTCAGGTCTATCGACCGGTCGTAATTCCGATCAACACCGTGCCGCCCAATCCTTCGAACTTCCACGCGGTTTTTGCCATCAGCACGAATGTTCCCGCGAACCCCGGCACAGCCTGGCAGATCGACGTCTCCGGCGACACCGACATTGGAGCGGCCAACATGGGCGAGGTTCCCACCCATGCCGCCATTCTCCCCAACGATTCGCGGGTATTCGTGGCTAACGCCGGCAGTCTGTTCCCCGGCGACTCGGACAACGTGATGGCCTTTACCCCGGCGCCTTCGGGATTGATTGCGGCTGGGCTGGGCACGCCCGTAACGTTTCCGATGCCCATCACCAGCGATGGCCAGTCCTCCAGCATCGCCGCCATCATCGAGGTCGGCAATTTGGTGACAGTCACCATCAATACCCCTCTGACCAACGCGGTGATGAACGCCACGATTGAAATCTCTGGCGCCAACCCCGCCGGGTTTAACGGGAATTTCGCCATCACCAACATCACGGGGAACCTGATTCAGTACGTCGATCCAACCCCAAATCTTGGTTCCGGCTCCGGCGGGACAGCGACGGTTCCGGTGGTCTGCCAGTATCTCCCCGACTACGTCGCGACCTCGCAGAGCACGCTTGTGTTTGTGGCCAACTTTGGAAAAGAGAACAATCCGAACTGCAATCTCGCCAGCACAGACTCGGTGGCGCAACTGAATCCAGCGACCACCAGCGTCTCCAATATTGCCTATCTTGGACCGAATACCAATCCCGTGGCGATGGCGGAGACGCCCGACGGATTGAACCTCTACGTGGTGAATCAGGGTAGCAACACGGTTCAGGACTTGTCGCCGGTAGACCTGACTCCTTTGTGCCCCGTGTCCAGTGTTCCCCCGCCGTGTCCGATCGCTGTACCTGGCGTGCCCATGTGGATCGTGTCGCGCGTGGATAGTCACAGAATCTATGTGCTCACCCAGGGCAGCGGACAACTCGTGCCCATCGACACGACCACGAACCAGGTGCTTCCCAGCAAGACGAACCTCTCGGTGGGTGCGGGAGCGAATTTCATTCTGTACGACCCCAACCGGAACCGGCTGTACGTGACCAATCCCACGACCGGCAACGTGTTCGTGTTTTCGACGACCGGCGGCACTGATCTGACCGGGAAAGCCAACGATACGCCGACGCTGCTGGCGACCATCTCGATGACGCAGGGGACGAATCCGCCGTGTCAGAGCGCGGGCGGCACTCCGGTGCAATGCTTCCCCGTGAGCGTAGCGGCGCTGCTGGATGGGTCGCGCTTCTACGTGGCAAGCTACGAGAGCGAACCGGCGCCTTGCCCCGATGCTAACGTCAGCATCCCCTTACCGAAGGCGTCCTGCATCATTCCACGGATGACGGTTTTCAATGCTCTCACCTATGCCGTCGAGCCGCCAGCCGCGGGCGTCTCGCTGCTCAAGCAGTCGCTGTCATTGCTGACCTTGCCGTTCGCGGCGACTCAGTACGCCGTGCCGGAGATTCCGTCCTGCGCTCCCGTGACGCCCTATACGCCGGGCGCGACGCGCTTCCGCATGTTCGCTGTTTCTTCAGAAGACGGCAGCCGGGCGTACGCCAGCATCTGCGACGCGGGGGCGGTGGCGATCATCAACACGGTCACCGGTTCGAACGCCACCGGACAGAACAACCAGTCCGACACGCTGGAGACGGATCTGCTGGCGCCCTTCAGCGCGACGCAGGTTACGAGCGGCCCGCCTCCGCCGCAGAATCCGGTATTCCTGCTGGCCGGGCAGTAGCCCGTTGGGGCTCTAAACTACAGCTGATTCAAGGGTTAGTGTGGTTTTGCACAGGTGTTCCTGCAGGAACACTTTTAGGTACAGAATTGTATGTACAGTGGTATGATGTTTGGCTAAGTGCTGTGGCAGCAATGAGTTAGGGTGGACCCTGATCTCCGTGGCGTTGATATCTGGCCCGCAAGAGACGCTGCCGTTATACTGGCAGCCGTGTCGCACCCTTTACCCGAAGTTGGCCGGCCCGCCTACTATTCAGCGCCGATCCCAGAGTTTTTGAGCGAAAATCCCGACCAAGTCTTAGGCATCCTTACCAAGCTTCAAGCTTATGACCTGAAGATTGACCAGCGAGAAGCATGGATCCAGGAGATCGATATTCTAAAGGCTGCTCTGCTGGGGTTCCAAGGCGTTATTTTTTTGGAGTTCGACGTGCCCCGGCTCGGTAGGCGAATCGACGCAGTCCTAGTGTCGGGCTGCGCCGTTTTTACGATGGAGTTCAAATGCGGGGAGCACGAGTATAACGCGGCCGACTACAACCAAGCGTGGGACTATGCACTGGACCTCAAGAACTTCCACCTTGCGAGCCACGGAGCCCCGATCCTGCCGATCCTAATTGCGACAGATGCGTCCAGTAGCGATGCTAGGTGGCAAGGGCCTGATTCCGATGATGTCAGGCCGCCTCGCCGTTGTTGTGCGGACGATTTAAGTCCTGTCTTAGCACAAGGACTGGCGCTCGTCAGCGGGCCATGTTTAGACGGCGAAGCTTGGGGCAAGGCGCCATATCAGCCAACTCCGACGATAATTGAGGCGGCTCGAGCTCTGTATTCGAGACACACTGTGGAGGCGATTACGCGCACCGATGCAGGTGCCAAGAACCTCGCGGTTACTTCGGCGGCTGTGGAAGAAATCATCGAGCGGACCCGAGCAAAGCGTGAGAAGGCGATAGTTTTTGTTACCGGGGTGCCGGGAGCAGGAAAGACGCTCGTTGGACTGAATATGGCGACCCGTCGGCGGGACTTCGGAGAGGCTCGTGCCGTGTTTCTCTCCGGAAACGGTCCCCTCGTGGCTGTTCTGCAGGAGGCACTTACGCGAGATGAACTGGCGCGTCTGGGCGGCCGAGAGCGCAAAGCCAAGATTCGTCGAGAGGTCACACAATTCATTCAGAACGTTCATCACTTCAGGGATGAGGGCGTCCGCAGGCCGGAGGCCCCGTACGATCACGTCGTCATCTTCGATGAGGCGCAGCGTGCCTGGGACAAGAAGAAGACAGCCGATTTCATGAAGCGACGCAAGAAGGTGCCCAATTTCAACCACTCGGAGTCGGAGTTTCTGATTTCGTACTTAGACCGTCATAATGATTGGGCGGTTATTGTCTGCCTCGTAGGAGGCGGTCAGGAAATCCACACTGGTGAAGCCGGTATCTCCGCATGGCTCGATGCAGTGCGCGAAACCTTCCGACATTGGGTTATCTATGTGTCTCCGGACCTAACAGACTCGGAATACGCTGTAGGCAATGCGCTCCGAGGGTTTGTTGGAGATAAGAGGATCGTATCTGATCCGCGCCTGCATCTATCGACCTCCTTGCGTGCATTTCGGTCCGAAAAGGTGTCTGCTTTTGTGAAGGCAACGCTTGATTGCGATAGCAATGCCGCGGGGGATCTTCTTAGGGAAATCTCAATGAATTACCCTATCGCGATCACACGCGAGCTGACCCGCGGCAAGCGCTGGCTCCGCGAGCACGCACGAGGTTCGGAAAGCTATGGGGTTGTCGCCTCCTCTCAAGCACTTCGTTTGAAGCCGCATGCGATTGATGTCCGCGTCGATGTGAATCCGATCCACTGGTTCCTTAATGGCAGCCATGACACCCGTTCGAGTTACTACCTGGAAGACGTTGCGACGGAATTTCAGGTTCAGGGACTGGAGTTAGATTGGATTTGCATCGCCTGGGACGGAGATCTCCGGTTCGACGGTCATGGCTGGCAACACCATTCGTTCAGAGGCGACATGTGGACCACCATTCTCAAAACCGACCGCAGACACTACCTGCTGAACGCCTATCGCGTTCTGCTCACGCGTGCCCGTCAGGGAATGGTGATCTTCGTGCCACACGGGGACGATTCAGATGAAACGCGAGCCGCTGAGTTCTACGACAAGACCTATGCCTACCTCTCCGGGATCGGGATCGGGCAGGTCTGACACCTGACTTCGCTCGACAGGATCGAACGTTCGCGGATTACTCATTCCTCCATCAATCCCGAGTTCGCTGGCGGGCGGCCCACTCAGGCCCTGTGTTGGCCTAGGTCCCTCGACTTGCTCGGGATTTCGGCGCGCGGCTCGGACGCCGCGCAATCGCCTCAACTTGATTGGGCCATCCCTCTGATCACGCGCAGAAAGCTGTCGAGCTGCGCTCGACTGGGCGGACGAGGGCGTCCGCCCCTACATGGCATTAGGCTTTGGCGGAGACTTCTTCTCTGGCTGGAGGCTGCTCCACTTTTCGCGGCTCTTAGTGAGCGACTACCACAACCGAGGCTGCCCCACCGCCCCACCCATCGCGTTTTTCGATGGGTGGGAAGCGGAGTCTCAATCTGATTTCGAGGGCTTCCACGGCTGGCTCGCAATGAGAATAGTTGTGGGTCGGTCCTACGCCTAAAGGCGCACTGATTTTTTTGGGTCTTAGCAGCACGCATAAATGCGTGCCCTGATACGAATCGGTGGCGGCTGTTCCCATCCCTCGGGCGCCGATAAATGCTATGTCGACGGGTGGCCCGGCCTTTGATCTCGCCGGGGGCGCCTGCACCGTGGGTGCTCCATCCATCGCGGTTTTTGCGATAGGGTGGGAACCATCAACGTTCGCGCCTTGGGATGGTCGGACCACTGGTACAGCCAGAGTCGTTTCCCACCCTTGCAAAGAACGCAAGGATGGGGCAGCCTCAGTTGCGTTTGTCTCCGACAAACGAAAAAGGCCGGGCCAACCGTCTGGTCTGCCAGGCATTACCCGCGGATCGGATCGGAACTTACACCCGGACATTTACGAATTACGAACAAACGCGTGGTCAGAGTTTTGACATAGCGGGCGAGTGCTAACATTCCGGCCCCGAGGTGCATTACCATGATTATCTGCTTCAAGATCGGAAACCAAGAACATTGCTTCACCGTTCCTGTGATTAAGCTTCCGGTAGGACCATGGCGGCCCGGACCGGGTCCCGTAAACTATCCTGCATTTATGCACGATGCCACTGTGGTGGCTTCTTTGCACGACGCGTTGCAAAACGTCGCCGACGAGAGCGTGCGCAGCGCGCTTCGCGCCGGAATCGACAACGCCGTGCAGGCGCTGAAGAGCAGAGGTAGTGCTTACGCAACAAAGATCGGCCTGGAGTGAACGCGGGTCTGCCCAGGGACGTTCCAGGGGATCGTGGCGTTCACGAACCAGGCCGCGAATGAATACTACGAGTGAAGATCCAGAGCCGGGTAAGTGCGCAGTGTTTCACAGCGCATTAGGGGGGACCCGGCGATTTTGTAACATTCCTGCTGACCGATTACCTTTCAAAACCAAGTTTGTAAGATGGGGCTATCCAATCTGGAGGCACTTTTACGATGGATAGCAAAGCGCGCCGTCGAGCTGGGCTCGACTAGGCGGACGAGGGCGTCCGCCCCTACGTGGCGTTAGATGACGCCTCAGGCATGAGTTCAGCGTGGGATTCTGAACTTTCCCACTCACGGCAAAAGGAGGCTTGCGTGGGCCGCCTGTCCAGATTCAGACCCTTAGCCAGCCTCGGAACGCTCTGCCGGCGTAGTAGGATTCGGCGCCGTTGTGATAGAGGAAGACTGTGTCGAAGCGGCGATCGCAGAAGAGGGCGCCGCCTAGTTTTCTGATGGCCGACGGGGTTTTCATCCAGCTCGAGGTTTTCGTGTCGAAACTGCCGAGGTTCTGCAACTCTCGATATTGTTCTTCCGTCAAGAGCTCAATGCCCATGGCTGCTGCCATATCCATGGCGTTGCCTTTTGGCTTGTTTTCTTTCCTTGAGTCCAGCGCTTCCCGGTCGTAGCAGAGACTCCTGCGGCCTTGCGGGCTTTCCGGGGAACAATCATAAAAAATGAATTCGTCTGTCTTTTTATCGTGGCCAACGACGTCTGGTTCACCGCCGGTTCTTTCCATTTCATGGAGGGACCACAGTTTTTCAGCACTTGCTTCCAGGTTCGCTTGCACCTGAGCCCAGGCAAGGCCTTTGTGGCGGTTCATGTTTTTCTCGAAGCGGGCTTGCAAAGCGCGGAGCAGTTCTTCCCGCTGTTTCTTGGAAAGGGTTACGTTTGGCATAGGGCTTCCTTATATCAAAAAAGGGATGCATAGAAATGTTGAATGCTGGACTATCGCGGATTCAAGTGTGCGTCAGCGGAGGGTTGGAGCTGTCGAGCTGCGCTCGATTGGGCGGACGAGGGCGTCCGCCCCTACGTGGTTTTAGGCTTTGGCGGGGACTTCTTCTGGGGCTGCTTCTTTGGCGGCGTAGTGGGAGTCGACGTATTCGTCCAGGAGTTCGATGAATTCGGCTACGATGCGGTCGCCTTTCAGCGTGGTGAAGAGTCGGCCGTCGACGTAGACCGGGGCTTTCGGCTCCTCGAATGTGCCGGGGAGGGAGATGCCGATGTTGGCGTGCTTGGATTCGCCGGGGCCGTTGACCACGCATCCCATGACGGCTAGCTTCATTTCTTCGACGCCTACGTAGCGGCCCTTCCATGACGGCATCTGCTCGCGCAGGTAGGACTGAATCTGCTCGGCCATTTCCTGAAAGAAGGTGCTGGTGGTGCGTCCGCAGCCGGGGCAGGCGGTGACCTGGGGGGTGAAGCTGCGAATGCCCATGGATTGCAGAATCTGCTGCGCGACGCGAACTTCTTCGGTGCGATCGCCGCCAGGGGCGGGCGTGAGCGAGACGCGGATGGTGTCGCCAATGCCTTCCTGCAGAACCACGCCCATGGCTGCGCTGGAAGCGACCACGCCTTTCGCGCCCATACCGGCTTCGGTGAGGCCCAGATGGAGCGGATACGTACAGCGGGCGGCCAGGGCGCGGTAGACGTCGATTAAATCCTGCACGCCGCTGACTTTGGCGCTGAGAATGATCTGATCGGGGCGCAGGCCGTACTTCTCGGCCATGGCGGCGGAGTTCAGGGCGCTGACCACCATGGCTTCCATGGTGACTTCGCGGGCGTCCTTGGGCTCCGGCAGCTTCGAGTTTTCGTCCATCATGCGGGTCAGCAGGACCGAGTCGAGCGAGCCCCAGTTCACGCCGATGCGCACCGGCTTGTTGTGCTTGACCGCGACTTCGATCATGGTGCGGAAATTGTTGTCGCCCTTGGCGCCGATGCTGGCGTTGCCGGGATTGATGCGGTACTTGGCCAGATCGCGGGCGCATTCGGGATATTTGGTGAGCAGAACGTGGCCGTTGTAGTGGAAGTCTCCGATGATGGGGACGCGGACGCCCTGCTTGTCGAGTTGCTCGACGATGTGGGGGACGGCGGCGGCGGCATCGTCGTTATTGACGGTGACGCGGACCAGTTCGGAGCCGGCGCGGGCGAGGGCGGCGACCTGCTGCACGGTGGAGGGGACGTCGGCGGTATCGGTGTTGGTCATGGATTGCACCACGACCGGTGCATCCGAGCCGACTCGCACACCTCCCACGAGGGTCGTTACGGTCTTTCTACGTTGAATCGTAGCCATGGGAAACTCTATTTTAGCACGCGAAAATCCCCACTTCTCGCGCACAGAACGCGCGAGAAATGGGGCACCCGCGATTTTCAGGTTGCAGGCTTCTGCGTTGACGACCGGCTGGCTTACGGCAGGCGGTCGGACAGGCCGGGAATGGTCTTCATCAGGTCGTTGTAGATGACCATGACGGCGAACAGGACGAGGAAGACGAAGGCGGCCTGGTAGACGCGCTCTTTGATGGTCATGCTGATGTCGCGGCGCATCAGGCCCTCGATCAGCAGGAACATGATCACGCCGCCATCGAGAATGGGGATGGGCAGCAAGTTAAAGATGCCGAGGTTGAGGCTGATGCCGGCGGTGAGTTCCATGAGCGGCGTCCAGCCTTTTTGCTGGGCCGCGTAGCCGGTATCCTGGGCGATGCCGATGGGGCCGGAGATGGCGCGGAGCGAAATCTTGCGCTCGACCATCTTCTTGGCCAGCTCGAGAATCAGGGCGGAGTATTTCTTGTTTTGCTCGAGCGACAGGCTGAGCGCGGCGGAGAACGGCAGCTTCACCACCTTGGTCAGGCCCTTGTTGACGAAGCCGAGGCGGTAGCGCTGCTGTTTGGGGTCTTCGGTGGCTGACAGGACGGGCTGCAGGTGGAAGCTGAGGGTCTGGTCGCCGCGCTGGACGGTGAGGTCGACGGGTTCGCTCTTGGTCTGCTGCAGGCTTTCGATCATGCTTTCGATGGAGAGAACTGGCTGGCCGTTCATGGTCAGGATTCTGTCGTCTTCTTTCATCCCGATTTTGGCAGCGGGAAGGTCGGGCTCGAGGCGGCCGATCACGACGGGGCCCTCCGGAAACCATCCGGCGGAGCCAATGTCGGAGCTGGTCACTGCCTTGGGCACGATGGTTTTCTGAAGCACCTGGTCGCCCCGCAGGATGCTGACGGTCAGAGGCTGGTTGGGGCTGAGCCATTCGCTGGGCTGTACCTGCTCCCAGGTGGGGTTGTCGATACCGTCGATTTTGACAATGCGGTCGCCGGGCTGGATGCCGGCCTGCGCTGCCGGGGAATCCTTTCGCACACCCTCGATCACTGCCGGCTTGTCGAGGTACGCCGCATACTCGTAGTGCACCATATAGACGGTGGTCAACAGAACCACCGCCAGGAGGATGTTCATGGTGGGGCCGGCGATGGCGATGAGGAAGCGGTGCCAGCGGGAGTGATTCATGAACTCGCGCGGATCGTCGCTACGCTCATCCATCGGGTTCTCACCGCTCATCTTGACGTAGCCGCCCAGAGGGATGGCGGCGACACGGTAGTCGGTGTCGCCCCGGCGAAAACCGAACAGGCGCTTGCCGAAGCCGATGGAAAACACCTCGACCCTTACCCCCAGCCATTTGGCCACGGCAAAGTGGCCAAGCTCGTGGATCAGGATCATGAATCCCAGGACGGGGATGATGTAGAGGTAGTAAAACCAGCTTGGGAAATCAGACATAATCGAGGTACGTACGCTCCCACGGCTTAGATTCTGAAACTTAGGCGAAAGATGTAGCCCGCGGTCGCCCGGCCTTTTCTAAACGCTTTTTTACATTGGCAACCGCCTGATGAGCACTTCGGCGGGCTTCGGCGTCGGCTTCCAGCACACTACGAATAGACTCCAGCTTCCCGGAATTGGTTTCATCCAAAACTTCTTCAATGATCCTGGGAATCTCATCGAAGTGGATACTGCCGTCGAGAAAAGCGGCAACGGCGACTTCATCGGCAGCATTCAGAGCCACAGTTTTGGCGCCGCCGGCCTCGGCTGCTTCATAAGCGAGCCGCAGACAAGGGAATTTTTTCAGGTCGGGAGGACAGAAGTCCAGATGACGCAAGTCACTGACCGCAAAGCGCATATCCGATGCGATCCGCTCGGGATAGGTCAGGGCGTAGAGAATCGGCAGGCGCATGTCCGTCACGGAGAACTGAGCAAGTATGCTGCCATCCACAAACTCGACCATGGAATGAATTGTCGACTGGGGATGGACAATCACTTGCACTTTTTGGGGAGGAATGTGAAACAGTCTGCACGCCTCGATGACTTCGAAGCCCTTGTTCATGAGAGTCGCGGAATCAATGGTGATGCGGCGTCCCATCTTCCAGGTGGGATGATTCAGCGCCTGTTGCACCGTAATGGAGGCAAAGTCCGACTGTGGCGTGTTCAGGAATGGGCCACCGGAAGCGGTCAGCCAGATGCGCTCGACCTCGTCCATGCGGCCTCCGCGCAGGCATTGGTGGACGGCGTTGTGCTCGCTGTCGATGGGCAACAGCGGCTTGGCTTGCTTGCGGGCCTCGGCGGTGATCAGTTCGCCGGCGGCGACCAGGCATTCCTTGTTGGCCAGGCCGACGGTTTTTCCTGCCTTCACGGCCTCGTAGGTGGCTTCCAGTCCGGCTACGCCCACGATGGCGCTGACTACGAAGTCGACATCAGGGTGGGTCGCTACGCGCACAGTTCCGGCAGGGCCGTGGACGACTTCGATCTGGTTGAAGCCTTCTTTCTTTAGACGGGAACGAAGGGTGGCGGCGTCCTTTTCCGAGGCCATCGAGACCACGCGGGGACGCCAGCGCCGGGCCTGGTCCAATGCGGCATCGAGATTGCTGCCGGCCGCGAGAGCGACGATCTGGAACCGGTCGGGATAGGACTCGGCGACGCTGAGCGTGCTGCGGCCGATGGAGCCGGTGGAACCGAGGATGGCGACGCGCTTCATAGATTGATTTCTTACTTAGCGAAAGCTGGCGCGTAGAGGTCGATCCATTCGCGTTGTTCTTTCGTCTCGGGCACTTCAAGTCCTCTTGCCGCCGTGACCTTCTCTAGCGCAGCGCCCGGGCTCATGCCTTTCCTTATCAGGAGACACGCGGCGATCAGGCCGCTGCGGCCAATGCCCTGGCGACAATGCACCAGCACATTCTTTCCGCTTTTCAGAGCCTGTGTCATACGATCCAGTGTTGCGGTCACCTGCGCTTCGGAGTTCGGAGTTTGCCGATCGGGGATGGGGAGGGACGAGAATTCTATCCCTTGCGCTTGAGCAGTCTCGGCCTCCTTCTCCAGATTCATTTCCTGTTCTTCCGTCTTTTCAAGAAGCGAAAGCACAACATCTATGCCGGATCGCCTCCAGTCCGCGATTTCATCTTGCAACCAGTCTCCTCCGCGCGGACGAGCGGACACAGCGAGTTTTCCCGGCCAGTTCTCGTCGAGCCAATAGAGTTTTGTCGACATTCCTACGTTGGATCCTTGACGACGTGTTCTCGCGGCAACCGATCCACGTCTACACCCCGCCGGCGCAGAACGTAGATGCGGTGGTGTCCATCCAGTATAGTGCCATCCGGTCGGGTTTTCAGGCAGTCCCTCAACCCCGGCTGAAGAGAGGCGATCAGATTCTCGCTGGAGGACTTGTCCATCTTCGCGAGCTTCGCCGGATTTAGCGAGGATTCTGGGTGAAGGGATTTGAGCGGGGGCAACTTCGGCGAATGCTTCATGACTGCGGCCTCTACTGCATCACGCGCCAGGCTACATAGAGCCACAGCACGGGGGCGGCGAAGAGCAGGGCGTCGATGCGGTCGAGCATGCCGCCATGGCCGGGGAGGATCGAGCCCGAATCTTTCGCTCCGGCGCCACGCTTGACCAGCGATTCGACCAGGTCGCCGAGCTGGGCGGCGATGTTCAATACGATCGTCAACAGGATCACCGGGCCCATGGCCGGCCGTTCCAGAGCGAACATGCCATCGCGGCGCTCGATCAGGCCTGAGCGCAGCAGGGTCGAACTGATCTGTTCCACATGGCTGAAGACCAACCATCCCACGGCGACGCTCGCGATCAGCGAAGCAATGGCACCTTCCCACGTCTTTTTGGGGCTGATGCGCGGGGCCATGAGATGCCGGCCGATCG
>Ga0310039_10001927_pt1 | contig 14261 bp, 21 predicted proteins | sample Sb_taG_4_FD_200460 | JGI IMG/M metagenome (GOLD analysis project Ga0310039, IMG submission 200460) | Peat soil microbial communities from Weissenstadt, Germany - Sb_50d_6_BS metaG (v2) (version 2) | ecosystem: Environmental > Terrestrial > Soil > Wetlands > Peat | place: Germany: Weissenstadt... | reverse complement strand
GTTTCGGCGAGCGCGTTGTCGTAGGAGTCGCCGCGCGATCCCACTGAGGCGACCGCGCCTTCGTCGGCGAGGCGCTCGGTGTACCTCAGCGACAGGTATTGACCGGGTTCAAGTGGTCGTCGCAACAACGGCGGTTGTTGACTGGATGGACAGTAACTCATTGAGCGCTTCGGCAGGAGTCTTCCAACCAAGGATCTTGCGGGGTCTGCTGTTCAGCGTGTCGGCGACCGCGAAGATCTCGTCGGCATTCCATCGGGACAGATCGGTGCCTTTCGGGAAGTACTGGCGTAGCAGTCCGTTGGTGTTTTCGTTGCTGGCGCGCTGCCATGGGCTTTGCGGGTCGGCAAAGAACACCGGGATGCCAGTCTCGACCTTGAAAGCCGCGTGTGCTGAGAGTTCCTTGCCTCGATCCCAGGTCAGCGAGCGGCGCAGCTGCTCAGGCAACGCGGACATCGCTGTCGCCAGAGCGTCTTTCATCGTGAGCGCTCCGTATCCAGCAAGCGCCGGCCCGTTCTTGGTGCGAGCGATGATTCCGTAGCCTTTCTCGCGGGGCAGATGGATAAGCATGGTGAAGCGGCTCGTGCGCTCGACCAACGTGCCGATGGCGGAGCGCTCCAAGCCAATCAGCAAGTCGCCCTCCCAATGTCCGGGCACCGCTCGATCGTCGGCCTCGGCTGGGCGCTCGCTGATCATCACCTCAGGCGTGACATGGGCCCAGGCCTTCTGCCGGGCTCGTGGCCGCGGAACGCGCAGGGCACGCCCGGTGCGGAGGCATGCCACCAGCTCACGGCGTAGCGCTCCACGACTTTGCACGTAGAGGGCCTGATAGATCGCCTCGGGGCTGATTCGCATCGAAGCATCATCGGGAAAGTCGACCCTGAGCCTGTTCGATATTTGCTCCGGGCTCCATGCTCGAACCCAGCGGCGATCGCCACGGTGTGGCTTGTTCCGCCCCTTCCACTTCGGTCCGGGCGGACCGGCGAGCCTGCCGTCGAGCACGCGGACGACTCCAGAGAGCCGGTCCTGGACGTACTCGCGGAGCCGCTCGTTGTCGATCAGCTTGGCAACCTTCGGTCGCCGAGCCCGTCGCTCCGCATGCCACTGCGCAACCGAGGCCTTGTATGCAAGTCGCCACGTCCGCGTCGAAGCATTGCGGCGCAGCTCCCGCGAGATCGTCGAAGGGCTTCGGTTCAGCCGCCGAGCAATCTCGCGCACGCCGATCTGCTGGGCACGCCAGATGGCCACGTCCTCTCGTTCGGCGAATGACAGGAAGCGGCCCGTGACAGTTGGAGCAAGATGCGGATTCACCCCGCCAGCGTGACGAAACCACCTGAACCCAACCGGCGATGAAACGCCCGCTTCCCTGGCTGCGTCCTCGGTCTTCAGGCCTCGAGTGATCGCCGACCAGAACCGGACCCGGTCCTCACGCCACGCGACCGTCGGTCGTCCCGGCGACGGGATCTGTCCGCGATACAGCTGAACCTCGCGCTGACGCTCCCGCATTGTTGCCATCGAACACCTCACGAGTGAGCTGTTGCGACAACCACTTGAGTTCACCCAATACCTGTCGCTGAGGTACACCGAGCGCCTCGCCGACGAAGGCGCGGTCGCCTCAGTGGGATCGCGCGGCGACTCCTACGACAACGCGCTCGCCGAAACCGTCAACGGCCTGTACAAGACCGAACTGATCCGCCGGCGCGGGCCCTGGCGCACCGTGGAGGATGTGGAACTGGCCACGCTCGAGTGGATCGACTGGTACAACCAGCGCCGCCTCCACGGTGCCTGCAACGACGTGCCGCCCGCCGAGTATGAAGCGATGTTTTACAGTCGATCGTCAGCCGCACCCGCGGCGTGAAAACCAACCCCGCGAGTCTCCATCAAACCCAGGGCGACTCAAGGGTGGGGATTTGGCCCCTTCTGGAAACACCCAGGATACGGCATTGGACCCCATTTCGCGAGCTTTACCGGCGGGCATGCGGCACAGTGCCTGCCCACACTGCGGGGCGATCGCAACGGTGCTCGCTAGCGCCGCTGATTCTCTGTGCGGTGCCTGCATGCCGCTGACTTCGACCCGCCGATACACCCATCAAGGCTCACCCGCATGACCGCTCACAACCAACCCGACCACGGAGGCAAACCCATGAGCAGTGGTTACTACCGACTCGCACGCGTCGAAACCAACGACGGCACCATCTGCATCGACGAGGGCTGGGGAGCGTATTCCGACGTCACTGTCAACGTAGGAGCCACCGAGATTGCCCTCACCCGCGAGCAGTACACCGAGTTGCTGCGGCAAATGAACGCCCCATACGAACTAACCCGAACGGAGGCACTCACGACCGCTGACACAGCGACACTCACAACCGCTGACGGCCTGCCGTTCTAGGCCAATGACTGAGTGCTGCGCGCTCGGGCTGACCCGATCGCACCGTCACCACCGGACTGTCTGTTCCGTGTGCGGTGAGACGGTCCTCGAGGTCCTGCTGGCAGGCGATGCGGAGCCGCCACCCGCCATCGCCGATCGCGCCATCCGCGTTCTCGCTCACCACCGCCGCGCCTGTTCACGACAACGCAAGGATCGAACCGACAGACCAACGAACCCCACGAGGCACACACACCCATGAACCCCGCAGTCCTCGATGCGTCCTCACCCCGAAGGCATCCCGATCCCCAGATCACGCGACCCCGCACCCGGTCCTACACAAGGATCACTTCACCGCCATGGGGGAGCGCACCGATGAGGGCACCGACACCGTGCTCGGCGACCTCGGGGGATGCCCCCGGGGAGTGCTTCAGGTGAACGACGCGATCGACCATCGAGGATTGGCCGGCGCCCGTGCCGACCGATTGCCGGCGCCCTGGCTGGCATGGCATCCGAACCAACCCGAGGTAGGTGGGGGGCAGGGTCTACCGCTGCGAAGCGCTATCTCGAGGCCGCTCGCGCGATCGAAGCCGCGCTCGAGCGGCGTCATACCATATGGCTCGACCGGACGGCGAGCTATGCCGACGAGCAGGAGAACGACCGCGAGTGTTCGTCGGCGTTCGAGGCCGCCTTCCTGGCCGCCGCCGAGGTCGACGCCACCGCGCCGGACCCCAGAGAGTCGGCCGCGGATCGGGTGCGATCAGTGGCCTGGCTCATGGAGGGCATGCATTACGGGGTGCAGTGCTGGGATCTGATCCACTACCGGAATGGCTACCCCGATGGCGTGGTCGCTCAGTGGCGCGGCGGCCATTTCTACTTCACCGAGCACGGTCAGATCATCCCCGGCCCCCTCGCGCGTCAAGGTGAACCGCTGCCGGAACGACCCGACCTGGCCGCGCTCGCGTGGAGAACCTGTTGTCGATGGGTGAGGGGGGCGCTGGCCCACGTCACTCGGGGTGCCGCGCTGGCGCAGCCGACATCGCTTGGTGCGGGGGGCGACGTCGGCGGGAGGAGTTGGGGCCCGTCCGCACGGGCCCCAACTCTCCTGTAACTTAGTCGCCGTCGACCGAGAGCACGCTGCATTGCCCCCGAGCAGTGCCAAACACTGTGTTCGGCAAAGGGGTGATGTCGCTCAGGTGGGGCGTCGGTGAGTTGTCGAAGCAGTTGAGATTCTCATGCACGATGTTGGTGCCCATCAGGTTCCCGTCTGCAACTACCGTTTGGTTGTTGTCCCACTTCACGGTTCCCCATACGGTATTGCCGAGGAAGCCGCTCCAGCAGGTTTGCAGGCCGGAGACCGTGACCGTGCCGCCGATCTTGTCGTCGTTGTAATCGGTATATGGCGGTGGGCCACCGGTAAAGAGCGGGTTGCACGTGAGACCGCCGCCTCCGCCGGTTTCGGTGACATTGCCCGCGATCTTGTCGTGATGCACGATCACCAGGACTGCATCATTGGCGACGAGGTTGCCACCGATTACGTGGTGGGTACTCCCGGCGGGATTGTTCATGCAAAGGAAGTCCCCGAGAAGTGGTTCGCAGCCTAAAGCGAGCAGACCACCGGCCCTAACCCGCAGATTGCCTTCGACTCTCAAGTTGGAGCCGGAGAACACAGCCTCCAAGCCTCCCCCCGGGGCGATGGTCACGTCGCGCTCAACCTCCACATTCCCCGAGTCCAATAGGCAGAGGCCGGTAATGGTGAGCGAGCGGTACGTGCCCGCAGCGATGGATCCACCCGCGCAGGTGCTGCTCGCAAGCCCCGCCGCGGCCGCCGTGGCGGTCCCCAGGGACAGAAGTGACAGGGTCGCCACCAGTGCAAAGAGCGGTCGAAATATCTTCATGCGCTACCCCAGACGTGCTAGCCACCCCCGAATGGCGGTGATTGGGAGGCACTCTACGCCGACGCAGAAGCGATCGCTTGAATGTCTCGAGCGGGTCAAAGCGCAGCCGGGCCAGGAGAGCGGGTCGTCTCTCCGGGCTGAACCGCTGATATTGGCGGAGGTCCGTAACCTCCCCTAGTTCGACCTTGTCTCGCGCTTGGCCATAAGCACCGAGCAGCGCTTGCAGAGCCGATATCCCCCGGTGCCCGGAGTGTCAAAGCCACGAAACTTGACCCTCTCGCCGAATTGGCACTTGCTCTCGACGTGATAGTGACCGTGCGCTCGTTTGTCGAGATGAGCCCGGCCTGACGAGTGGAAGGGGTCGACCTCGGCCATCAACCTGGCAGCGTAGCCCCTTAACGCCATCTTTACTGCACAGCCGCTACCTTGAGACGACCTTCTGACCTCCACCCCCAACCGAGAGACCCCTGGCGCTGGTGGCAGGGGTCTCATTCTTGTCGGCGACCGAGCTGTGCGAAGCGCATGCTGCTCGACGTGCTGCTCTTGTGTCCGCGGTGTCACTCCACGCGGCTGGTTCCGCTCTCGTATCTGCAGTCGGCCCGTAACGCGAGACGGTATCTCCGCGAGGCAAGGCCAACAGAGAAGTGCGTCACCTGCGGATACCGCCTGCGTGGTCGCGACGTGCTTGTGCGGATGAAGCCCAGCGCGGATCTCGGAGTGAACTCGCGCGACCTGGAACGGGTGCGTGAGCTGGATCTTCGGAACTGAAGCCTGTCAACGACGCGAGGTATGACTATGGCCGACGCAAACGCATCCAACGCTCAGTTATGGTGGCTGCGCGGCACGGTTTGCAACTCATTCCCTTCCTGAAGAGAGCCCCTGGCGGCGCGCTGGGGGCTCTTACCGTTGTAATGGACGGAGCTCGCGAGTGGTTATGCAGTCTGAGGCGTCGGGCTTGGCTGGTCGCTGCCCGCTGCGCCGTCCTGATCACGCGGCATGAGCTAGGCGGATTGCTGCCGGACCCGGCCACCCGACGCGGTCCAGCGAGCCCTGCCGCAGGGTGGGCCAGCCGCGCGCTGATGTCGTCTCGGTTCATGGCCGTGCCATCGTCGTAAAGTGGAAGCCAGGAATTGAGTTGCAGGAGGCAGGGGGATGAGCGCAGCGGATGCAGGTATGCCGCACAACTCATTGAGAGGCGATACGCCGCTCCGCAAGCTGCTGCTGATCGCTGCAAAGGTTTTCGGGAGTCTGGTTTTCGTCTTCGCCGCAACGACGCCTGTCGTGGTTGTGTCCCACTTCACCAGACAGCAAGAAGCGCCACCACTCGCGACTGCGGAGCTGCGAAGCTTCCCCGTCCTCGCCACTGCCTCGGGCGTGCTGCAACTCGCCAGCGGCAACACCTTCGTGCTCCGGGCGCCCTTGAACCAGGCGGAGGATGCGCAGCTCACGGCGGGCCAGGCAGCGACTGTCACTGTCAATGCGTTGTCCCTTCCGGGCAAGGTCAGCTCGATCGAGACGAGCGCGACACAGGTGGGTGGCGTTCCCGAGTACTACACCGAAGTCATGCTCACCAACTCCGATCCCCGGCTGCGAAACGGCCAGACCGGGTCCGTCAGCGTCACGGTTGCCACTGCGAACAATGTGCTCTCGGTGCCATCAACCGCCCTGTTCACCGGCGCGAACAATACAAACCAGGTCGATGTCTGGTCCGGTGGTCAGGCGTACGCGACGACCGTGCAGACCGGCCTCGTGGGCAGCACGCTGACTCAGATCACCTCTGGGCTCCAGGCCGGCCAGCAGGTTGTCCTGTCACCGGCCGGGCAGGCCGTGCTCCCGTCGTCGCCCGCGCCTACCCCCACGTGATCGCGACGCCATGCGTTAGTCGATCGGCCTCAGCCGGAGTGATCGTTACCCCGCGGATGTCGCCACGGAGACGGCAGACCGGGCGAGTAGTAGACCCCAAGCACAAGCACAAGCACAACCCCAGGTGCGACGAAAAATCGCAAGGCCCGCATGGTCCGGTCGGGTTCGATCCAGAGGAGCACCGACAGTGCGATCAGTCCCGCGAGGACCGGCCAACAATGTCTCTCGAGCCAATGCACGGTTGGACTTTAGCGATTGGGGTCGAGCGTCGTCAGCCCCAAGGCCAACGACATCGGCCCGCTGATCGCCCTGGTGCTCGAGAACGAGCCATCACTTGCCTCCTGGGGTGAAATCACCTGGCCTCATCAGCAGACTGTCCTACAAGATCTCGCAGACCGCCCGAGCGGTCGACGGGTCGCCATATACGGCAACCTTGTCGCCCTGGTACGTCACCGTACACACCGGAGTCCCGCTCGGTGCGCCGGACAGCGGCTTCGCGCCCTGCGTTGTCGTGCAGAAACTCTGCGCCGTCGGCCCTGACACCGCGAAGCTGAGCGTCACCGGGGTAGCTCCGAACTGCTCGGGGGCGCTGAAGAAGCACGACGATGATGGAGACGTTGTCGGCGCCGGGGTTGTTGTCGCGGCCACAGTCGCCGTTGGCGCCGAGGTAGCCTGCTGCGTAGCCTCGGTGGGAATGCTCGACACGGGTGAGTTGGTAGCGGAGGGACTGCCACCACATGCGACGAGGGCAGTCGCGCTCCCGAGCGCCGCGAAGGCGAGCATCCGGCCGAGTCCATGGCGAATCGTCAGGGCCCGCCCGATGAAACCCGCTACAGCCGGCCGCGATGTGAGGGCCTTACGGCCCAAGGGGCGATGCAATCGGATCAGCCTCCCGTACCTAGAAGATCCACATGACGGTAGGGGCGCAGCAAGGCAGTGCAAAGAGGCGAACGTCCCCGCCCCTGGCGTTGGTGCGTTCGCGGCACGCCGCATCGCCCGAAGGCGTCGCAGAGGCTGATGCTGCCGCGTATGCCGCGACGATCGCCGAGCGCGCGGCGCGTGAAGCCGCAGATCCGGAGCTGCAGCGGTCGCGGCGGGAGGCTGCGCTCGAAGCCCAGCGCCGAGCCGAACAGGAGCGGGAGACGGAGCTCGCCGAGCTCGAGGCTCTGGCGAAGCGGGATCCGCGCGTCCTGGCCCAGCCGAGACTCGACAATGGCGAGACCGCGACGTATCGCTGCTCCGAGTGCCGTGTCCCAATATTCGAGGGCCGCCTGACGGGCCTCGCCGTCCTGTGCGGGCCGCACTACGCCAAACACCGCCTCAAGTGCGATGTCTGCGGCGCCGGCAAGGGCGTGCTGACGACCCGGTTCCGCGACCGCAAGTGGCGTTGCGACACCTGCGCCGCCGAGCATCTCGCCGACGCGAATAGGTCATGAACGGGCGTATTGAGGATCGCGGACACGGCTCCGGCTTGATCCGCTCCACGTCCGTCCGTTGCTCTGTCTGCGGAGTCTCGGTTGGCAACACCGAGAAGCATGTCCAATGGCACAGGTCGCAGGATGACCCGCTCCCGACCTTCGGGGACAGCGCCATCGTCTCGGCGAGTGCGAAGGCCCGTCAGGTGGCACTCAGGGCACGCGCGCGACTGCTCCTCAAGCCATCGAAGGGCCAGCGCACCGCCGAACTGCACCAGAAGGCTCGGGCCATCCTCTGCGCGGATGACTGGAAGGTCTTCTTCCGCGGGAGACGAGCGCTCACCCAAGCGCAGAACCGCCTCAGTGCGCTCGGCTTCGAGCTGACCGGCGACCCCGATGCCTTCCGTCGCTAGTCCGTCCACCGCCTAAATACTGGAGAACGCCCAATGTCTGAACCGATGAAGATCGGCCCACCCTACGACCCCGAGACGGACGGCTCGCCGGAGACGGACGATGACCACGACTTCTGGACGATCGACGGCATCCCGATCCAGTCCGCATGGCTCGCCGCCGGCCTGCCCATCCCCGAAGGGAACTGGGGCGCCATCGCCGAGACCCATCTCTACAACTCAGCGCAGCCGCGGGCGACTACCACGACCACCTCGGCCCACATTGCGAACGCGGTGACCCGACAGTCTGTGGCGACGCCGGGACCCATTGCGCAGCCGGGTGTCAGCCGCGATCGACCTGGAGGCGGCATTACGCGCTGACGGCCGCGCCTGGCGATGTCAGGCGGCACTCAGGGCACGCGCCCGGACTACTTTCCAGTCCAGAGCTCTGACGCGGGCACCTTGAACAGACGGGCCACGGCGGATATCAGGGCGTGCTAGTCACTCGGAAGCGCAGCAAGGGCAAGCCGATGTCATCGAAACTCGCCTCAATCATCCCCTCGCCTGCCTCGATCGATGTGAAGCCAAGATTGCTCATCATGTTCACCCGCGCGCGCCCCTCAACGTCCCGTTTAGAGATCGAGATGGGCATACGTTGCCAGGGCAATACCTCATGCCCGGCTTGCAGGACGCGGATCTGCACCCAGTGCAGCGGCCGGACATCCTCCGGCTCGAGCTCGATCCTAATCAGGAGGTGCAGTTGCATGGTCGCCGGAAATGCCGTCACGCGGTACTCGTCGAGGCCGGCGCGCCAGAGGTTGATTGTGTCGTCCTTGTTCTCGGTGAACCCGTCGGCAAGTATCAGAGCGAGCATCTTCACCTCAGCTCCTCTGCCTCCTTCTTAGTCATGCCCGCCTGGCGCCATATTGACGACAGTGTGCCGGGCGTTATCTCTTTGCGATTTCGAGGGACCGTGACTGTCCGCGGGTGTCCGGCCTTCGTGTACTGACGCTCGCCCGTCTCTCTCGCGATTTCGAACCCGCGTCCCTTCAGCACCCTATCGACGTCATCGGTTGACCATGGCTTCGATGCTTCGCCTTCTGGCGAGTGACCCGTTCACGCACTGACGGTGGCCGTTTGTGGGCAGGATCAGACTTCGAAGCGGGAGACAACCTGCGGGCCGCCGCCGGCCCGGTGGCTTTGGAGCAGTTCAGCGATGGCCTCGTCCGGGACCGCTGAGCCGGCCGAAAGTCCGCGTTCCTGCGCTAACGTCGTCGCCTCACGAACCGCCGACTTAAGCGCCCGGAGCGCGCCGTCCGCAGTCTCGCCCATGGTGGCAATATCCAATTCGAGGCATAAGGCGGTCCACTCGCCGGCGCCTTCGTAGACGGCGACAGCGGTGTACACCTCTTTGGGTGGCTCACCCGGACGGGAGGTCAACTCGACGCGTTGGTCGATGACGGTGGTATCGATCACAGCTTCTCCATAGTAGCGGCGCGTCGCCGCGATCCTACCGCCGCCTGGTCACACCCGTGCTACCTTTCGGGCCTGATTGAAGCACAACCGGAAGATCCAGAAACACCCTTGTCTCAGCCACCGCCCATCGCTGATGCTCTGAGCACCATGCGCGACGACATCATTCGCTACCTTCGCCTCTCGATGTGGGTTCAGCAGTCAGTGGACGCCGTGGAAGCAAAACTCGACCGCTGGATCAGCCGGCTCCGAGTCAGGGGCGTCACCGCTATCCCGCGCCTAGGTCTCGCGTCCTGTTCGCCTGCGGAGGCGCGAGCGCACAACGAGCTGAACCTCCTAATGCTCCAAGAAGCGCCAATCCGAAACCAATCGCTCGAGCACCCACTGCGGGATCTCACCCGGGTCTGTTAGCCGTTCCAGGCGGTCGCAAGGCCGCCACTATGAACGCTGTCAAAGTGGCCCACGCGATAGCACTCAAGCTCTAGGGGTAAAAGGGCCTAGGCGCCGGCCGTCGGCTCGGACGTGCGCGAGTTCGGCAGACGAGGTGGGGCAAACTGTCGCCGCGCGGCGCGTCCGATGACCCGTTCGCGTGCTACCTTCGAGCCTGATTCCAGCCCAAAACTGCCGCGAGTGATAAGCGCACCAGAGACGCGCAAAAGGTAAGGCAGGCGAGTTAGCTGAGATCAGAAAGCGTCGGGGCGTGGCGCAGTGGTAGCGCACCTGCTTTGGGAGCAGGGGGTCGCTGGTTCGAGTCCAGTCGCCCCGACCAGCACCCCAGCCTCATGAAAAGAGCGTTGCGGTACAACGACTTTTGTTTTATGCAAAACGACACGACATTGCTCATTCGTTGGGACTAAAAATGGTCGTGTTAAATGGGCTAAAAAGTCCGACTGCCCCCAAAAGTTGGTAAATTGGGTCCTTAGGTAGTGCCGCAGACCCCGATGCGCCCCCGACGCCCGGCCCCTGCGGCCGACCCGGTCCCGCGCCCACCCCTGGACAGCTGGGACGCAGCGGTCGCTGACTTCCTCGACGACTGCCGGCGGCGCAACCACACCCCCGCCACCCTGGCCGTCTACGCCTCGGCGCTGCGCGGGCCACGCATGGCGGTCTTCCTGGCCGACCACGACATCCGCGGCCTGCACGACTTCAATGCCGAGCGCCTCCGCGGTCTCGAGTTGGAGCTCCTCGACGCTGGCCTCTCAGTCAACACCGTGCATCAGTATCACCGCACCCTCAAGACCTTCCTGCTCTGGTGCCGCGGCCAGGGCTACCCGGTGGACGCTCGGACCGGCGCGGTCCAGGGCCCGCGCCGGACCCAGACCGAGCCCGCCACCTACACCAGCGACGAGATTCGCCGCCTCCTGGCGGCCGCGCGCCACCCCCGCGACCGCTTCCTGATCGAGTTCTTCCTGGCCACGGGGATGCGGCTCAGCGAGGTGACCGGCGTCGAGCTCGACGACATCGTGGAGTTGCCCGGGCGGGGAGCCTGTATCCGGGTGCGCCAGGGCAAGGGCCGCAAGGACCGCCTGGTGCCGCTCGACGCCGACTTCCACAAGCGCCTGAAGGCCTACGTCGCCAAGGAACATCGGGAGGGGAGTCCGCGCCTGTTCACCAGCCTGCGGGGTGCATCGGTGGCGCTCGACCGCGAGGCCGTGAAGTCGATCCTCGACCGAGTCGGTGAGGGGGCCGGCGTCCATTGCCATGCCCACAAGTTCCGGCACACCTTCGCCTCGCGGGCCATCGCCGACGGGGTGGACCCGGTCACCCTCCAGCGCGTGCTCGGCCACACCACCCTGGAGATGGTGTCGCGCTACGTCCACTACTCTCCGCGGCCGACCTCCTGGATGCGTGGGGAACGCGACGCTCCCGCGCCCCGACATCGCGATGAGCGCGACGCCGGGCGCGCGGCGTTGCCCAACTGCCTTCGTCAGTGACTCCCGCGCCGGTCTCGGTCTGGGCTGGCGACGCCGCCGGCGGCGGTTGGCCGTGCCGAACCAGCCGGCCGGATGCGTGGCGCTCGCGCGTCTGCGGGGTCAGAAGGCGTTGCGTCATGTTCGCCTGCTCGCCGCGCCGACAAGCCCGGTGCCATGCCACCAGCGACCCGCATTCCCGTGACCGTGGCACCGCGCCTGCCCCGAGCCGTCGAGTGCGGCGTGCAGCGCGGCCGGTGCGACGTGCGCAGCGGCGCCGAGCCGGGCCGCGATCAGGCTGCCCACGACCATCGTCTGGCGCGGGTTCGACGACTCCGGCGCACCGATGCAGCGCAGCGGACCGCGCGCCACCGGGGCCTGCGCAGGGGACAGCGCAGCCATCGTGAGGGTGGCGCCAGACCTCAGCGCGCGAGGGCACACGTCGTCGCACGGGTTACTTGTCGAGGCCGGGTCGGTATCGATCGCTATTGAGATACTCAGACGGTTGCCTATGTACCACAGTGCGCGACGGATGTCTACTCCGAATTCGCCAATGATGTTCTCCTACGAATGCGCCAATTCGGGAGATTTCCTTATTCCATAAGGAAGTTCTCATCCACACATCTACAATTCGGAGGACCACGAGGGTTGCTTTTCGGTCCTCTCGGTGAGAGCGGTGCACGCCTCAGCCCTCCTGGTACACGCGAGTCGCGTCGTCGCGATAGCCGTGAAGGTACGAACTAATTAGCCTTCCATTTCGAACACGCGTTTGATGTGCGCAGACGGCGTGGGTTGTGAGTGACGGCAAGCGACGTGGAGGTGGCCACCGCCGCGCACGGTCGCATGACAGTGGGGCCGAAGGTGACGTCCGGTCGCAGCGAGCTCGGTGTGACCGCCGGAACGGCAGCGTTGGGATGGTCCTCTGTGCGGCGAGGGTGATCGGCGGTAGCAGCGGCGGTGGCGCCGGATGCAAGCGAAGTCGCTCGAATGCGTGAGTTCTAAGCGGGGTCGGGGTGGCCGAAAAGGGGGTCGTTTACGGCCTGCATACGGATTCACCGAAATTGCATACAACGCGCAAACGGAGGATGCTGGACATGCCGGCTTGTATCGCGATCCGGCATCACCATGACCGAATCTCTCCCTCGGACCGTGTCGTTTCGCGTCAGCGAGTCGGAGGGGCAGCGCATCGACAGGCGGGCCGAAGCGTCGGGCCTCAAGACCTCGGAATGGGCTCGCCGCGCGCTGCCTGACGTGGTCGCCGTTTCAGAGGCCGAGCTTGAGCAGGCCCGCGAGGAAGGGCGGGAAGAGTTGCGCCCGGACATCGCCCATTTGCGAGGGGCGCTCAGGTCGATGCGTCAGCTCGAGGAGTTGTTAGAGCGTCGCGTCGAGACGCTGGAAGCCGAGCTCAAAGCCGCGCCTGAGCAACTCGTGGAGGCGATCAGGCAGCTCTTGGCCGGGGCGCCGGATGCCCGAACGAAGGTGGCGGAGCTGTTGGCGCGGATCCCACGCCGGTCTGTTCGTGAGCAGCTGCTGCCCCAACTCGCAGTGGAGGTTGCCGATGGCGTCGAGGCGATCGTGAGTCGGTTCTCCACGAGTGGCGAAGCGTTCGCTCGCTGGCCGAATGTCAGACAGCGCGTCGAGTGGCTCATGGACGCCCTCCGTCCGGATGCCGGCGATCAGGTCCTCAACCACTACTGGAATGCCGAGCGGGTCTGGAAACACGTGGTGGACGCCCTCAATGCAGCGGATGCAGCGCGACTCCACCTTGAGGGCGAGTGGGCTGACACGTAGCCCGAGGTTTTCGCTCGACCGCGAAGGCCGGTCTTCGGGGGCGCGAAGTGTTGCGAGGCGCGGCGGGGCTCGGCCGACCATCAAGCGAGCAGTGCTCTGCTCGTACGATTGCGACCGCGGTGGATCTGACGCGGGAAGGGCGGCGCCTGGTCGATCGGATCCACGATCGCACCGCGCGCATGGGAGTCGTCGGACTCGGCTACGTTGGGCTGCCCACCGCGGTCGCGTACGCCGACGCGGGGTTCACGGTGATCGGCATCGATACCGACGCTGACCGCTGCGCAGCGGTGGGAGAGGGTGAAAGCTATGTGGAGGACGTCGCCTCGACCGATCTGCGGCGTGCCCGCGAACGAGGCCGGCTTACGGCCTTAACGGCTGTGAGCGCGGCGGGAGACCTCGACGTCATGGACCTCTGTGTGCACACCCCCCTGAGCCGCATACGCGAGCCGGACACCTCGGCCATCGAGGCCGCGGGTGAGGCCCCTGTCTCGTTAGGCTCCTTCACTCCACGCGCGAAATCCCTTGTAAAACGGTCGATATCGCCTCGTTGAGTTCCTGGCTGCCCCTTTTAGCGCCCAGCGGTCGTTCAGAATCCGAGGTCCGAGACGCTCACGCCGAGGGCCTTCGCAAGGCGGCGGCGGTAGAAGAGCCGTGGCAGCGTATCGCCCGCCTCCCACGCCTTGACCGAGCGCACCGAGGCTCCCACCTTGTGCGCCAACCCAGCCTGCGTCCACTCGCTCGGATTCGTCGCGTCCGCTTGTCGTTGCGAGCGAAGCTCCAGAAGCTTGCTGTGCCCTGATCTCGTGGACGACTTGCGATCCTGCACCATACTGCCCGATACTGCCAGTACGGTTGGCAAACCGATGTCGACGAAACCGCCTCGATGCCAGGTGGTTTCGCCTTCGCGACAGACGGAAGTCGTAACCTGAGCCCCCCCTCTCGGGCGCTCCGACGTATCGTACGGCGGAGCGCCTTTCCGTTGCCGGCGCTGTGTCCTCGAGGCAGAGCCGCGTCGCTCAGGCCAGTACTCGTGAATGATGCTCCTATGCCTTGTCAAGCACTGATGCGCGTCAACGCCGGGGCGGTCGCCACGAGCGCGTGGAACACCTCGCGGGCGACGTAGCGTTTGAGGCAACGGATGATGTCGCGCTTGGCCATTC
>Ga0310039_10001923_pt1 | contig 14287 bp, 8 predicted proteins | sample Sb_taG_4_FD_200460 | JGI IMG/M metagenome (GOLD analysis project Ga0310039, IMG submission 200460) | Peat soil microbial communities from Weissenstadt, Germany - Sb_50d_6_BS metaG (v2) (version 2) | ecosystem: Environmental > Terrestrial > Soil > Wetlands > Peat | place: Germany: Weissenstadt... | reverse complement strand
GAATCGCAAACGCGATGGGATGCCTGGCGTGAGGACATTGTGGCGTGGGCTTCATGACCTAACCTTGCTTGCCGCTGGCTTCCGTGCCGGCAAAAGACTACGCGAATAGTTGTGGGTAATGGTCAGCGCTCAGGGAGGGGGGTATCCTTCACAGCAGGACCACAGGCTCACTGGGACCCGCCGGTTTTCCCCATCGAATCCGGTGGCCGGGGGAGCGGCGATCGACTGGGTACAGGTCGAAGGCATCGTCCCTGCCCAGCCACGGACCCAGTAGCCGTTTCACTTCGGGCAGTTCCTCCGGCTCGATGCTCACCTCGAAGACCGAACGCTGCACCCGCCGGCCGTAACGGGCCAGGATCTGAGCGACCCGATCTCGGTGGTCGTCATGGGAGATGTCATACGCGGCAACGTAAAGGCTCATGCGTACTCAAAGGCCTCGAACCGCTGTTGCGGGTCGCACAGGTGGCGGCGGAGCGAACGAGCCTGGAGCAAGAGCTGGTCAAGGTATGGCCTTGGTTCGGTCTGGCCGCGCGCGACGACGGGGATTGTCAGGATCCGATGGACCAGGACCTGGAACTGCCTGGCCGCGTCGTGCTCAAGGCTCAGTGGATACTTGCCAGCCCCGACGGCGCGGAACTGGTGCGGCCGCAATCGAAAGGTGGCCTCGATCACGGCGCGTTCCATCAGGTGCCGGAACGGTTCCTGCAGATCCGCGGTCAGAGCTTCAAAACGGCCATCCGAGCGGTGCATGATTCCGAACCAGGGGATCAGCCCAGCTCGGCGGATTGCCAGCGTCAGGTGCCGCGCCAGGGCCGTATGCGCGATGTTCAGCAGGACATTCACCGGATCTTCGGCCCCAGGGGCAACTCGCCCCTCGAAGGTGAATCCTGCCCCAAGACGTCGCTGGAGCCCCGTGTACCATCGAGCCGCTCCCCCACCTTCGAGACCGCGCAGCTCATCCAGCGAATGGACCTCCATGACCCGGCGCGCATCGGCCTCCAGTCTCTCGGCGATGTCGTCACTTTCGCGACCTGGCGCGGCGCGGGCGAGCACGGCGTGGTTCCGAAGCTTGGCCGCGATCAGCCGTTGAGCGATCGAAAGGACACGATCGGGCTTTCCCTCGAGCAGAGCCTGCGCTTTCAGGGCCGTGGGATCCTCCGCGGCCAGACTCGCCAGAAGTCCCCGGGCTCGCCCGGACTCATCGGCGAATACGACCGCCACGTCGTGGTCCAGCAGGTGCGCGATCGCCTCGCGATCGAGTCCGAACTTTCCCATGACCACGAGAGTGCCGAACGGCGCGTCTTGCTCGGGCAATGGTCTGAGGCTCCCGGCCTCATAGCGGTAGTGCAGGCGACCCTCGTGGAGAGTGATCTCCGCCAGTCCGGGCCCCAGGACCGCGGTCGGTCGAACCGTTTCGCCAACAATCTCCTGCTCCCCCGGCAGGAGCAAGTTGTGCACACCAGTCCGGGGCCGCGACCCATCGAACCACGACAGTTCGTCGAGGGTTTGCGGACCGCCGGGCCGCGGATCGGCGATCTCCCATCCCTCCCCCTTCCCCTCGACTCCGCCACCAAGACGCCGCTCGAAGCGATAGCCCAGGAACTCGAACGGCTCACGCAGGTCAATCACCGGCTTCGGCTCGGAGTTCAGCGCCAGCCGCAAGTTGTCGGCCGCTTCCAGGGCAATCCCATGAAGCCGCTCGGCCTGGTGCCGGGTACGGCAAAGCACCATAAAATCGTCGGCATAGCGGACCAGACGCCCACCCTCCGACTCGATCTGCTCATCGAACTGATCAAGAAACAGGTTGCCCAGCAACGGGGAGAGCGGCGCGCCGATCGGGATCCCTCTCCCGGGATGGTTCTGGCCGATACGGACCCACCTCATGACTACCTCGACCAAGGAGTCGTCAGCCACGTAGGCCTGCAGCCGGTCGGCCAGCTCGACGTGGTCGATCGTGTCGAAGAAACGATCGAAGTCGGCCCGTACAGCGTGGTGAAACCCCTCCTGGTAGGCCCGCGCGATTCGCTGGGGAGCCCTGTCGCGGCCCAACCCGCGCCGCCAAGCAAGGGATGATGTCTCGAAGAACTGGTCGAGCCCCGGTCCCAGTAGGTCCAGGACCAGCCTCTGCAGCGTCCGATCGACCAATGGCGGAACCGACAGGTCGCGGAACGATCCATCACCCGACCGGATCCGGAAGCGAGTGGGAGGCTGAGGTTCATACACGCCCTCGATCAGGTGCCGCGCGGCAGTTCCCAGCTCTCCGCTGGGGAGTTCTGCCGAGCCGGCCGCGCGATCCAGGGCCGCAGGCCGTAGCGCCAGCTCGAGCAGTCCCTCGGAGCGCCGGCTGGCGAATGGCTCCGGACCGAGTTCCTCGATACGGTAAGCACCGAATCCGAACCGCCCGTTCTTTCCCATCCGAGCGTACTGTCCCCAGACCAGCGCGGCCTGGTCAATCGGGTCGGCCACCCGAAGCCTCACGCGGCCCATCGCTCCTCCCAGGGAGGTCCGCTCCTCGCCATGACCGTAGGCCAGGTCGAGCCAGACCAGACGGTTTTCCAGCACCTCGAGAGCGGCAGGGCCGCGGTCGGGCGCTGGCCCGGTTCCCTGGCCGGCCCGGCCGGATTCCCGTGGAGTGATTCCCACGGCGGGCAGCCGCTTGCGCAGCTTGTTCAGAAAGACTCCGGCCTCGAAACTCGTTCGGTCGAAGTAGCGGTGCCCGGATCGCGTTGTCGCATGGGGGCGTTCCATCCGCAGCGGGGAGCGGAACCGGAGAGTCAGGACCTCGTGCCGGGCGATCTCCTGGACCTCGGCGTCAAGGTGCCCGGCGGGTATCGGTCGCGGCTCAGCGCCGGGCTCGAGCGGGTGCCCGCTGACCAGGTCCTCTACGGCGGCCAGCGCGAACTCGCCGCTAAAGGGTACTCGCGCTTGCCGAGGGCTGCGGCTGAGCCGTTCCAGGCCGGCCCGGATCACCTCGAGCCTGCGTCCGGCTTCGCGTGGGCCGTATTCCAGCAGCGTTCCCCCGAAAGCGAATTGCTCCCCCGCCTGCACCATGACCCGGCATTGTTCCGGTGCGTCGAGCATGAACCCGTCCGGAAGGGCCGGTGAATCACGCAAGTCCGCGCCCCGGTTCGCCTCGGCGATCAGCGCATATAGCGCCGACCCCTGATGCGCCGGCAAGCCGACGTCCCGGAACGCCCGCAGTACCCAGCGGATGCGGTAGAAAGGGGTCATGAGGCATCGACGCCTGAAAACTCAAGATCCGCGTATTGGTTTGCGACGAGTCCCAAGCCCACGACGGTCAATTGAACGAACATCCTGCTATTTGCTCCGCACTTCCTCTTGCTTCACTCCGAACTCCATGGGTCGTCATTTGAACCTACGGGGACGGTGCCTTGTGCGCCAACCTGTTTCACTCCGAACTCCATGGGTCGTCATTTGAACTTTCCCCGTCTGGTGGAGTGGGATTCTTCTCAGTTTCACTCCGAACTCCATGGGTCGTCATTTGAACTAACTGGGGCGACATGACCGCCCTGGCCAGGTTTCACTCCGAACTCCATGGGTCGTCATTTGAACCCCCCAACCGCTTCGCCGGTTGGGCAGCTAGGTTTCACTCCGAACTCCATGGGTCGTCATTTGAACTGACCCAGGGAAAAGTTACTCAAGTTGATGATGAGTTTCACTCCGAACTCCATGGGTCGTCATTTGAACCAATTCAGCAGTGATCACGCCAGGCTCCATGCGTTTCACTCCGAACCCCAGGGGTCGTCATTTCAACCGGAGTTCGAGCCCTACGATAGGGAAATGCGTTTCACTCCGAACCCCAGGGGTCGTCATTTCAACACAATCTGAAGCCCGGTCCCGTTGTGAACGATAAGGTTTCACTCCGAACCCCAGGGGTCGTCATTTCAACCAAAGCAATGATAGTTGACAGCGTCCGGCTAGTTTCACTCCGAACCCCAGGGGTCGTCATTTCAACTGTAGTACCGGTACCGAGATTCCCAGCGCCAGTTTCACTCCGAACCCCAGGGGTCGTCATTTCAACGTGCGACTGGCACAAGCTCACGAAGTGGAGCGTTTCACTCCGAACCCCAGGGGTCGTCATTTCAACTCTATCCTCAGGAACCTGCGCACTCGTGTGGGAGCAGTTTCACTCCGAACCCCAGGGGTCGTCATTTCAACGTTCAACCAGCTCCGGTGGGTGAAGGTGATCTGTTTCACTCCGAACCCCAGGGGTCGTCATTTCAACTCATGGTCGGGATACCGGGGCAGACATACGAGTTTCACTCCGAACCCCAGGGGTCGTCATTTCAACTCATCCGCGCAGTAGGAGATCCGAACAAGCGGTTTCACTCCGAACCCCAGGGGTCGTCATTTCAACATTTTTCCTGTGACGGTCAATGCCGCCACCCCGAGTTTCACTCCGAACCCCAGGGGTCGTCATTTCAACTGGATTGAGACCAGAGCCAGACCAGGGAGAGTGGGTTTCACTCCGAACCCCAGGGGTCGTCATTTCAACCCGGCTGAAGAACTCGCGGCGGTCAAGTTGGTTTCACTCCGAACCCCAGGGGTCGTCATTTCAACTTGGTCGAACAGTTGGAAGGTCGTCCGCACCAGTTTCACTCCGAACCCCAGGGGTCGTCATTTCAACTCGGCTCTTTGCTGAATCGGACCAGCCTTCAGTTGAGTTTCACTCCGAACCCCAGGGGTCGTCATTTCAACATCGGTCGCCCGATATCCGCTCCGGCGGCTCCCAGGTTTCACTCCGAACCCCAGGGGTCGTCATTTCAACTGGAGAGGAGGAGTACAGTGTCGAGTCATTTGTTTCACTCCGAACCCCAGGGGTCGTCATTTCAACCAGGGCCGAGATGAGGCCCGTTCTGGGAACCGTTTCACTCCGAACCCCAGGGGTCGTCATTTCAACGATGCTCTTTGCGGCGTGGTGGCCATGATGGACAAGTTTCACTCCGAACCCCAGGGGTCGTCATTTCAACATGTGCCCAGGAGAACCTCCCCGGCTCTCCTTATGTTTCACTCCGAACCCCAGGGGTCGTCATTTCAACAAGTTGAATAGCGACCTCGATGTTAGTAAGTAGTTTCACTCCGAACCCCAGGGGTCGTCATTTCAACGCACCTGACGTGGCGAACTGCGAGGTTTTTGTTTGTAAGGCTTGCTGTCACCTCCTCTTGGATTCGGGACCTGATCGCGGTTTGGATTTGTTGCGCGCATACTCACACATCTCCTTCTCAACCGGAAGGCTCCAAGGTTCCCATTTTGCCGTCGCCTGCAATTCTTGCCGCTGTCACGGCGCCGCGGGAACCGATAGGTGCCAAGGGTCTCGCCTCGCACCCAGCTTCCCAGAACGGGCCTCATCTCGGCCCTGTCTTCCGGAATGTCTACTTATCCTACGAAGCATCAGAGCAATAACGCCAGAAAAAAAGTCGCGAACGGGCCGGATTTCAAAGCTTGGAGATTGCGAAAGCGGGGGGTTGCCCGGTGGATTTGTCGGTCTCGCAGCGAGAACCGCACTCGGTCACCGAAGCGCCAGGGTCGTCTATGATCGTCCGGACGTCTCATGGCCGTCAGGCCAGCATTCGCGCCGATCCTCAAGCTTCAACACGATCAGGCCCTCGTCGCCGGGGACGCAACGAATGCACCAGCCGGCGCGGAACCCAATGTGTTCGGTCGACGGTGCGATTGCGGTGCTGGCGGGGTGGTCCAGCAGCCCGCCGGCCAACCGCGCCAGGGCTTCCTGAAGAGCTGCTCGCTCGTCGGCCGTTGGCAGGGCACGAGCTTCGCTCTCGAAGGCCGGCTCGATGCGGAGTCCGGGAAACGGGAGCAGCCCCGCTTCGAGGACCTGGCGCTTGTTGTCGTACCAGGCCAGCAGCCCCCAGGGGGATATGCTGGCCTGCCCGTGACCATCCGCGTCGACCAGGGCCGCCGGCCAGCCAGCCACTCGCTCCGCCCTCACCGATAAGCCGTCGCATTCGGCCAGCACCGCCAAGAGCGCAAGCTCGGGGGCGGAGAGGTCGAGCCGGGCCGCCAACGGCAGGCTCGGGTTGCGGATGAGCGGGGCGCCCGGTCCTTCGAACCGGTAGGCGACCTCACCCGCGTAGAACATGCCGACGAGGTTGAGCGCGCCGAGCAGGCTCTTGAACCCGCCGCTCAAGTGGAAGACGACGCGGCGGCCCGTCTCCCGCTGGCCAACGAGGGTCGACTCGCACCAGCGGACGACCCGTCGCAGCCCCGCGGTAAAGCTGGCCTGCGACCGGGTCGAAAGCCCCACCGGGACCACCAGCTCGACGTTCCGTCCCATCTCCCGAAGCGAGCTCGCGATGAGCTCCCCGATTCGATGCCCCAGGGCGGTGTCGGTCGCTATCAGGTAGTGCAGATCATATCGACCCTCATCGGTCGTCAGCCGATCGCCGCAAAGCGCGTGCAGACCCTCCAGCTCGGCACAAGCGCGGAGAAGCTGCCCCTTGTCCGAGTCGGCCTCTTCGAGCGCATCCCGCGCCTTTCCGGCGATCTCCTCAATCGACTGCCGCTGCCGCGGGCTGAGCTCCTCCTCGGCCAGGTTGGACGCCTCGCGCAGCACAGCCGCATCGCCCTGTCCCGCCAGGTTGCTGAGCAAACTGGTCCCAACCGAAGTGACGACACAAAGCGCATGATCCATGGGCAGGTGCCTCGGTATTTTCGAGTACTCTTCTCCTTCCCCGCCTCACCGCGCATCCGGCTGCCAGACCGATGCGGTGATGGGATGCTCGAGCCAGAGGACCTGGAGGACGATTCCCAGCAGAATCGCCAGGGGGGCGAACGTCAGTAGGGCCGCGATGGGGTAGTAAAACCCCCAATGGGGGACGACGCCCAGCGACAAGTAGTCGCAATCCCGCTCGAGCACGCGCTGGCAGATCGGCCTGGCCAGCCAGGTCAGGAGGCTGCCGATCGCCAGCGCCTCCAGCACGGTCAGGACCAGGACATGCATGCCGCGCGCGAGGGCGACATCGAATATAGTAACCCGGGCGAAGGCCTCGCGATAAAGATAGTAGCCAGCCGCCAGCAGGGCGAGGAACCACTCGATCGGCCAGAAAAAGAGTGCGTGCCGCTGTGCGTAGAGCGCGAAATACCAGGGTTCGGCGGCCACGAACAGCCAGAAGTACCCCCCCAAAATCCCGCCGATCGCCCGGGGTAAGATCAGCGTCGCCGCGTTCGAACTTCCCGCATAAAACAGGAGAATGAACCCCATCACCAGGAGAGAAAACACTGAGCACCCAAACCAGATGGGCCAGATGGGAACCATGAACGCTGGGGCTCCCGGGAGCAGTGCCAGCGCAGTCCCTGCGAAACCGGCAAAGAAAAGGACTGCCGCCCCGACCAGGATATACCAGAGCTTCTTCGGGTTTCGGCTCCCGCGGTTCGTCATGAGGACCGCCACGCTGAAGGCGTCCAGCAGGCTGTAGTTGGGTAGCAACTCGTTGCGGACCAGGTGCTCGAGGCCCAGCCGATCACGTTCTCTGCGGTCTTTGTGAAAGTAGGGGTGAAGTTGATAATCGTGTGGATGACATCGATCAAGGAAACAAGATGGCGCCTCGTAAGGTGTCACGTCAGCCTCGTTGGGCGCCACTTCAGCGTTTAGGAGTACAAGGTCGAGAGGCTGCTTGATGCGATTCTTGCTCGATGAAGGGTGCCGATCGCCGAGGACCATGGAGAGCCGGAGCCGCTCACGGATCCAGGGGTCGCGATTGCCCTCGAGGATCTTGTCGGCGTCAGCCGTTTTTTTTGAAGCGTCTTCCTTCGCCTGGTCGCGATTGCCCACGCTGTCGGCGTCCGGGGCTCCCCCTTCGAGGTGAGCGAGCCAGAGGGTGCGAAAAGCCACCGCATAGCGAGGGTTCTGCAGGAGGCCGACCAGGGCCCGGTGGCTGGACCCAAACTCGCTCTCCAGCCAGTTCTGCCGGGGGGGAGTCTGCCGGGCCGCCAAGCAGTAAATGTGCTTGATCAGATTATACTGTTGCCAGGCGGCAAAGACCGTGGCGAATTCGTAATCCGCCGGTTGAGCCGCCAGGGCCAAGAAGAGCGCCCTCACCAGGGCATAGGCGGCCCATGCCTCGTCCCAGGTGAGCCCTTCTTGGTTTGCCCTGGGGACTGAGATAAATACCCCGTAGCTTCGCTTCTCCGTGTCAGGTAGCCACACCAGGGGCAGCAAGTTGCGGAAGGAGTTAAACTCTGACCCTTTCGAGAGGTGAGCGCTGACCATTGCCTCGATACGATGAACCTTGAGAAGCAAGTTCCACGCCAGGTTCCAGTCATCACCTTTCGCTGATCGTTCGACATCGACGGTCGCTCCATCGAACGATCCAACCTGACTCGCCGACGACTCGTAGCGCGCGAGGCCGAAGCGCCATCGTTTGTCCGAAGACGGAGGAAGACATGCCAGGATCCGGAATTCGTCGTTCATGTGGTTGAGCCAATCCGGAGCCCCGAGGGTGTACTCGACGTCCGTTTGCCGCTTTCGTAGTTCTCGAAGACAACCAGTTTCTGGGAGTCGGACGGAAAATAGGTGCGGCGGAGGATCGTCGAATTCTCGAACAGGCAGTACAGGTTTATCTGATTGGCTTGCCCGAACAGGGTCAGCATGGGTATAAGGGACTTGAATCCACCCGAATAAACGATGACGTGCTTATCGACAGGGGGCGCATGAAGCACAGCGTCTTCGAGCGCTTTCCGGATATTTCCATCCACGACCTCTGCCTTTCCGAATTCGACTTGTTCTTTCAAACCCTCGATACGGATAGCACTCAGGTGAGCGGAATCCCGAATCCATTTCTTTTCCAGGAGAAACTGCCGAACGGTCGATGCGCAGAAGGCGCCCGCGAGTGTGTCAGACCAAAGCAGTGTGACGTGATCTCGATCGGGCATGAAGGAATTGCGCCCATCGAGTCCTTCCTCCTTATCGAGTCTTTCCTCCTTGGTGTACCTCATCACCCCGAGTGTGGCCAGCTCGGCCCCGAGCAGTTGGGTCTGGCCCGGCCTCATGCCTTCGAACCATCGCTCGAAAATCCGGGAGGCTGCCTGGCTATCAACCCCCTCCAAGAGAGCCCGGGTATTCTCGAACAATCTGTTCTTCAGATTCTCGAAGAATTGATTCAGCGGCGTGATCCTGATTGAACCACTCTCATTGAAGGGGCTCAGAAACTTCACTAGCAGAGGGTCAAGGCCCTCATACATCGCGGACTGCTCGACGACTCGCTCGTCGGAACGTCGGAGCCGGCTATCGAAGGCGTCGCGGTTCGGGATCCCGAGGGCCTGGACACGTTCGCTGCTGATCTGCGACGTCCCGCACGTCACAATGAGGTTGCGCTTAATGGTCATGATCGGTTCTCCATTTCTCAACATCAGTCCATCAACGTGAACGACGGTTTCACCTCTTATCAGGTAGTTTCAGGTAAGGCAGTCCTCTTTCCTCGGCGAGGTTGTCGAGGCTGATCCGCCGATCGAGCCGCTTGTTGGCCTCGAACCACTCGTATCCCTTGCCGGCCGGGTGGGGAGGTAAGGAAACGCCCTCGCGCTGGAGCTTCTGCCGCGCCCGGGGATAGTGAGTCGGCAAGCCGTCGTCGAAACCGGTCGCGGCTTTGAGGAACGCCGCGATGAACGGCACCGTCCTGAAGGCCAGATCGACCTTTGCTGGATCGTCAAGGTCGGCTCCCGGCGGAAGGGGCCGGGGGTGAAACGCCCAGATCGCGGAGCGCTTGAAGTCGATGATTAACAACTCGACGTCCGCTTCGGAGAGTCCCTTCTCCCTTCGAAACTCCTCCGGATCGTGTATGAGCGAACCGAACCACTCCTGATGGACCACGCCCGAGTAGACCCCGAGTGGCCAGATGGTGGCCTCCTGACCGACCGACAGTCGTGGGTCGGCGATGTCCAGCCGGACGCTGCCGAAGCCCAGCGGCTTGCCCCCGCCCAGGCGGTGATAGTGGTCTGGAGGCAGCTTCAACAGGAAGAACAAGGCGCCCAGCTCGACCCGCGAGAGGTTGATCACGTCGATGTCGAAGCAAAAGGTAGTTCCTCGCTTCACCCAACCCTGGATCGAGCGGTTCTGGTCCTCGCGCTGCTCGATTCCGGAGAGGAAAAACGTCCCGTCCTTCTTTATAATCAAAGGGGTTTTCTTGGGAATGCCGTGGGGACGGCGGTATTCCTGGTAACACGGCCCGCCGGGGGGCAACTGGGTCCAATCCTCGAGATCGTGGTCCCAGTAGTCGGTCGGGAGCCCTCGATGGTGTGGGTAGACCTTGCGCCCGCGAAGCCCGCGACCATCGGAGTAAACCGGATCAGGCGTCGGTTCCAACGCCCCACCTTCCTTGTCCTCTGCCATGTAGAACCGCGCCTGCTGGGGCTTGGGCTCGCCGAGAATGGCCAAGGGAAGGCCAGGATCACCGAATCCTTTGATCGCAGCCTGAAGGGGGGTTAAACACCGTACCTGGCCGATGCGAAGCTGGCCCTTGTGAGCACTGGGCCCCTCTACCGGGGCCGCTTGTACCCCGTCCCGGTCCTCTCTCGCATGGGAAGGTTGCCGAACCCAGCCGAATACGCGATCAGCGGGCGAAAGCCCGTTGATCGAGGCTGCCGGACGGAGACCTGGTGGCAAACAGCTCGCCGGGCATACAGGATGTAACGCTCGCGAAATCATGACAGGATAGAGCGCGATCACTTTCAACTGGTCATCATCGGTGGCTTCGACCCTGGCATAGCAGAGTGTGCCCTCGGTCAAGCATCTTTCAGATGCCTCGCCTCGGATGTGCCGCGACCACTCACTCAAAGGAGAAGCCGGAGGGCCCTGCTGCTTTTTCCTTACAATCTCATCGTGATGGATGTTCTGATAGTCTTCGATCAGGTCCTTCCACATGCTGATGAGTCCGGGGTCCAGAGGAACACGCAACTGGCGGTCTGGCGGTCGGTTGTCAAAGAAAACCCGCTCGTCATGCTTCTTCTCGGTGTTGTGATTCGTCAGGCAGACATAGCCATCCACGTCGGGTATCCGGTTTCTTGGATTCGCTGTACAAAGCTCGTGCCCGACCCAAGGCTCACGCGGCAGCACGATCGGGCCGGCGCCATTCCCCTGAGGCGTGATCGCCATGACCCTCCAATAGTAAAAAGGACGACGCCAGACCATTTGCAGGTCCACTCGGACAGGCTCGCCATGCTTGAGGGAACCAAGGGCAGCGGAATAGGGCGTGTACTTGACTGTTTTTTCTGGGGATGTGATCTCAACCAACTTCCAGTAAGGTAGCCAGGCGGCGTACATGAGATGCTGCGGTACCTCCCATCTCTCCGCCGACTCGTCCCATTCGGGAATTCCATCGGTCATTCCCATCATCAGGTGGATGGTCCTGCCCCCGTCCTCGATCCGCGCGGGAACCAAGCTCAGAGCCTCCTCGGCTCGCATCCGAAACGCAAGGCGTCGCCGATGCTTTTGGGAGAAGACCCCGAACCGAGAGTTGGTGACCGCCTCATACTCGGAACGGAGCATGCCCTTGACCGAGGTCGACGGCAAGTGCGGCTGCCCATCCGGTCCCAGCCGAAGGGGAAAGGTCTGATGGCCGTCAGTGTTCTGGACCACCGTCGCGCGCGCGGCATCCGGTATTAGAATGGGCGAGTCGGCGACAAGTCGCACGGGGATCCGCCCGGTGAAATGATCCCCATGGAATCGGTCGTGACCGATCGGGGGTGAGTCGGCTAGTGGATCTCTATCCGCTCCCGTTCCAGTCCCGCAGAGATCCTTGCGGTCGGCCGCGGGGATGAAATTGTAGGGATTGTGGAACGTCGGTTTATCGTTGTAGGGATTATGGAACGTCGGTTTATCGGCCGGAGACGTGTGAATTGCACGCTCAGCCGGGATGCCCAGCGCGGGAATCGAAGACCCTGGGGGGGGTTCGGACTCGAAGGTCTCGCGGACCCGCCGGACTTTGATCGGGCGACCGTCCCTGTCAAGGCTCACGTCGACCTCCTGCTTCTGGCCCGCGAACCTGGAGGTCTTCAGCCGGTGGTCCACCTCGTTATCGGGCACCGGGTAAGTGATGGCTCGCCGGTTTCTCGTCATCGTCACAACGGGCCGCAGGACGTCACCTTGCGACTTCCAGGTCAGCAGGGCTCGAATCGGTTCATCAGTACTCATGCTCGTCTCTCACTTCCGTCACATTCAAACCTAGAAGCCGCTCCTCGAAGACGCCGACATTGCCGTGTTCGTCCAGGACCCGCAGATATTCTCTCGCTAGCAGGGCGGCTCGTCCCCCCTGCGGCACGTCGCAGACCGGGACTTCCAGCGCCCCGATCTGGGCGGTCGAGAACCGGGTCCAGCAATCGGGGTAGGACGCGGGATTCTGAGTGAGCCCGTGCGCCCTCCCCCAGATTACGTAGGTCTGCTCGATGGTGTCGCTGCACGTGAACTGCTCGAGGACCGATCCGTCCGTGGAGAGTGGAGCGGGGGTCTCTCGGAGCAGCGTGGAGCGGTGATTGCCCCATGGATCGTTGAGCCAGCGCAGCTCTCCCGCGCGGCTGAACACTCGCACTTCATAGACCTCTTCCAAGTCAACCGGCACCAGTTCGAGGCGTTCCGAAGAGGGAGAGAGCCGCCGAAGCCGACCCCCGGCATCGAGCGTGGCGAAGCTACAAAAGCCTGGTGTATAGATCAAGGCGACCGCGCGCCCTCCCTCATGGAGGGAAGGTCCCCAGATGGAGAGGGCCTCTTGGAGCGAGCGACCCTCCGGCGCCTCGTAGATCAGGAGAGTTGTCTTACCGTTCATCGCCCGAGCTCCTCGGCTCGATCCGCTGCAAGGCCTGTCTTTGCCTCGAGACCCAGCGCTTCCACTTCCGCTCGAGCACCTTACGAATCTCCGGCAGATCGACAGCGGCGACCTGGGCGCCGGTCCGCCGGAAGGAGGCTACGGAGGCGAAGCGGTCGCTCAGGTCTCGGCCTTGAACCGAAACGAATTCGACTTCGAGATCACCCATCCCCCGATTGGCCGCGAATCCCAGCGGCAGCCTTCCTCGGGCCAGTTCACGGAGGACCAGGCAAAGCAAGGCCAGGGCCGGCCCGATCTCCGGGGTCCGGAGCCGTTCGAGGTCGAGGGTCAGTCGGATCGGTTCCCACCGCGCTTGCCAGGGCTCGAGCGTGCAGAAGAGAGCCCGGTCGGCCGCCCCTCCCGTCCAGCGATCCACGGCCACGTGGTAGGCTGGATTCCAGTTCCTGAGGCAGGCAGATTCGAGGGAGCTGATCAGCATCCCCGGGCTCTCGGCGCTTGTGATCGCGTCCCACTGGTCCTCAAAGAGCGGTTCGGCATGGCAGTCGTCGACCCAGAGAGCCGCAAGGCCGGGCTCTGGTCTCCCGTTGCGACCATTGCCGACTCGGTTCGACCTTCTTGATTTTCCCGCCGCACCAAACAGCGCGGTTACCAAAGGGACTTCCAGGTCGTTCTGGAACCGACCGGCTTGGCTTCCGGGAAGCTCGATTGGCTTCATCGGCAGGAGAGTCCGCAGAATTCGCTCGGCGCAGGCTCGAAGCACCCCCTTGATCGAACTTCCGGGCAACAGCGGCGCCAGGGTATTCCGGGAAATGTGGCTGACAGATGGCATCGCATCGGCGACCAGCCCCTCCTGGTCGGCCTTGACCATCAGGGCGCCGCTCGGTTTCCAGGCGATCTCAATCTCGAGGCGAGGGTGTGGCTTGGGAATGAGCTCGGCCTGCTTGAGTTCTTCGATGTTCAACTGGGTCGGGCCCCCGAGATCCGGTAGGTCGTCTTCGCCGCGCTCCCGAGCGATCTCACACAGTGCCTGGAGCATTCCCCTGGAGGTCCTGAAGTCCTGCTCGAGAATCAGCGGTCGGCCGACGAGGCGGATTCGTCCCAGACCGCGCGACCGAGCGGCGCCCAGAGGGACTCTCCCTTTTTTCAAGGCGTCGAGCAGGTGTCCGAGTATCGCCCTGGCGATCGCCAGGTGATTCTCGTCGGGGACCTCCACACTCATCTCCAGGGGCAGGCGGGCGCCCCGCGGCACCACCGCACGATCGTAAAGCGCGCCGGGGTGAGCCGAGCCGAGCAGACGGTTGATGCCGACCCCCTGCCTCACTTCGACCAGTGCCTGATAATCCGGGGACAACACTGCGTCCTCGACGATCCAGGAGCTGGCGCGGCCGTCCTGGTCGGTTTGAAAACCGGCGAACTTCTCGACCAGATCAGGCCCAAACGCCTGCTCGAGCCAGGAACGGAAGGCGCCGGCCAGGCTCGTGCCCGGTAAACA
>Ga0310039_10001910_pt1 | contig 14360 bp, 16 predicted proteins | sample Sb_taG_4_FD_200460 | JGI IMG/M metagenome (GOLD analysis project Ga0310039, IMG submission 200460) | Peat soil microbial communities from Weissenstadt, Germany - Sb_50d_6_BS metaG (v2) (version 2) | ecosystem: Environmental > Terrestrial > Soil > Wetlands > Peat | place: Germany: Weissenstadt... | reverse complement strand
TCGCCGGGCGCGGAGTTGTCACATGGGCGGACGCCGTGTTGCATGGTGGCGATGCATGTAGTCGTCGTGGGATGCGGCCGTGTGGGATCCGGGCTCGCCACAGGGCTCGTCGACGGCGGACACACCGTTTCGATCATCGACAAGTCCGCTACGGCCTTCCGGCGACTCCCCCCGTCCTGGGCCGGTGAGGCGATCGTCGGCTCGGGCTTCGACCGCGAGATGCTCGACAAGGCCGGGGCCGACCACGCTGGGGCGCTCGCCGCGGTGACGAGCGGTGACAATTCCAACATCCTGACCGCACGCATTGCTCGAGAGGCATACGGCATACCCAACGTCGTCGCTCGTATCTACGACCCTCGCCGAGCGGAGATCTATCAACGCCTCGGAATACCGACGGTTGCCACTGTCACGTGGACGATCGATCAGGTCCTGCGGAGGTTGATGCCCGAGGCTGTCGTAGGTGAATGGACCGATTCGAGCGGCCTCATGGTGCTCCTAGAGCGCCAGCTGCCAGAGTCCTGGGCCGGCAAGCGGCTACGAGACCTCGGAATGGTCGGGAGGACTCGCCTGATCGCAGTCACTCGTGCGGGAGTCCCGCGGCTCGATACGTCGGAGCTGGTGGGTCAAGAAGGCGACATCCTTCATTTCGCCGTGCTCAAGGACGCGGTGTCCGAGCTCGAGCACCGTCTCGGTGGATCGAGCGGCGGGGGCTCGCCATGAAGGTCGCAATCGCCGGCGCAGGAAACGTGGGCACGTCCATCGCCAGGGACCTCTGCGCAAATGGGCACGACGTCCTGCTCATAGAGAAGGACCCGGACCTCGTTGAGAGGCTGCGGCCGCAACTGAGCGCGAAGATCGTCGCGGCGGACGCCTGCGAGGTCAGCTCGCTCGTCATGGCGGGGATGGGTGACGTCGATGTCGCCGTGGCCGCAACCGGGGACGACGAGGACAATCTCGTTATCTCCCTCCTTTCGAAGCAGGAATTCGCAGTGCCCCGAGTTGTGGCAAGGGTCAACAACCCCGGCAACCAGTGGCTGTTCAACGATTCGTGGGGCGTCGACATATCCGTTTCGACGCCACAGCTCATGACGGCCCTCGTCGAGGAAGCCGTCTCGGTTGGGTCGCTGGTTCGCCTGCTCCAGTTGGGTGGCGGCACCGCAAACCTCGTCGAGGTGACGTTGGCGGAGGGATCCCCCGCTGAGGGACTTGCCCTTTCCGACCTCGAACTACCTCGCGATGCAACGATCGTGGCGATAGTCCGACATGACCGCCTCGTGGTGCCCAGAGGCGACACCGTGTTGAGCATCGGGGACGAGGTGCTGGCTCTGGTCATCGGTGATTCAGAGTCACAGGTCAGGAGGCTGTTGGTCAGCGATTGAACGAGGGGCCGCAAAAGGCCTTCTAGGCCCCGATCAGAGGTCGCATTGGACCTTTGATGGTTCCTAATTCGAGTTTGCCTCGGCTCCGGCGAGAATGGCGCCGATGTCGTTCGCGAGGGCCGATGCGACCAGCCGTCGCTCCAGCGGCACCAGCCTCCCGGGGGTGGGCACCAGGACGAATCGTCCGTAGGCTCGTGACCGATATTCGATTGGGAGGTCCACCTCTCGACCCGGAAGAGAGGGCCACTTCATACCGGCAAGCACGACACTCCCGTCCTGGTTGATGAGTGCGGCCCTCCCTGTCGGAGGAGTGGGTTCGTAGTGGCACTCTCGAAGGTCCAACAGACGCGAGAGCACTGCCTCCACCCTCGCGAGGGCAATCTTCGTCTCGGCTCCCTCCGCCATCATGCGAGCAACCGCATGGAGCTCGTTCAAATATCCGGATTGCTCCACGGTCATCATCCGGTGTTTCTTGCCCCGCGCGGTCAGCTCGGTGACAACGATTCCGACGAGGAACAGAAGGACCGTGGTCTCGATGTCCTGCCTATGACTGATGCTCAGACGGTCATAGGGACGGGTTAGGAAGAAGTCGAACCACAGACCGGCCGACACCGCAGCAAGCAGCCCGCCGACTCGGTCACCGAAGGCGGCGATCGCCACGATGACCACGACCATGACGAGGGCCCCGTCTGTGTTCGAGAACGAAGATCTGAAAGGGCTCAACGCCGCAGCCGTAAACAGGGGGGCTGAAAGACCGGCAACCCTAAGAATCGTCTGTGCATATCTCCGGTGAAACAGACCCATCCCTGTTAGCTCCTGGCCTAATACGGACTCCCTGACGGAATTGTCGCAGCTAGACGCTACTGCTCGGATCGACGCGTCGGAGTGCCGTCGATGAGCCTAAGCCGAGCCGGCCGAGGCCGGAAGCGAATGTCGTCAGCCTCCTTTCGACGCCTTTTTGGGGGCCCGATACGCGATCGTTTCCGATCCCGACAGGAACGACGTCGGGCCGACGAGCCCCATCGACGGGGCTCGGAGGACCTGCGCCCGACCCCATCGCCCACTCCATGAGACCCAGCCAGACGCCTATCCCGACGCCTCGCCTCACACCGGCCGGGTCCCTCCTGGGATGAATGCTTCCACCCGGGCTGCGAATCGTGCAGAATGCCTCCCGTGAATAAACGTGATCTAGCCAAAGCCGTAGCCGTACATTCCGATACCGACCTGGCCACCGTGTCCAAGGTCCTCGAGGGGTTCACAGACGTCGTGACATCTGTGGTGTCCAAGGGTGAGTCCGTGCTGATGACGGGCTTCGCCAAGTTCACGAAGGTCGAGAGGGCCGCACGGATGGGTCGCAATCCCGCGACTGGGGAACAGATCCACATCAAGGCGTCCAAGCGAGCTCGGATCACCCCTGCCAAGACCTTCAAGGACGCCGTGCTGTCATCCAGCGGCGGCCCCAAGCTCGCTCGGGGTACCTGGCCCGTCGACGCAGACGCCGTGAAGCGTGCCGGCAAGGGTGCTGCCGCACCGGCCCCCGCGAAGAAGGCCCCCGCGAAGAAGGCCCCCGCGAAGAAGGCCGCCGCGAAGAAGACGGTTGCGAAGAAGATCGCCCGGAAGGCCCCCGCGAGGAAGGCTGCGGCGAAGAGGGCACCTGCCAGAAAAGCTGCGCCACGGGGCCGGAAGACTGCCGTGCGAAAGGCCGTGAAGAAGACAGTGGCACGGCGTCCAGCCGCCAAGAAGGTAGCCGGGCGCAGGCGGGGTCGTTAGTCCCGCCTAACCCGCGCGCGACAAACGTCGTGCGGCCGGGCGCGCACTACAAAGGAAGCCCGTAGGCGCTGCATGCGGCGGTGACCTTGTCCATCAGAACGAGCGGAGGCACCGGCTTCAGCAGGATCTCCGATACCTGGCCGCGAAGGCGCTCGCGGACTTCGTCGTCCACGAGGGAGCCCGACATCACCATGATCGGGGTTCGACCCTCTAGCGAGGCGATCAGCGACAGTCCGTCTCGCCTGGGCATGCGGAGGTCGAGCAAGATCACGCGTGGGTGGATCTCACGGAGCATCTCGAGGGCCACCTCGCCGTCTTCTGCCTCCGCAACCGAGAGGCCGGCAGCACGAAGGATCTCGGCCCCGCTCTCTCGGACTCCCTCGTCGTCGTCCACGACAAGCACATCGATTTCCAAGACCGGTCCCACGACCACCCTCCAGTTCGATCTGCGGCGACCAGAGAGTCAAAAATGCGTGGTCTGGGCATCCGCCCTCGACATGGAGGGCATCAGAGGTCGGTGCTCACCACCTTAAGACATACACGTGCAGTAGTCACGTGATTACCCTGCGGGTCTGGAGCCCTTCCGCCTAACGCGCCCCGAAGGTTCCGAGATGAGCCCGGTGACGCCTAGGTCCCCCGTGATCACCAAGCCAGCTACTCCGCTCAAGGGGACGCGGTTGTTGCGGGCATACCGTCTGAGCAGGTGGAATGCCTCGTCCACGGCGACGTCCAGCCGCTCGGCCAGGATCCCCTTGGCTTGCTCGATGACGATACGGGCGTTCAGGGCGACCTGAAGCTGGTCGGCGAGGACCGTCGAGTGCTTCGAAGCGCGTTCCTGGAGGACCGTGATGGTGGCGACGTCAGCCAGGGCCTGGGCCAGGGACGCATCGGCTCGGCTCAGCTCTCTCGGTTCGGAGGTGAAGATGTTCAACGCCCCGATGACCTCGTCACGCAGCCTCAGGGGAAGCGCGTGCACCATCCGGAAGCCGGCTTCCAGAGCCCTGGGGGCGAAGACAGGCCAGGGATCCTCCGCACCCTCGAGATGACGGTTGAGCACGGGCTGTCCGGTGTCGTAACAGTCCCGGCAGGGTCCCTCGGAGTTCTGCACCTCGAGCAGCTCGAGAAGTCTCATGCGCTCGGACGATGACGCCATGACCCGCAAATGTCCACCGACGTCGGCGAAGGTGAGCCCCACCTCGGCAAAATCCAGGAGCTCGGCGCACCGTTCGACGAGCATCGAAAGAAGCTCGACGACATCGAAGTCGGCGACCAACGTGTCAGCCAACTCGACAAATGTCCTGGCCAACCACTCTTCTCGGTTCTCCATTTCCACCCTCGAGCCAGCACGCCAAGTGACTTCAGGTGGACGACGGGAAGCGAGACCCGGCGACCTTCACGTTGGCGAGGCGACCGTGCAGGATACCTCGGGGCGGGCAGATGATCCGCTTCGGTCGGCTCGCAGTTCTTCGTGGCAAACGGCGACACCATGAGGGCCGCCGTCTGACGAAGGTCCGTCCGGGAAAGACGTCTTATCGTGGTCCAATTGGCGGGTGATAACCGGCCAAGACGTCAACATCGCGATCGGTGGCCGGACTTTGGTCCGAGAAGGAGCGTTCCTGATCGGACGCACGGACAAGGTCGGGCTTGTCGGTCGCAACGGCACTGGCAAGTCCTCCCTTATCTCCTTCATCCTCGGAGATGCCCGAGGTCACCTGCGGGCCTCCGGGGAGGTACGAGCGGAGGGCACGGTCGGGTACGTTCCTCAGTTCCCGGTGCCACATGGACTAGGTATCGATCCCACGGCGTTGTCCCACGTGCTGTCGGCGCGCGGGCTCGATGTTCTCGACGACCGTCTCCACAAGGCGCGACACGCAATGACTGCGTCGCCGACAGAAGAGGCGATCCATGAGTTCACTGCACTCGAGGAGCGTTACCGGCTGGCGGGCGGCTACGAGATGGAAGGACAGATAGCGCGGTTGGCCGATGGTCTGGGTCTTCCTCAGGCAGTGCTCTTCGAAGACGTTGGCGAGCTTTCGGGGGGCCAGCGGCGGCGATTGGACCTCATGAGAGCGCTGTTCCAGGGACCCGACACCTTGGTGCTCGACGAGCCGACCAACCATCTCGACCTCGCGGCCAAGCGGTGGCTCATCGACGAACTGCGATCCCTGCCGGGTGCACTGCTCGTCGTCAGCCACGACTTACGCCTCCTCGATGAGGCGATCACCAAGGTGCTGTACCTGTCTGAGTGCCGGCTACGACAATTCAAGGGCACGTACTCGAGCTTCCGCTCTCAGCTTGCCGCCGACATCTCCCAGCGGGAGAAGGCGGCAAGCATGGAGGGGGCACAGATCCGGAAGATGCGTGCCCAGGCAGACAAGTGGAGACACAGCACCGAGGCTCAGGCCCGAAAGGCGAAGATCCTCGATCGCAAGGTCGCGAAAATGCAAGGCAGTCGAGCCGAGGTGATCAAGCGAGATCGCAAGGTCGCCTTTCGACTTCCCGAACCGGTGCGCTCCGGCGCTGTGCCCCTCGCCGTCAGGAGCCTGTCCATCGCCTACGGCGAACAGAAGGTTCTCTTCGCAGTTGACTTTGCCGTCGAGCGCGGCGACCGTGTCGCCGTCATCGGCCGCAACGGCGCCGGCAAGTCCTCTTTGCTGCGATGCCTGGCGGAGGTCCAGAGGCCCAGTGGTGGATCCGCCGAGCTCGGGCACCAAGTGGTCGTCGGGTACTTCGCCCAGGAGCACGAGCAGATCGATCCCGACCGCACGGTGTTGGAGAACATCGACGACACGGTGCTCGTGAAGGATTCCGACCGCCGGAAGCTTCTCGGCTCCTTCGGGCTGACGGGGACCACGGCCATTCAGAGCCCCGAATCCCTCTCCGGCGGGGAGCGAGCGCGCCTGAGCCTGGCGATGTTGGCCGCAGGGCGAGCGAACCTCCTCGTGCTGGACGAGCCGACGAACAACCTGGACGCGGCCTCTGTGGAAGCGGTGGGGAGGATGCTGGCTGGTTGGTCGGGCACCATCGTCGCCGTCAGCCACGACCGTCCTTTTGTCGAAGCACTGCTGCCGACTCATGCCCTGCACCTGCCCGAAGAGCGCTACACGTTCTGGCGCGACGACTACTTGGACGAGGTCGAGCTTCGGTGAGCCCGGGTTGGAACGAGGTGCAGAAGGTCGCGGCGACGCAAGAGGCAACCGACGGTCGAGTTTCCTCGCACGAAGTTGGCGTGCGAAGTTGGCGATCTGGAGCGGACGACGGGATTCGAACCCGCGACCCTCACCTTGGCAAGGTGATGCTCTACCAGCTGAGCCACGTCCGCAGCAGCCGCCATTCTACCGCGACTGCAGGGGATGCCTCAGGCCCAGTGCTCGCCGTTTCGGCGTGCGGCCTTCACCAGTTCGACGAGGCTGTCGCCTAGTAGGACGGCGAGGTGGTCGACCTCGGGCACCAGCTCCCTGCACCCGAGCAAGCCCACGTACAACGTTCCCATGTAGCTCATGACGGTCACGTTGAGACCCACACCCTCGACGATGGGCCCCAGGGGGTAGACGGCCACGAGCCTCGATGCAGCGCACCAAAGCGGCTCGGACGGCCCAGTGACGTTGGACACGACCACGTTGAAGAGAGGGCGAACGTGGTCGAACAGCTTCAGGTTGCCTGCCAGCCGGGCGAGCCGGGAAGACAATGCCGGAAACGCAAGCTGGGCCCATCCTCCGATCACCTCCTCTGAGAGCACTTGCGCCTGCTCCTTCGCCAGGCGCGAACCCTCGGCGATCACTCCGAGACGTTCTATGGGGTCGGCGATCGAAGTGGCCAGTGACACCAACATCGCGGAAAGCTTGTTCCCCGGGCCCGCTGCGGCGTCGCCACCCCCGGCCAAAGCCGACTCACTCGTGTCACGCGTCGAGATCGGCACCATCGCCACGAGTGACTCGTCGAGTCGCTCACCGCGTTCGGCCAACAGGCGCCGCAACGCACCTGCAACCGCCGTGAGGACGACGTCGTTCAGAGTGCCGCCGAAGTTGCGCTTCACCGCCCGAAGCTCGTCCAGAGGAATGTCGAGGAATGCATATCGGCGGTGTGCCGAGATCGCGCCGTTGAGTGAGGTTCGCGGCGCGTGGAACGGTCCCGGCGGAGGATCGGTCTCTTGCTCCTCGCGCAAGCGACGGTTGCGCTCGGCCAGCTGCCTCACCGCCCCGATGGTCGTGCGCAGTGCATTGAACGCGCTCTGGGGTTGGAGGGCCAGGGAGGACATGGCCAAAGCGAGCAGCTCCGGATCACTCGGAACCTGGTCTTGGCGCCTCGCTTGAACACGGTATTGCGTTGCCCAGCTCGTCGGGGCCGGACTCAGGTCCATGAACGCACCCATCACCTCGGCGCCCATCACACCGTCGATCATTGAATGGTGCAGTTTGGGCACCACGGCGACGTGTCCGGACTCGAGCCCCTCCACCAGGTGCATCTCCCAAAGAGGCTTTTGAGGCTCAAGCGGACGGCTCGCGACCTCCGCTGCGAACTCGGCGAGCTCGTAAGGACCTCCGGGTGCGGGCAGGCTCCCCCTCCTCACGTGGAAGTCGAGATCGAACGCCGGATCGTCCACCCAGACCGGATGGCCAAGACCGAACGGCACGCGCATAGCGCGCCGCCTCAGCGCCGGAACGAGGTGAATTCGTTCCGAGAAGACCTGTCGCATGCGATCGAACTGAACCCCTGGCGTTTGGATCTCCGGCGAATCGTGTGGAGGTTCGAAGACCATCACGGCCGACACGTGCATGTGCATGGAAGGGGTCTCGAGCGCCAGGAAGGCAGCATCGAGGCCGTTGAACCGTTCAATCACGCCGAAGCCCTTCCTCCACGGTTACCCTGTCGCCTCTTGGCCCACCTGCCGGGCCGTGTCGCCTCGTCACCGACCTGTATGGCCGAAACCACCGAGGCCCCTCGTGCTTGCAGGGAGATCCGCTTCGGAGGTCTCGATGAACTTGGCCTCCTCCACCTGTTGGAGCACCAGCTGTGCTATCCGGTCGCCTCGCTTCACTTCGTAGGCCGTCTCGGGATCGGTGTTGACGAGGATCACACGCAGCTCGTCGCGGTAACCTGAGTCGATCAGTCCCGGTGTGTTCAGGCACGTGACTCCGTGTCGCAGCGCCAATCCGCTGCGTGGCAGGACAAAGCCCGCATAACCGGGAGGAACCGCGAGGGCCACACCGGTCGGAACGAGCGCCCGACCGCCCGCCGGTGGAAGAACCGCACCTTCGCGGGCGTAGAGGTCGGCCCCCGCATCCCCCTCGTGCGCGTAGGACGGCACGGGCAGTTCCGGGTCGATCCTGACGAGGGGGACTTCGAGCACCGCGCGACGATATCCGTCGTGGGCATAGGGGCCACCGTGAGGCCCGGGCCCTACACTCGGCCGCCGATAGCATCTCGCCGGTGCTGGCGTGGATGGACCTCGAAATGACGGGCCTGGACCCGGGCTCGGACGTGATCGTCGAGATCGCGACCTTGATCACCGACGACCACCTCGACGTCCTCGCAGAGGGCCCCGATCTGGTCGTGCACGCCGACGCCGCGCACCTGGAGTCGATGGAGCGCGTCGTGAAGGAGATGCACACGAAGTCAGGGTTGCTCGCCGCGGTCCAGGCTTCGAAGCTGAGCCTTGAGGACGCCGGCCGTCAAACTCTCGATTTCCTCCGGTCTCACATACCCGAGCGCGCGAGCGTCCCTCTGTGCGGCAACTCGATCGGCACCGATCGCAGGTTCCTAGCGGCTCAACTCCCCGAAGTCGAGAACTGGCTCCACTACCGCTCGATTGACGTGTCCACAATCAAGGAGCTCTGCCGGCGGTGGTACCCGGAGGTCCTCAAAGCAGCCCCAGTGAAGAAGACCGCGCATCGCGCACTCGACGACATTCGGGAGTCCGTCGCCGAGCTCGCGTACTACCGAAACGCCATCTTCGTTCACCCTGCAGAGGCTCCGCCGCCGCTCCCGACGGCAAGACCACTCGGCGAAAGCAGCAGCTGATGAACCTTCGCACACTGGGAAAGACGGGAGTCCACGTCTCGCCGCTCTGCCTCGGGGCGATGATGTTCGGGGCCTGGGGCAACCCGGATCACGAAGAGTGTGTCCGCATCGTGCACGCCGCGATCGATTCGGGAATCAACTTCATAGACACGGCCGACGTCTACTCCGGCGGCGAGTCGGAGGAGATCGTCGGCAAGGCTCTGGCAGGCGGCAGGCGTGACTCTGTAGTCCTTGCCACGAAATTCCACGCTCCGATGGGCGCCGACCGTAACATGTCAGGCAACTCGAGACGCTGGATCGTGCGAGAGGTGGAGAACAGCCTGCGTCGGCTGCACACCGACTGGATCGATCTCTACCAGGTGCACCGGCCCGACCCGACTTGTGACATCGACGACACGCTCGGCGCCCTGTCCGATCTGGTGCACCAAGGCAAGGTTCGGGCGATCGGTTGCTCGACGTTCCCTTCCGAGCTGATCGTCGAATCGCAATGGGTCGCCGAGAGGCGCGGGCGCGAGCGCTTCGAGTGCGAGCAGCCTCCTTACTCCATCTTCGCCCGGGGAGTGGAGTCGGGGGTGCTTCCCACGTGCGAGCGCTACGCGATGGGGGTCATCGTCTGGAGCCCACTCAACGGAGGCTGGCTCACCGGGCGCTATCGCAAGGGCTCGCCGATTCCGGCTGACGGTCGACCCTCGCGGGTACCTGCACGCTTCGACCTCAGCCGCTCCGAGGTCCAGGCGAAGCTCGATGCCGTCGAAGCCCTGTCGACACTCTGCAGCAAGGCCGGCATGACGCTCACTCACCTTGCGATCGCGTTCGTCCTGACACATCCCGCGGTGACAGCGGCGATAATCGGGCCACGCACGATGGAGCACCTCCTCGGCGCTCTCGGTGGTGCGGACTCCGTAATTTCCGACGAGGTTCTCGACCAGATTGACGGGATCGTTCCTCCGGGCTCCACCTTGGACGCGACCGACGCCGGCTGGACTCCACCATCCTTGGCAGACGCCTGGAGGCGGCGGCGTCCGGAGGTAACTCGGGGACACCGCCAGTGAATGTTCGTCTCGAGGCTGAAGACGCGCGGGCCGACGCGCCGAATCGGTAGAGGAGGGACCGTGCCGGACAAGTCCGAGAGCTCGGCGATGTCGATCACCGAAGCTACGCAACAGCTCATCTCGCCGGGGCAGATGTTCGAGATGGAAGAAGTCGAGATCCGCGGGGTCACCACGCGGGTGTGGAAGAACTGCCCCGACAACCTTCGTGTGGTGTTGGAGCTGTCGAGAGCACACGGAGCCAAGGACTTCCTCGTCTACGAGGACGAGCGGACCACTTTCGAGGAGCACTTCAGGATCGCCGCGACAATCGCCCATGCGCTCGAGGACCGGTTCGGCGTCACCAAGGGAGATCGGGTGACGATCGCGATGCGCAACCTGCCCGAGTGGGCGATGACGTTCTGGGGGGCCGCAGTCGGCGGGGCGATCGTGGTCCCCCTGAATGCCTGGTGGACAGGCGCAGAGCTCGGCTTCGGCTTGCGCGACTCGGGGAGCTCGGTGGCGGTCGTCGACGCTGCTCGCCTCGAGCGCATCAGACCACACCTGGGTGAGCTACCGGATCTGCGTGCGGTCGTCGTGACCCACGAGGACCGAGTGGACGTGACTCCCCCCGCTGGCTCTCCGGTACCGATCATCTCGTTTCGGGAGCTCGTAGGTGATCCCGCGCCAGACGCGTTGCTGCCGGACAGGACGATCGAGCCCGAAGACGATGCGACGATCTTCTACACCTCCGGTACCACCGGGACTCCGAAGGGTGCGGTCGGCACTCACCGCAACATGTGCACGAACCTGATGAGCCTGTTCTTCGTCAATACCAGAGCAATGCTCAGGGGATCGAGCCTCACGGGCGACGACGAAGCGCAGTCCGAGGCACAGTCTCCCAGCACCGACTCGAAAGTGACTCCTGGGGGATATCTCCTGTCGGTTCCTCTCTTCCACGCCACGGGATGCCACTCGATCCTGGTGGCGAACACCGCCGCGGGCAACAAGCTCGTGATGATGCACCACTGGGATGCGTCGCGTGCTCTGGAGCTCATCGAGCGCGAGCGGATCAACACCTTCGGAGGCGTGCCGGCGATGGTGATGCAGGTGATCGACTCACCGGACTTCGCCACCCGCGACACCTCCTCGGTGCGCGCGGTCGCTTACGGGGGGGCACCCGCGCCACCCGACCTCGTCCGCCGGATAAAGGAGCACTTTCCGGTCGGCTCTCCTTCGAACGGCTACGGACTCACGGAGACCTCCTCCGTCACGACTCTCAACACGGGAGACGACTACGTGCGCAAGCCGGAGAGCGTCGGCCCGCCGGTCCCGGTCTGCGACGTTGCGGTGGTGCCCGACGGCTACGAGCGAGACGAGCCGGCCCCCGGCATGATCGGCCCGACAGACGAGCCCGGAGAGCTCTGGGTCAAGGGGCCGAACGTCGTGCGCGGCTACTGGCAGCGACCGCAAGACACCGCCGCAGCCTTCAGCAAGGGCTGGCTCCACACTGGTGACATAGGCCGCATCGACGAGGAGGGGTTCGTCTACATCGTCGACCGGGCGAAGGACATGGTCATACGTGGAGGAGAGAACGTCTCCAGCGTCGAGGTCGAGGCGGCGCTGTTCGAGCACCCGGCGGTCGCCGACGTCGCCGTTATAGGCGTGCCACACCCGGTTCTGGGCGAGGAGGTGGGAGCTGCCGTGGTGCTTCGCACGGGAACCAAGGTGACGGCCGACGAGCTAAGCCGCCACGCGAAGGAACAGCTCGCTTCGTTCATGGTGCCCACACACTTCTGGTTCATGTCGGATCCTTTGCCCCGCAACCCTCAGGGCAAGGTGCTGAAGCGTCAGCTCCGTGACACCTTGACCGGCGCCGAGTCCTCGTCGACTGCCGGAGACTGACGGGAGCGGGGCCGCGTCTGAGCCCGCGACGTCGATTCCTTCCGGTCTCCATGCGGAGCCGGTGTCGCTGCACCTGGGCCCGAGGAGAGAGCCTGGTAGTGCTCGACGAGCCACTGGTAGTTGCGCGCGTCGGCGATCAGAAGGACCATCGGGGTGAGCGCAGTGATCGACACCTGACATGGCTCGTCCCTGACGATCGAGGCCTGGTCCCAAGTGTCGCCCGGGTTGAGCAAGGTGACCCAGCGCTGAGGAAGGCCGACCGGATCTTCCGCGTCGAAGGCCAGCGCAGTGCCCTCTACGACGATCGTCCACCACCGACACCTGGTGCCGCGCCTCTGGAGCATCTCGCCTGGGTGCACGAACGAGAGCTCGAAGATCGATCCGAGATCCGTCAGCCCCCGGCGCCCGACGTTGGAGAACAACGGTGCACGCGACATGACCTCGAGCTTTTCGTCACGCGAGGAGATCGCAGCTGCTGCTTGCTGGGCCCAACGCAGGAGGCTGACCTCTCGACGGTGAGGGTCTGCGATCACAGCCAGCGCCCCCGGCCGCGGTAGTACTGCTCGGGGTAGCTGCCGGGACCGGAGCCGACCGTCGGAGTCTGTGGTGGACCATACCCGCGGTGGCGGTACCAATTGTGGTGCGACATGCGCCAGATCAGGAAGAACACAACGGCGAACAGCAGCCACGGGAAGTGCCATGTCCACATCGCAGACGTGACCGCCATCGCGAACAGGAAGCCGGCGATCAAGATCAATCCCAGCCGCCCCCGCCGGCGACGCGTCTCCAATTCGGGAGGAGGAGGGGTGACTATTGGAGGCAGGTCGGTGAGCAACCCCGCGAGGTCGCCCCGGGTCTTGGCCGACATAGCCTGCTGCAGGCGCTCGTTGAACTCTGCTTCGTTGAGGCGTCCCTCGGAGTAGTGCTTCGAGAGGCTCTCGGCGATCTCGGAGCGCTCGGCATCCGACACCCGCATCTGGGCGTTAGGGACCTCGCCACGTGCGCGTGACGAGTACCACGGAGGCGTGAAGGCACTCATGGGTGCAGTTCCCTTCCCGGGTCGCTTCAGGCGGCCCGCTGTTGATGACGGTGGAGCCAGTCCTCGATGGGCGACACGGGTGCGTCCTCATCGGGGATGAGCAGCCACCCCGCGATATAGGCGGGAATGCCCAGACCACCGAGCAGGCTCAGGACGACGAAGCCGATGCGCACCACCGACACGTCGACGGCGAGGTAATCGGCGATGCCGGCGGCCACTCCGGCGAGAATGCGCCCGTGGTACGGGCGCCGAAGCGGACCGGCCAACTGCCCGCTCGGCTGCTCCATCGAGTTGCTTGTCATACCTTCATCGTCTGCCGACCGGGTCTTCCCGAAAATCGGGAACGACCCTGGTTCTTCCCCGATGCCCCGAGCACAGGTAAGGGTTCCCCCTGATGGCCACCCGGCCCACCAGGCGCGATCATGAGGTATAGACAGCTCGAGAGGCTCTGCGCCCGAACCGCCGTCAGCGCCTTCGCCCCCGCCGCCACCACCACCATCGCAGGGGCGGGGAACGCGTCGCGAGACCATCGAACCCCTGGTCAGCGCCGCGTGGGAGTACTGGCAGCAGCGCCGTGAGCACCGCCACTCCTGGCGGCGGGGCTGCGCAGCCGACCGCTGGTGGGTGGAGCCGGCCGACTCGGGCGGGCCCGACCAAGACCCCGAGGCACGGGCCATGAGCGAACGCTGGGTCGGTCACCGCCACTACGGGCGTCACCGCTGGTGGAGGGCAGCGCGACAGCCCGGGCCCCTTCGGCGCAGCCATGACGACCGCCTGCTCGGGGGGGTGGCGACAGGCGTCTCGCGCAAGTTCGGGATCGACCCGACCGTCGTGCGGCTCGGATTCGTGCTCTCGTCGTTGATGAGCGGCTTCGGGGTTGCGCTCTACATCGGAGCGTGGCTCCTCGTCCCGGTCGAAGGCGAGAGCTCGAGCATCGCGAACCGGGCAGTGGGCGACTGGCGAGGCATTGCACTAGCCCTCTCGTTCATCCCTGTGCTCGTGCTGGCTCTCGTCATCTCGTCGTCGCTCGGAGCCGGGTGGGTCGGCACCCTCGCGACCCCGATCTGCATCGGGGCCGGCGGCTTCGTGCTCTTGTGGCGAAACGTCGGCAGCGAGGAGCGCGCCCTCATGGAGCGCGTGCTTCGTCCCCTCGCCCGCCTCGGATTCACCGGACGCGGATCTAGACGGCTGCTCGTGCTTCGTATCGTGGTGGGCGCG
>Ga0310039_10001908_pt1 | contig 14363 bp, 10 predicted proteins | sample Sb_taG_4_FD_200460 | JGI IMG/M metagenome (GOLD analysis project Ga0310039, IMG submission 200460) | Peat soil microbial communities from Weissenstadt, Germany - Sb_50d_6_BS metaG (v2) (version 2) | ecosystem: Environmental > Terrestrial > Soil > Wetlands > Peat | place: Germany: Weissenstadt... | reverse complement strand
TGGTCGCCTTGGGCCGTTCGAGTTCCGGTTGTTGCAAGCCGTTCACTCTGGCGCCGTGCGGCGAGAGTTAGTCGCCGGTCGCGCTCGATACCTTTGGCTCGGTCGGCTCAACGCCCACCTTGGAGAGTAGTTCCGCGAACTTCGCTTCGCGGTCCTTCTGATCGTGGCCCTGGTAGATTTCGGCAATCTGGGTCGCATTCATCGAGCAGAATTTCGGCCCGCACATCGAGCAGAACTTGGCTTCCTTGTAGAAGTCGTCCGGCAGTGTCTCGTCATGCATCGCCCGGGCGGTTTCGGGATCGAGCGATAGCTCGAACTGTTTGTTCCAGTCGAAAAGGAAGCGCGCGTAGCTCAAAGCGTCGTCCCGGTCGCGCGCGCCCGGACGGTGCCGCGCCACGTCCGCCGCATGCGCCGCGATCTTATATGCGATCACGCCCTGGCGGACGTCGTCCGCATTCGGCAGCCCCAAATGCTCTTTCGGCGTGACGTAGCAGAGCATCGATGCTCCGTGCCAGCCGATCATCGCCGCGCCGATCGCGCTGGTGATGTGGTCGTAGCCGGGTGCGATGTCCGTGACGAGCGGCCCGAGCGTGTAGAACGGCGCCTCGTAGCACAGCTCGTTTTCCTTTTTCACCTGGAGCTCGATCTGATCCATCGGGATGTGGCCAGGCCCTTCGATCATCACCTGCACGTCGTATTCCCATGCCTTTTTGGTCAGCTCACCCAGCACGCGCAACTCGGCGAACTGCGCTTCATCGCTTGCGTCCGCGAGGCATCCGGGACGCAGCCCGTCGCCGAGCGAAAAGCTGACGTCGTGCTTCTGGAAAATCTTGCAAATCGCGTCGAAGTTTTCGTAGAGGAAATTCTGCGACTTGTGGAAACTCATCCACTGTGCCAGCAGCGCGCCGCCGCGGCTCACGATTCCCGTGATGCGGTTTCGCACGAGCGGCAGAAACTCGCGCAGCACGCCCGCGTGGATCGTCATGTAGTCGACGCCCTGCTCGGCCTGCTCCTCGATCACTTCGAGCATCAAATTGATCGACAAATCCTCTCCGCGGCGGACACGCGACAGCGCTTCGTAAATCGGCACAGTGCCGATGGGCACGGGCGACGCGTCGATGATCGCCTTGCGGATCATCGGGATGTCGCCGCCGGTCGAAAGGTCCATCACCGTGTCCGAGCCGTAGTGCACGGCGCGGTGTAGTTTTTCGAGTTCTTCGCTGACGTTCGAGGTCGTAGCCGAGTTGCCGATGTTCGCGTTGATCTTGCAGCCGAACGCCACGCCGATGCCCATCGGCTCGAGGTTGCGGTGGTGGATATTGGCGGGAATGATGGCGCGGCCGCGCGCGACTTCGCTGCGCACCAGCTCGGGTGAGATTTTTTCGCGCAGCGCCACGTAGGCCATCTCTTCCGTGATAACGCCCTGACGCGCGTAGTGCATCTGCGAGAAGTTTCGAGCGCCGCCGTTTGTCGCCGCGACGCGCTTCTCAATCCATGCATCCCTCAGTGCCATAAAACCCCCGTTCCAGCCGCGGCGACTGCACAATTTGCCGCCAGCGGCCTCATTATCGCACCGCGACTCTCACGCGGCAACTCAGGCGGTGTGTGCCTTAGCCTCTCCAAGGTAGATCAAATCAAAGATATGGCGGCATACACGAGCGACGAGAGTGGGAAATGAATGCTGGAAACAGCCTCAACGGAAGGGGAAGTGTGGCGTGCCACGCCTCGTTGGATATGGTAATTTGCCTCAGCGCATTGTCCGTGTAGCCCGAACGAGCTTAATATCAGAGGAAATCACGATGGCTGTGTCCTCCATCCCCGGCGTCGTTGTTAGGCAGATGACAGCCGCCGATATTCAGGCGGTCATTGATATGCAGTCACGCGTCTTTCCGGAGGACCTTCGTTGGACGCCGGATGAGATCGCGCATCACCTTGCCGTTTTTCCCGAAGGCCAACTGGTCGCCGTTGACGAAACGGGCCGTATCATCGGTTCGGCCAGTTCGCTGATCATCGACTGGGATGACTATGCAGAATCCGCCAAGTGGTCGGCCATCACGGGCCACGGCACGTTTGACACGCACAATCCCCTCGGCAAGACCCTTTATGGCGCGGACCTGTGCGTAGACCCCGAGGCTCGCCGGCACGGTGTTGGCTCTCTTTTCTACGAAGCGCGCAAGAAGATGGTCAGAGAGCGCCGACTAAAGCGCCTACTGACTGGTGGGCGGATTCCGGGTTTCAACCAGGCGCCCGCGGGCACGACGGCGCGGGATTATGTCGCCGACGTAGCCACGGGAAAGCGAAAGGACTCGACCCTTAGCTTTCAGCTCGCCAACGGACTGGTTGTTCTGGATGTCGTCCCGGAATATCTCGACGACACCGAATCGCGCGGATTCGCGACGCTCCTCGAATGGCTCAATCCGGAGTACGTGGCTACGGTCAGCCTCGAGGCCAGCGATCAGCACGTAGCTCTCGAGGGACCGGGCTTGCGAGACCGGCGCGAGCAGGTCCGGCCGCGGCGTGTCCGCATCGCCGCGCTCCAATATTTGCTGCGCCCGATCAAAAGCTTTCAGGATTTCGCAACGCAGGTCGAATTCTTCGTGCGCAGCGCGCAGGATTACCGCAGCCAGTTCGTTGTGTTTCCGGAGTACTTCTCAACGCAGCTTCTGAGCTACTTGCGCGAGCCCGCCCCGGCTCGTGCGGTGCGCCTCCTCGCGCAGCTAAGTCCGGAGTACGAGGCGCTTTTCAAGCGGCTCGCTGATGAAACCCGGATGTATATCATTGCGGGGACCCATCCCGTCATTCAGGAAGGCCAGCTTTTCAACGCCGCGCATCTTTTTACGCCGAATGGCCAGGTGTTCCGCCAGAAGAAAGTCCATCTCACTCCGTCAGAGCGCGGCTCATATCAGATGAGCCGGGGCCACGGCTTCTACGTCTATCACACGGATTACGGCAAAATCGCGATTCTCGTGTGTTACGACGTGGAATTCCCGGAAGCCGCCCGCGTGCTGGCGGAAGGCGGAGCGCAAATTCTCTTCGTACCGTCCTGCACGGACGAGCGCCAGGCATTCTGCCGCGTGCGTTATTGCTCGCAGGCCCGCGCCATCGAGAATCAGATTTACGTCGCGATGGCGTCTACCGTCGGCAATCTTCCGGACGTGCCTTGTATGGCCACGCACTACGGCCAGGCGTCGATTCTCACGCCATCGGACTATTTTTTCGCGCGAGATGGAATCGCAGCCGAAGGTATCGTGAATCAAGAACAGATGGTCATTTCGGACGTGGACCTAGATCTTCTTGAGGAGCAGCGCGTGAACGGTACGGTCATCCCGCTCAACGATCTGATCAAGGACGCCTACGACCGCGTGATCCACTACACCGATCGGCGCAACGGGGACACGCCCGCCCGGGTGCCCGCGGTTTCTCGCCAGGGAATCACAGGCTCAGGCAAGTCGAGCGACTGACGCCCGGCCTATGAATGCCGGGCCCAGGGCAGCGTCGAGTTTGCGAAGGCGACTTTGCCGCGCAGTAGATGATAGATGTACGCGCCCAGGCAGAACTTCCCGAATAGCAGCGCTGAAAACGCCATCACCACGAACGCTTCGAACACTCGCGCCGTGACGATCCAGCCTTGCGTCAGCGCCACGCCGACGATCGCCAGAAACGCAGCCGCCATTCCCTGTGCGAATCGTCGCGCGGGAGGCGCGGGAGCGAGCGCGGGCCTTCCTCGCGGCGCGGCGAACACGCGGTTGTAGAACACCTCGAACGGGTTTAGTTTCGGCAGCAGGACATTCCACCAAAGCACGGCTGACAGCGCGAAGAAAAACGCCGGCGAGCCCAGGATGATCGCGACAACAATCAGCGTTCCCACAATTCTGGGCTGAAAATACAGGCCCGAGAAGTGCATGTCGCAGACCGCGTCGGGCTCGTCCAAGAATCCCTGCTGTTTCATGAAGTTTTTTACGGCGTAGGAGCTCATGGCCAATCCTCACTCGCGCAGAACGTCGCAAGCGCGACAAGCATACTACTCAATTCGATGCTCGTGCCGCGCGTCGGATGCTTTTGCTCGGGCCACCGGCTCCGCCGTCGCGCGCGGCGTCATTACCGCACCGCGACTCTCACGCGGCAGCCAGCGGTAAGCTGGGCCTGCTAGTTCGATAAGCGGCAGTGGGTTGTTTCCGATAGTCTGACCAATCAGGCACAACTCCGAAAGAGTAGACTCGTCGAACTTCTTCCGCTAATGTGAGCGAAAGGTGGAATATGACTGGATTCTTTGGCGACCCCAAGGTTGACGTGGTGGCGAGTTCCGGAATGCTTTGTGTGACGGTTCACCCTAGAGACCAATGGCAGGCTGGACTTGTGGCTTTGGGTGGTGACGTCTTATTTTCTGCACTTCTTTATCACTTTTGGTCGTTCACACCCCTTTCCATTCGCATCATTTGGATAGTTATCTTGATTTCTACCCTCCTGAGTTTGGTCTACCAGTTTCTTGGTGAGGAAATTATAGAGATTGATTCCCAAAAGCTGACCATCCGCAAGGGAATCCATGGGTGGGAGCGAACGCGCGAGTACCAAATCAATGAATGCAGTAACCTCGAATGGGACGCAGGCCGGGAAGGCGGTTCCTGTCTGACATGCAAGGCGGGTCGGCGGCCGATAAGGTTCGGAAGCAGGGTGTCGGAGAATGATGCAATCGAAATCCTAGCTGCTCTCCAGCGAACTCTGCCTGACGTGGCTCAACAGATTTGTGCACATCCGGCTGGCAAGGAACATTTCATTACTTTGGGGCTGAGCAAGCGGTGAAGGGTGGCCAATTCGCTCCCCTGTCCGATTAACTTAACATGGTTATCGGAGAATGGCCCACTATCCAACGGGCGACGAGCTTGCTCCCGGAAGCTTAGCCGTGTATAGAAGGGGGACAGAAGGGTTAGATGAGAGCGGCACCATCGAAAATCTTTTCCGCGGCTCTCGTGCTTCTCGTGATTTCAGGCGCGGCTCTCGCGCATCACGGAACCTCGCGCTACGATCTCGAGAAGACCGTCACGCTGAGCGGCACCGTCACCGGATTCGACTGGGGCAATCCGCACTGCCTTGTTCACATGGACGTGAAAGCCGACAACGGCGAAATCCAGCACTGGACCTTGGAGCTCGCCTCGCCGTTCACCATGTCTCACGCGGGCTGGAACAAGGATTCGCTCAAGCTCGGAGACGAACTCGTCGCGGACACTCATCCCGCCAGAAATGGAATCAGTCTCGGCATCAGCGCCACTTCGAAAAACATAATGAAGTTCGTCGTGAACGGAAAGTCGCTTTCCACGCCGTAACAAACTCCTGCTAAAAAGCAAATTTCGCGGCGAGCTGTACGAGCCGGGGATCGGCCGCGCTGACGACGTGGCCAAACGTTTGTAGATTGTTGACCTCGCCGTCCACGGCCGCCGGGCCGTAAAACTGGGCGTGGTTGAAGACGTTGAAGCCCTCGATTCGAAGATCGAGCGATTTCGATTCCGTGAGCCGCACGTTTTTGGTGACCTGCATATCGAAATTGCTGATGCCTGGACCGTAGAAAAACCGCCTCGATGAATTTCCCAATTGGCCGAGTGTCTCCGTCTGGAAAAGCGCCGTGTTGAATTCCGGGCGCCCGTTGCGCGGATTCCGGTTGATCTCGAGCGGGCCGGGCGTGAATTCCGGCGTGTCCAGCAGATTATTGTTCACGCCGTTGCCGAGCGTGCCGAGCAGGGAACGGTCCGAATTGTCGTAGAGCGTGACGGGGAATCCGGTGGCGAATCGCGTGGTGCCGGAAATGCTCCAGCCTTCCGTGAGCCGGTTCGAGCGGCCGAAAAGGCGCTCGAACGGCAAATTGTAGCTGTAGCTCGCCACGAAATCGTGCCGCATGTCCCAGGAAGAAATCGCGCGGCTGAGCCTCGGATTGAACGGATTCAGTTGCTCGCCGATGTTCGAGGCTTGATCGATCGACTTCGCATACGTGTACGCGAATAGAAAAGTCGTCCGCTTGCCCGCGTATCGCAAATTTGTCTGCAGCGCATTGTAGTTCGAATTGCCGATGGTTCGCTGCGACGTCGTCGCCCCGTAGTTCCCGTACAAAGCCGGGCTTGATCCCAATCCGATGTCCCGCGTTCCTTGATACATGTGGCCTGATGCCGAGGTGTAAACGGCGTCCTCGCCGTACGGCCCGCACGTGGAACTGCCCGGCGCTACCTCGCTCGGCTGGCTGAGGCTCAAACATTGCGCGGGATCGCCGACGTTTGTGGGGTCGAGCACGAGGGCGTGATGCCCTTCGTTCCCGACGTAGCTCATCGTCAGCAGGATACTTGGCGTGATCTGCCGCTGCATCGAGAGCATGTAGTCCTCGGTGTAGGGCACGGCGTTGCGGTAATAGAAATAGGGATCGGCGCTGATGGGAGTGACGGCGGCCCAGTCGAATGCCGTGTAGGGGTGTTTGGCCGATACGGTGTTCGGCGGAAATGTGATCGGATAGGGGTTGAGGTTGACCGTTCCATCTCCGGCGTTGATAAAAGGCGTGGCAAAAAGCGGCGGCGCCGGACTCAGATAGTTGTATCCGAATGGCGGCACCGAATACATGATGCCAGCCGATAGCCCCGGAAAAGCCGTATAAAAAATTCCGTAGCTGGCCCGAATGCTGCTTTCCCCGGGGCCGCCAAAGATCTTTCCCAGAATTCCACCGTCAAATCGCGGCGAGTAAGCCAATCCAATTCTCGGCGCGAAATTGTGATACTTGGATGGCGACAGCGTCGAAGGTATCCCCGGATCACCCGGCACCACCAGCCCCGGAATTGCATTCGGATAGAGGACCGATTGCTCGCCCGGCACGACGGTCTGGATATTATTGTTCTTCTCCCACCATGGCATGATCAGGTCCCAGCGCAATCCAAGATTGAGCGTCAGATCGCTGCGGACGCGCCAGCTATCCTGGATGAACGCTCCGGCGTACCGGTTCCGAAGGTAAAAAGGCTGGCCGGTGGATTGCGTGAAGTTGCTGGGAACGCCCAAAAGAAAATCGGCGAAGGCCGAACCCGTTTCGGTGCCGAGAATATTGAATGTTCCGTTGAACGTAGCGTTGGGATGCTCGTTCACCTGGTCCGCGTGAAATTGGCCGCCAAATTTGAGCGTGTGCGCGCCGACCACCTTCGAAATCGAGTCGCTCAGATACAGAGTATTGTTCCACTGAATTGTGTTCGTGATCGGCACGCCCATGATGAACGACGGGAATACGATATTTTCCACGCCTTCATATTGCGGTGCCTGGACCGTAATCCCCGTCGTGCCGGCTCCCGTTGCAAATCCTTGCGATGCGAGGCTCACGCCGAGTCCGCCGTGCGGTTTGCCGATATCGTTCGAATTCCGGATCAGACCAGCGTGGAATTCGTTCACGGTCTTGGCTCCCAGGACCCGGGTGTAGCCCAACGTAAAAAGCTGGGCTTGCCCGATCGTCAGGGCGTCAAATCCCGGGACGCTGGCGCCACCCTGCGCGCCCGGGTAGGGATTGTCCAGGCGGTAGTTGTCCAGAAAATAGTAGAAGGAAACTTGGCCCCATTCTTCGTTGGCGTCCATTCGCCCGGCGACCTTGTCGTCGCGAACGGTTTCATCAAAAGCAGCGGTCGAAAACTCATTGACTCCGTTAGGCTGGTTGGGCTTGGGAATGTATTGCAAAAGATTCGTCGCAGGAGCCGACCACGCGCTCATCGGAATCTGCCCGCCGGGCAGCACGCAGGTAGCGCTCGTGCATCCCGTTGTGAAGTACGGCTCGCCTTGGAAAACGGCGTAGCCGAGTTTTGCACTGAGCAAAGTGGCCAGCGCCGGCCCGCTCACTTTTCCTGTCAGCGAGCTCTCCACGTCGGAAAGATTGCCGGTACGATCCGCGAGCGACGGCACGGACGTAACCGGCGACGTCACGCCCTGCGCCGTCCTCGTTCCCTGGTAGTCGGCAAAGAAGAATATTTTCTGGCGCTTGACCGGACCGCCGATCGTGCCGCCGAACTGATTTTGCCGGAAGACGCCGCGTGCAGCGGCAAAGTAATTCTTCGAGTCGAGAACTGTATTGCGCAAGAACTCGAAAAGATTGCCGTGGAAGGAATCGCTGCCGGACTTCGTCACCACGTTGATCATCCCGCCGTTGTAATTCCCATATTCAGGATCAAAGTTCGTCGTCAGTACCCGAAATTCCTGTATCGAATCCAGGTTCGGAATCACGGATGTCCCGCCGTTCATGTGCTCCTGCACGTCGGTGCCGTTCACCATGAATCCGTTTGCGGACTCGCGCTGGCCGTTGATCGAGACATCTCCGGGGTTCAAGTCACCGGAAGGATTGATCGTTCCCGTAACGCCCGACATGATCACGGAAGTCGGCGTCAGCGTGGACACGGGGCTGACTCCCGGTTGAATCGCCAGCAGGTCGGTGTAGCTGCGGCCGTTCAAGGGCAGGGAAGTAATCTGCGCCGCTTGCACCACCTCGCCGAGGTGAGTCGCGACGGTGTCCACCTGTGCCTCGGCCGCGCTGGCTGAGACCGTCACGGTTTCGCTCTTTTCGCCTAGTTCCAATTCCGCGTCCACGCGGACGGCGGCGTCCGTATCGACTGCGATGCCGGTCTTTTTCTGCGTCTTGAATCCCGCGGCTTCGATCGTGAGTTCGTAGCGTCCCACGGGCAATGTGGGGAAGGAATAGAATCCCTGTGGATCCGTTGTCGCCTTATAGCTTGCCGCCAGGTCGAGATTCACCAATGTCAAAGTAGCGTCGGGGATCACAGCGCCGCTCTGGTCCTTCAGGGTGCCGGAGATGCTTCCGCCAGTCGCGGCCCAAGCGCGCGTGCACGCGAAAAGGCAGAGCCCGGCGCACATGATCCGGACGAACGCCCGGAGACCGCGATTCGTTGGCATGATGATTTGCTTGTGGGGCCGATCTGGAATCACAAAGTCTACCCTGCACCCACAGCTATAGTAGCCCGAGTCGCTCCTCGGGTTTCAATTTGTTGCCGGACTTCCGCAGGGAGATACCCGCGACTCTATTATGGAATGTGGCGTTGGGCGATCTATTCGTGGCGATGCGTGCCGTTGCCGTTTCCGTTCGCGCCGTAGGCTGAGACCCTCGCGGCATTTGTGCCTGAAGGTTGCAACGCGAACATCGGCGCCTTGGGGGCGGCATCGCGCGACGCTGCAATCACCGCCGGATCGATCCTTTGAATCGACGCGTCCACCGCGCGCTCGTACAGTCCGGAAATATACGCCTCTCGCGAATCGCTTTGGAGAACGCGCAGAATCTTGGCCTTCAGCTCGGTGAAGACGATCCTCGCATCGTCGGACGCGTCCACAGTTTCAAATCTGTATTCGATGCTGAGCCTGTCGAATTCCGCCAGCAGCGCCGTCTGATACCTGCGAAAGCTTTCGTACATATCGTGGGCGGGGAACACGTCCATCCCAGATTCCCAGTAGTCGAATCCGCGCGAAAAGATCACGCGGGGAATCAGTTGATCCACGCCGAGGCGCAGATAGAAAACCGCGTCGGGCACGAGCGCCACGCTGAAGATGCTGCGAATCCATGCCGGGTCCATTCCGCGAACGATCGCGCGGGCCATCAGCGAATAGATGTAGCGGTCGGTCAGCACGACGAATCCGGCGCGCAGCGCGGGCATGATTTCGTTCTCGAGCCGGTCCACGAAATCCGTCGCGTAGAAAAGGCTCTGCGTCACGCGTCCGAGGTTGTTGCCCTCTTTCGCGCGGCGGATGCCTTCGCCGGCGAGCGGCGAACGCGAGATGCCGGTATCGAGCACGGCGTGGCCCAATTCCTCGAGCCACGGCTTCAGCAGGTTGATCTGCGTCGTGCGCCCCGCGCCGTCGGTCCCTTCGACAACGATCAGCTTGCCCGCGAGATCGGAAAGCTTGATTCCGGGCAGAGTCTTTCCATAGGTCGTTCTCATGGCCGCACCCTCAGTTCCTTGGCTTTTTCGAGATGAGTTTTGGCGATCTGGCGTACCTGCGCCTGCTGCACTTCCACGGGCAGCGTCGCGTCGATCACAGTCAGGCCGAATTCGGGGATCATCTTTTCGTACTCTTCGATGATGCGCCCCTGGAAAATCCGGAAGCTTTCCTCGAGATCGTCGCTGACGCCCAGATCCATGCCCGCTTCGTAGAATTTGAATCCATCGCGCGCCGTGGTGAGGCGCCCGATGGCCGTCTCGAGCGGCACGCGAAAGTAGAACGCGACGGTCGGCTTCGCCGCGAATCCGTAGAGGTCGCGTACCCACGCGCGGTCCATCCCGCGCGCCACGTCGCGCGCGAACGCTGTGTAGATGTACCGGTCGCACAGCACTACGGCGCCTGCCTTGAGCAGCGGCAGGATGCTGCGCTCGATTCGGTCTGCGAAATCGGTCGAGTGAATCAGCGAAAACGTAGCGGGCGTCAGCATCTTCTTTTTCTTGCCCAGCTTGGTGGTGTCCTTCACGAGCGCCGAAGAGTTCCACTGGCTGAAGACGACGCCGTAACCCTTCGATTCGAGCCATTTGTGCAGCAGGCTGAGCTGCGTCGATTTGCCCGAGCCGTCGATGCCTTCGACGACGAACAGTCTTCCCGGAAACTCCTCGCCTCCGTTGCGCCGTGCCAGCGGCGCAACGGGCTCCACCGGTTGGAAAATTTCAAACGGACCGATCCGCCCCATTCCAGAATTGCCGATATTCATGGTCCTCTCTCGGGCCCTAGGCTTGCCGCGCGGCCCCGTTGGAAGCGAGAGGGCATGCGAAGGGCTGGTTATCGCCCAGCGGACGAATGGGCGCAAAGATAGTGGTGCTTTTCTTCGGGGTTTCTGGCGAACGGGAGATCCCGGCGGACGCCGTAGAGTATCGCTCAAGCGACGTGATTTTGCAGCAACAATTTCAGGGCGGGCTTTTCAAGCCGGAGAACGGCGGGCGCCGCCGAAATCGACCTTCCAGCGTGCGTCGCGGCCATCTTCATTCGCAAAGGACTTGGCAGATTCGTGCGCTCGGCCACAATCGCGGGTTTGCGGAACCGCCGCAGTGATGTGACAATACTCGCATGACAAAAACATTCACGATGACCGCATCAATTCTGGCTGCCGCGATGTTCCTGTGCGCGAGCGCTCGCGCACAGCAAACTCCTGCGGCGAGCACTTCGCAAGCTCCCGCGTCGAGCTCTCAGCAATCGACGAAGACGGCGACCGCGCCTGCGCTCACCACGCAGAAGGACAAAGAGAGCTACGCCCTCGGACTGAATATCGGTAAGGGTCTGAGCCACGATCAAGTAAACGTTGATCCCGCGATTGTGGCGCGCGGCATTGAGGACGCGCTCTCCGGCACCAAGCCGCTCCTGACCGATGAGGAAACGCAGGCCGCGCTCACCGCGCTTCAGAGCGATGTCCAGAAATCCACGGAGGCAAGAATGCAACTGCAGGGAGCAACGAACCAGGCGCAAGGCGAAGCGTTCTTGGCGGCCAACAAAGCGAAGGACGGCGTCGTCACACTGCCGAGCGGCCTCCAATATAAGATTCTAACGGCAGGCACAGGGCCAAAACCCCTGCCGACCGATTCCGTCGTCTGCAACTATCGCGGTACGCTCATCGACGGTACGGAATTCGACAGCTCCTACAAGCGCGGCCAGCCCGCCACGTTTCCTGTGAATCGCGTGATCAAGGGCTGGACTGAGGCACTCCAACTCATGCCGACAGGCTCGAAGTGGCAGCTATTCATTCCGCCTGACCTGGCGTATGGCGCGCGCGGCGCGGGCGGCCAGATCGGCCCCAACGCCACACTCATCTTCGAAGTCGAACTGATCTCGATCCAGGGCAAGTAAGACTGGCCCCCAGCGACGGCGAGCGCCTCGTTCGTCGTCGCATCCCAGGCTCCTCCGCTAATCGGACGTGCCTCTTCCTTGATATCGTCATTCTGAGCGAAGTGGTCGGACTTTTTTCTTCGCCCCTCTCTTGCGGGACGTCTGGCCACGCAGTCGAAGTACGCTTTTCCATCGCTCGCTTTTTGAGCGATGAACCTCTCTTCGGCGTCGCCAGGAACGGAAATCCCAACAAAGCTAACTGGCTTCCGACCGCGGGACCACCAGCTTTCGAAAAGGTCTACAGGAGGCATCGCTTGCGCTCGGAAACGCGTCTGCCTAAGATGATCGCGTGACTCTCGTGCTGAATTTTGCGGCGGTGCCGGGAGATGCAACGCGGACCCGGGCGAAAAATTCCGCAATAGTTTCTAATCGCCAAAGTCGGCGGCTAGAGAGCGACCCAAATGGCTGAAAATAAAGAGCGCCTATCCGGCCTAATCGCCAAAAAGTCCGGGGGTGCCTCGATCGGTCTTGCGCGCGTTGGCATCGGGGTCGTGCTTGCATCGCTCCTTGTCGCGCTTGCAGGAGGCACTCGTGCCGGAACCGATGTCACATCGTCACGCAGCAGTTGGGAGTCGTCGGAGAAAAATATGCCCGCGTCCGCCGCATCGGAGAAATTCGCTCAACTGAGTGACCAATTCCTCAAAGATTCGCTCGCGCTCTCTCCCACGAGCGCTTCCGCCGCTGGATACCACCACCACGTCGATCCGAAGACCGGGAAGACAATCGCGCTCGACGCGCAACTCGACGACATGAGCCTCGAAGCCATGGCCACGCGGCGCGCATTTTACGTCGCGTGGCGGGAGCGCTTTCGCACCGAGACGCCGCCAGCGTCGCTCGACCGCGGGGACGCGGCCGACTGGCAGCTTATTGATGATCAGATCGGCCTCAACCTGCTCGAGTACGACAAAATTCAGGCCTATCGCCATCATCCGACGGTGCCGGTCGAATTGATCGGCAACGCAATCTTTTTGCCACTTTCACAGAGTTACGCGGCCAAGCACGTCCGCCTCGAAGCCGCGCTCGACAGAATCGAACAGATTCCGCGCCTTCTCAACCAGGCTAAGCAGTATCTCGGCGATGCCGACCCCGTCTTCGTGCAGACCGCGATTCAGGAGAATGATGGCAACATCGATCTCATCCAGACCACGGTCGCGGACGAAATAAAGTCTGAGATTGATCCCAACTCGCACCTCAAGGCGCAATACGACCGCGTCGCGCCGCCCGCGATTACGGCGCTGAAGGCTTTCTCGCGCTGGCTCCGGGATGACCTCGGCAAGCGCAGGTCGAATCAGGATTGGCGGCTGGGAAAAGACCTCTACGATCAGAAATTCAAGCTCGTGATGGAGACGTCCATCACTCCGGAACAGGTTCTCTCGGCGGCCGAAGATGAACTCAAGTCCGTTCGCGCGGAAATGCTCCAGCTTGCGCTTCCCATGCACGCGCAAATGTATCCCGGCCACGGAGACCACTCCGATCTCACCGGGCGCGAGCGCGAAAACCGGATCATCGGCGAAGTCCTCGGAAAAATCTCGGACGATCATCCGCGTCGCGACCATCTGCAAGAGGCCGTTCAGGCCGACCTCGAAAGCATCAAGGCCTTCATTCGCGAGAAGCAGATTGTTTCGCTGAGCCCGCGCGACAATTTGAAAGTGATTCCCACGCCGCCTTTCATGCGCGGGATTTATTCGGTCGCGGGTTTTCAGAGCGCGCCGCCGCTCGAGCCGCAGGCCGAGGCGCAATACTGGGTCACGCCGATCGATCCCAGCGTGCCTGCCGACAAAGCCGAATCGAGACTGCGCGAGTACAACAGTTGGGTCTTGAAATGGCTCACGCTTCACGAAGCGCTGCCCGGCCACTACATCCAATTCGAGCATCTCAATAGCCTCCAGCCCGAGCGCAGGCGCCTGCTGCGATCGCTTTTCTCGAATGGAGCTTACGTGGAGGGTTGGGCGGAATACGGCGCGCAGGTGATGATGGACGAAGGCTTTGCCAATAACGATCCGCGCTTCCGGCTGGAAATGCGCAAAATTCGCCTCCGCCTGCTCGCCAATGCGATCCTCGATGTGAAGATGCAAACAATGGGCATGACCGACGAGCAGGCTATGGACTTGATGACGAAAGATGCGTTTCAAACGCAAGCCGAGGCGGAAGGGAAGTTGGTCCGCGCGAAACTCAGCTCCACGCAATTGCCCACCTACTACGTTGGCCTGCGGGAATGGCTCGCGTTCCGCCAGCGATATCAGGCAGCCGCCGGCAAGAATTTCAACATGTTGAAATTTCATGATGCCGTGCTGGACGAGGGACCGCTGCCGGTCCCCGTCGTGGAGAAACTCCTGATGCCGTCCGCAACGCAAGTCCAGCAATGAATGAGAGCGAAGCGATCCTAATCGGGGAAACGGAAAATGAGACAAGCAGCTAACAGCAAATCCCGGCCAAATCGCCCGATTGATGCCAATCGATGGGACTCGGTGCTCCGCATCTTGAAGCTCGCG
>Ga0310039_10001901_pt1 | contig 14409 bp, 15 predicted proteins | sample Sb_taG_4_FD_200460 | JGI IMG/M metagenome (GOLD analysis project Ga0310039, IMG submission 200460) | Peat soil microbial communities from Weissenstadt, Germany - Sb_50d_6_BS metaG (v2) (version 2) | ecosystem: Environmental > Terrestrial > Soil > Wetlands > Peat | place: Germany: Weissenstadt... | reverse complement strand
AGAAAAGCGCCAAACGGACGGCATCGTCCCAAACCGGTGTTCCAGCCAGTGGACACTGTTCAGTAGTGGCCAAATGACTTGGGATGAGGATTTCCACTGAGAAACACCTGATAGTACACCTCCAACTCGTGTTCTCTTTGCGCGGCAAAGTGTCAAGTTCGTACACCATGCCCCACCTTGGACTTTGGGACGATGCCAAACGAAGCCAATTTGCTTTGGCGTTAGTCTATGAATGGTTTGCAGTTAGGACGCGAAATGGCGAAATCGAGCTGGAAAACGAAGCCAATTTGCGTCTGGTGGTGGGGCAGCTGGAGGGGATCGGCCGGGATGGACTGGGAGCGAGGAGAGAAGAGTGCCCGGTGGCCTGTGAATCCGAAGAAACGGAGTCGGCAGTGATGGAAAAGCGCCAAAACAAAGCCAAACTGGTTTGGCTTTAGTCATTGGCAGATAGCATTTTAGAACGGAAAAACCTGGAATCTCGATCGAGAACAAACCCAAAATTGGAAGGTCGGTAGGTGGCGGGTCGCAGGTGAACCGCGATCGGATGAGCCAAGGCCCATGAATTTCGGTGCGGATGTCGGCTACTGATCCGAAGTTTGAACCAGCTCCGTTTCTGGCTGCGTGAATTCCGCGTTTCTCAACATTTCTCAACATTTTACGGCTCATCTGTTCAGTCCATGGATACCCAGCTCGGCGCGGCATCGACGGCGGACCCCGACGATCCACCGAGGTGGTGCTCAACGAACAATCTCTGCCGGTAGCTTGGTGGTCGCATGATGGGAGAGAAGAGTGGCCAGTGGCACGTCAATAGTGGTCAGTAGATTATCAATGGCTCCGGCAGCCTTGATCGCGGCTTCCCGGGCTAAGGTCAGCGTCTGAGCAGAAATTTCGATAGGAGCCAGGATGTGCCCCGGTCCTCGACCGCAACGACATGGCTGAGCTGTGTTGTCTTCCGTACAGTGATCACTGGCAACTTTATGGAGTCTCCCAACCGACCGCCAGAATCCGTTGGTGAACCCAAACCCCTGAGATTTGTCTACACGGCCTAGTCGGTCATTGCGTGCGGATTTCGGCCCTGCGATACTTTTGTCCTGTGGGTGCAAAGGAAACCAAGGCTCATGAAGGGTTATTGCATGCTTTCTCGCATTAAATGGGCAATACGCCGGAGGCTGACTCTTTATACGACGACAAGGTATTTATCGCAGCTCAAAAGTCGGCCCGGTTTGTCTGGAGCCGTCGCGTTACAATCTCCGCTTCGCTCAGGGCTTTGTATCCAGAAACAACTTGAGTCCGAATGTTTTGACTCGTGGGTGCGGCGAATGAGACTGAACCCTCAGCCGCACCGAAAATACTGGGAATGGGCCTACGCGGCTCAGGCGCTACATGAACGCGACATGCTCAGGCCGGGACGGTCGGGGCTCGGGTTCGCGGTCGGACAGGAGCCGCTCACGGCGATGTTCGCGTCGCTCGGCTGCCGTGTCGTCGCGTCAGACCTCGCGACCGAAGAGGCGGAAGAAAAAGGGTGGACAAAAACCAAAGAGCACGCCGCGAATCTTGATGCCCTGAATGCGAAAGGTGTCTGCCCTGATGACGTGTTCCGTGATAATGTTTCGTTTCGGCATGTGAACATGAACCGAATTCCCGACGATTTGCTCCAAGGAACGTTTGATTTTTGCTGGTCAAGCTGCTCAATGGAACACCTCGGTTCGATCGACCTAGGCGAGAGATTCTTCGTGAACTCCTTACGCTGTCTCAGGCCGGGCGGGGTTGCCGTCCACACCACCGAATTCAACCTTTCGTCCCGGTCTGAAACGACGCACACGGGGAATACAGTTATGTTTCTTCGCCGAGATGTCGAGCGCATGGCGGACACGGTCCGGTCGCTCGGTTGTTTCATCGATATCGATTGGTCCGAGGGGGACGGACCTTTTGACCGTGACGTGGACATGCCGCCCTGGGAGGGAAAGTGGGATCCTGGGGCCGCGGCGCACACGTGGGAGCCACACTTAAAACTCATTCACGATAACCACGTGATCACATCAATCGGCTTGATTGTGGAAAAAACGAGCTAAATCGCCGGAAGTCCGGCATGGGGTCCTGCTAGAGCCGGTTTTATTAAGCCATAGCCAGGAAGGCAGATCGGTGTCTGGGTCTCATATAGATCCGGCGACATGATCCCGGCGAACCGGGCTGAGGTCAGCGTGTGGGCAGGAATCTCGATAGGTGCCAGGACTTTTAACCGCTCTCGACCGGCGTTGACCTGAGTCAACATGATGGTGCCAACGTGCTCTGAGAACACCTTGTCGGGGACAATGGCGTTCCGCTATATTCATGGACCGGGATTGATGCTTTCGACCCTTGCTCGAGCGAAGATTCGATATCCAGAGTTCACTCCCATTGATCATGTGGCTCGACGCGAGATCTCTCACCATCCCCAGCTTAAGATACTCCAGACGTGGAAGTTACGTCGACACCGATGCCGATGTTGCCGAGCTTTCGAACCAGCGAACCTGGACGTGGCGACGGGACCTGTTTGCGTTCCCACCATGCCAGCCCATGCCGATTTCCCGCACATCCGGATCCGTACCGTGGAGGCAGGGCCGCTCAAGTTGCTCAGGATGAACCGCGAAACAGCTTGCATGCTGGCCCAGAGCTAGAGCATTCAATGGCCGGACTGACTTTTCGACTGGCACATCTAGGGTTCCAGGGTAGTCGTTTGATACGTGAATTAGGGTTTATACATGAAAAATTTTGTGAAGCGTGGGCTGCGATGGTCACTTGCCCGAGCAGGCAAGAAACTGGTGGCGGCCGATGCAATCGTGATACCTGATGGCCATCGTCACCTCGGGCCGGAGTGGCAGATATTCAAGGAAGACGGAGTCGCCAGCGCGCACACACCGGCATTCCACCAAGATTCGGAGTTCCTCGCCGCGATTGATCACATCTGGGACCGCCAACTCTTCGTCACCATCGAGAACCCACCAACCTACCGTCTGGCAGTTGCCTGGCAGTTGGCTCGCGCTGCAGCCCGAGTTGACGGTGATCTGGTCGAATTCGGCACGTTTCGCGGAGGTTTTGCTTACGTTTTCTTACGTGCGACAGACTCGATCTCGTCCCATAAGCGGCTGTATCTCTACGATAGCTTTGCGGGGATACCCGAGGATGGCCTGACCGATCGTGAACGGGCCAGCGGGATGGCCGGGAGATATACCGGCACCTCGGTTGTGTTTGTTCGTGAAGCCTTGGGGCGCCATGCCTCGCGTGTGGAATTCCGGGCCGGGTTCATTCCGACGACGTTGGATCAGTCCGGGCCCGATCGCATTAGCTTCATGCATGTCGACCTGAACGGTGCGGTCGCCACCCGCCATGCCTTGGAATGGGCATACCCCCGATGGTCGCTCGGCGGTATCTGCTTGCTGGATGATTACCTATGGAGTGGCTACGAGGACCAACGTCAGTGCGTGGAGAGCTTTTTCAGCGAGAGGCAAAGACAGATCTTGGGCTTGCCGACCGGCCAAGGGATTGTCTTGAATATATGAGGAATTTCACGTCTGGAATCTGGTGTCGGACCTCGCACCGTTGCCAGAGCGGGACTGTACCGTCCCCGACTGCCTTTTGCGTCCCATGACTGCCCCTTCGCGAGCCAGTGATGGACCAAAACGCGCTATGCATGGCACCATCGATCGATCCAACAAGCTTCGCCCGGATGTGTTAGAATTCGGCCTGACTGACGGGAAGGATTGCTCCGCGAACGACTCGAATCTCTCTGTGCCATCGGGTCTATGACGCGAAAAACTTCGAGATTTAGTTGACCTGAATCAACATGATCGTGCCCATGTTTGCCAGGCCCGACAACACCTTGTCGAGAACGATGACGCTCCGGTATATTCGTGGACCGGGTTTGACTCTTGCTCGAGCGAAGGTTCGATATCCAAGAGCTCACTCCTATTGATCATGTGGCTCGACACGAGACCTCTCGCCATCCCCAGCTTAAGATACTCCAGACGTGGAAGTTACGTCGACACCGATGCCGATGTTGCCGAGCTTTTGAACCAGCGAACCAGGGCGTGACGGTTTCGGCCCTCCGACCAGGTTCTGATCCTGTCAACCTCACACTCTTGATTTCGACCGTCGCCATCATGCTAGACATTGCATCAGCAAGCGAACTCCCGCACGTCCGGATTCGTGCTAGCGAACCGGGTCCGCTCATCGACATCCCCGAACTGTTGCGATTCCGCGACCTGCTCTGGACCCTGGCTGAGCGGGATCTCAAGGTCCGCTACAAGCAGACGGCCCTCGGCGTGATCTGGGTGGTTCTCCAGCCGCTCATGGCGGCCTTGATCTTTGCTTTCGTCTTCGGAGTCATCGCCGGCTTGCCCAGCGACGGAGAGCCCTATGTGGTCTTTGCGTTCGCCGGGATGACGGCCTGGAATACGTTCGCGAACGTGCTGACCAAGGTGAGCGCATCGCTGCTCGCCAACGGTCAGATGATCTCGAAGATCTACTTTCCCAGGTTGATTTTGCCGCTCTCTTCCGTGGTCTCGGCCCTGGTCGACTCGGCCTTTTCGCTGGTCCTGATGTTCGTGATGATGGCAATCTACCGGGTCTGGCCCGGATGGGGCATCGTGTTCTTGCCGGTCTGGCTGCTGATCCTGGTGGTCCTGGCACTCGGTCTGGGACTGATGACCTCTTCGTGGATGGTGCGCTATCGCGACGTCGCACACGTCATTCCCGTGGTGCTCCAGCTTGGCCTGTTCATCAGCCCGGTGGCCTGGTCGATGACGAACACCAAGCTCAGTGAGAGGTTTCTCATGGTTCTCCGGTTGAATCCGCTCGCGAGCCTGCTGGAGGCGTTCCGGTGGTCGCTTTTCGGCCGGAATGCTCCTCCTCTGGCAGCGCTCGCCTACTCTCTGGTTGTCGCAATTGCGGTTTTCTGGATGGGAATAATGATCTTCAAGCAACAGGAGCGAACCTTCGCCGATGTCATCTAAGAAGGACCTTGCCGTCTCGGTCCGCGGGCTGAGCAAGTCGTACGTCATTGCCCACAATATGAATCGCCCGACGAATCTCAGGGAAGCGATCGTCGACCGGTTCCGGCACCCCCTTGGTAATGGAGGGCAGGATCATGAGATGTTCTGGGCCATCAAGAACATGGATTTTGACATCCGTGCGGGCGAGGTGGTCGGCATCATCGGCCGCAACGGAGCCGGCAAGAGCACACTGCTGAAGATCCTCTCGCGGATCACATGGCCCACGACCGGCGAGATCGACATTCGTGGACGTGTCTCCAGCTTGCTGGAAGTCGGCACCGGGTTCCATCCCGAGCTCACCGGCCGCGAGAACGTCTTTCTCAACGGCAGCATCCTCGGTATGACGCGGAGGGAAATCAAACAGAAGCTCGACGAGATCGTCGATTTCGCGGGGGTCGAGAAGTTTCTCGACACTCCGGTCAAGCGCTACAGCAGCGGCATGTACGTGCGGTTGGCATTCGCAGTCGCGGCGAATCTCGATCCCGAAATCCTGATCGTCGACGAGGTGCTGGCCGTCGGCGACGCCCAGTTCCAGCAAAAGTGCCTGGGGAAGATGCAGGATGTCGCTCGTCATGCGGGTCGAACAATTCTCTTTGTCAGTCACAACATGAATGCAGTTCTGCAGCTCTGCGAACGCGCGATCCTCTTACATCAAGGAGAGGTGTTGATGGACGGTCCCGCCGCCGAGGTCATGAAGAGCTACGTGGCCGAACCGGAAATGGGAAGCGTCGTGGACCTGGTGAATCATACGAACCGGGATCCCTCGTATCCAGCAACACTCCAATCGATCGCATTTTTCGACTCGGAGGGTCATCCCGGGACGGCTTTCGAGCCCGGTGAGACCGTAGTCATCAAAGTGTTCACCAAATCTGCCCGACGGATTCCGAATCCACAGTTCTCCTGTGCAATCAATAACTGGCGAGGCGAACGGATCTTCGCCGTGGCGACCTATCTGAGCCAATCTCAGGTGGACTACCTGGAGGGTAGCTGCGTACTGGTGGGCCGATTCGAGCTCCCCAATCTGGTCCCTGGAAAATACACTCTTGATATTGGTTTGAACGAGGCTCATGACACGTTCATTGATGTCATTTACAAGGCGATCGCCCTGAACGTGAGCCCGAATGACTACCTTGGCGTGACCCATCCGTTCTTCCCCGAAATGGGCTCTCTCATGGTTCGCTCCGAATGGGAAGCGTTCAACGAGCAGACGCTTGTCTCCGGAAGTGGGGATCAGAAGAGCGGACTGACCTATGAGTAATGCAATTCTCTGATGATGGGCTACGATTTCATCGAGATCGAGTCACATGCTGGTCTCTACGAGAAAGGGGACCGCTGGGCTGAACCATCGATCCCGGAACCCGCAAACGCGATGCGCCGGGTTTTCAATCATCCCCAGGAGGCACGATTGCTGGGCGAGCGCGCCCGCTTATCAACGGTCCGCTGTTTCTCGCCCCAGAAATGCGGCAGCAGAATGCTCGACCGTCTGAATCAGATTCGAAGCCAGCGAAGCAGAGGGTGAATCGATGGGGAAACATCTCAGAATCGCGTGCAGGCTGGCGATCGCTTGCGAATCCATTAAACCCGGTCATCCAGAACCCAACCATCGCCTGAGCGGGCCCCTCCCGGTCGGGCCTCTATTCCCGATCGTCCCGCGCCTTGAGACCGACCACAGCATGGGCAACCGGCGGCTGGACGGCCACGATCTGGCATTCAGCGAAGCCGGCTTCCAGGACTTGCCGCCAGATGTCCGCGCCATACTCGGTGTGGACGAGGTGATCGGCGAACTTATCCCCCACGAGCCCGTGGTAACTGGGTGGGAGGCCCTGGCGCGAGCGGGTCAGTCGCCCCACCACGATGGGCACCGTGAAGCAGCACGCGCCTCCAGGCCGCAGCACCCGGCGACACTCCCGGAGGGCCAGGACGGGGTCGGGGACGTGCTCGAGGGTGTCGGAGTGGACGACGAGATCATACGTCCCGCTGGCGATACCCGACATGTTCATCATGTCGAGCTCCGGATAGGCGCGCATTTCATGACGCGAACGTCTACGGAAGAACCGACACAAGTCCCCCGCCTGATTGATTTCGAGGATCCGCAGCAATCGGCCCCGGACAGTGCCAGTGAAGTTCCGGAGACTGCCCCGGGAATCCTGTGTCCGGAGGATTGCCAACGCCAGTGCCTGCGACCGGAGATTGGCACGGCAATCGGCGCACCTCTCTCCCTGTTGTCGATCGATATACGCGTACTCCTCGTCCGTGAGGCCCCACTCGTCACCGAGCGCTCTCCACAGGGCCGGGTTGAAGTCGGTGCCGCGGAGAGATCCGCAGCATGGGCAGGGTCGGAGGGCTCGCGCCGGTGAGAGGATCGAGTTCGTCGTGCTCATCGAGATGTTTTGTTTGCAGAGGGCCGAACCCACATCTTTGAGTCACGACCGTGCCGGGCGGTCATGGCCGATCGCTCGGTGAACGGCACGTAGCTTCAATGATAAGAGTTCCTTCATCATACTTTAGACACGAGACTTATGTATCGTCCCAGGGAACTCATGCTCGATGTAACCATCTTGGCGGGGAGTTGGTGCGTTTGCAAGCCCCTTCCGGCCCGGAATGGCCTGGGCCCAACGATCCACGAACCACGATGCCGGTCCCGACCGCCGTGGCCTCGCTCACCCCATCGATGCGAAAATGAAACGGCCTCAAATGCTGGTTCAGAATGCGGTGTGGTCTCGTCCGTTCCTTTGGTAGCATACTTGCAGAGATCGATGACGTTGCCGCGGTCCATCGCGAAGACTCACAGCATCAACCCGCGGGAAGGATCGCGTGATCCTCTCCGGGAAGGCCAACAGGAGGCGTTCTCAAGAGCTCTGACTCCCTTCCGTAGAGCCACCGGTAGGTAAGGCTCAAGCAAGGCGCGAGGACGCGGGGGGCGGAATGCCGCTACCCTTGGAGCAGCGCCCCACTGATCGTCGCGGTCATGGTCATGCACCTGTGTGCTTCGCGCCGCGACTGTAGTTGAGTGCTGGCAGGCGTCGTTCTGCGGGCGAGTCAGTCGAGGAAGAAGATACTCCTCCCTTGCGAGCGGAGCCCTTCCCGGTTTGAATTGGTTGTTCATCGATGATGAAGATGTCGCCATGGGGACACCTCGTCACAAGGCAGTCGCTCGAGCTGGAAAGGGCCGCAGAGCCCGCGAGACTTTGTACACAGTTTTCGATTGGTGGTCGTTCCATGCAAGAACTGTCCGTCGCCGCGAAGAAGGACCCTCCCTCGAAGCCAGGCGAACCGGGTGATCTGCCCTTCACGGGTGAGCGCCTGGTCACCGCGGTCGCCAACGAAATCATGATGGAACATCTCCATCGCTATGGCCTTGCCATCGACCTGTGCGACGGCAAGGTCGTCCTCGACATCGCCAGTGGAGAGGGATACGGTTCATCACTACTTGCTAAGAGGGCGCTGAAAGTCTATGGCGTCGATATCTCCAGCGAGGCCGTCGAGCACGCGAGCAAGAAGTACCAGGAGCCCAACCTGAAATTCCTCCAGGGCCGGGCCGACGCGATCCCGGTGGCAGACCATCAAATCGAACTGGCGGTGAGCTTCGAGACGCTCGAACATCACGACCTGCACGACGAGATGATGAGGGAACTGCGCCGCGTCCTGAAGGCCGATGGACTGCTCATCATCTCGACGCCAGATAAACGCTATTACTCGGAGGAGCCGAAGACAACAAACGAGTTCCATGTGAAAGAGCTCTACGAGGCTGAATTCCACGATCTCCTGGAACGCCATTTTCGCAACGTTCGGATGATGCATCAGTGCGTCCTTTACGCATCGGTCATTGACGCGGAGGCAGGTGATTGTGGAATCACCCTCTATGAGGGCGACTACGGCAAAATCTCCAAGATCCGCAGGGTTGAAAAGGCTCCCTATCTTGTGGCGATTGCCTCGGATGGAAGCTTGCCCCCGATGAATATGAGCCTCTTTGACGGAACGGCATTATTCCATAGCATTCTCTTGAAGCGAGAACAGGATCTCCACCGGCGCGAGGTTGAGGTCGTCTACAAAGAGGCCGAACTTCAAAAGCTCCACAACTTCCTACCGATTTATTTGTATCGAGCGATTCGCGATCCCCTGAAGAGGTTACTTGGCGTGCCAGCACAATCACCGCCCCGAGCATGAAACGTCAAGAGCGCGGAGATCAGGCAATCGGTCCGTGATCGCGCAAGCCGCATCAGATCACCGGTCAGATCTCAATACGGGCCCGGATGGGGTGTCGACGTCACCATGAATCAAATGCACAGGAAATTTCAACGCCTTCTCGCCTTGGGACCACGAATTCGATTGTCCTTGCGACGCGGGGGCCTCAAGTCATCAATCCGGCGAGCCACCGTGAAGATCGCCGGCCGGCTAGGCTGGGACATCGCCAACCCGTACCTGGATTGGGTCGAGGATCATACTCCCTCGGCTTCCGCTCTTGCTGCCCAGCGCCGCTGGGCGCGCACCGCGCCGGACCTTCCCAGGTTCACCTTGGTCCTCCGTTCCGATGCAAAGATGCGAACGAATCTCTCGCGTACTCTGCGCACCTTGCGGCGTCAAACGTATTGTCACTGGTCCACCGTGGTCTTGAGGGCTGAGGCCGATGCCTCCGCGGTGACCTTATTGCAAATTGGTTCGGATTGCGATTACGTGGGAATCATGCGCGCGGGCGACACTCTCTCGCCCGAAGCGCTGTATGAATTCGCCCGGGCGATCGTCGATCGAGACCCCCGTCCCGACGTGCTCTACTGCGATGAGGATCACCTTGCCCGAGACGGACGCACCCGTTGCAGGCCCAACTTCAAGCCATCCTGGTCGCCTGAGACGCTGCTGGGATACCACTACACGGGTCGTCTGACACTGGCGCGTCGCACTCTGGTGGAGGAGATTGGGGGATTGGACCCGTCGCTCGGCGATGCGGCCGAATGGGATCTGATACTGCGACTCTCGGAGCGAACCGATCGAATCGTCCGCATCCCCCTCTGCCTTTACCACAACGGCAGCGAGACCTGCTCCAGCGACGATGTTCATCGACGAACGGTTCTGGAATCGCATCTGAAGCGAATCGGCATCAGTGAGGCCCAGGCAGTCGAACAGCTCAATTCAACTTTTCGCGTAACCTGGCCCCTGGAGCACCTACCGCTCGTCAGTGTGATCATCCCGACGGTCAACAGCCCGGATCTGATCGGACGTTGTATCGATGATCTTCTCAGGAAGACGGACTATCCGAACAAGGAGATCATCCTTGTCGACAACGGCAGCACCGACGCACGGACACTCGCGCTCTACGAGCAATGGAAGGCGTCCCGCGCGGTATCAATCATCCCGTTTGACCGGTCGTTCAATTACTCGGTCGCATGTAACCTCGGAGCAGCAGCCGCGAAGGGTGATTTCCTGTTGTTTCTCAATAACGATATCGAAGTCATCAATCCCGATTGGCTGAGAGAGCTGGTGCGCTGGGGGGACCGTCCGGGCGTTGGAGTCGTTGGGACGAAGTTACTTTATCCGAGCGGGGCAATTCAGCATGCTGGCGTGGGATTGCAGGATCTAGGCAGCTTGATGTTCTTCCTAAGCTCGGATGATGTTCAAACCCCGCCGACCAAGGCTGTGTTCGGCACGCCGAATCACTATCGCAATGTCAGCGCACTCGTAGGTGCATGCCAGCTACTCAAACGCGGACTGTTCGACGAGATAGGAGGTTACGATGAGCGGTCTTTAATCGCTTGCAGTGACGTAATCCTCTGTCTCAGGGCGTCCAAACTCGGATATCGGAATTTTTATACACCATTTGCTGGCCTGATCCACCATGAGGGCAGCACACGGGGACGATCCAATCCTGGCGACGATATGTTGTTACTAGCGCAGACGCTTCATGAACTGGGTTTTCACGAAGATCCATTTTTCCATCCCGAACTTGATCCTAAGCAAACCACTCCTGCGGTTCGTCCCGCCTGGGCCGAAACCTCGAGCGCTCATCTCCGCCGGAGGATCGAGGAGATGACGGCCTTTGAGCCAGGGAGAGAGCTGACGACGCTGGGTTCGGAGTGGTCGGCGAGGACCGCTTTGCACAATCTGCCCGATCATTCTTCAAGCGCTCGATTCTCTGCGGAGGAGGTCGGCAGAGACATCGAGTCAGCGACATGGTTCGTGATCGACCTGCTTCGCCGAGACGAAGGCTTAGCACGTCGGTTCCCGCTGGCCCTTTCCGAGGGCGCGGAAGGAGATTTCTGCAACTGGCTCTGCTCCGAGGGGATCGTCCGCCATGGCCTGCCCCAAGGCGCTGCTCAAACCATCCGCGCCGCATTCGCTTCCCAGCCCGGCTTTCAGGTCACCCGGCTGATCGATTTTCAGGGACTCGAGAATCCGCTTTTTCGGATCGCCCGCATGCCCCATCTGCTCGAAGAGCTGGGGACCTGGCTTTTCCAGCACGGGAGCAAACACGGCATCTCCAGCCAGCAAGTTTGGTGGTTTTTGCTCGAAAGCGCCGAGGACCCGATCCGGGAGCTCGTCCGAGTCTACATCACCAATCCAGCCTGGCAGAACCACTTCCCCGACGCGATGAGCCCCCCTGGATGGAAGCGACTTACCCATTGGCTGCGGGACAGGTACAGTCTCGATGCGACCGGTTGCAACTATCAATCGCATTCGCCATTAAGGCCGATCGAGGAATTTCAGGCCGCCTACCGAAGTTGGCTCGCTCAGGGGTATTCGTTGCCTCACGATGTTAACTGCGACTTGAAAACGTCCCTGCTTCTCGAAGCGCCTGAGATTGTAGTCGGCGTAGAGACCGAGGAAATTTCACGTTGGGTCGACCGTGTCAGAAGTGACCTCGCCGCTCATGGGACCGAACCAACCGGCTTGAATGTTCTAGGACATTTCTGCTCACCCTGTGGGCTGCAAGCCTCCGCAGTCTCGATTGTCAAATCGCTTCAATTGGTGGGCATCAATTCATCTTGCCGCGACGTGCTAGCCGAGCTTCACGGCTCGACACTGGACCGATCGAAATACCTTGGTCTTGAAGTCTTCGACACGACTTTGATTCATGTCCAGCCGGACCGTTACGAAACATGCTATGCAAAGGCCGGACTGAACCCACGTCCTGATGTACACAGAGTTGGAATGTGGTACTGGGAGTTCGGACAAGCACCCCCAGAGTGGCGGCGCATAACAGAGTCACTCGATGAGGTTTGGGCTCCGTCCCGTTTCGTCGGCCACGCCTTGAGGGAGATCCTCGAGGTTCCCGTCATGGAGTTGACTCCGGGTGTCGAGGTCGGGGAGGTCATTCCTTTCGATCGGTCTCTTCTTGGCGTACCTCAGAGCCATACGCTCTTTCTTTTCATTTTCGATGCGTGCAGCGTGGCAGAACGAAAAAATCCCTTGGGCTTGATCACCGCCTTTCGCCGAGCGTTTCGATCCGATGACAAGACCACGCTGGTGATCAAGGCTGGGAACTTGAGGAAGATGCATCCCGAAGAGGCTTCACAGCTTCGCGCGGCAGCACGTCAAACTGGGACGATCATTCTCGATCAGACCCTTCCCCGTGGCGAGCTGAACGGCCTGATCCAGGCGTGTGACTGTTACGTTTCCTTGCATCGCTCCGAAGGACTCGGGCTGACCATGGCCGAGGCGATGCTCCTGGGTAAGCCAGTGATCGGCACCGCATACTCCGCGAACCTGGAATTCATGGATCGGGGCAACTCGCTCCTGATCGGCTACAAACTCGTTTCGGTCGGACGCCAGGTCGGTCCGTACTCGAAGGACCTTCTCTGGGCAGATCCCTCGGTCGGCCAGGCCGCCGAGGCAATGCGCTGGGTCCATGAAAACGCGGATGAGGCGCGAGCCCTTGGTGCAAGAGCACGGATCTCTGCCGAAGAGACGCTGTCGCTACAGGCTGCGGGAAAGAGATTCGCTCGCCGATTGGAGGAGATCAAGATGAACAAGACAGTCAGACTCGCCTCCCAAACGGGAGATGGAGCCATCTCGAAGAGTCCCTCGATCAAGGGGCAACATTAGAGTGCAAAGCCGATTCCGCTTTCAGACGTCGACCCTCCGAACCTAACAGCGTCCCGCCCCAGCAACGTGAACAGCCGATGTCCGGAGGGTGAAGCTCGGACCGAGGCGGGAGCTCGAGGGCTCACCAGAAGGCTTGCCTGGCAGATGGGTCTCGTTCCTCTTTGAGCGCGTGCGGTCCCGAGATTGTTCGTTGGTTGGCTTGTCTCTTGCTGTCCAACAAGCTGTTCCAGTCCAGGAACTGATCAATGGCGTGGAAGTATCATTCGGTATTGGCGAAAGTGCCTCGGATTGTCCGACTCCGCCACAGGTTCCGTAGCTCTCTCCGTAAGAGGGGGTTGGCGAAGACGCTTCACCGAGGCTGGAAGAAGGTCCGCCGTCACCTGTGCGGGGATATCTCGAGTCCTTTTCGACAATGGCAGAAAGAGAACCGTCGGAGTAGCCTGGCAGAAACGCTGCACCGAGGCTGGAAGAAGGTCCGTCATCGCCTGGGGTGGGTCTCGTCGGACGACTATCAGAACTGGATTGCAGAAAACCGCCCGCGATTCGACGCTCTCGCTCGACAGCGCCGCTGGGCGAAGAACACGGAGGGGCTTCCGCGAATCCTGCTGCTGATCACCACGGCAGGGTGCTCCCAGGAAGATATCACGCGGACAGAGCGCAGCCTGCGGCGGCAGACTTACCCGCTCTGGACTCCGATCCAAGTCGAGTCGTTGTCCTCCGTGGAATCCCTTCAACGGGCTTCCAGCGACTCGCGGTGCGCTTACGCGGGTGTGATGAGGGCTGGCGACACGCTGTCGCCGGATGCCCTCTATGAGTTCGCGAGGATCGTGTACGATCACCCCGACGATCGGCCAGCCCTGATTTACTGTGATGAAGATCATCTGGCCGCCGACGGACGCACTCGCAGTCAGCCGATCTTCAAGCCCGCATGGTCGCCCGAAATGAGCCTCGGCTACGACTACATGGGCCGGCTGACCCTCCTCCGGCGCGACTTGATGGAGCAGGCTGGAGGGTTCGACCCGAGGATGGAAGAAGCCGCAGAATGGGATCTGAAGCTGCGCGTCTCCTCCCTCTCCGACCGCGTTGTTCGGATCACCAAATGTCTGTATCACAATCGCAGCGAGACGGACGTCCGTCAGGTGTGCCGTGGCGGAGAACAGGCACGGGCCGCATTGAGGGCCCACCTTGCCCGACTGGGAATCGAGGGCGGGGATGCCGCACTCCAGTCTAACGGCACCTTCCGCGTCCACTGGCCCCTTCCTGAATATCCGCTGGTCAGCATCGTCATCCCGACCGTGGACAGTCCGCAAAGGATCGGGCGTTGTGTCCGCGGGCTCATCGA
>Ga0310039_10001900_pt1 | contig 14411 bp, 8 predicted proteins | sample Sb_taG_4_FD_200460 | JGI IMG/M metagenome (GOLD analysis project Ga0310039, IMG submission 200460) | Peat soil microbial communities from Weissenstadt, Germany - Sb_50d_6_BS metaG (v2) (version 2) | ecosystem: Environmental > Terrestrial > Soil > Wetlands > Peat | place: Germany: Weissenstadt... | reverse complement strand
CGCCCGCAGCGGCCCGTAGCTCCGAATCCCCTGAGGCGCGTACCGGCAGGCCGCCACCGCCTCCAGCGCTTCTTCTCGGGAATTCACCATCGGCACGATGACCCCCCACGCCCCGGCATCGAGGCACTTGCCGATGATCCCCGGCTCGTTCCGGGGGACCCGCGCCAGGGGCACGGTGTCGGTGGAGGAAATGCCCTGGAGCATGGGGACCAGGTGAGAGAAGTCGATCATCCCGTGTTGCATGTCGACACACACCCAGTCGAACCCGGCGTGAGCCATGATCTCCGCAGACATCGCACTGGGTACGGTCAGCCATCCACCGAGGGCGGAACCTCGTTGAGCCCAGATTGCTCGCAACGAGTTCTCGCGCATCTCGTCCCTCCTGGAATCGCGAGCCGTAAGGCTATGCCAGTTCTCGAGCTCGTCGGCACTCGGACCTGTCGATCGGGTCAGCTCGGCAAGGGGAGACGCGCCCCACGCCCCGTGACCGACGCCGAGGCCCTGTCGACCGCAGCCGACACCGCACCGTGCACCGATTGGCCATCGGCGAGGCGTGCCGCCAGGGTTCCCACCAGGACATCCCCGGCCCCGGTGGTGTCGACCACGGAGACCGCAGGAGCCGCGATGTGGATGCAGCCTTCCGAGGTGGCTACCACGGCCCCGTCGGCTCCCATGCTCACCACGACATGGCTCGGACCGTGACCGAGGATCGTGGTGGCCGTCTGCCGCGTGCCCGCGATCCCCGCCGACGGCAAGCCGACGAATGATGCGGCCTCGTGCTCGTTCACGACGATGGTGTCGATCCGCTCGAGAACCGGGCCCGGCAGGGGGACGAACGGCGCCGCATTCAACAGGACATGGGTGGCCGGCCCACAACACCCGATCGCTTCCACCACCGCATCGAGCGGGACCTCGAGCTGGGCCACGAGGACGTCGCTCTCCGAGATCCGATCGGCGACGGCTTCGACGTCGGCGGCGTGCACGAGCCCGTTGGCCCCGGCTGCGATCACCACCGAGTTCTCGCCGTCGGGGGTCACCATGACGAAGGCTGAACCGGTGGCGGCTCCGGCCACCTCGGCGACGAGGGACACGTCGACGCCGCGCGCCGCCAGATCGTCGCGTTGGACCATTCCAGCCGGATCCGCTCCCACCCGTCCCAGCAGGGTGACCGTGGCGCCGCTGGCTGCTGCCGCGACCGCCTGGTTCGCCCCTTTCCCCCCCGGACGAGTCAGCAGTGCGGCGCCGCTCACCGTCTCTCCGGCTCGGGGGCGGCGGTCGACGAAGAACACGTGGTCCTCGTTGATCGATCCGACCACGAAGACGCTGCCCACCTGTCATTCATACCGTCGCGCCACGGCGCCGAGAATCATCCCGTGCCCTTGCAGCGTCTGGGGAAACAGAATCGACTGGGGAGAAAGTGACAAGAGTGGATTGAGTGGTGAAAGTCAAGATCGAGCCCGAAGGCGCGCGCCGGGACGTCGGCCGGAACCCGCCGCGCCCAGCCGACGTCCCGTCTGATCCACGTAACATCCCGATCTTGCGTCGGACCTCCTGGGCTTCTGTGGCGATGGCCAAGCTGAGCACCAAGGTCCTCCTGGCATCGGCCATGCTCGCCGTCGGCGTCACGATCCTTCCGGCTGTGGCCGGCGCCGATCCGGGCCCGTCGCCCTCACCCTCGACGAGCACGAGTTCCTCGAGCACGAGTTCCTCGAGCACGAGTTCCTCGAGCACGACTTCCTCGAGCACGACTTCCTCGACCACGATCTCCTCGACCACGACGACGACGGCGCCCGTCCCCGTCACCCTGACCCCGGCTCAGGTGCAGCAGATGTCGGCGCTTCAGCTCCAGATCACCCAGACCGGAGCGTTGCTGGACCAGTTGGCGCAGACCTACGAGACCGACTCCACGCAGCTCGGCACGCTGCAACAGCAGGAGTCCACGACACGGGCCGCCGTCGTGGCGATTCGAGCGAAGCTCGATGCGGCCCGCCTGCGCCTGCGGGCTGATGCGCTGATCGCGTACATGGGAGACGTCCCGTTGACCCAGGGCACCACCTTGCCCATGTCCCGCTCCAACGCCGCCGCCCTGACGAGCGAATACGAACAGGACTCGATCGCCGACACCTCCGCGGTGGCATCGGCATACGAGGCGGACGCACGCAGCCTCTCCGACGCCGATGTGTCACTGCTGGACACCGAGAGCCGGGTCCAGGCCGAGCTCACCCAGATCGGCAACGCCCGTCAGGCGGCCGTGGCCGCGGCATCGACCCAACAAGCGTCCCTGGCCGCGGTGAGCGGAGCGAACGTCGTGAGTGGCCCCGCCTATCTTGCCGCCCAGTCCGCCGGGAGGACCGCAGTGGTGGCCGACAAGAGCGCCACCCCTCTTCCGCCTGCGCTCGCCACCGCCATCTGGGCGGCGGCATCGCAAGTCGGTGTCCCCTATGTCTGGGGAGGCGAGACGCCGCTGCCCGGGCCGGGGGCGGGCTTCGACTGCTCGGGGCTCGTGCAGTGGGCGTACGGGCAAGCAGGCATCTCCCTGCCCCGCACGGCGGAGGAGCAGTACGCGGCCACCACGCCCGTGGCCCTCGATCAGGTCCAGCCGGGAGACCTGGCCTTCTTCAGCGACGGGACCACCTCGGTGCAGCACGTGGCCATCTACGTGGGCACCGGGATCGTGCTCCAGGCCCCGAGCACGGGGTCCGTCGTCAGCTATGCGCCTCTGTGGACCACCGACCTCGTGGGCTTCGGCGTTCCCACCATCCCGACGAGCTGACGTCCCGTGCGTCCCGAGGACTCGATCCGTGTCGGTCGGATCACCCGGGTCCTGAACGAGTTCGTCCGCCCCCGGCGCCGGGGACCGACGGTCTCCCTGGACGTCGCCGCGTACCACGTGCACGGCGAACCGGTCCCCGCCGAAGACGCCTTCGGAGCCGACTACAGGCCCTTCCCGGTGGGTGGGCCGTGGGGACCCGCCTGGGACACCACATGGTTCCGCCTCCGGGGAACCGTTCCCGTCGAGTGGGCCGGGCGCGAGGTGGCCCTGGGCTTCGGCATCGGGGGGGCCGGCTCCACGGGGTTCGGGGCCGAAGCCCTCGTGTGGCAGGACGGCCGGCCGCGCCAGGGCCTGTCGCCGAACCACAGGGAGTACGTGCTCACCACGAGCGCCGAGGGCGGCGAGGATGTCGAGCTCTTCGTGGAGGCGGCAGCCAATCCACCGTCCCCTTTCGGTGCCAACCCCTGGCCGATGCTGCTTCCCGAGCCCGACGGCGATCCCCTCTTCACCCTCGACCGGGCCGACCTTCATGTGCGAGACCGCGAGTTCGAGGAGTTCTGGCACGACTTCCGGGTGCTCGTCGAGCTGCTGGCAGGACTCCCCGAAGGGGAGCGGCATTCCGCGCGACTCGTCGCCGGCCTCGAGCGGGCCTGCAACATGCTCGAGCTCCCCGACATCTCGGGAAGCTGGCGTCGGGCATGGCCGGTGCTCAGGGAGCTCCTGGCGCAACGGCCCGCGCCGGGGACTCACACGGTCAGCGTCGTGGGCCACGCCCATCTGGACACCGCGTGGCTCTGGCCCCTGCGCGAGACCATCCGCAAGTGTGCCCGCACATTCAGCACGGTGCTCGCGCTCATGGAGCGATATCCCGAATACCGGTTCGCGGTCTCCCAGGCCCAACACCTCGCCTGGATGCGCGACCACTATCCCGCGCTCTGGGAGCGCATGAAGGTCCGTATCGCCGAAGGCCGCGTCGAGCCCACCGGGAGCATGTGGGTCGAAGCCGACTGCAACATTCCTTCGGGGGAGTCGCTGGTTCGCCAGATCGTCTACGGCAAGCGCTTCTATATGGAGGAATTCGGGATCGAGACCAATGACGTGTGGTTGCCCGACGTCTTCGGCTATTCGGCCGCCCTGCCCCAGATCATGCAGAAGAGCGGCGTCAGGTGGTTCCTCACCCAGAAGCTCTCCTGGAACCAGTACAACGTCCTTCCCCACCACAGCTTCTTGTGGGAGGGCATCGACGGTTCCCGGGTCTTCACCCACTTCCCGCCCGCCGACACCTACAGCGGGAACATGGGCGTCCGCGAGCTCCGGTGGGGTGTCGAGAATTTCAAGGACCACGATCGGGCCACGCGTTCGCTCTATCTCTTCGGCTGGGGTGACGGGGGCGGGGGCCCGACCAGCGAGATGATCGAGTCCGCCCGCCGCCTCGCCCATGTCGACGGCATGCCGCGCCTCGAGATGCAAGGCCCTCGTCAGTTCTTCACCGAGGCGGAGTCCGACATCCACGACCCGGCCGTCTGGGCCGGCGAGCTCTATCTGGAGCTCCATCGCGGGACCTACACCAGCCAGGCCGCCACCAAGCTCGGCAACCGTCGCGCCGAATTCGCCCTGCGGGAGGCGGAGCTGTGGAGCTCGCTGGTTCCGGGACCGCACTACCCGGGAAGGGCGCTCGAGGACCTTTGGAAGACACTCCTCCTCCACCAATTCCACGACATCATTCCGGGGTCGGGGATTCATTGGATCTACGACGACACCGCCCGCGATCACGCCCATGTCCTGAATGCCGCCGAACTCCTCACCGAGGACGCGCTGGCACGGCACCTCCGGGCCGTCGACAGCTCGGGCAAGGACCATCCGGTCGTGGTCTTCAATGCGCTGTCGCACCCCCGGACAGAACTGGTCACGGTGGACGCGCCCGACCACGTCACGGCGGCGCTGAGCACATCGGGGCAAGCCGGACCGGTCCAGCGGGACGCCGAGGGCCTGGCCATGTTCGAGGCGACCGTGCCCCCCTGCGGCTACCGCGTCTACGACCTGGTGTCCGCCGATCGGGCCACCGCCGACCTGGCCACCGCCACGGGGGCCTCGGCCGGTCCGGGCCACCTCGAGAACGAGCACCTCCGAATCGAGCTCGACGAGCAGGGACTGCTGTCCTCGATCTTCGACAAGTCCGCGGCGCGCCAGGTCCTTGCCCCCGGGTGCCGGGGCAACCGCTTCCAGCTCCACCCGGACTACCCCAACTTCTTCGACGCCTGGGACATCGACCGCTTCTCCTTCGACCAGGTGGTCGAGCTCGATGCCGTGGAGTCGGTGGACGTGGTGGAGCAGGGCCCGCTACGAGCGGGCATCCGGGTCGTCCGCAGGTTCGGAGACTCGCTCATCGTCCAGGTGATCCGACTGGCGGCCCGGTCACGCTCCCTCGACTTCGCCACCGAGGTGGACTGGCAGGAGACGAACCGACTCCTGAAGGTCGCCTTCCCCGTCGACGTTCGAAGCCTCCGGGCCACCTATGAGATCCAGTACGGGCACGTGGAACGGCCCACCCATTCCAACACGAGTTGGGACGTGGCCCGGTTCGAGGTCTGCGCGCACAAGTGGGCCGACCTCTCCGAGCCCGGGTACGGGGTGGCTCTGCTCAACGACTCCAAGTACGGCTACGACATCGCCGGGAACGTCATTCGTCTGTCGCTCCTGCGCGCCCCGACGTGGCCCGACCCGGTGGCCGACCGCGGTCACCACCGTTTCACGTACCGCCTTCTCCCCCACGCCGGGGACCTGCGGGAGGCCGGGGTCGTCGACGCCGGGTACGACCTGAACGTCCCGCTCCGGGTCATACACGCTCCCCCGCACCCCGGGCCGATGGGCGACGTCGCCTCGATGCTCTCGGTCGACGCTCCCAACGTCGTGGTCGAGGTGGCCAAGCGGTCCGACGACGACCCGGATGCGCTGGTGGTCCGGATGTACGAGGCCTGGGGGCGCAGGGGCCCCGTCACCGTGCGCGCCCCGTGGAACGTCCGACGTGCGTCGTTGACCGACCTGCTGGAACGGGAGATCGAGGAGGTGCCCACGAGCGCCGGTCAGGTCACGCTCGAGATGCGCCCTTTCCAGATCGTGACGCTCAAGCTCGAGCAGCCCTGAGACCAGGACCCGGCACCCGGTCCCGCCCCACCTCGACGCCCTGGGGCGACGGGTCCCGCGGTGCCGCACCATCACCGGGGATCCACAGTGGCTCGGTGCTCTCCGGTTGCAGGCTCGGGGCGCGCAGCCGGCCCGGGCGGCCGAGGTAGTAACCCTGGCCGAAGCGACATCCAAGGCCACGAAGCGTCTTGAACTCGGCCTCGGTCTCGATGCCTTCCGCCACGATGGCGGCGTTGTACGCATCGAGCCCGAAGGTCAGCATGGCCGATCCGAGGGCCCGACGCGCCGGATCACCGTCGATGCCCCGGGTCAGCGCCACGTCGAGCTTGATGATGTCGGGGCGGAGCTTGAGGATGTGGCGGAAGCTGGAGAATCCGGCACCGGCGTCGTCGACGGCGAGCCGGACTCCGTCGGACCGCAGCCTGTTGACGGTCGTCTCCAGCAACTCGTAGTCGTCGACGCTCTCGTGTTCGGTCAACTCGAGGACGACACGCTCCGCGGGTGCATCCGCCAAGGCGTCGCGGAACTCAGGCGACATCATCGTGTCAGGCGACGCGTTGAGCGACAGGTACAGACCCGAGGGGAGCCGGCTCAATTGACTGAGCGCGGAACGGAGGGCTGCCATCTCGAGCTCGACGCCCAGGCCGACCTCCCGGGCTTCGGCGAACCAGACGTCGGGTGAACGGATCGGAGCCATCTCGAAACGTGTGAGGGCTTCAGCGCCCACGACCCCGCCCGACCCCAGCTCGACGATGGGCTGGAAGACGCTCTCGAATCCCTGGTTGGCGAGGGTGACGCGGATCACCTTCTGCCGGTGCTCCACGATGCGGGCCGCCTCCGCCTCCTGGCGCTCGGTGGCCCGGACAGGGGAGCTCCAACGCTCGGACCTGGCCTTGCCCCGCCCGCGGGCCCGTGAGAGCTTCCCTTTCTTCCCGAGGAAGAGGTCACCACCACTCAGTGCCGAGGACGACGCCATAGTCAACCTGCTCGCAATTCGGCCGCGATTGCCCGGTCGCCCTCAGAACGACGAACGGCGTTCCCGGGGACGACCCCTGGTGAGATGTCGGCTCCGGTTGTCGCCCCCTTGAGGGAAGCCGGACAATCCCCGGGGCCCCTCCCCGAAGAGCCGGGACCGGGCGCCGGGTCCGTTCCCGGCCCCCTGGACCGGGACGGCGGGGCATCCGCCCTCCCCGGCAGCCTCCGAACCGGGTCCAACCAGGGGGTTCAGAAGCGGCCGCGGCGGGCCGATGCCTCAATTGCCGGTGTCGGGAAGGGGCCCATGGAACCTGCATGGCTGGATCGTCTCGTCTTGGAGCTGCCTGATGCCGTCGTCGTGGCCGACGGGCAAGGCAACCTCATCTGGGGCAATCCCGCCGCCGAGCGGATCTTCGGCATGGCCAATTCCGACATCGTCGGCACCAGCGCCCTCGAGCTCCTCCACCCCGAGGACCTCGAGCTGGCCTTGGCCTCCCTGGCCAGCGTCCGGGGCAAGAACATCGGCTCCCCCATCGAGATCCGGGTCAAGACGCCCACGGGCTGGAAGCTCGTCGAGCTGATCGGCGCCAACCTGATCGGAAAGCCACCCATCGACGGACTCGTGTGGTGCGTGCGTGACCTCACCGAGCGCCGCCGCTGGGAGGTCGCCACCAACGACATCGAGCGCTTCCGGTCCCTGGTCCACAACTCCGCCAGCATCCTCCTGCTGCTCGACCGCGGCGGCACTGTGGATTCGGTGTCCGCGGCGATCACCCGGATGCTCGGGCACGACCAAAGCCTGGTCGAGGGGCACCCTCTCGAGGACCTGGTGGTACCTGCGGACCGCCCCGCGTTTCAATCCGCACTCGCCTCCGCCCTCGAGGACCGGCGAGCCGTGCAGGGCCCGATCGTCGTCGAAGTCGACCTGCGCAGGCGCGACGGAGGGGTCCCCGTTCCCTGCGAGCTGAGCATCATCAACCTGCTCGACGACCCGACGGTCAACGGGCTGGTCGTGTCCGCACACAACATCACCCAGCTTCGATCGACGCGGGACGCGTTGGAGCGGCTGGCCACCCGTGACCCGCTCACCGGGCTCCCCAACAGAAAGCTCATCCTGGATCGCATCGAACAGATGCAGACGCGCGGGCGCCGGTCCGGCCACGACGGGGCCGTGCTCTTCATCGACCTCGACCGCTTCAAGGACGTGAACGACTCGCTCGGCCACCGCGTGGGCGACGACGTGCTGCGCCAGGTCGCCATCCGGTTTCAGGGGGCGCTGCGCGAGTCCGACTCGATCGGCCGCCTCGGGGGTGACGAGTTCGTGGTCCTGGTGGACGGCTCCGGAGCACGCAACGCCGAAGCTGCCGCCCACCGGCTGCTCGATTCGCTCACGCTCCCGTTCGAGGTGCACAGTGCCGCCCGGCCCCAGCTCACCATGTCGGCCAGCATCGGCATCGTCTCGGGCGCCTACGCCTCGGCCGAGGACCTGCTCATGGACGCCGACGTGGCGCTGTACGAGGCGAAGGCAACGGGTCGGAACCGCGCCGTGCGCTTCCAACCCCACATGCGCGGCGAGTTCCGCATCCGCATCGAGCTCGAGAGGGATCTTCGCCTGGCACTCGAGGCCGGTGAGTTCTTCCTCGTCTACCAGCCTGTCGTCCAACTCGACGACGGCGCCCTGCAGAGCATGGAGGCGTTGCTGCGCTGGAGGCGGCCGTCGGGGGTGGTGGTGGCGCCCGACGCCTTCATCCCTGCGCTCGAGGAGTCGGGCCTCATCGTCGAGGTGGGCGCATTCGTCTTGAAAGAGGCCTGCCGTCAGACTCGTCGCTGGCGCGACGCGGGACTGTCGACGTCGGTGTCGGTCAACGTCTCACCCCGCCAATTCGAGACGGACACCCTCGTGGACGAGGTCCGGGGCGCATTGCGGGATTCGGAGCTGGACCCGACGTCGTTGATCCTGGAGATGACCGAGACCACGTTGATGCGCGACTCCCACGAATCGGCCCTGCGGCTCCGGGCGTTGAAGGACCTCGGCATCCGTCTCGCCATCGACGACTTCGGCACCGGGTACTCGTCGCTGGCCTACCTCCAGCAGTTCCCCGTCGACATCCTCAAGATCGACCGGACCTTCCTGGTCGGAGCTCCCCAGGTCGGGCCGAGCGCCGCCCTCGTGCACGCCCTCATCGAACTGGGGAACGCCCTGGGGCTCAAGACGGTCGCCGAGGGCATCGAGACCGTCGAGCAGCTCGTCCGCCTCAAGCGGGAGGGATGCGACGCGGGACAGGGCTTCTACTTCAGCCGTCCCCTCGAGGCGGCCGATGCCGAGCGGTTCCTCGCCACCGCCGCCGATCCCGCCCTGGCGGCCGAGCCCGTGGCCGTCACGAACTAGACCGGGGAACGCTCAGGAGATCGTGATGGACAGCACCTTGGTGGCGTGGTCCTGGGTGGGGAACTTGGTCCTGATCTTCTGATCGAACACCCGGGCGGTGACGGTGAAGGTACCGGCCCGCCTGGGTACCCCCGAGATGGCCCCCGTGGACCTGTCGAGCCTCAGGCCCTTGGGCAAGCCGGCGAACCACTTGTACGGGGGGTTGCCTCCGGTCGCGGCCAGTCCGCCGGAGTACGTGTGGCCGACCGTCCCGCCCGGGAGCGACGTGGTGGTGATCTCGACCGGGGGCGGGAAGGTCAACGCGTTCCCGGCCCCGTCGACCGCCACGCAGAAGTACACCGTGGGGCACGACACGGCACCCAGCGCGTTGCCGGAATCGATGCTGGTGGCCCCGGACCAGCTCGTGCCGTCGTAGGTGAAGGCGTTCCCGCTGCCGTCGACGGCCACGCACAGGCCCGCCGTGGCGCACGACACCGCCGTCAAGGGGTGACCGGGGTCGGCGCCCGTGGCGCCGGACCAGCTCGTGCCGTCGTAGGTGAAGGCGTTCCCGCTTCCGTCGACGGCCACGCACAGGTTCGCCGTGGCACACGACAACGCCGTCAAAGGGTGACCGGGGTCGACGCTGGTGGAGCCGGACCAGCTCGTGCCGTTGAAGTTGAGCGCGTTCCCGTTGTGGTCGACGGCGACACACAGGGTCACCGTCGGGCAGGAGATCGCGTCGATCGCAACCCCGGAATCGACGGTGGCCGGGCTGGACCACGTGAAGCCGTCAAAGACGAGCGCATCTCCCGCCGCGTCGACGGCGATGCAGAACCTTGACTTCAGACACGACACCGACGTCAGGGCCACACCGGGGTCGACGCTGACAGGCGCGAACCAGGTGCCGTACCGGTAATCGAGCTCGTTGCCCGACGCGTCGACCGCAACGCAGAACAGCGTCGTGGCGCACGACACCGAGGGGAGTCCGCCGCCGCCGGTGTCGATGGCGTGGGGCGCCTCCCACGTCCGGTTGCGCTTGTGGATGACGCCCCGGCCCGCGCCGTCGACCGCCACGCAGAACTTGGCCGTCGGGCACGACACCGAGGAGAGCCCGCCCCCGCCGGAGTCGACCAGCGTGGGCGAGGACCAGCCGCCCGATGCGGAGGCGGCGCTGGCCATCGGCACGGTGGCGAGGGCGGCACCGACCACGACACCAGCCGCCAGGACGGCCCGGGACGCCCGCCGCATGGAGCGAAATCCGTCGAACATCGCCCTCCCCCCGCCATCGGGCAACCACACCCGCGTCTACCTGGGCAAACGGTACCTGACCGGACGCGGGTGTGCCCTGGGCCATGGTCCGGGAGCGATTCACCAGGACTTTCTGCGTCCGCGCCGTGCCCCCGGGGACCGGGCCGGGGCCGGGGGCGCCGGTCGGGTCCCCCACCCTCGTTAGATAATCTAACGACATGCCGATCGAACCTGTGGGGCAGCACGGCGCGGCCGCGGCGGCCACCCTCGGGCCCGGCTCCCCGGCGCCGGGCTCCCACGAGCCGGGATCCTTCGGCCGTGCCGCCGCCTGGCTCTCCAAGCAGGTCGAGCTGGCCCTCGGCGGCGTCGAGCTGTCGCTCCCCCAGTACCGGGTCCTGGGGGTGCTGGCCGAAGGGGCTTCGATGCCTTCGGCCCTGGCCGAACGCCTGACGGTGCGCCGTCCGACGGTCACCGCCGTCGTCGACGGGCTCGAGGGCCGGGGCCTGGTGCAGCGCACGCCCGGCGACCTCGACAAGCGCAGCGTCACCCATACCCTCACCCCCAAGGGCCAGCGTCTGCTGGCCCGGGCCAATACCGCGGTCGACGCCCGGCTGACCGACATCGCCGCCTGCCTCGACGATCCGGCGCTCACCGACCAGGCCCTGGGCAGCCTCGAGCTCTGGCGCGGCGCCATGCGCGCCTATCACTCGAAGCGGACGGCACGCCCGTGAGCCCCGACAGCGCACCGAACACCGGCACCACCGCGGCCCCGGTCACCGAGGCGGCCCGCTACCAGGCGCCGCGCGCCACGGTCGACCCGGACACGACCAAGACGTGGTTGCGCCGGGCCATGCCGATCCTGCGCGCCCATCGCGGCATCTTCATCACCTCGCTCGTGCTCTCGTTCGTGGGCCTCGTGCTCCAGGTGCAGATCCCCGACCTGCTCAACCACGCCATCGACAACTCGGTGCAGCACCACACCGTGCCGCTGCACTTCTACGTGTGGTGGGTCCTCGGGCTCGGCATCGCGGGCGGCATCGCGGGGTACGTTTCGCGCCTGTTCCTGTTCGAGACGGCGTACGAGATCGAGTACGACCTTCGCAACATCATCTACGAGCACCTGACCCGGATGTCCTTCCCCTTCTACGACCGGGTGCAGTCCGGCCAGCTCATCTCGCGGGCCAACTCCGACATCCGTTCGGTCCAGATGTACATGACGTTCGCGCCCATGATCCTGGTGCAGTGCAGCATCGCTCTGGTCGCCTTCGGCTTCATGCTGTCGATCAACGTCCCCCTCGCCTTCGTGGCCATGGCGACCATGCCCTTCGTGTTCCTCGTCGGGCACGCCATGCGCAAGTCGATGTTCCCCGTGTCGTGGCTCATCCAGGCCCGCCTGGCCGACGTGGCCACCATCGTCGACGAGAACGTCAACGGTGTGCGGGTGGTGCGGTCGTTCGCGGCGGAGAAGCAGCAACTGAACACGCTGGCCAGTGCGGCTGACAAGGTGCAGTGGGGATACGTCAAGGACGCCGACCTCCGTGCCCGCTGGACGCCGGCGGTGCAGAACCTTCCCCAGGTGGGCCTGGCCCTGGTGCTCGCCTTCGGCGGCTACATGGTCATCCACGGAACTCTCGGCCTCGGCGCCATCCTGGCCTTCAACTTCTATCTGCTCATGCTCCAGGCGCCGTTCATGATGCTGGGCATGATCATCATGATGGGCCAACGGGCGGCGGCATCGGCCGAGCGCATCTACGAGATCCTCGACGAGCAACCCACCATCGTCGACCGGCCCGGTGCGGTGGACCTGGTCGACTGCAAGGGTGACGTGCGCTTCGAGAAGGTCGGGTTCTCCTACGGACCCGACCTGCCCCTGGTCCTCTCCGACCTCGACCTGCACCTGCGGCCGGGCGAGACGGTGGCCCTGGTGGGGAGGACGGGCTCGGGCAAGTCGACCGTGGCGCGCCTCATCCCGCGCTTCTACGACGTCACCGGAGGCAGGTTCGCCGTGGACGGCCACGACGTTCGGGACCTCACCATCGAGAGCCTGCGGGCCAACGTCGGCGTCGTGCTCGACGATGCCTTCTTGTTCTCGGTGTCGATCCGGGACAACATCGCCTACGGGCGCCCCGACGCGGACATCGCCGACGTGGAGGCCGCAGCGCGCGCCGCGGGGGCCGACACCTTCATCCGGGAGCTTCCCCAGGGATACGACACCGTGGTGGGAGAGCGGGGCTACACGCTCTCGGGGGGTCAGCGACAGCGCATCACCATCGCCCGGACCCTGCTCGTCAACCCCCCCATCCTCGTCCTCGACGACGCCACCAGCGCCATCGACGTCCAGGTGGAGCAGCAGATCCACGACGCCCTGCGCGTGCTCATGGAAGGGCGCACCACGCTGATCGTGGCCCACCGGCTGTCGACGATCAGCCTGGCCGATCGCGTCGTCCTGCTCGAGGACGGGCACGTCGTGGCCGACGGCACCCACGCCGAGCTGCTCGAGACCACCCCGCGCTACGCGGAGGTCCTGGCCCAGGCCGACCCCGATGCGGCGGCCGCGCTCGAGGTGGTCGAGCGCAACGGCTCCGATCCCGGACACCGGGTCACCTGATGGGCTTCGGCGGATGGGGAGGGGGCCCGGGCATGTTCGGGGGCGGTGGACGCCCCGGCGCGCCTGCCGCCCCGGGGCTCCCCTTCGGGGGGATCCCCTCCGAGCTCCAGGAGGGGGTGGACGCCCTCCTGGCCGAAGAGCCCGACCACGGCGAGCCCGACGTCGCCTTCTCCCAGCAACAGAGCGCCAAGGAGCGCAAGCGCCTCAGCCTGTGGGGACTGCTCCTCGAGTACCCGCGCATGCTCGTCGTGACGACGGTGCTCGTGATCGCCACCAGCGTGGGGCTTCAGGCGGGGCCCAAGCTCACGGAGCTGGCGATCGACAAGGGCATGGTGCCCGGTCATCGCCATCTGAGCGTGGTGCTGGTCATCGCCGCGATCTATCTCGGATTTGTGCTGTTGACCTCGCTGACCCAGCGGGCTCAGGTGAGGGTCACGGGCCGGTTGGCGGCAGGGGTGATGAACGACCTGCGGGTCAAGGTCTTCTCGCATCTGCAGCGACTGTCCCTCGACTTCTTCACAGCCGAGAAGGCCGGGGTGGTCATGACCCGCATGACCAGCGACATCGAGAACCTCCAGCAGCTGCTGCAGGACGGCCTGGCCCAATTCGCCGTGCAGGGCCTGACCATGGTGGTCATCACGGTCATCCTGTTCACCACCAACGTCACGCTCGCCATCATCACGGTGCTGCTCGTCGTGCCCGCCCTCCTGCTGATGTCGCTGTGGTTCCGGGTGGCCTCCGAACGCGGCTACGACCGCGTGCGCGACGGCATCGCCAACGTGATGGCCGACCTCTCCGAGAGCCTGCACGGCGTGCGCGTGGTCACGGCCCACAACCGCCAACGCCACAACATCGTCCATCACCGCAACGTGGTCGGCGAGTATCGCGATGCCAACATCTACACGGCCCACATCAACGCCCTCTACGGCCCGGGAACGCAACTGGTGGGATGGCTGGGCCAGGCCGCCCTGCTGGGCATCGGCGGGGAGATGGTGCTCCACCACTCGCTCAGCCCCGGAGGGCTCGTCGCCTTCTTCTTGTACCTGAACCGGTTCTTCGCCCCGATCCAGCTCCTGGTGCAGCAGTACAACAGCTTCCAACAGGGGCAGGCCTCGATCTTCAAGCTGCGCACCCTGCTCTCCACCGAGCCCACCGTCACCGAGGCCCTCGACGCCCTGGAGCTGCCCCCCATCGATGGCGAGATCGTCTTCGACGACGTGACCTTCGGCTACGACCCCGCCCTGCCCGTGGTCCGCCACGTCGACCTGCGCATCGCGCCGGGAGAGACGGTGGCC
>Ga0310039_10001897_pt1 | contig 14418 bp, 10 predicted proteins | sample Sb_taG_4_FD_200460 | JGI IMG/M metagenome (GOLD analysis project Ga0310039, IMG submission 200460) | Peat soil microbial communities from Weissenstadt, Germany - Sb_50d_6_BS metaG (v2) (version 2) | ecosystem: Environmental > Terrestrial > Soil > Wetlands > Peat | place: Germany: Weissenstadt... | reverse complement strand
GAGGGCAGCGTCCCGATCAGGTGAATGAACCGGCGCCGGCCGCGGGGATCGAGATTTGCGGTCGGCTCGTCGAGCACAAGCACGGAGGGCCGGCACGACAGGACCCCCGCCAGGCATACCCGTTTTCGCTCGCCGAAGCTGAGGTGATGGGGTGGACGATCGGCCAGGTCGCGAAGATCGACCCGGGCCAGGCATTCCCGCGCGATTTGACATGCCTCGTCCTGGCTTGCACCCTGGTTGAGCGGGCCGAAAGCCACGTCCTCGAGCACTGTCGTGCAGAAGAGCTGGTCATCGGGGTCCTGAAACAGGAGGCCCACTTTCCGGCGGACCTGGGCCGCGGTGCGGTGATTGACCTCGATGCCATCGATCCAGACGCCAGGCGGCCGGCGGCCGTTCCTGCCGGCGAGGGTGAGATCGTGATGATGCCCCAGATCCGGACGCCCCTTACCGGGCAGCAGTCCATTGAGATGCAAGAGCAAGGTGCTCTTGCCCGCCCCGTTCGGACCGACGAGGGCGACGCACTCACCTTGCCGCAACTCCATGTCCACACCGCGGAGCGCCTCCTTGCCGTCCGGATAGCGGTACTCGAGACCGCACAACCGAACAGCCGGCGGAACTTTCATGTCACTGGTCATGGTGCGTCAACCCGAATTCGAAGAGTGCGCGGAGGGGACATCAGTCGACGGCACCTGAGTCACTGACAAACCTCAGTCCAGGTTATGGATGGTTCCATCCCATCCCCGGGCGAGCATGGCGGAGTGGACTCTCTCGGCCCGTTCGAAGGACCGCAAGAGGAGCATGCCGAGCATGCCCGTGAGCAGCCTCCAGGAAAGGATGCTTCCCCCTTGAAACGAACGGGCGCGGCGAGCCTGGGACATGCGAGCGAGCTCTTCACCCAGAACGTGGATGTAGCGTTCCATGAACTGAAGCGTGGCCACCAGCACTCGGGGAACCCCCAGCCGGCGCATGGCCTGGAGCAGGTCGAGCCAGGAGCTCACCGTCGCCAGCACGAGCATCATCAGAAACGCCAGGCTATTCTTGACGACGATCGACAGAATGACCGTGACCAGGCCATGGCTGGCCCGGGCCGGCAGCCCCGGTGCAACCATCACGGCAAGGAAGCCGACGACTAGCGCGAAACCCGCCCAGCGAAGCACAAGCGATCGGACCGGAGCCCCCGAGATGCCAACCAGGAGCGCGAGCAGGAGACCCAGGCTTCCCAGAACCCGCCACTGGCCGATCGGCGTCGCGACCACCGCAATGACAAACGCCAGGGTGAATAGCAACTTGTACCGGGCATCAAGCCGATGCATTGGGCCTGCTCGCTTGCCACGGTCGTCGGGGGCATCAAGCCGCATCCGCGCTGGCCCTTTCCGATCGATGGCCAGCGCCGGAGAACACACGCGCCAGGCCCCAGCTCACTGCGAAGACGACCAGGGTTCCCACCAGTCCCGCGACCGCCGTCGCGGCCTTGACATGCTCCAGACTCGGTAGAGGAAGCTGGTAATCCGGCATCGGTACCGGGATTGGTGAGGACGGGGATTCATCGGCCAGGAACCCGATCCTCTGGCCGACGAACTCCAGGCCGTCGGGAAGCTCGGACGCCAGCGGAGAGAGAAAAACGACCACCGCCAGCGCGACCCCGAGCCCGCCCACGATGCTGGCAAGCCAGCGCCGGGGAGGGCCGCTGCCGGGCACAGGAGACTCCAGGCCCCAGGTCGGATCCTGTTCGATCAGCTCCGGCCGCGTGAGCAGGATGAAACGGACGACCAGCCCGGTGATGATCGCCTCGCCCAGGCCGATCACGGCATGCACCAGCGCCATCCAGCTCAGGATCCGGAAAAAGTCGCGGTGGTTGCCCGCGGCCGACAGCTCGGCCGCGCACGCTCCGGCCGCGAGCAGGACAGTGAACCAGGCCGCGATCATGGCCGCGATGAGGATGCCCCGCTGGCCTCCGATCCACCGTCGGATCGGTGCGTAGATGGCGTACCCCACGACCGAGCCGATCAACCCCATGTTTACGAAGTTGGCACCCAGCGCCGTCAGGCCGCCGTCGCCGAAAAGAAAACACTGCACGATCAGGACCGCGGCGATGACCACGGCCCCTGCCCATGGCCCCAGCATCACCGCCGCCAGAACACCCCCCAGTAAATGCCCTGAGACCCCCGGGCCAACCGGGAAGTTCACCATCTGCGCGGCGAAGATGAAGGCCGACATCATCCCCATCAGCGATGTCGTTCGCTCCTTGAGCCGCCCCTCGACGGACTTGAGTCCGTAAAAGAGGCCCGCCGCGCCCATGACGCCCGCCAGCGCCGCCACGCGGGGATCGAGAACCGCGTCAGGAATATGCATGCGTTAAACCCCGAACCGGTCCACATCATGGCGAATCAGAGAAGCCCTCACCCACCTCATGATAATGCCCGTATGCCGTTTGGTCAAAAACTTCATACCAGGGCGATGTGTGACTGCCGGTCGAGGAACCGGACTGCGGCGATCACCAGGATCAAGAACCCAAGCAAACCCAGTCCCGACCAGGCCCAGCGGACCCACCACGGCTGCTCAAATCGACGACGCTTCCAGCTCGGCTCCGCGACCCTGGGGAAATAGGGAACTTCCAGGAGCCGATGGCAGAATCCGCACCGGACCTGTTGGCCCGGTGCCAGCCCCTTGATTTCGACGGTGGTACCGCAATCTGCTGGCGGGAATCGGGATTCTCGGCTCAGAGCGTCGGCTGCGCTGTGCAGTGGTTCATCAGCCAGGTGTCAACGTCTCCGAGCATCTGGCTGTTCAGGCGATGGGTCGAGGGATAGGACTGGAAAGCCACGTTCAAGCCGCCGGCACGCAGTGCTGCCACGTCCCGTCTGGCACTTGAGAGTGGATGCTTGGAATTCCAGGCTCCATGCACAACGAGAAGGGGCAGGTCACGACAGGCCTTCATGCGGCCCAGCGGTCGGAAGCCGGCCGGCAGCCAACCGTTCACGGCGACCACGCCAGCGAAGCGCTCGGGGTAGCTCAGACCGAAGCGGTAGGCGACCGCTGCTCCTTCTCCACAGCCGACGAGGAAGATCCGTTCCGAATGGATGTGGAGCAAGCTGCGGGTTTTCCGGATCGCCGTGAAGACGCCGTCCTCGAGACGGTCAAGGTCGTCCGGCTCGGGATCAAAGAAGTCGCGGCGGACAGTCTCGGCCTCGGAACATCGCGGCCTCGATCGCAGGGCGGTGCGGTCATGAAGCTCGAAATCCCGGCCCCAACCGAAACCGGCCATCTGGTCCCGCTTGATCACTGGCTCGGGGCCCCTCAGACCGAGACCGACGTAGTTCCTCCAGCTCAGGGCGGGCATCGCCCGAATCAACTGGTCTTCGTCCCCCCCCCGCGCATGAAAGAGCACCAACAGGGGATAGGCGTAATTCGGCTCATACTGCCGCGGAATGAACCGAGTTTCCGCCAGCAAGCTGGACGTGGACAACGTCGAGGAGAGAGGAGCATTCAGCCGGTCGTTGGTCATCCCTAGGAACCTCCCTTGTCGACGCTTCGGGGGGTTGGTCAATTTCGCAAGATGTTGGCGTCAATCCGGCCTCGCTTGCATGCTCATCTTATCGTGACGGGTCAGACAAGTCTCGCAAAGCATAGCCACGATTTTGCCGCCCTTCAATAAACCGCCCAGTTATTTCCAATTTTGTCTCAAGTTTCCCCGAATGCGATCCGAAACCGTTCCGAATTCCCAGAAACTGCTTGGGTTATGTGGGTTAATTGCGATCCGAAAACTGGGAGCGTTGAGTGATTCGTAAGTCCTGGATACCGACCTCTGGCGTCTGCGACCAGTGCGCGGACAGAAAGAAAAGCAGCGACGAAAGCTTGCAAGCAATGTGCGGGTAAGCGCCGGTCTGGGCGCGGCGCGCTCAGACGAATTTCTTGATCAAGTTGTTCACCTGGGTGGGGAAGACGGTCAGGGTGTGGATCAGGCTGCTCTGCTTTGGCGGCGGTCGCTTGAAGAGGCGTTTGGCTCCCGAGCGCTCCTTCACGATGATCGGTTTTCGTGCTTTCGCGGGTACAACGGGTGCCCTCACCAGCAAGAGTTGCGCCGGGTATGGCAAGTTGGGCACGTAGCTCGAGCCATCGGTTCCCAGGAGCCTCAGGGTCACCGGTCCCGATTCCGCGGTGTTATTGTTGTAGAATGCCTCGTTGATGACGTTTTCCGGGTCGACGATCTCAACGATTCGACCAGCGCCCAGACTGCTGAGGGTCACGCTCGCTGGCAAACGTAGCGGCAGCGTCAACGTCTGGTTGACGATTGTGGTAGCACCGGCTGCCAGACCCGCGACCGTGGTATCTCCCAGGAAGATTCCGGTGCTGGTGTTGCCACTGGCTCCCACCATGATGAAGCGAACAACGAACGGTCCTGGATTGGCGACGCCGAGGTTCTGGACCACGGCCTGCGTCGAAAAACTCTGGCCCCAGTACAGGGTCGGCGCCGAGGTTGTCACGGCCCCGGCCGCGAGGTCGGAGAGAGGGCCGAGTGCCAGTGGCGTGGTTCCTGGTGGAACCGTGATGCTCACGGTCTGCTCATCGACTCCCTGATTGCCGCTGGGAACGCGGGGATAGACCGGGTTGGTAATGTAATCAGCGTCCGGTTCTACCCATAAGGTGAACGCGCTGTCGTTGGTGAGTAACTCTGGAGGGGTCACCGGCAAGTTGATGGTCCCCTCGACGTTGACCATCGACCACGCCGGTATCGGCGGAACGGAAATACTGCCAATGACGACGTCCGACCCAGTGCCTGGCGCGACCCCCGATGGAGTCAGCACGACCGCTTCCCGCGTCGCGGGGGCGGCACCATAAGCTTCGTTACTGACCTGGGCGGTCACGGTGACCGTCCCGCCCCATTCGGGGGCCGTGGGAGTGATCTGGACCGAAGTATTGACGAGATTGGCCGGTTGCGGGGGAGTGATCTGGACGCCGGCCTCGTCGTAACCAGGTCCCAGGCCCGACTGGTTGCGGGTGTTGCTTTCGGGAACCACGTGCTGGGGATCGATCTTCATGTTGATGTGAACGATCCCGTTGGGGCTCATCCCCGGCAAGGGCGAGGAGGGAAGCTTGACTGTCGTGGTGAACGGCGCCGACTGCCCAGGCGCGAGGCCGGCGGGGATGGTCACTTCGCCGAGCAACACGGAATAGGGGCCGATGGTCACGCCATGCGATGCGTAGATCGCCACATTGAACGGAGTGGTCACAGTTGCCGCGCCCTGATTGGTGACCGTGCCGCTGGCCGTGATCGACTGGTTCCAGTCGGCGTTCGGGGTGGTTACGAAGGACGAGCCTACCAGATCGGGAAGGGGTGGGCCGGCACTCGAAAGGAGTTCCCGTTTCTCCAGCGACTCGAACTTCAATATGATCGGACCGCGCCCCCAGGCGCGACGGCGTCCGGCGGACCTACGGTCTTGGGACGACATGGGGATCCTCCTCCTTGAGAACGGGAACCGCACGGCGGGGGCCAGGCTGATAGGACTTTCGAGCACGGTTCCATGTTCACGGCCGGCTCGCTCGCTCCGTGCAGCAATGCGTGCGTTCAATTCGACCCTTCCTTGGGCGATTAGGGAATCTAATCCTTTCCCCCAAACCGGTCAAGCCGGCTCGAGCGCGAACTCAGGACGGAGCTCGCTGATCGGCCAGGAAAAGGCGCCCCTCGACGAGTCTGGCAGGTTATGATACCAAGGCTTTGATCGGGGATCATGAGGAGCGGGTCTCTCCCGCAGGGTCGATTCGTTTCGGATTGCGACCGTGATTGGGTGGGCGAGGCTCCCGCCGAGCCTGTTTATTTTCACTAGATTACGGTTGGCTCGGCGGGATCCTCGCCTTCTCGGCGCAAGCGAAACAGCCCTGATCTGTCGCGGAAGTCATGCAGCCACCAGGAGTCGAGGTTGACGGAGCAGATCGTCGCACATCTCGGATACGTCGGGATCGCCTTGATCTTGATCCTGGGGGGACTGGGTCTGCCGATCCCCGAGGAGGCGCCGGTCATCCTGGCGGCCGTCCTGTCGCGCAACGGCAAGCTGCTGGCGCCCCTGGCACTGGCGACGTGCCTGCTCGGCGTTCTGGCGGGCGACTTCGTGGTCTATTTCCTTGGTTTCTTTTACGGCGAGAAGGTGCTCAGCCTGCGCTTGACGCGGCGGCTGCTCACTCGCGCGCGTGAAGCTCAGATCAAGGGGTATTTTCACCGTCACGGATTCAAGATCCTGGTGCTGGGACGGTTCGCGGTCGGCTTTCGAACGGCCGCCTATCTCACCGCGGGCATCTTGAAGCTGCCGCCGTTGAAACTCCTCCTCATCGACCTTGTTGCCGCCTCGCTGAGCACGTTTCTGATGTTCGGCCTGGGGTTCATCTTCGCCCACCAGATCCAGAGCGGAATCCGCGAGATGCAGCAGTGGTTCACCCTGGCCCTGGGGGCCGGCGTGGCGATCTGGCTGTCCTACCGGTTTTACGCGGGACGAAAGCGGGCCGGCCTGCCTGTCGGCCCTCCCGTGCTCTTTGGCGACGAGCCGCCCTTGCCCCCGGACGACCTGCGGGCCCATCCCGACGAGACCCAGCGCAAGGTCGATTCTCCGCTGGATTTGAAGCAGCCCGGCAGCACGTCGCCGGCACAGCTTCGCGCTTTCCCTGCCGCGGCTCTTCCCCTGCCTGCTCCGGCCCCGCTCCCACGTGCCGCCACCGATTCCGGCCCGGCCCGTCATGCCGCCGACTTGCCCACGGGCGCCGCTCCCGTTGACGTCGGATTGCCGCCAGCCCACTCGCGGACGTCGCTGGGTTCGCAGTCATCCAGACCCGGCCACCCGGCCGGGCCGGCCCAAAGTCGTGTTGACCGATTGAACGGTTCCTGATACTTTCCCGCCGTCTTGGTCAGTCACATCACTGGCCCGAGGCATGTTTGACATGACGGAGCCGTCGTTCTCGCCAGCAGCGGCGTGACCGATCGATCGTCGAGGGCCTTCCTCCCGCCTGCTAGGAACATGTGCGGATTGGGGGCTCAAACCAGCGATCGGTTTTCCAGGACGATGGTTCCCGCGAGGAAGCCGTGGCCTGCAAAGCTGATGCATGCTTCCTCCTCCCCGGGCTCGACATGAGGGTGGCCCGCGGGACCCGTCCGGAGACGTTCTCCGGCCGGCGAGTTAAGGATCAACTCGCACGGGGGAACCCATTGCCTCGATGAGTTCCCCGGATCAACCCTGGAAGATCGCTCGAAATGAACAAACTCACTTTCGCTCTCGCCCTGGGGGCTGGTCTAGTGCTGAGCCTGGCCGGTCCGTCTGTCCACGCCACTCCCATCGTCCAGCAGCTCGCCACGCCCTCGATGACGGCGGCAGAGTTCAACAGCCTGTTTCAACCCGTCGCGGCGCCAATCATGTCCCCTTACCAGTTCATGAACACGCCCACCACGGGCATAGTCGACTCGCAGGTATTCCAGGGCACAGGCACCGCCGCCGGGCTTTATGCCTATGCCTACCAGATCGCGGTCAACAACGTCACGGACACGAACGGTCAGCCGACCTCGGTCAACAGCGCCTCGCTGGCCTTCAACAGCACACCGACGCCGGCCAGTTTCACCACCGGCGGTACCCCGTCATCGGTCTACGTCGTCAGCGACGGCCAGGTCGGCGGCATCAACCTTCCCCAGGCAGCGCCGGGCAGCGTGATCCAGGCCCCCACGTCGGTGGCCTGGATGCCCGGAACCAAGACCGGGGCCCTGACGTTCCAGTACCTCGACGCAACCCAGAACACCGGCCCGCTGCAGGCGGGCGCCAACAGCGCGACCATCGTCGTGCTCACCAACCAGCCGTACACGACCCAGCCGGTAAGCCTCCAGAACGCCGATCCCCAGATCACCTATCCCACGGCCTACTCGGCCCAGGGGGGTGTGATCCAGGAGGTCCCCGTTCCGGAGCCCGCAACCGCGCTGGCATGGGCAGGGATGATCGGCGCCGTGGCTCTGGTCCGGCATGTCCGCAGGAACCGCCAGGCCGCCTGAGCCGCCTTGGGATCCAGCGAGTCAGGGAGATCAGCGTCGCATTCGGGAATCGGACCCGCCGTCTCCTGGCCCGGCCAATCCGAACATTCGACCGGCCCCCGGCGACCGCATGTGCGGTCGCCGGGGGCTTTGGTGCTTCGAAGGAAAGACGGTATAGTGGTTGTTCGACGGAGTCATCAATCTTGAGGGCAAAGCTGGCTACTGCGAACCAGGCCGGCAAGTTTCGAAGATCCGTCTGGCGATCAGCCGCACCCCCGATGGTATCTGGCCCAGCACCGATGAATTTGCCACCGATTGCTCGTGTCCGCCGCCAGTTCGTTCAGCCCGAGGTCGATGATGCGGCCGCCCTCGTAACCCGCGCGATCCGGACCAGCCATCTGGCGAGTCGGGTGCTCGCTGGCGGGCGGGTCGCCATCACCGTGGGCAGCCGGGGCATCGCCGGCCTGCCGCGGATTGTTCACGCCACCGCCCATGCCGTCGGCAGCCTCGGGTTTCAGCCGTTCGTGGTCGCGGCCATGGGCTCCCATGGCGGCGGCACGCCCGAGGGCCAGCGCGCGCTTCTGGCCGAAATGGGAGTGGACGAGTCGTCGGCAGGCTGTCCGGTCCGCTGCGAGATGGAAACCGTGGTCCTCGGAACCAATTCGTTCGGACTGCCCATCCACTTCGACCAGAACGCCTTCGACGCCGACGGCATCATCCTCTTGAACCGGGTCAAGCCGCATACCTCATTCACGGGGTCGTACGAAAGTGGCCTGCTCAAGATGCTGACCATCGGTCTGGGCAAGCGTGAGGGAGCCGCTCAGGTCCACAAGCTCGGCTTGCCCGGTCTGAAGAAGATGCTCCCCGAAGTCGGTGCCTTGCTCCTTGAGCGAACCCCGGTCGCGCTGGGAATCGCGATCCTCGAGAACGCCTTCGAGCACACCGCGCGGATCGTCGCCGTCGAGCCTGAAGAGCTGCTGGAGGTCGAGCCCCGGCTGCTCGACGAGGCGCGCGAGCTGATGGGGCGACTGCCTTTTGACCAGATCGACGTGCTGATCGTGGGAGAGCTGGGGAAGAATTACAGCGGGACCGGGCTGGACCCCAACGTGATTGGCCGGCAAAGGGTGGAAACGATGCCCGATCTCCCGCGTCCGGTGATCACCCGGCTGGCCGTGCTCGACCTGTCTGTCGAGACCCGAGGAAACGCTCTGGGCATTGGCCTGGCCGACCTGACCACGGATCGACTGGTCCAGGCGATCGATCCGGTGCCGATGCGAGTCAACAGCCTGACCAGCAACTTCCTGACTCGGGCGCGAGTGCCGCTCTCGCTGCCGACCGACCGGGACGTGATCTCCGCCTGCCTTGAGACCTGCTGGCGGATCGAGCCCGACCAGGCCCGCCTGGTTGTTGTGCCCAATACACTGGAGCTGACCACTTTATGGGTCACGCAACCCTTTGCCGCCGAGGTCGAGGCTCACCCGGAGCTCGCCTTCGAGACCGACTTTCAGCCCATGCCACTGAACGCTGCCGGCCACCTCGACCAAGAGCGCCTTTTCCCCGAGAGCGTGCGGGGCCGGCGGGCGCGTCCTGCCGGGCGCCGGGGCAACGGCCCGCCGGCCGCACGACCGGTCGTCGTCGAAGACCGGGCCGCACCGCGCGTCGAATACAAATGGTGAGCGAGGAATCTTGCCGCAATCGCAAACGCCGACCGCCTGCTCGAGCACCCGAATTGAGGCCACCGGGCAGACGACTTCGAACCGCTTTTGCATCTGCATCTCTCACCACCGAGGGCCCGGGCATGAAATCGAGCCAGCCTTACGTGCCAGAGTCGGGCGCCAGTACCCAGGTCCCGGGCACGGCCGCAGCCGGGCCGCGAGAGATGCTGCCTTATGTCGTCCCCATGCTGACGTTTCTGGTGCTGACGAACCTGGAAGGTTACTTGCCCGGCCAGGGCTGGTATCCGCCGGCCTATGCGGCCAAGGTGCTGGTTGTAGCACTCGTGGCCTGGTGTTTCCGGTCCACCTGGTCGGATTTGCGGCCCATCCCGCCGGCCACGACATTGCTGCTGGCGACGCTGGTCGGCCTGGTCGTCTTCGTGCTCTGGGTCCGTCTCGAGGGCTGGTATCCCGCGCTCGGCTTCCTGGGAAAGCGAACGGGTTTCGACCCCTCCACCCTGGATGCGAACTGGAGGTGGCCGTTCGTCGCGATCCGGTTGACGGGTCTTGTGCTGCTGGTTCCCCTGATCGAAGAGCTCTTCTGGCGATCGTTCCTGGTTCGCTGGCTGATCGACCCGGATTTCTGGAAGGTGCCTATCGGCCGGATGACTCCCATGGCCGCGGGCGTGACCTCGGCCATCTTTGCCCTGTCCCACCCGGAATGGCTTCCCGCCCTGCTCACCGGACTGCTCTGGGCCTGGCTGCTCTGGCAGACGAAGTCTCTGCCGGCATGTGTGCTCAGTCACTCCGTCGCCAACCTTGCCTTGGGTCTCCACGTCCTGGCGACCAGGGATTTCCAGTACTGGTGACCGCCCCCGCCGTCCGGCGACGAGCAGAGAATAGGACCCGGCCATGAAACCCAGAAAGCCCGCGGCGGCAAGAGTTCTCTACGAGGACGCCTCGGCGGCCGCGATCCGCAGTCTGCGCGGGCATCCCCCACGCGTTCGATCTCAGAGCCTGGATTGCTGCTCGAGGGCCTTCTGCCGGGTCCTGGCCGGTTCGTCCGGAAAAACCGGGAATGACACCGGAACCCGGATGATCCCCACAAATGACAAAGCCTTCGCTTGCAATCCCTGAATTCATTCGGCACGATGGATTCGCGGGCAAATCCTTTGGCAACGGAGAGGACGTGCCAGGCGTTCGCCTATTGCGTCCTACGGATGAGCATCAGGCCCGGTGGAAGGAAACATTTTGATTCTTCCGCCTCTAGCCGGGCTTGCAGGCAGGATTGTGGGAGGGCTTCATGAGTCGCATCAGGCAATTGGGGTGGTTCGCGGCGCTGGCCGCGGCCGTCTTCGCGGCAGACCCGCGGGCGAAGGGGCAAGAGCCTCAGCCGCCGGTCAACATCGATTTCGAGGAGGTCGTCGCGGCCGCCCGCAACGCCGGGGCTCACCGCGGCCCCGGGAACAACTTCCGTGACTTCAACGAGGTCACTCGCCAGGCGGAGAAGACCGAGGGCCTGTTCACGCTGTACAAGACGGGTGACCACCTCTACGCCGAGATCCGGCCCGATCAGTTCAACCAACCGTTGCTGACGCCAGTGACCATCGCCCGCGGCATGGCCCAGGCGGGAATGCCCGTCGGCGACGACGACCGCGTGCTGATCTTTCGCCGGGTCGGTGATCGCATCCAGATCGTGCAGAGGAACATCCATTACAAGGCACCCGCAGGCACGCCGATCGAGAAGGCCGTCAAGCAGAATTTCACCGATTCGGTGCTCATGGCACTGCCGATCGTCACGCTCAATCCGATGCGCGGCGGTGCCGTGCTGATCGATCTTTCCGATGTCTTCATGACCGACTTCGCCGAGATCGGCATGGGCTCGATCGATCGCAGCCGCAGCCAGTGGTCGAAGGTGAAGGGCTTTCCCAACAACATGGAGCTCGAGCTGGAGGCAACCTACACCGGTGGATACCGGCGGATGGGCAGCGGCCGCAACGGCAACGGGTCGGATCCGCGGGGTATCACCATGGTGCTCCACTACAGCATCATGAGGGCCCCGGACATGGGTTATCGGCCCCGGATTGCCGACGATCGCGTGGGCCACTTCCTGAGCGCCACCAAGGATTTCGGGATCAACGATTCGGACACGAACTTCGTCCGGTTCATCGATCGGTGGCGGCTCGAGAAGTCCGACTCGCACTCCAAGCTCTCGCCACCCAGGAAGCAGATCGTCTGGTACGTCGAGGACACCGTGCCGCTGGAGTATCGTCCCTACGTCGAGGAGGGGATCAGCGAGTGGAACAAGGCGTTCGAGAAGATCGGCTTCCGCAACGCGATAGCCGTCCGCTGGCAAGAAGACGGGCGTGACGTTTTCGATCCCGAAGACACAAATTACTGCACGTTCCGCTGGGTCACCAGCGAGACGGCCTTCGCCATGTCGTGCCTGCGTGCCAATCCCATGACCGGCGAGATGATCGACGGCGACGTCATCTTTGATGCCAGCTTCATCAAATACTGGAAACAGTCATACGCCCTCCTGATCGGCAGCACGACCGCCGCGGGCGGCGAGCCCCAGGCCGCTCCGCTTGCCTTCGGCGAGGTGATCAGCCCGATCCTGGCATCGAAGATGGGCTTTGGCCAGCCGGCCGCCAAGGCTCTGCTCGGCCTGGGCGCTCTCGAGCGGCCCTCCGGCCAGATGATCCCCGAGGTCGTCCCGGCCGATCAGAACTACCTCCAGTGGCAACTGGCCAAGAACCTGGCGCGGGGAACTCGGGGCTTCTGCCAGTTCCAGACGGGTTTCCAGCACGATTTCGGTCTGGCCGCGATCGCCCTGGCCGACACGCCCAAGACCGAAAAGGACAAAGACAAGGACAAGGCCGCGAAGAAGCCCGAGCCCAAGCCGGAGCTGCCCGAGGAGTTCATCGGCCAGGCGATCAAGCACATCGTGATGCACGAGGTGGGCCACTCGCTGGGCTTGCGGCACAACTTCAAGGCCAGCACGATGTTGACCCAGGAGCAGCTCAACGACACCGCGATCACCCGTTCCAAGGGATTGGTCGGCAGCGTCATGGACTACAGCCCGATCAACATCGCGCCCAAGGGAAAGAAGCAGGGCGACTACTACTCGACCACCATTGGCCCCTATGATTACTGGGCCATCGAGTACGCCTACAAGCCGGTCGAGGGTGACGAGGCGACGGAGCTGAAGAAGATCGCCGCGCGTGCTCCCGAGCACGACCTGGTGTACGCGACCGACGAGGACGCTTTCCTCAACGACGATCCCTATGTGAACCAGTTTGACCTGGGTGCGGACCCCTGTCAGTTCGGCAAGGATCGGATTGCCCTGGCGTGCGAGCTGCTCAAGGATCTGGACGGCCGCGTGGTCAAGGACGGCGACTCGTGGGCCAGGACCCGGCGCGCGTTCGGGATTTTGATCGGCCAGTTCGGTGACGGTGCCACGCTGGCTGCGCAGTACGTGGGCGGTCAGTCGGTCTCGCGCGACCACAAGGCCGACAAGGATGCCCGCGACCCGATCGTGCCGGTGTCCGGGGCCAAGCAGCGCGAGTGCCTCAAGTTCCTGGCCGACAACATCCTCAGCGACCAGGCGTTTCAGTTCTCGCCGACCCTGCTGCGGCGGCTGGGCGCGGAGCGGTGGACGCACTGGGGCAACGACAGCGGGAGCGGGCCGGGCATCGACATCTCGGTGCTGGAGCGGATTCTGGGCATCCAGAAGATCGTGCTGGGGCACTGCCTGAGCGCAGGGACTCTGGCCCGGATCCAGAATCAGCAGCTGCAAGCCAATCCCGGGACCGATCCGCTCCGCATGGAGGAAGTCTTCCGCTCCTTGACCGACGGGATCTGGTCGGACCTCGACAAGCTGCCCGACCAGAAGGACGCGAAGGCCGCCAAACTCGCCCTTTCGACCGTGCGCCGCAACCTCCAGCGCGAGTACCTGCGCCGGCTGGGCAACATGGTTCTTGGCGATCGTTCCAATCCTCACAGTGACATGTTCAGCTACATCGTGATCATCGGCGGCGGCAGTTCGTCGGTCCCGGCCGACGCCCGCGCGCTGGCGCGGCTGCATCTCAAGGAGATCGCCGGGCGGATCGGCATGGTCCTGGAAACCAGGAACACCAGCTTCGACGACACGACCCGGGCCCACCTCGAGGAGAGCAAGCACCGGATCGCCAAGGTCCTGGAGGCCAATCTCGACATCAAGGAACCCTGAGCCGACCGCAAGCCGAGCGGCATCTTCTGTCCGTCCCGCCGAGGCTTCTCCCGGGCGGGGCGGCACTTTTGGTCCCAGGAGGGTGAGCATGAGTCCCCGACCACGACTGTCCGCACTGATCGTCTCTGCGCTGGGGGTGATCGGCGTCGCGGCCTGGGCCGCTGCGCAGGGGACGCCCAGCCCGCGCCCGGGCCTGACCGCGCAGCAGACCAGGCAAGCCGTTGACATCGCCCGCGAAAGCCTGGTCGAGCTCCGCAAGAAGACCGAGGGAGCGGCCAAACCCGACGTCGATCGCCGTGAATTCACCATGGTGCGGATCGAGACCGACCGGAAGAACGCCAACGGCAAGCCGATCGGCTACGACCTGATGCCCATTCGCATGGGGTCGGCCAGGCACAATGAAGACTTCACCCAGCACGACTTCTGGGTCACCCGCTCGCACCCCGAACGGCCGCTCGAATACATCTTCTCCAACCTGGCCAACCTGGTGAAGGACGAGGAAGAAGTCGAGTCGGCCGACATCGTGCTCTGGG
>Ga0310039_10001878_pt1 | contig 14522 bp, 12 predicted proteins | sample Sb_taG_4_FD_200460 | JGI IMG/M metagenome (GOLD analysis project Ga0310039, IMG submission 200460) | Peat soil microbial communities from Weissenstadt, Germany - Sb_50d_6_BS metaG (v2) (version 2) | ecosystem: Environmental > Terrestrial > Soil > Wetlands > Peat | place: Germany: Weissenstadt... | reverse complement strand
CGAAGTGCCCCCGAGCCGCTTCCAGCTCGCCCCGCTCGTAGCACTCGGTGCCCGCTTGGAGATGTTTCGCGAATGCGTCCAAGATCTGAACCCATAGAGCGTTGAACTGGGCAAAAAGACGTCCGGACGCTGTCGCGCGTCGTCACGAGTTTACCAACTGGATCGTCGCCGTGCTCTCGTGCTTTGACCGGGGGCCGACGGGGACACTCCTATTGCTGCAAGCATATCGGGGGTTCAGGTCATTTCAGGATCACTTCTCCTTTGGGCCCCGCGTGATCGGACACTCGACTGGAGGCCCAACTGTGCGGCGGTCAATCGGGTCCAGCTTCCGGTGCCGTAGAGGCGGTCCCGGCGGCATGCTGGATCTCCGCATGCTCTCGTACCTGATCGAGCCCTTCGACTAGAATATAAGATGCACTCGATCGGGAGTGCGCTCCTCGATTGGCCGCCGGTCCATCCGCGGGTGCTGGTGCGCCGTGTCTGCGGTAGGCGGATTTCTCGTTACTTTAAATCGGGGCCTTCCCGAAGCACGATTTCGCGGCGACGAACCAGCCTCCTGTGGAGTTGGGACCCATACGACCCCGGTGCCTGGCCCCCCCGGGGGTCGAGACTTTTCAGCAAGGAGTCAGGATGAACGCGATCAAGGCGACCGTGATGCAGGGCCGGCTCGAGCTGGAGGTACCGCTCGACTGGCCGGATGGAACCGAGGTGTTGATCGAGCCGACGATGGCCCCGCTCGAGAAGATGGGGATCGACGAGTCCGAGTGGCGCGATGATCCGGAAAGCCTTGCGGACTGGGAAGCGTGGATCAAGACCATCGAGCCATTCGAGTTGACGCCCGATGAGGCCAAGCGGTTTGCCGATCCGTCATCCGCGCCAGCTCCTTGCCCGCCACCCGGATCGAGCCGCTCGTCGGCCGGTCCAGACCGCCAATCAGATTGAGCAGCGTTGGCTTTCCCGATCCGGATTTTCCAAGCAAAGCGACGCGCTGGCCGCTCGGGACGCCCAGCGAGATTCCGCGGAGGGCTTCGACCGGAGCCGATGGAGAGCCGAAGACCTTGGCGAGGCCCTCGACCTCGACGGCCAGCCTGGCTTCCGGCAACGGGCTCGCGGGAGAGGCGGTGGGCATCAGGATTTCTACAGGTTCGCCAGAGTGGGCACGACCGACCGCAGATAGCCAAGCGAGCTGGCCAGCCAATCATGGTCCCGGTTGGCCCAGGGGATGGTCTCCACGGACTCCGGACGCAGGAGAACGCCCTGAGCGTAGCGCCCCTCGCAGAGGACCGCAAGCCGGACCACGGCCGACAATGACTGAGAGGTGAGCCCGGGGAAATAAGAGAGCCACTTGCGCTCGAAGATGGGCAGATCGTAGGTTCTGGGGTGCAGCTCGATCGTCAAGGGGAGTCCGGGCCGGGCCTGGATCAAGAGGGCGAGGAGGTCGGGCATGGGCAAGATCCCCGACCCGACGGGCCGGGCTTGCCAGCACAGTCCACGCGGCGTGAACGCCAGGATCGCGTCCTTGATGTGAGTGGAAAGGACCCAGGGCGCAAGCAGGGCGACGGCTGCGATCGGATCGTCCAGCCGCATCAGCAGGTTGCCGGTGTCCAGGGTTACACCGAAAGCACGGGCGTCGAGTCGTTCCAGCAGCTCGAGCAGCTCGTCGGCCGTGAAGTCGGCATGGTTCTCGATCGCCAGCTTCAGACCCAGGTCCAGGAGCCGGGGTGTCAGCAGGGTCAGGACCTCCAGGGTCGCCTCGACCTGGGCCGCCCAGGGGACGTCAGAGCGAAACCGATCGTGCCGATCACCCACGTACACCCGCGCATTCCGGCAACCGAGCGCCGCAACCCCTTCGAGGCCTGGACCGAGTACCCGGGCGACGTCGCCGGCCGACATCGGTTGACCCTGCTCGCGCGATCTGCGCACGGGATTGGGAGAAGACAGGCCGACCTCGAGGTAAAGCCCCATCGCATCGGCGTGGCGCCGAAAACCGCCCAACCGCTCGGGATCGAGCCCAGCATCGATCACCGAGGGCTCGAGAAACTGCACACCATCCATCCCGTGAGTCCTTGCGAACTCCAGGGTCTCTGCGGGCGTCAAGCCGCGATGCGCAATCGTGGAGTGGTCGAAGCCGACGCGGATGCTCATCCCGACTCTCCCGGGCCGTCGTTACGTTGGAGACGAGAAAAAACCTCCATGGATTCTTCTTCTCCAGGTGGTGGTGCTTGGACTGCACATCCCTGTTGCAAACTCGCGCCGCAATCTCGTCTACTTTGGCAAATGGTATCGGTTCGGCCGACCACGGTGGGTCTGACGGCCACGGCACACGCGCAGGAATCGACCTCGTGAGTTTCTCACTTCGACGCCTGGAACGCAACGGGCCAATACCTGCTTGTCCAACTGGCTCAAGGAAATCGATAACCGACGGAATTCGTCGATCGCGCCGCGGCGCCGCGCGTCCTGCCGTGGTGAGGCGGCCCAACCGCTGGTGGCTTGTCCAAGCAGATCGATTTTTTTTGCGGGATTTTCCCGGGAGAGGGTTGACTCGAAACGGGAATCGTCGTATTTTAGCGGACGTTATCGGGACGCCATGAAACGGTCCACACCGTTGTGTATCGTCATAATGAATCAATATTCGCTAATGCATTTCTCCTGCTCTGCTTTTCCGCCGGTTTGCCAAGACCCTGTAAGCTGGCTCTCAATCAAAAAAAAAGAGGTTTGATTCCTGGCGGCAAGGAAGCGCGCGCCCGGTTCAACCTTTGACGAGGAGGGGGCGGTCGCGGTCTGCGCTGGGCCTGCTTCGCTCGTGACTAGCCGCACGGTTCGTGTTCCGATTCCGCATGGACGCTGGGATCGGCACGGGCCGAGGCTGGCCAAATTAGACGTGTCTTCAGGGGGGCTTCGGCCCTTTTTTCTTGCGCCTGGCGAACTTGGGGCTTGCGTGGCCGCACCAATCAGCTTGGCTCAGGTGGGCCGCGCACCGTCGTCACGAGGCGGCTCCGGTCGTCACATGAGATGCTCTCGCGGGTCGAGATGGCTCTGTTACCAGGGAATGACGCGGTCGTGGTACGGAGCCTCGACGAAGTCACGCAGCATGACGGCGTCTGGTATCGCGTCCCGCGAGAAGTAAGGATTGCGTGAGGGCGCCGAAGGCACGGTTGTAGGGATCCCTTCGGGTGATCGGCTGCCGAGGCGAACCTCCAGCCGTTCCAGGATCGCTTGCGTCAGGGGCTCGTCGCCGAACCAGCCGACCCTGATGGAGACCTGCGTGGCGTCCTGGTGCGAGCGGATCGTTGCCACGACGCGCTGGTTGTCTTTGGTACTGGCCTCGATACGCGAGACGCTTCCGTCCCGGGTCCCGTGGATTTTCTCAAAGTTGAGGTCGTTCATGGAGTCATTGAGCGCGGCCAGCACAGCAGCCCGCGGCGCCGTGAAACTCTCCCAGCCTCGTGCCCTCGAGTACGAGGGGGCTGAACAGGTTGCAGCGACCTGCGCGGCCGGCGGAACCGTGGCGCAACCCATCAGGCCGATTGCCAGGCAGGAACCAGCAGTCCATCTCACCAGCCGCAAGTCGCGACCTCCTTCTTTCGGTCCCTGGCGGCCAAGGCATGCCGGCCCCTCGGTGGTCCGGGCAACGGACCCTAACCCCGCGCCACGATTCGGTCAAGGCCGGCCGGCGTTCGGCAGCGTGGGGCAGAGTGTTTCAAGTACGCTGGGTTCTGCAATCGATCAAACCCGCCTGCGGTTGTCCTCCGGGAAAGGGTACTCCATGTACCTGGCGGTCGCCCGAGCAACCGCATCGCCGTGATGCCGGGCGACCACCCGCAGCGCCATATCGATGCCTGCCGAGATCCCCGCCGAGGTGATCGCGTCGCCGTCCTCGACGACGTGCTGATCGTCGATCAAGTTGACAGCCGGGAACAATCTTCGCATGTCCTCCAGGACCCGCCAGTGGGTTGTCGCCCGTTTGCCGTCGAGCAATCCAGCTTTGCCGAGGAGCAGCGATCCAGTGCAGACCGAGGTCAGCGTCGTCACCTGACGAGCCCTCTCCTTGAGCCAGGCGATGAGCCGATCGTTCAACATCCCTCTTCGAGTTCCCCAGCCCCCAGGGACCACCAGCACGTCCAGGGGAGGGCAGTCGTCACACATGTGATCGGGAACGACCTTGAGCCCGCCTGTTGCGACAACGACGCCGGGATGCTCGGCAATGATGAGGACTTCATAAGGCGACGGGTCAAGCCTTCTTCGGTCTTCATCCAGCCTGGTAACGGAGAAGACCTCGAAAGGCCCGCAGAAGTCGAGCACCTCGACCTCGGGGAAGACCAGGATGCCGACACGGCGACGATTCATGGGTAACGCTCTCTATGGAGCTAAGACGCTTTGCAGACGGATCGCAAAGGTACAATTACTCAATAGATCCCCGCAATTGGGAAAGCCCTCGGAGGGGAGCAGGTGACCAGGCTCAGCGACGCACTGCCAGTAGATCAGAGGTACAATCCAGTGTGAATGGCGAGAGTCTCCTACGACCTTGAGAGCCGAGGGTTTATTCCAGAGCCAGTTTGACGGCGACTGATCTTGGCAGATTTGGTTCATGAAAAGGTCGAGACACATACTGAGTATGATCACAGCGCTTCTTGTGCTGGTGAGCCCGACTGCCTCGTTCGCCTGGAACCCCACGGGGCACCGGGTGATCGCCTCGATCGCCTGTCGTCAGCTTGACGAGCAGACCAAGCGGAAGATCGCGGAGGTCCTGAAGAAGCACCCCGCCTATGCCGGCCTCTGGGCGAACCGACCGACGAACGGCGGCGACGAGATACAGAACCTCCTGTGGAACGCCTCAATCTTCCCGGATGATACCCGCCGCCCTCCCTGGGACAAGTTCCATCACCCCAAAGCGCACTACGTCAATTACCGCATCCTTGGAGATCAGGGGAACAAGGTCGAGCCGCCCTTGCCGGACGAGAACGTCATCGACTCCTACGTCGCCCACCTGCGACAGATCCAGGACCCGCTGACACCGGTCGAGGACAAAGCCTTGCACCTTTCCTGGATCTTGCACCAGGCGAGTGACATCCACCAGCCGCTTCACGCCGTCGCCAGGTTTTCCAAGGCTTTGCCGGAAGGGGATCGAGGCGGCAACGAGGTTCACTTGCCGAACCCGAGGGGGCGGGCCGAGTGGAGCAACAACCTGCACGCCTACTGGGACGACCTGCTCGGCAGCGACGAAGACCCTGCCGCCATTGAACGGCTCGCGGGCGAGCTCATGACCGAGCATCCCGTGGGCAATTTCGCCGCCGATCTGAAGAAGACCAGCATCCGCGACTGGGCGGAAGAGAGCGTGCAGGTCAGCCTCAAGACAGTCTACAACAACCTGGATCCCGAGATCACCAACTCGAGCGCCTTGGGGCTGACCATGAGCAGACTGTTGATGCTGTTCTGCCCCGGCCCCCAGGTCGCACCCACCGGCCGCCAGAGGTCGAGCATCTCCGTGTGGTAGGACCGCAGCCGTGCCTCGATGTTCTTCATCATGCCGGCCGGGGTCAGCTCCTTCTCGTACTCTTCCGTGACCTTCTCCGGCCAGGATGCGAAGCCGATAAACCATCGATCGCGGCCCGCGTTCTTGCACCGGGCCATCGCCGCGCCGTAGAGATCGCATTCGGTATCAATTATTCGCGCCCAGTTCTTGTGCCAAGTCAAGAACCAAGCGACCGCAGCCTTGCCCGGAACCATCTGGAACGTGAGCCAAGAGGCGAATAGGCTCGAGGCAGGCCATCGACATTCTCACGGAAAGGAGAGCTCCCATGAGAGGGCGGATCTTTCCCGCTGGCGTTCTTGCCGCATTGCTGCTCGGCTCGATTCGCGTTGCCGTGGGAGAGTCGACGACGGTCGATCTCGCCGCGCTCACTTGGTGCTGCGGATCGCATCGACCAAGGCGGTGATATCCCCCTTGGTCACGGGCTGGTGATCTCCCTTGTATTGAGCGAGGTCCTCTGCCATGTGGAGGAAGCTCTTCAGCGCCTTGCGCTGGTCGGGTTTCCAACCGTTGGTATCGAGGTTCTCGCAGATGGCCTGGAGGGCCTCGACGACACGGCCGATCTGCTTGCCGTAGCTGGCCTGGTCGGTGACGATACCTTTCTCCAGCTCCGCGTCAGAGGACTGCATCTCGTTGACGTTGATGAAGCCGTACTGGCCCATGGCATTGCGGAAGGTATCGGCCCACCAAGAGGTGAAGGGGTTATAGTCTTGCCAGACATCGCCCGAGAGTCGCGTATTGCTCATCGCACCAGCTCCCTCTCCGCGTGGGGACGGGTGAGCCTCGCCGCTAATGCCGTCGCGGTCCCGTGGCAAGCCGGACATTCTTGAGGGAGATCACCCGACTACTTCTTCGAAGCTTTCTTCTTCGATTAGACAGCCTCCGGCTGGCTCAAGCAACGAAATTCCATGGCCTCGGTTTGTGATCCAGCCAGTTGATCCGAAACGACGACGAGTACTGTGGGCCAATTCTAAACCGCCAGTATGCCGTGGACATCATGCCTGGAGAGTACACGTTCCGCGAACACACGACCGGCGGCCCGCCGGACAAGATCTTCGAGGAGTCATGCTTTCTGGAGCGGCTCCGCAACATGATGGTCATGGAAGACGAGGATACGCTCTGGCTGGCGCGGGCCACCCCTCGAGCCTGGCTCGACCAGGGCCAGCGGATCGTGGTGAGGAGGGCGCCCAGCCACTTTGGCATGGTCAGCTATGAGATCCTCTCGGATGTGGAGGCCGGCAAGATCACCGCGACCGTCGACTTGCCGTCGCGCCGTCCTCCCAGGACGGTTCGCCTGCGGCTCCGCCATCCCAGGGCCGCACGGATCAGAGCCGTCGAGGTCAACGGAGCCCCCTGGAAACTTCCGCCAGGAAGACGAAGTGATCCGCGTACTCGGTCGGTCTGCCGCCGGCGACCGCTGTACCGACGAAGGCCTGGACTCGTTGCCCCCATGCATCAATACAGGGTTTTCCCGTGGGATGACGAACTTCCGCCGTGAAGGCGACTTCTCCTCGCTTGGTATCGACCAGAACCCCGTGGATCATCCCGGTGCCGGCCGCGACCGGCGGGCTGCCCGATTCCTGAAACGCCGTGAATAGCCCCAGAATGAGTATGGCTGTCATGAAAGTTCTCCCTGTTCCTCGTTCGCGGCCCCGGGCGGCGCTCAAATCTCGATTGTCTTTGCGGGGGTTCAACTTATAATAGTAGTTTGCGTTGGTCCACCCCGTGCGTGGAGGGGTGGCCTTTCTTTTTCCCCTGGTTTTGACGGACAGAGGCCTGAAATCCCGCACTCGAGCCTCATCCGTCCAGTCCGCCTTGCCCTCGTGGGTCAAGGACGGAATCGAAACGAATCGAGAACATGGTAGATCGCAACTTGCTACGTGAGTTTGACGTCAGCGAAGACGAACTGACAGCCGTGGTGACCGCGGAGGATGGCAGCAAGACTCTCGACCATTTCCTGGGCGAGGGACAGAGCTTCGAGATCGGCTCCATCGTCTCGGGCAAGATCGTGGAAGTGGTGGGTGACCAGGTCGTCGTCGATGTCGGCTACAAGTCCGAGGGGCTGGTGCCACTCGGCGAGTGGGAAGATGAACCGCATCCGCAGCCGGGCGACGCCGTCGAGGTCTTGCTCGAAGGGATGGAAGACGATACCGGCGAGATCGTCCTCTCCCGCAAGAAGGCCCACCGGATGCGCGCCTGGGAGATGGTGATCACCAAGTATCATGAAGGCGACGTCGTCAAGGGACGCGTCACCCGCAAGATCAAGGGCGGCCTGCTCGTCGATATCGGCGTGAACGTCTTCCTGCCGGCCAGCCAGGTCGACATCCGCCGGCCCTCCGATATTGCCGATTATATCGATCAGGACATCGAGTGCATGATCCTGAAGATTGACGAGAGCCGGCGCAATATCGTGGTCAGCCGCCGCAAGCTGATCGAGATCACCCGCGAACAGCAGAAGAAGCAACTCCTCGAGGAGATCGCGGTCGGCCAGGTCCGCAAGGGCACGGTCAAGAACATCGCCGACTTCGGAGCCTTCGTCGACCTGGGTGGGATCGACGGACTGCTGCATATCACCGACATGAGCTGGGGCCGCATCAACCATCCCAGCGACATGCTCAAGATCGATGACCAGATCGAGGTCATGGTCCTGCACGTCGACAAGGACCGCGAAAAGATCGCGCTGGGGCTCAAGCAGAAGAGCGCCAGTCCCTGGGAGAATGTGGCCGACAAGTACCCCGTCGGCACCCGCGTGGTCGGCGAGGTGGTCAACGTCATGAGCTACGGGGCCTTTGTCAAGCTCGAGGAGGGTATCGAGGGCCTGGTCCACATCTCGGAGATGAGCTGGACCAAGCGGATCAACCACCCCAGCGAGTTGGTCAACATTGGCGACAAGATCGAAGTCGTGGTCCTTGGCATCAACAAGGACAAGCAGGAAATCTCCCTGGGCATGAAGCAGACCCAGGTCAACCCCTGGGACCAGGTGGCCGGCAAGTACCCACCCAGGACCATGGTCGAGGGCACCGTCCGCAACCTCACCAACTACGGTGCCTTCATCGAGATCGAGGAAGGCATCGACGGTCTCTTGCACATCTCCGACATGAGCTGGACCCGCAAGATCGGCCATCCCAACGAGCTGCTCGAAAAGGGCCAGCGCATCAGTTGCCAGGTACTCAACGTGGATCAAGACCGCAAGCGGATCGCCTTGGGGCTCAAGCAACTCAAGGAAGACCCGTGGGAGACCGACATCCCCGGCCGGTATGAGCCCAGCGACGTGGTCAAGGGCAAGGTCACCAAACTGACCAACTTCGGTGTCTTCGTCGAGCTCGAACCGGGCCTGGAGGGCCTGCTTCATATCTCAGAGCTGGCAGACCATAAGGTCGACAGCCCCGAGGAGGTCGTCAAGGTCGGCGACGAGATCGAAGTGAAGATTCTCCGGGTTGATCGCGGGGAGCGGAAAATCGGCCTGTCGCGCAAGAAGGCGCAATGGACCAAGCCTGGCGAGGAAGAAGGCGAATCCGAGGGTGCCGAGGCGGCCGATGCGAACAAGGAAACCAAGGAGCTCAAGGGCGGTCTCAGCGGTGGCGGGCCACTCTTCAGCATGGGCGGCACCCAACCCTCCGAGACGCCTGAAGACCAGACTTCCTGAGTTCCACAAGCCACGGCCTGGACACACGCTGAATCCTCATTCCAACCGCCACCTCGACGCAAGTCGAGGCGGCGGTTTTCTTTGTCAATGACTCGACAGGAATAAGCGAGAACCCGCCAGACAGAGTCGGCTCCTACAAAATCCACCGAATCAATCCCTGCAATCGACACGCCAACTTTGCCCTTGCCCTGAACTTAGGGTTTACCAAATCGCTAGTCTTCGTATATTCCCAATACATCCTAGATTTCCAAGTCCTTCTTAAGTTATCAAAGTGGGTGGGTCGATATCTCGTAGTGTGGAAGCGTGAGCGGCAAAGGGGGATGAAGAGTTGAGGAAGGCGTCGGGGAGGGGGGAGATTCTCTCCTCTTGCCGGAGTCGAGACATTCCTCCGGCCTGTCGGAGGCGCGCGTTTGTTGGCCAGAGCCGACGAGGGTGCATCCGAGGGGGCAAGTCGGTGGGATGACCGAGACTTTGCCGGGAACGTCCGTGGTCACTGTGGGAGTAACGAGGAGCGAAGGTGATAGGGCGGCAGGCCCGTACCCCGACATCATCGGGGACGACCCTGGTGCTCCGGCCTCGATTCAGCCCGAAGTCCTGCCGGTTGCGGTCCAGTTCTCCCCACTACCCTTGACTTGAGCGGCCCCTGTTTTGACCGACACAACGAGGATCTTCATGGCCCGTATTCGCCGACACCGACGTGACCCGGTTCAGAGCCCCCTGGAGACCTATCTCCGGGAGATCAACGAGATGGCTCTCTTGACCGCCGATGAGGAGAAGACTCTGGCTCATCGGATCGCCGAGGGCGATGATCAGGCCCGCGATCGGATGGTTCGCGCCAATCTTCGGCTGGTCGTCAATATCGCTCGAGGTTATGCAGGAAAGGGACTAGCGCTTCAAGATCTGATCGAGGAAGGGAACCTGGGCCTGCTGCGGGCCGTCGAAGGCTTTGATCCCGCGGTGGGAACGCGCTTCAGCACCTATGCCAGCTACTGGATCAAGCAGTCGATCAAGCGAGCCCTGGTCAACACCGCAAAGCCCATCCGGATCCCGGCTTACATGGTCGAGCTGCTCTTCAAGTGGCGGCGGATGTCGGCGGATCTGCAAGACTCGCTGGGCCGGCCGCCCAGCATCGAAGAAATCGCCAAGGCCTTGCAGCTTCCCAAGAAAAAGCTGGCCATCGTCAAGAAGGCGATCAAGGTCTACAACCTTGTCCCCCAGACCGACCAGCCCGAGAACGGCTGGAGCCTGGGCGAGATGCTCATGGACGAGCGGACACGCACTCCCGATGTCGAAATGGTCGAGGCCGATAACCTGCGCCTGGTGATGCACCGGCTCGAGGAGATGGACAAACGCGAGGCGACCGTGCTGCGCATGCGGTTTGGCCTCAACGATGCGCCTCCGAAAACCCTCAAGGAGATAGGCGAGTCGCTCGGCCTGACCCGGGAACGGGTGCGGCAGATCGAGAACGAGGCACTGGGCAAGCTGTCGGCTTCGCTACAGGCCGATTAACGCGAACGCGTCCTCCGCCAAGAACCGAACTCGCGCAGCGCTGCCGGATTCCCTCGTCGCAGAGGCTTCCGCGCCCCGGAACTCGTGGGTCCTGGCCTGCATGGACTGCACTGGGGCGGTCTCAGCGGGAGCTTGTCGAGGCCCCCAGGTTCCTGCCCGGTCTTCTTCCCTTCTGCGACCTGAAACGCTTCCGCAATCGGCAAACCAATACCCCAGCGCCGGCAGTCAGCAAGACGACCAGAGGGGATGGCTCGGGAATCGGCGAGGGGAGATGGCCTTGCAGTGCCCTCAGGTTCGTGAGCGGCTTCTCGCCGGAAAAGCTCGAGGCGAAACTTCCCTGGAACGTGCTATTCGATTGGGGGATGACCCGGAAGTAGGCTGCCGGCCCGAATGCCTGCGCCAGCTGACCGCCGGTGATCTTCACGTTCAGATCGAACACATCGGCGCCGCTCAGTGATTTGCGGGTCTCGCTCTGCACACCGAAGGCCGTGGGCGTGCCTTCAAGCAGCAGTCCGCGATAGACCTGGTTGCCGATCACCACGCTACCGTAAAGCTGGAACCGATTATCCGGGTTCGCGACGATCTGGCCATTCTGGTTGAGCGTCAACTGGAGCGTCTGACTGAGTGTTCCATCCTGGTCGGGCGTCACGCTCGACATGTCGCTGCCCGTCGGACCCAGAGCGATGAGCTGGGGCGAGTTTGTGACCTGAAAGGTGCCAGTCTTCGAGGCCGGATCAAAGGTGTACGTCTGAGATCCCACGATGTCGCCCGCAATGTCGGGATACGTGCGCGCGGTCTTGGGGCGGATCAAGTCGCCGCGGGCGGGCCAGCAGACCCCGGTCACGATCAGGAAGATCATGACCGTGCCAAGCTTCACAATGACGCTTCGCATCCGCTGCATGGGAAGGCCCTTCTGGCCGTTCGCGTTGCGCTGGAGAGTCTTTCGTTCAGATTCTTGAGTCCGGCGTGTAGGTTGCATTCCAGCCTGTCTATAGGTGCGGAATCACCGACCGTTTTCACATCCGTGGGGCTGATCAGTGGCGGCCGGGGCCATGAGTCGATCTCTGCCGCGGTCTCCCTGTGGCACGGGTCTGGCCGATCGGCGGCCGCGATTCAATCGGACGGCCTCTTCGCCTCTCCACGGAAGGTCCGCGGTGCGAGCGTCAGGGCCTGGTGTGGCTCAGGGAGCGGAATGGTCGTGACCGGGATGGGCTCAAGGAGTGGGCTGAAATCAAAGATGTGGCCCGGGGCAGCAACCGAATCATGCAACCGCCCGGAATCCTTTCCTGGATCTTATGCCGGAAGTCCTTTCCTCAACGGTGGCTCGGCGCTCCTGGGTGTGGTCGTCCCGATGCGGGATCGAAGCCACGGCCAGCCGGGCTGGGAGGCGCTTCCTTTCCCGGTTCGCGGATTAGACCTACGATCGCCCTCGCTGTCAATGCGGACAAGAGGCATCGTCGGCCCTTCTCCCATCTTGTGGCGCCGGTATCCTGCCCATGGGAGGCCACTGCGCATCGGCGCGGACTTGACGGACCCGACACGACTTGATGATGCTTCAGGAGGCGCTGCAGGCTGTCAGTGGTTCGCTCGAAGTTTCTCGTGAGGTTGCTCATGGAAACCGCACGCATTGCCCAGGTCCTTGACGAGATGGGGACAATTCTGGAGATCCAGGGAGAAAACCCATTTCGCTGCCGGGCTTATCACAACGCGGCGCAGGTGCTCTCGGGTCTGCCAGCCGACCTCTCGGAGATGATTGCCGACGGCACTCTGGCCGACGTGCCGGGAATCGGCGAGACCATGCACGCCAAGATCGTCCAGTTGGCGACGACCGGTCAGTTGCCGGCCTATGACAAGCTGTGCAAGGCCACGCCTTCCGGAATCTTGGCACTGCTCAAGGTGCCTGGTCTCGGCCCCAAGAAGATCAAGGCCCTGCGCGAGGCGCTGAAGATCGAGAGCCTCGCCGACCTGCGAGCGGCGGCCCAGGCGGGCGCGATCGCAAGGCAAAAGGGGTTCGGGGCCAAGACCGAGGCCAATATCCTCGAGGGAATTGCTTTCCTGGAAAAGACCGGCGGGCGAATCCTGCTCAACGAGGCGCTGCTCCTGGTCACCCCCATCATCGAGGCGGTCCGTGAGCATGCCCGGGTGATCCGGGCGGAGATCTGCGGCAGTTTGCGCCGGCGGGCCGAGACGATCGGCGATCTCGACATCCTCTTCAGTGCCGAGGATCCGGCCCCGGTCCTGAAAGATTTCGTGGGGCTGCCCCAGGTGGCGAAGGTCCTGGCGCAGGGCACGACCAAGGCGAGCGTCCTCTTGCCGGGGTTCAAGTCGGACCAGTACGTCCAATGCGATCTGCGGGGAGTGGAGGATCGCCAGTTTCCCTTCGCGCTGCACTACTTCACGGGATCGAAAGCGCACAACATCGCCATCCGCAGGCGGGCGCTGGCCCGAGGACTGAGTCTTAACGAGTACGCGCTGACTGGAGACGGCGGCGAGGTCGCTTGCCGCACCGAGGCCGATCTGTTCGAGGCGCTCGGGCTGGCGGAGATCCCCGCCGAATTGCGCGAGGACGCGGGGGAGATCGAAGCCGCCGAGAAGGGAATCCTTCCCCACCTGGTCACGGCCCAGGACCTCACGGGAACCTTTCATTGCCATTCCGATTGGAGCGACGGTGAGGCGACGCTCGAGCAGATGGCCGACGGGGCCCGCTCGGCCGGCCTTGCGTACCTGGGCATCGCCGATCATTCCCGCTCGCTCCGCATGGCCGGCGGACTGACGATCGAGCGAGTGCGCGATCAGTGGGCCCGGATCGATGCCCTGAACGAGAAGTTCGGGCGCGGGTTCCGGCTGTTCAAGGGGACCGAATGCGACATCCTGGCCGACGGCACGCTCGATTATCCCGACGAAGTCCTCGCAGGATTCGACTATGTCGTCGCCAGCGTTCACTCCCACTTCCGGATGTCCCGTGAGGAGATGACAGCGCGGATGATCCGGGCGGTGTCAAACCCTCGGGTCACCATGCTGGGGCATCCCACGGGACGATTGCTGCTGGCGCGTGACAGCTACGCGGTGGATCTTGACGCCGTGATCGAAGCGGCCGCGCGGGCCGGTACGATGATCGAAATCAACGCCAACCCCCACCGCCTCGACCTCGACGCGGTGCACTGCCGTCGGGCGCGCCAGAAAGGTGTGCGGATTGTCATCAATCCCGATGCTCATTCGGTCTCCGGATTGCAAGATCTGACTTACGGTGTCAGCGTGGCGCGCCGGGCCTGGCTGTCCCCGGCGGATCTCTTGAACACCGCTCCGCTGGAGAAGGTTGCACGGCAACTCGAACAGATGCGAACCCAAAGACGGACAGCCAGGGCAGGGCAGGACCGTTGAGAACGCACGGATTCGTCTTTGTGAGGCTGCAATACTCGTCGCCAGGGCCGGTCAACCCGCCAGGTACATGCACAACCCGGATGGCGAACAATCGCTCGGGCCTTGCTGGGTGCAGGGGCGTCCTTATAATAAGTATTGAGTGCTCAGGGATGTTTGCTTGAATCAGCCCCGGAACGTGTTCCCTTCGGTTCGTAGGCACCCAGTGGCGTGCTACCGGGCAGGAGGGGGCGTGCTCGCGGGACGAGTGCTGCTTGCCGGTGATCAGTGCCGGGTCAACCTGTGCGTAGGCAGTCCCGGCTGCCTCCATGCTTGATACTCCGTTCCTCCCCTCAATGATCGATTCGTCGCCATCCATCCACTTCATCCAGAGGACAACCACATGGCCCCAGCGCGACCGCTTGCCGAGAGACAGAACAAGTACTTCAGCATCGAGGAGGCCAACAGGTCCCTGCCGCT
>Ga0310039_10001877_pt1 | contig 14528 bp, 13 predicted proteins | sample Sb_taG_4_FD_200460 | JGI IMG/M metagenome (GOLD analysis project Ga0310039, IMG submission 200460) | Peat soil microbial communities from Weissenstadt, Germany - Sb_50d_6_BS metaG (v2) (version 2) | ecosystem: Environmental > Terrestrial > Soil > Wetlands > Peat | place: Germany: Weissenstadt... | reverse complement strand
GAAGTGACACACAACGTCAAAGTCCGTCCCCGGATACTCCTTAGCTGCACCCACTTCGAAACGAACCCTGTCCCCGACTCCGGCCGCCTTTGCCTGCTCGGTCGCGTGGCGGATCGAGGGCTCGTGGTAGTCGAAGCCCCAGAACTGCGACGCCGGGTAGGCGGCGGCCATGATGATTGTCGACGCGCCGTACCCGCAACCGACGTCGGCCACCTTGGCCCCGGCCCGGAGCTTGGCCTCGGCCCCGTCGAGAGCGGGAATCCAGGACTGGACCAGGTTGGCGGCATAGCCGGGCCGGAAGAACCGCTCGGTGCCCTGGAACAGATCGGGATCGTGCTCGTGCCAGCCGATCCCGTCCCCGGTGCGAAACGCATCCACGGCCTTGGGCACAATCCGCGTGGCCGCCATCATTCCCTGGAAGCCGCCCATGACGTACGCCGGGCTCGTCTCGTCGGCCAGAACGACGGCCTGCTCCTCGTTGAGTCGGTACCGGCCCGCCCCGGCGTAGTCGACGTACCCCGCCGCGGCCAGGCCGCTCGCCCACTCGCGCACGTAGCGCTCCGTGGTGCCGGTCTTCTCGGCCAGCTCTGCGGGTGTCAGTGCACCGGCACCCACCATGGCCCGGAAGAGCCCGAGCTTGTCGCCCAGGTTGATCAGCGCACCCGTCAAGATGGACCCGAAGTCCCCGACCGCTTGGTGCACATAGCCCATCAGCTTGTCTTCGTCCATGTCTCATCTCCTCCGCCCTAGGCGGTCGACCAGGAGTTTCTCCACTGCGCCGTTCCGATTAGTCGAACGACTTGGGCTAGTATCTTGTGCATATGACCAAAAGTCAAGAGCGTGCCCGAGGGTACCCAGCCGGGCGTTTGCCAATCCTTAGGACCCGTTGATGGCCCGTGTCCGGGAGCAGAGACAGGTGTCAGAGGCGCGCCAGCAAGCGACGGTGGCGATGCTGGACGCGGCCGAGCAGCTTCTCTACGAGGTCGGCTACGCCGGAGTGACCACTCGAGCGGTCGCCGAGGCGGCAGGCCTGAACCACGGGCTCGTTCACTACTACTTCGGATCGATGGACGAACTGCTCACCCAGACCCTCGCGCGCTTTGTCGAGCAACTGGCTGAGGCCCTCGAAGCCTTGTATGCCGACCCCCATCTCAGCTTTGCAGAGAAGTGGCGGCTTGGATCCCGGTTCTGGGTCGAGGAACCAACATCTCGCTTCCCGAAGATCCTGCTCGAACTTCTTGCGATGGGCTGGAACAAGCCATCGCTTCGGACGCGACTCACCGAGGTCCACGCAAGGTTTCGTGCGATCTTCGAGCGTCATTTTGGCCAGGCCATGCGTGACTACGGGCTCGACGAAACCCAGATTCCGCTCAAAGTCATCGTGGCCGCCGTCACGAGCTACCAGCTCGGTCTGATCGTTGAGGGACTTTCCGGAGTCGAAGAAGGACACCAGGAACTCTTTGCATGGATCCAAGGCTGGATCGACAATCTCGAAGCCAAGCGAATTCCAATTTGAGTGCCAAACCGCGCTTCTTCCGTTTCTCCGAGTTGCGGCATACGTCATGAGGACACCGAGCCCGCTCCAGATCTCGACGCTGGCCGGGCGATGAACAATCAGCAGGTTGCGGATCGGTGGTTGACGCAAACTGCATGACGAACTGAGGAGGGCTCGCAGTCCTCGTCGCCAAACGGATCAAATGTGAGCGCGAATTCCCACTGATAAAGACGGTTGTCAGACACCATCACAATCCGCGAGCGGCTCACTCAAAGCAGCGGAGCGTCTGTGGTGAGCGACGAACGGCGCGACCGAGGGCATGCCCGGAAAGCGCTCGGGTCTCGCTGATCTCGGCTCATACGAGACCGCTGCTGTTCGCGTATGATTTGCGTCTGCCAAGCCCCTGCGCAGGTCAAATGGAGGAAGGTACTGAGCTCTCGTGGAAATCTTCAAGGAGTTCAGCTTCGAAGCAGCACACCGCCTTCCTCACGTGCCTGTCGGCCACAAGTGCTCCCGCCTGCACGGTCATTCGTTCTCCGTAGAGGTGCACGTGGAAGGACCGATCGATGATCGCACGGGCTGGATCCGCGACTTTGCTGATCTCGCGGACGCGATGGGGCCGCTGCTCGACTGCCTGGACCACCATTACCTCAACGAGATCGACGGGCTCGAGAACCCAACCAGCGAGGTGCTCGCCCGCTGGATCTGGGACCGACTCCAACCGTCGCTTCCTGATCTGGCCCAGATCGTGGTGCGAGAGACATGCACGTCGGGTTGCGTCTACCGGGGCCAGGCGTGACGAGGCGTGACCCCCTCGCCGTCCTCACAAGCGGCGGGGTCGACAGCGCTATCCTGGTCGCCGACGCGGCCCGCCAGGGTTTGGCCGTGCAGCCGCTCTACATCCGCTTCGGCCTCGCGTGGGAGGCAGCAGAAGAGACACATCTTCGACGGTTCCTCGACGCACTTCCGGCCAACCTCACACCACATCCGCTGGTCGTCCTCGACCTCCCGATCGCCGACGTCTACGGAGCGCATTGGAGCGTGTCCGGCGAGGACGTTCCTGACGACACCACTGCAGACAGCGCCGTGTATCTGCCGGGCCGCAACCTCTTGCTGCTGGCCAAGTCCACCATCTGGTGCGCGCTCCATCATGTCGAGGCGATCGCGCTCGGGACCCTGAAGGGAAACCCGTTCGCCGATAGCGGTCCTGAGTTCCTGTCGCTTTTCGGATCGCTCGTGCAGCTCGGGCTTGACTGGCCCCTCGAGGTGAGGACGCCGTTCGCAAGTTTGACGAAGGCACAGGTCCTCGAGCTTGGCCGCGACCTGTTGCTCGAGCACACCTTCTCTTGTATCGCCCCGATCGCAGACCAACATTGTGGACGATGCAACAAATGCGCCGAGCGCCGGGACGGGTTCGCCCAGGCCGGGATCGAGGACCACACCGTCTATTCGGCCGCCTAAGGGATGGGCCGAGTGCTCGTGGCGCCTATTTCCTTCGGCATCGGCGACCTCGTCGTCTCCCTGCCGGCGATCCAGGCCGTCACTGTCGCTGGGAACAACCGGGCCGAGCAGACCTGGCTGCTGGCCCGGTCACCGGCACAAAGGAGGCTCGCTCCTCGCATCGTCGGCTTGGCGGGATGCGTCGACGAGGCCTCGTTCCTCTCCGACGACCGCGACCAGCTGATGGATCTCCGGGACCATCCGATCCAGCGGGACTTCTGGTGGGGATCGGCAGCGTTCGAGGAAGAGTTTGGATTACTCGATATCAACGACATCCTCAAACGGATCTGCGATGACATGGGCATCGCCGCCGACTTCTCCCGACCGATCCCACTCGACGCCCACCCCAGGCCGGAGCTTGGCGACTCCGTGCTGCTTGTGACCGAGACCGAGTCAGTAGACAAGACCTGGCCTGCACAACGGTGGGCAGCGATAGCAGTCGAGCTCGTGGCCACGGGCCTCGAGGTCCGTCAAGTCACCCGCTCAGGGTGCACCTCGGCCATGCGTGCAACTGGGATCACCGAGCTACGAGTGCCGACCCTTGGTGATGCTGTCGATGTCCTCACATCATGTCGGGCGGTGATCGGCGTCGACACCGGGCTAACTCACGTCGCGGTCCAGCAGGGCACACCCACGGTCCACATCTGCCGCAGGGGCTCCGTGTACTTCCGCCCCTGGGATCATTGCCGGGTCTTGCGCGGCGATCGATGCACCGACGAGTGCCTCGCCGTGGAAGCCGAGTACGCCTACAACGAGCGGGTCAGCCTGCGGGACTTCCAGCCCCAACCGTGGGCGTGTCCTTCGGGCAGGCCATGTCTGAATGGGACCACACCCGAGCGGGCGATCGCCCTCATTGAGGAACTGCTGTGACGAGCGGGGCCCATCGACCGGCGTCCGACATCATCGAGGTCAACGCCGCGGCCGAGATCGGCGTACGGAACAGCCAGCCTCCGGGTATCGGCCGCGTGGTCGCCCTCGGCGACCTGACCTGTTGGAACAACCTGGGTCGCAACATCGTCTTCGCCGATGGGCGACTGCGCCCCCGTGCGGTGTTCGGCCAGACTCTCTTCCCCAACCAGGACGAACCGTCACAGTTCGACCTGGACATCCACGCCGTCCTCGACCTGCGGGAACTCGGCCTGGTGCTCGTACTGAACCACCTCGGTTGCGTCCGCGGATTCCGACGAAGTGAGCTCGTCGGGCCGGGGCCGCCCCGTGAGGTGGAGCCGACGGCGATGACATTCTTCGCTGCCGACGTCGAGCGCACAGTCCTGGCCGGGAGGCACGTCGTTGGGTCTCGCCCGCGCTGTGATGGTGCCCAGGGGGTGCTGGTGTCGGCGCCGATCGATCCAACCGCTCTGGATGCGCCGATCGAGACCGATCTGGCTGCCGAGCGCTTCGGCGAGGTGACCGCCGTCGGCGTGGTGACCGGAGCGAGCGACCCCCTGGTGGCCCTCGGTGGAGCGGACCGAGTGGCACTCGTGCCCTTGGTCCGAGGGCTCATCCTCCGTCCCCGGTGGGAGGTCGAGGTTGGCTTCCGCGTCGCCGTCGTGATGTGGGACGGCCGGCTCGTCTGGGCAGCGGGCAGCGCGACCACGCCCCGCGTGGACGACTACGACTGGGAGGCCCTGCACGGCGGCGGCTTCGCCGGGCTCGATCCGCGCGACGGAGGTGTCGTGGCCGCCGGGACGCTTCCCGAGGACGTCGCCTGGGGAACCGGGGGAGTCCCCATCGTGGTCCTTGGGAACCTGCTGGCCGCCATAGGAAGAACGGGTCGCGTGCACCTCCTCGATCCTGGACGCCCGACACCATGGCGCTCGACGGCTCCGCTCGCCTCGGCCTCACTCGGGATGGCCCACGCCGACGTCGTGGGACACCGTGTCCTCTTCGGTTTCAACCGGGGCGGCTACCGCCTCCACCGGTTCGGCTAGGTCCTCGCTCGGTTCCTGGCTGGGCTGCGTAGAGCTTCAGGTGCTCGTAAGGCAGGAACCGGCGCGTGCCGGCCCGCACGTCCCGTAGGAGCACCTCCAGCGCGGCCGAGAGCGCGGCCAGCTGCCGCTGCAGGCTCGGAAGCCGGCCTTTATAGATGACCGTCCCGTCTGGGGCCGACCGGGCTTTCTCCGAAGTGCGGGCAATACGGATGATGAGCACCGACAAGCGGTCAAGAACCATTCCCGGGCTCTCCGTGGCGAGCGGGGCGGTGGTCGACTGACTCAAGTGAGCGTGCAGGGCGGCATCGATTTCTTCAATAAGGTGATGTCTGGTCAGGTTCAGCTTGTCGATAGCCCGCTTGGCGCCGGCGACAACCGAATCCGTCGCTCCTGGAACCCGCGTCTCGTCCTCCAGATCCCACTGCCTGACGTTCGAATCGTGAAGCTCGAGGAGCAACGACAGGAGCCAGTTTGGCGACGCCAGTCTGACGCCACCAAGGGCGCGCTCGAGCTCGACAACGATCTCGGCAACCGGAGGAAGGGCCGCCTCGACCATCATTGCATCGCCTCGAGGTGGCGCAGGATCGATCGGGCTGTCAGCACTCCCTGCCCGAAGGCGGTGGCCACTCGCCAGTAGGAGCCGGCGACCACGTCGCCGGCGGCGAAGACACCGGGCTGTGAGGTTTGAAGGGCCCCGTCGACGACGATCGCTTCCCTCCGGTCCAACTCGAGTTGACCGCGAAACACAGCGGTAGTGGGGACGCGGGAGATCTTCACGATCAAACCGCCTGCTGCAACCTTTCGACGTTCGCTGGTCGAGGGCTGCACCAGGACGACCTCTTCGAGCCCCTCAGTGCCGTAGACCGATTCGACCTCCCAGCCCGAGAGGTCTTCGATGCGGCGGTCCTGGCGCACCCGCTCGACAATGTCCGGGCGCGCCGTCAATTTCTCGGAGCGGTGGACGAGTTTGACCGAGGAAGCCGTGCCCGCCAGCTCGAGAGCGTCGAGTGTGGCGCTGTCGCCGCCTCCGACCACGACGACGTCACGCCCAGAGAAGCAATCGGGGCGCGACTCGACGTGATAGGTGACGTCGCCACCGAAGGCACCGTCAGGGGCAGCCGGCAAGCTCTGGGGGACCGATCCGGTGGCGATGACGAGCGCCCCCGCGTGAAAGCGTCGGCCACCGGCCTTTACCCAGCCGGCACGCAGATTGGCCCCTGTCACTTCGTGTCCTGTGAGAACTCGGTCTCCGAGGATCGCCGTCGCTCGTTGCAGCTCCGCCTGGAGCGCTGGTCCGTCCTTGAATTGGCCGGCGGCCACGTTACGGACGCTGTTGGGGATCTCCCCCAGCTGTCCGCCCAGCATTGACCGCCCCTCCAAGACAATCGTGTCGAGATTGATGTCGAAGCACTCGAGCGCGGCGCTAGCGCCGGCGGGCCCACCGCCGATGACGACGACATCGTGATGTTGATCGGTCTGCATGTTCCGCTGAACGACCCTGTCGCTTGAGTTCGAACGCCTAAGTTAGCCCCGATCGTCCATGCCGCCCTAGCTGAGGAGATGAGCGAATGGGAACCGCGTACGGAGTGCAAGCAGAGAATGGGACTTACATCTCAACCGTTGGTGCTTACTTCAAGCGTGATCGATGGAATAGGTCGGGAGTTTCCGGGGACCGAGAACTCAACACGCACATCACGGGTACCTGACGAGGACGTGGTGAGCTGGAGCGTTGTCGACACCCGAGGATAGGGTGCCGTCGACGACGTCGCTGGGAGTACGAGCTGGCCGGATGATGGAACAACCTGGACGCCGCTCGAGGAGGCTCTCCACAGCACGGTCGCGGATCCTGGTTGATCTGACTGCACTCCCACCGTGATCGCGGCAGTCTTGTTGACCTGTGTCTGCACAGTGCCGCTGGGCAGGGTGTAGCCGACGGCCGGCACGGCAAACTGGCTGTACGACGGTGGAGCCGACTCCGTGCTCGCCCCCCACGCCGCATCGGCGGTTGTCCCGAGCGTGAAGGCAACGACTCCACCTGTCTGCAAGATGCCGGCAGGTAACCAAGGTTGATTCCAGGCTTGAGGTTGGTTCGACCCGAACGAGACATTCGCAGACGAGACATACATTGCAGGGGATCCCAGAGCCGTCACCGTAAGGATTTTGCCCTTCGCGAGATGAGTCGTGGTGCTCGGGAACATCGGGCTGACAAGGACCAGGTTCGACGTTCCAGGAGTCAGGGGATAGACCCCCAGAGCCGCCCACACGTACCACGACGCCAGGACGCCGAGATCGTCATTGCCGGGTGCGCCGGCAGGGGTCAGCGAGTAGAGGTCGTCGGCGATAGTCCGGACCTCTTGTTGGGCGCGCCAAGGCGCACCGGAGTAATCGTACTCCCATGGTGTCCACAGACTGGGTTCGTTGCCGGGCCAGTCGTAAGGACGGAACGGTCCGGTGCTGAGCTGGCTGAAGAACGAGTTCAGATTGGAAGTCGCCGCCGCATCTCCTCCCATCAGCGCAAAGAGGGACGCGAGGTCTTGCGGGACGCTCCACGTGTACTGGATCGCGTTGCCCTCCTCAAAGCCCTCCTGGCCCTGGTTTTCACCTACCAGAGCCGCGGTGGGAGTCGGGAATGCAGGTCCGGTGGGAAAGTTTTCGCCCACAAGTCGTGCTTGTACGTATCCGGTGGCCGGGTTGAAGAGGTTCTGCCAATTCTGGGCCCGGGCCATCATCGTTCGGTAGTCAGTCTGATCGCCTAAGTCGCGGGCCATCTGGGCAACGGCAAAGTCGTCGATGGCGTATTCAAGGGTCTCCGAGGCGCCAATGGTCACTCCGAGGGAGGCTTGATCTTCCACGTGTTGTTGGACGTACCCGACCTGCTTGTACTCGGCGAGGTCTTGACGTTCCTGCACGAAATGGGGGCCGGCACCCGGCTGGTTCGCGCCCTTGAGCATGGCTTTGAGTGCGGCGGAAGCATCGAATCCTCGGACACCGAAGGCATACGCATCGGCGATGATGGGGTCAGCAGAGTCGCCATTCATCGTCCCTGCGTCCGAGTCGGCGATCGCCCACTTGGGTAGCCAGCCACTTTGTGAGGCGTCGTTGACGAGCGATTGCACCATGTCGGACACCTGAGAGGGATCGATCATCGCCAGGAGGGGAATCTCCGATCGGTAGATGTCCCACTCCGAGAAGTTCGTGTACTGCACTCGGCCATGGGTGTTGTGAACGCGTCCATCGAACCCTTGGTACTGGCGGTTGTCATCGCTGAAGACACTGGGATCGAGTAGGGAGTGGTAGAGGGCTGTGTAGAAGATCTGCTCCTGCGTGGGACTTCCACCCCGCACCTGAATGCGATTGAGCATCGCGTTCCACGAGTCGGTTGCTCTCTGCTGGATCGAGCTCAGGTTCCAACCTGGGTCCTCGGCGTGGAGGTTCGACATAGCGTTCGTCATGCTGACGTACGACACGCCAATCTTCATTGTCACGACTCGACTCTTGGTGGTGTCAAAGGACACCCAGGCCCCACAGGCCGCCTCATACGACCCGGAACACGTTGATGTTCCCGGGTCTAGACGACTATGTGCCCATACGCCGTGGCGTTTGAAGGGGCGATTGAATAGGGCCACGAAGTGCAGGGTGTACGCGCTCAGAGACCCACAGAAGTACCCGGTCGTCACCGACCCCGTCACCTCGTTCGCTCCGCGAATTTGCACCGATGAGGCGTGGAGTCCGTTTGTGCTCCCACTTACCTTGAACAAGAGGTTGGCCGAGCTCGTCGGAGGAAACTCGATCTGTCCGATGCCAGTTCGCGTCGTTGCGGAGAGTCGGACCGTCGTGGCTGGTGATCCCAGGTTGACCTGATACCGGCCAGGCGAGGCGGACTCGGTGCGGTGCGAGAACGATTCGGTGGCATACCCCGGATGTTGAGGTAACGCTCCGGTGGTTGGGAGGATAGGGACGTCGCCGAATACGGAGCAGCCAGCTCCGGAGAGATGGGTGAGGCTGAAACCTGAGATGCGGGTATCTCCGTAGTTGTAGCCCCCACCCTGGACGCGGTCGGGAGCGGTGTCCGGGCTCCACTGCACCATTCCGAATGGAAGATCGGCACCGGGGAACGTGCCGACCTCATTTGTCGCGACCGCACCCACGCCCGTTCCCACGAACGGATCGACCAGACCTGCCAGGTCGGCCTGGGGAGGTGTGCTGGTGGGTTTCTCGTCGGCAGGGTTAGCACCAGACGGGCTGTTCCACACCACCGCGAAGACCACAGCAGTGACGAGTCCTGCTCCGAAAATCCGGCGTGGGTGACGGGATGAGTTGCTGGTGGCCGTCTTTCTGGTCACGAACAGATCATGCTACTCAGACGTGGAAGCGCTTCTGGACCCAGATGCAGAGACCACGGACCAGATCCTCGGGATCGGCGCGGGATGTAGTCCGCCGGTGTCTCTTTCAGGCCCTTGCGGCTAATTTGCTCTCGTGGAGTTCAGCCGGGAGCTGCGCTCAGACGTGCTGACTGGTCAGATCACGGTCTCGTTCCGCCTGTGGCGGCGACCACAGGTGAAGCCCGGGGGCCGTTATCGCGTCGAAGCTGGGCACATTGAGGTTGACTCGATCGACCTGGTTCCGTTCTCCTCCATCGATGAAGCGGACTTGCGACGCTCCGGCGAGACAGATCTCGAGGCCCTCCGCCGACGAGCGGCCCACGCGGGTCCCATTGGCGACGAGACGCTCGTCTACCGGATCGAATTCCACGTCGTCGAATAGGTGTCCGTGGGCAGGGCCGGCGCCACGGTTGAGCAAAGGGCCAGACCAAACGTGCATGGAGCCACGCCGTTGAGTGCGAGCCAGTTGGTCAGCGGCAATTTCGAGCTAACTTCCTCACCCGTCCGCTACGAGACGGGGCTGGGCTTCGGTAAGAACGGAGCCCCAGCCCGGGACAGGGGGTTGTGTGGTGGCCGAGCGGGAATTCCATGGTCGGATAGGAAACGACTGGCGAGAATCCGAGCCGTGGTGGCCTCCGGTACCGTCGCCACCTACGGGCGCCCCGAATGTCGTCGTGATCGTCCTCGACGACGTGGGATTCGCCCAGCTCGGCTGCTACGGATCGGACATGACGACCCCGGTGCTCGACGGTGTGGCCGCCGAAGGATTTCGTCTGACCAACTTCCACACCACTGCCCTGTGCTCTCCCACCCGCGTCTGCCTGTTGACGGGTCGGAATCATCACCGCAGCGGCATGGGACGGGTGGCCGACCTGGCCATCGGTTTCCCCGGCTACTGGGGGACGCCACCTCGCGAAAACGGCTACCTCTCGGAGATCCTCCAGGCGAACGGCTACGCCACCTACGCCATCGGGAAGTGGCACCTCAGCCCGGAGGACGAGACCAACATGGCGGGTCCACGCACCACCTGGCCTCTGGGCCGGGGGTTCGACCGGTGGTACGGATTCCACGGCGGCGAGACCCACCAGTTCATGCCGGCGCTGTGTCACGACAACCACACGGTTCGACCTCCCCGCACGGCGGAAGACGGGTACCACCTGAGTGCTGATCTCGCCGACCATGCCATCGAGTTCCTCGGGGACCTGCGCGCCGTCGACGTCGACAAGCCCTACTTCCTCTACTTCTGCACCGGAGCGTGTCACTCCCCGCACCACGCACCTCGCGAGTGGATCGAGCGTTACCGTGGCCACTTCGCCCAGGGGTGGGATCAGTGGCGGGAGGAGACCTACGCCCGGCAGCTCGAGCTCGGCGTCATTCCCGAGGGCACGGCGTTGTCGCCGCGCCCACCGTGGGTGCCCGCCTGGGACACTCTGAGCGACCGGGAACGCGCTCTGGCCGAACGGTTCATGGAGTGCTTCGCCGCGTACCTGTCCTACACCGACGAACAAATCGGCCGGCTCTTGACGTTCATCGCCGACCTGGAGGACGTCGACAACACCGTCGTCATGGTGGTGTCGGACAACGGGGCAAGCTCCGAGGGTGGGAAGGCGGGCACCATCAACGAAGGCCGCCTCTCGAACTTCGATGCTTCGGGAGTCGGCGAGATGTACCGACGCCTCGAGGAGATCGGCGGACCTCTGAGCCACAACAACTATCCCTGGGGTTGGACCATGGCGGGCAACACCCCGTTTCGGCGCTGGAAGCGCGAGGTTCACGAAGGAGGGATTGCCGATCCCTGCATCGTCCGGCTTCCTAAAGGCGCACGCAGCACCATCGGTGACGGTGTACGCCGGCAGTTCGCCCATGCCATCGACGTGCTGCCTACGGTCCTCGACTTGGTGGGGGTGCAAGCACCGGAGACGATCGGTGGCATTGCCCAGTCGCGGCTAGATGGCACGAGTTTCGCCTATCTGCTGAGTGAGGAGGGTGCTGATGAGCCCGGCCGGCACGTGACCCAGCATTTCGAGATGCTCGGCTCCCGAGCCATTTATCACGACGGCTGGAAAGCGGTGACATTCCACCCCGTGGGTCCGCTCTACGACGATGGGCTCAGCATCAATGCGCCCTTCGAAGATGACGTATGGGAGCTCTACCACGTGGACGAGGATCTGTCTGAGGTCAAGGACCTGGCCTCGGTGTACCCGGAGAGACTTGCAGAACTGGTCGAGCGGTGGTGGGACGAAGCGCGGCGCAACGACGTCTTGCCGCTCGACAACCGGGTGATGGAAGCGATCGCCCACCCCAAGCCCGATCACCGCCGCCCCAGGGACACATTCCGGTACTTCCAGGGCGGCGCGCCCGTTCCCGAGTCGGTGGCAGTCAGGCTCTGCAACCGGTCCCACACGATTTCGGTCACCGTCGATGTTCCCGTCGCGCCTGTGGCAAGCGGAGTGCTGATTGCACTGGGCTGTGCCCTCGGTGGCTGGTCACTTCATGTGGTGGACGGCCAGCTTCGCTATGTCCACAACCTGTACGGACGGACCCGCCACGCCATCGAGGCGAACGAGCTCTTGGGCTCAGGGCGCCACACGGTCGAGTTCGCTTTCGAGGCAGACGGCCGTGGAGGTGGGCCGGCGGTGCTGCATCTTGACGGAAAGGTGGTGGCCGAGGGTTCGATCGACCGATTTACGCCGGCCGTCTTCAACGAGGTCGGGATCGGCGTCACCTGCGGGTACGAGTGGGGTCCCGCAGTTGGGGACGACTATTCGGCCCCCTTCGCGTTCAATGGGACGATCGTGCGGGCCGAAGTCACCACGAGCGGTCCCGCCGTACTCAATCCGGCCTTAGAGATCGCTGCCATACTGGCCAAGCAGTAGGGGATTACCGAGACCGGCCAACCGAGCAGGATGGACCCCGGGGCAATGGGGGCTGGGAGTGCGATCACACGAGTATTTTCCGCGAACCGCTGCGAGCAAGGACGGGCGGAGGTTTCGGATCGTTGCGGGGTCCATCGCCGCTGTCGTGGTGATGCTCATTGCCTTTCCTATCGCCCTCAGTTCCGGCGGAGACGGGGTCCAGCCCCAGAACGCAACCAAAGCGACGGTCAATCTCACAATGACGTACGAGGCCGCCCTCTCCCAATACGAGGCGACCGTAAATCCTCTTAGCGCTGCGATTGCCGCTGCCACCGCTGCCATCACAATCGACGATCAACGGCTCCAGAGCGATGCGACGATCTACAGCAACAATGAAGCTGGAGTGGGATGCTCGTTCAACCTCACTCACCACGGCTACTTCGCAGACTGTGCGCTTGGAGAAGATCTCACTGCACAAAGCGCTGTCGCCGACGAGAGGGCCGCTGATGTGTCGAGGCAAGAGCACGTGTCCCAGCAGATCAAGAGCATCCAGACGATAGAAAGCGCCATCACTGTATTCGTACAGGAGCTCGACAGCATCCCCTGGCCGTCGTCGGTTGCACCCGTCGTGTCCGACCTGACGCAACAGCTCAGCCTATACAGAGAGGCGTACGCCAAAGCCGAGTTGGGCCTTGCCGACGGCCAACCCATATCCGCGTACAGTCAGAGCATTACTGCGAATGGGTCGGCGGTGACCGCCCCGCTCATCGATATGTCGACGGCGCTCCATATCTCTTAGACCGTGCGCGGATAGGCCCCATCAGGACCTGGTCAGATGACCGCCATCGAGCAGCTTGGCGGTGAGCAGGATGGCAATGACGAAGGCCAGCTGCGCGCTGCGGTGAACGGCCTTGCGGTCGGTGTTGCGCCGGAGCTGGCCGTAGTTGGTGAGCCAGGAGTTCGTCCGTTCGACAGGCCACCGGCGACCGAGCGGCACGCGCATGGGCGTCCGGGGTCTCTTTCGGTCTGGTGGTCGGACCTTCGGGACGACAATGTCGGTGATGCCCACCTCGGCGACCTGTCGGCGCACGACGCCGTTGTCATATCCCCGGTCCAGGTGCAGCGTCTCGATCTCCTCGAGTAGGCCCTGGTCGTCGACCGCCTCCAAGGTCGCAGGTAACAGCACCGAGTCGTTGGTGTTGGCCGGCGCCACCACCCAGCCCATGGGGATGCCGTTGACGTCGGTGGCGATCGACCACTTCCACCCGAGACGACCCCGATCCACTGGGCTTTTTCCCGTGCCCTCCCCGCCGCAGGGGGCCTTGTGGATCGACCCGTCGACGAGCGCCTCGGCCGGCTCGAGGCCGACCTTGGCGTCATAGACGGCCAGCATGGTCTCGACCAGCTGGTCGAAGACCTCTGTCTCGATCCACTCGTCGCGCCGGGCCCGAAGGGTGGTGTCGGACACCACGCCTCCGGTCAGGCGCTCGGCATCCACCCAACTGCAGCCGGTGACCAGGCGAACCAGCATGGCGAACAGGCAGATCCGGTCGGGCACCCGAAGACGGTGGCAACCCAAGGGATGGTCGTCGACCGGGGCCGGGAGCAGGGGCTCCACCTCGGCCCACACGGCATCGAACACTTCCGGATCGAGCGCGCGCATGATGTGGGGGACCTCCACTGGGTCGTCGGGTTGGGTACGCACCCGACATCCCAGTTGGGCCATCACGGCGACCGGTGGATGGTCCCTACCCGGCGCCTATCCGCGCGGCCTCTAAGGCCGAACTGGATCGCCCTGGGTTCTGTAGAGACCCCGGTTCTTTGATTCATGCAGCGGTATTCGCCGGGGATTCACGGTAGTACGTCTCTTCGAACTCCGCAGGGGGGACCATGTCGCAGGCGGAGTGGAGGCGCCTGTTGTTCCACCACTCGACCCACCGGGCGGTCTGTAGTTCGACTTGGTCGACGCCTCGCCAAGGGCCGCTCCGGTAAATGAGCTCGGTCTTGTAGAGACCATTGACCGTCTCAGCGAGTGCGTTGTCATAGGAATCGCCCTTGGACCCGACTGAGGAGACCGCTCCGGCCTCCTCCAGGCGCTCGGTGTAGCGGATGGCCAAGTACTGCCCTGGACTCCGCGGTCGGAGTGGTGCACGAGCTCCGAGAGGTCTCCCTTTCTGCTCCAGATGGCCATCTCCAAGGCGTCGAGGGCCAGATCCACCCGAAGCGACGTCGACACCCGCCAGCCCACGATCATCCTGGAGAAGGCGTCGGTGACGAACGCCACGTAGCAGAAGCCCGCCTTGGTCCACACGTAGGTGAGGTCCGCCACCCACAGGCGGTTCGGAGCCGGTGCCACGAACTGCCG
>Ga0310039_10001876_pt1 | contig 14533 bp, 15 predicted proteins | sample Sb_taG_4_FD_200460 | JGI IMG/M metagenome (GOLD analysis project Ga0310039, IMG submission 200460) | Peat soil microbial communities from Weissenstadt, Germany - Sb_50d_6_BS metaG (v2) (version 2) | ecosystem: Environmental > Terrestrial > Soil > Wetlands > Peat | place: Germany: Weissenstadt... | reverse complement strand
CCCGCCGGCCGGTTTTCCGGCGACCATACCGGCGGGGTCACACCCGTTCCCATTCCGAACACGGCCGTTAAGCCCGCCGGGCCCATGATAGTGCTTTGGCGCGAAAGTCGGTGATCGCCGGGATCTTTCCAAGAGCCGCCCTGGAATCGTGGAAGCGAGTCCAGGCGGCTTTCCTGCGCGCTTCAGTGCCTCCCGGTGGCTCCAAGGCAGCGGCATGCTTGTTCGCGTTACTTTTCGGTTTGCTGGGAGCACGTAAGTTCTATCTCGGCCAGCCTTTATCGCGTGTCTTCTAGCCGTCGATGACTGTGCTGATGTTCTGGTTCATTATTGTTCCGCCAATCTTCGGGGTAATCTGCCTTGTCGAGGGGCTAGTCTATCTGACATATTCCGATGGGGACTTTGCGCGGAAGTACAGCCATCGGTCGTAAACGGAGCGGAGACATGTCCACTGCCGTAGAGACACTAAAGACAGTACTCGCCGAGTTGACGGTGGAGGAGAGGTCCGAACTGGCTCGCTTCCTCGTCGATTCGATCGATCCGGAGGGGAGCACCGACGTGGAAGACGCGTGGGACAGTGAGCTAGCCCGGCGGGCCGACGAGATACGTGCTGGGAAAGCCAGTGGCAAACCAGCCGCGTTGCTCTTCCTCTCGAGCATGTGAACAGCTTCACCAGGGGTATGCCTCATCATGAGCACGCTTCGGGATGTCGAAACGCTCCTCTCGAAGCTGAGCCGGGCCGAGAAGGCCCAGGTCTTGCAGTGGGTGGTGCGCGATCTGGGTGATGCATTCCCTGGAATCGAGACCAATGTCGAGGTCTGTGGGGGCGAACCCTGCATCGTGCGTACACGCGTCCCGGTCTGGTTGCTGGTTCAAGCCAGGAGACTCGGGGCCAGTGAAGCCCAGTTGCTGGACAGCTATCCCTCCTTGAGAGCTGAGGACTTGGCCAACGCATGGGCCTTCGAGCGGGCGCATCGCGGCGAGATCGAAGAACAAATCGCCGAGAACGAGAACGCTTGAGGATCAACCCATGGCCCGGGTCTATGCCAACGAAAACTTTCCTTACCCCGTGGTCGAGGAATTGAGACGATTGGGACACGACGTGGTGACCTCGCTCGAGAGCGGCAACGCCGGCCGAGCCGTTCCCGATCCCGAAGTCCTGGCCTTCGCCGTCTCCCGGCAGCGAGTTCTCGTGACCCTCAACCGCCGCCACTTCATCCGCCTCCACCGCAGAAATAGTAGTCATTTCGGTCTTATCGTTTGTACGTTCGATCCTGCATTTGAGGCGCTTGGCCGGCGCATTCACGACGCGTTGATCCAGCAGTCAGACATGAGCGGGCAGCTCGTGCGAATCAACCGTCCGGGTTGAGCAAGCGTTCAGATCACAAGGCGCGTGGCCCAGGATCGTACCCGGGGCGGCTTTCTTGCTGCTCGGACAAGCCGCCCCAGAAAAACGAGAAGAGTTGTAAGAGAGGTTGGCCGGACGTAGGATAAAATCAGTGACGGTCCGCCGAGAGCTTCCAGGGGTCGATGTGATGCCCGCGCGTGATCGATATCACGATCAGGTCAAAGCCGCGCTGGTCAAGGACGGTTGGGTGATCACGCATGATCCGCTCCGCCTCCAGTGGGGCGCGAAGGACATGTACATCGACCTCGGGGCTGAGCACCTTCTGGCGGCCGAGAAGGATCGGCGGAGAATCGCGGTCGAAGTCAAGAGCTTCGGCAGTCTTTCCGAAATGGAGGATCTCGAACAAGCCATCGGTCAGTACACCGTCTATCACGACGTCCTCTCTCAGGTCGAACCCGAGCGGGAGCTGTTTCTCGCGGTTCACGAGGAAGTTTACATCGATTTGTTCGAGGAGCCGATCGGCAAGCTGCTCTTGAGGAATCGTCGTGTCCGCCTGATCGTGTTCGATCCCCAAACGGAGACCATCCGGCAATGGATACCGTAGAACACTATCGCCACTTGATCGAATCGATCCTCACGGATCTTGCCAGGATTCCCTATGCCCATGGGGACATCGAGCTGCAGACCGTGTTTGATCGTGAAAAAGATCATTACGTTCTGATGCTTGTTGGGCGAGATGGAGTACGGCGGGTTCATGGCTGCCTGGTTCACGTCGACATCAGAGGCGGGAAGCTGTGGATCCAACGGGATGGAACCGAACACGGCGTCGCGCGTGAACTGCTCGAGGCGGGCGTGCCCAAGGACCATATCGTTCTGGCCTTCCGCTCGCCGGAAATGCGTAAGGCCACTGACTTTGCGATTGCCTGAACCACCGGGCCCACGATCGTGCCATTGCGTGAACGTCGGTGATTGATGCCGCCCAGACTCAAGGTCGTTGCCGAAGAGATCCTGATGTGCGGTCTGAAGTCGATACCGGTTGCCGGCAAAGCGTTCGAGGTGATCGACGCGGTCCTGTCGCGACACTCCATGCTGGCACACGGCGAGCGGTTGGAGGAGATCGAACGGCAGATGAGCCGCGTGGATCGCCGGCTCCGTGATGTGGTGGAGGAGGAGATCCGGATGACGCTACAGCGGCTGGGAGAGTCAGCGCTGGACGGTCCCACCCTCACAGCCGAGATCCGGAACCTGAGGTCCATCCAGCAGCAGGGCTGGGAGCCGACGCTGTTCGAGGGTCTGTTGCGGAACCACTCGCACTGGAACGAGCTCAAGAGCCGTCCGCAGCACTACGGCCGGGTGCTGGAGGCGCAGGCCATGATCGATCCCGACGGGATCCACGTGCTGATCGACGCGGACCCACTGCGAGTGCTGGAGTTGACACCGTTTGCCTTTGCGGCCTTGCTCGCCAACCAATCCCGGGGCGTTCCCGGGGCGGAGATCCAAGCAAGGGCCGATATCTGGGCGTTTCCGACTGTGCCACCGTCAAAGGCGCCCATCTCGTCCATCGGCCTGAAGCTCGTTTGCATCGAGCCCGGGTCGTTCCAGATGGGCACGACCAAAGAGCAGATCGATCAAATCCTGCGACTGTTTCCCTATTCCACGCGAGAGTGGTTTGACGACTCCAAGTTGTGGCGGTTTGACGACGAGCAGCCCCAGCATCCCGTCAAGATCACGCGGCCATTTTTCCTGGGAACCCACCCGGTCACGCAAGGCCAGTACCAGGCGATCATGGGCAGTAACCCGAGCGATTTCAAGGGATCGGACGACCTACCGGTGGAAAACGTTTCCTGGCTGGATGCGGTCAATTTCTGCAACAAGATGAGCGAGAAAGACAAGCGGACGCCGTTCTACCGCATCGACGGCACTGACGTGGGTGGTAACGGCTACCGCCTGCCCACGGAGGCAGAGTGGGAATACGCCTGCCGGGCGAGGATGGCCGGCTTGTTCCCGTGGGGCGATGACATTGGCAAGCAAGGCGAGCATGTCTGGTTTTTCGCCAACAGTGACAGCAAGACTCACCCGGTAGGCCAGAAGCGCCCGAATGCCTGGGGACTGTATGATATGCTGGGCAATGTTTGGGAATGGTGCGCCGATTGGTATGACAAGAAATACTACGCCTCGTCGCCGTCCGTTGCCGTTGATCCGCCTGGCCCGCCCAAGGCTTCGGCCCGGGTCTTCCGGGGCGGTGGCTGGAACAACGACGCCTGGTCCTGCCGCCCGGCGTTCCGCGGCGGGCGCACGCCGGAGCACCGGAACTTCAACTTGGGCTTCCGCGTGGCCGCAGTCCAGGAATAATCTGGGCACGGAGCCATTGAGAGGAGGCTGGTTGGCGTCGAAGCGGAGCCGACGCCAATCTGGGCCATTGCCTCGGGTTTCACTCACACGGTTCCATTGACCGCGAACCCTGCGGCCGGGAGAATCGAGAAAGCTCTGGCGAGAGTCTAGGAGGAATGCGATGCCTTCGCCCTTTCCCGGCATGGACCCTTATCTGGAAAACCCGGAGATCTTTCCGGATCTCCATGACAGCTTTATCACCTATCTCCGGGCGAAGCTTCAGGCGGGCCTACCACCTCCTTACTACGCCGCTCTTGGACGTCGAGTATGGATCGAGGCTGCAAGGCGTTCAATCGGTCCCGATGTTAATCTGCTTCGTTCCGGAGCACTGACCAAGAGCCAAGCCCAGCCTGCCGGTGCCTTGGCCATTGCGGCTCGCCCCGCGACGCGTCCCGTCGTGGTCAAGGTCTTTCATGATGAGTTTCGCGAGCCTTTCGTAGAGATCTACGTCAAGACAGAAGGAGGAAGACGGCTCGTTACCTCGATCGAAGTTCTCAGTCCCTCGAACAAGACTCCGGGAGACCAAGGGCGCGAGCTCTTCCTCCGCAAGCAGAGAGAGCTCTTGTCCGGTAAGGTGAATCTGGTCGATATCGACCTGCTGCGCGGTGGCAAACACGCAACGGCGGTTCCGCTCGAGCAGGCTCTCGCCGCGTGCGGAAGCTTCGACTATCACGTCTCGGTCCATCCCTTCGACGACGTCGAAACGTATTACGTCTACCCAATGAGCTTCAAGGAACCACTGGCGACGATCGAGATCCCTCTTTTGCCTGGCGATGCGGGGGTGTTACTAGACCTCCAAGCCGTGTTCGACCGATGCTATGACGAGGGGCCGTACGCTCGTGAAATCGATTACAGCGAATCCCAGATCGTACCGGCTCTGAGCGCCGATCAAGCTGCCTGGGTTAAAGAGATCCTCCGGAACCGGCGAGATTGAAACAAGCCGCCTTGACGAAGTTGACTCTCATCGAACCGGCTTCGCCGTGAGTAAGGAAACTATCCTGAGAATCGCTCAAAGCGCACTCACGACACCTCTTGCTTCACCCGCTTGCGCGAGGAAGGCCTGGCGGGCGCCGGGCTTGCAGGCTGCGGGCGGGCCTTGGCCGTTTTGGGCTTGGTCTGTTTCGCCGCCGGTGCTGCCGAGGCTTTCTTCGCCCTGGTGACGGTGGGCTTCGGCGCTTTCTTCGAGACCTTCTTGGTAGCGGGGACAGGCTCCTTGGCGACTGCCGGCAAGGCATCACTGTGAGTCTCCACCCCGGCCATCTCGATCCCGAAGACGTCGGCGAGGTCTCCGGCTGCAATGGTCTTCTTGCCTCGAGACTTGCCCAGCTTGGCGACCGGGGCGCCGTCAACGGCGCCCGCGATCAGCTCCAGGTGATCAACCTTGCGGAGCACGAAGAGCAGTTCCGGCTTCTCGTCGAGGCGCGCGCCGATACCGTACATGACAGCGGCAACATGCTTGCACATGCCGGCCCAGTCGGGGCATGAGCACTTCATCTTGATTTCGGCCGGCTTCGGGAAGAGACCCTTGTCGCGCTGGGTGACCAGATCCATGACGCTCTTCGAGAGCCGTCCTTGCAGAAGCTCGACCAGCGAGCCGATCTGCCCGGAGCACTGACCTTTGAGGCAGTTCCAGTGTGGATCGGACAGGGCTGTGATGGTGATCTCGACCGTGTACAGTTCGGATCCGCTGACGAGGGCACTGATCTTGCCCGGCTGAATCTCCAGGTGCACGACCGAGCCGTTGCGCACGTAGGTGCGACCGCGCGGCAGGCGATTGGCGTAGTCGCTGTACGACTCGAGGTTCTCACACCATGCTTTGCCCCAGAATGTCCGGGCGATGGTGCGACCGGCGATGGCGACTGGCGAGACGGCGTGGCCTTGCTTGCGCCTCTTCTCCGTCTCGCGTTGGGCCTTTTGACGTCGCTCGGCGACGGATACGTAGGGTTTGTAGTCGTAGTACCAACCCATCGAAGACTCCTTCCTCGTGATGTGTGTCAGTTGTCAAGGGCCTTGTGGACGTCGAGTCGAACGAAATCGAGGAGTTGCGTGTCGCTCATCTCGGTGAGCAGCGTTTCGGTGCCATCGATAACGTCGCCTGAGAGACTCGATTTTTCGGCAATCATCGCATCGATTCTCTCCTCGACGGTTCCACGACAGACGAACTTATGTACCAAGACATTCCGCTTTTGTCCAATTCTGAATGTCCGATCAGTAGCCTGGTTCTCAACCGCGGGATTCCACCAGCGGTCGAAGTGGATGACGTGACAGGCGGCGGTCAGGTTCAGTCCGGTACCGCCGGCCTTGAGAGAGAGGACGAAGAAGGGTGGCCCGTCCTCGCTCTGAAAGCTCTCGACGAGCCGCCGCCGCTGGGCGACCGCGGTGCCGCCGTGAAGTACGAGGCCGGGCCGCCCGAACACGCCCTCGAGCAACTGTGCGAGGGGGCCGGTGATCTCGCGGAACTGCGTGAAAACGAGTGCCTTCTCCTGACGTTCGCCCAGCTCCTCACAGATCTCGGCCAGGCGCTGGAACTTGCCGCTGTGCTCGGGCGCGTAATCGCCGCTGCCGACGAGCTGGGCTGGATGGTTGCAGATCTGTTTGAGCTTCATGAGCTGGGCGAGTACGAGCCCGCGCCGCTGGATACCATCGGCCTCTTCCAGCTTCTGGGCCAGATCGCGTACAGCCTGCTCATAGAGGGCGGCCTGCTCCCGGCTCAAGGTGCAAAAGGCCGACATCTCGACCTTTTCGGGCAGGTCGGCGATCACTCGCTTGTCGGTCTTGAGCCGGCGCAAGATGTAAGGCCCGACAAGACTACGTAGCGGTTGGTAGGATGCTCTGGCCTCCATTTGCTTGACAAAGTCGGCGAAAGCTTTGGCACCGCCGAGCAGACCGGGGTTCAGGAAATCGAACAGCGACCAGAGATCGGAGAGACGATTCTCGACGGGAGTGCCCGTCATGGCGACACGGGCCCCTGCCTTCAGCTCCTTGACGGTCCGTGATTGCCGCGTGCCCGAATTCTTGATTGCCTGGGCCTCATCAAGGATGACCAGGTCCCAGTCGTGTTCCTGAAGCCACTGGCTGCGCGACAACATGCCATAAGTCGTGATCAGTAAATCGACTCCTTGAGCGTCTTGTTTCTCGACCTGGCGATTGCCGGTCGTGGTCCCCGAAGGGTGCGCGATCAGGAACGAGAGCGTGGGTGCGAACCGCTCGAGTTCCGCCTTCCAGTTCGCCAGCAGCGAGGCCGGCGCGACGAGTAGACTGGGCCTCGCTTGGGTCGGTCCGTCGTCCTTGCGGTTGGACTTGCGATGCAGCAGCAGCCCGATCACTTGCACCGTCTTTCCCAGGCCCATGTCGTCGGCCAGGCAAGCGCCCAGCCCCAGCCCGGTCACGAACCTCAGCCAGCTCACGCCGGTTTGCTGATACGGACGAAGCTGCGCGCGAAGTCCAGGTGGATCAGCACTCGCGAGCGACTCGGGCGAGCGAAGCTTCTTGAGCGTCTCCTCGAGCGCGATGCCGGCGGTCAGTCCGACCCACTCATGATCTTGACCGGCGGCTGACGTCGCGTCTCGTTGCCTGGGAGCTCCAGAAAGTAGCCGCATCCCCTCATAGAATGAGAGGCCACTTTCGCGGGTGTCATGCTCGACCTTCTTCCAGTGTTTCAATGCCTCCGCCAGCTTTTCGCGGTCGACCTCGACCCACTTCCCCTTGATGGCCACGAGGCCGCCAACCGACTCGAGGAGCCTTTGGAGCTCGGCCTCGGTGAGCGGCTCACCCTCGAGCGTCACGTTCACGGAGAAATCGAGCAAGTCGCTGACACTGAGCGCACTCTTCTTGCGGGCGTCGATCTTGACATTCACGACCGGACGAGGCGGGTGGCTCGATTTCCACCAGTCCGGTACCCGGACGACCAGGCCGCTCTCCTCGAAGACCGGGATGTCCTGAAGAAACCGGTACGCCTCGCGAGGAGTCCAGGCAAGAGGATGATAGATCTCGCCCGACTCGACCATCTCCTTGATGAGCGGGCTGCGCTCGGTCGCACGCTGGATGGGCACCAAGAGCGACAGGAGTGCCGGCCGGTTTTTCGCGCCTGCGTATTGTTGAAGGGCCTTTCCGAGCGGCTCATGCTGCACGCTGCCCTGGGCCGAGAGCCTGGGAATGAAGGTCGCCAGGAATGCGAATGGGTGCTCCGGGTCGCGCTTGTTCTCCGCGAGGTGGAACGTCACGCGGCCGACGAGCCGCCACTGCGGATTTCGCTCGCTGAGGTAGGCCTGGACCCCACCTTTATGATGCTCGATTTCGGCGCGGACGAGCGAGTCGAGCTCCGACCACCAGGTTGCGAGGACATCGGCGGTGAGGTACTCACAACCGTGCATCGGAGGCGCATGGAGAACCTGAAACGCCAGGTCGGTCTCGGAGGGCTGCGGTACGGGCGGGACTGCACCACCTTCCCCATCCGTTGGCGTCTGACAGAGCCGGGTCAGGTACAGACGCGCGAAGTCGCGGGCGAAGCCGAATGTCGGCGGCAGGCTGGACTGGAGCTCAGTCGTTGCAAGGTGCAGTAGACCTTGTGCTGTGCCGCCGGCGAAGGCAGCATGCACTCGTTTCCCGACCGCGCCGTCCAGAGCGGCGCCAGCCGCGTCGGCGACCTCGCGGACGTGGAGATGGCCCTGGGGCGATAGGAAGAGTTCAAAAGCCATGGGTGACTCGGCCGTCCTGACCTCTGGGGAAGTCATGAAGAGTAACGTAAGGTTGTCACGAGGTTGCGCGTCACAATGAGCGGCCTCTGGCGACGAGCGCGGCATGACACTCTGAAACCTTCATCGCCGCTTCGCGCAGGCTCCATGCAATACCATTCTAAACGAGGTCGTCAAGCTTCTGACTCGTCGGCGGGTGCCATAAGTGCGCCCTGATTGGCAGCCTTGGTCCATGTGATCGCGGCGGGATGAAGGCCGCAACGCTCGCGGAGGCGCGAGGCCACCAGGTCACGCTCGGGCTCGGAAAGGAAACCGAAGGCGTAAAGCGTGGGGCCCCATGAGCTCTGCCCGGCGCCAGACAATCCGAGTCGGCCAAGCTCGGCGATGATCCCTTCGGACTGGGCACTGGCGTAGACGCTTCCCTGCACGGGAGCGAACGCGGCGCCGATGCGGGCCTGGAGTTCGTCGAGCGCTGCTCCGAACGCCGGGAGGTCGCGCTCCGCGACGGCCGGAAGGATTCCCAGGAGCACCAGCCGGCAAAGTCGTTCAGTGACGCGATCGGGCAGGGGGGGGAGATCACTGAAGGCCTGGAGCTCGTCAGGACCATGCCTGCCCCGGGGGCCTGGCGGCTGAACAATCAGGATCGACCAATCCTCCGGGAATGGCATTCGGGCAACGAGCGGCGGCGGGTGGACCTCATCGCGCCGGCCCCCGTCAACGATCAGCCCGCCACGGAGAAAACCATGGAGCCCGATCCCGGATCGGCGGCCACGTGCCGAGAGTGCCGCCAGCGACTCGACCGATGGATCGGAATCACCTGCCAGTTTCAGGACGATCCGGACAACGGCCAGGCTGAGCTGGGTTCCAACTCCGAGGCCGACATGATCCGGAGGGCGCGGCAACCACCTGGATCCTCGCGGGCGCGACTTCAGGTCGATCCACTGGTAGTTGTATCCGCTGTTCCTGGATCTGGCGGAGCGTGTCCTGAGCTCGGTCAGCCAGTGGGCCGGCGAAGCTCCAGTTCGCCGCGAGTTCGGCGAGGAGCTCGATGCCAGGTGCCTCGATCATCAGCCCGACGCCCCCAAACTGCCGTGGCGCTTGCGGACCCCAGCCCAGCAGACCGAAGTGAAGGCGGCTCGCGGTTCGGATGCGAAGTTGCGTCATGAGCGTGCCGCAGTCGAGTCGAGATGAACGGGTCCGGGAGGCTTGAGGACGTGATCATGCAAGAGTCTGAAGGCCGCCGCCTCGACGGGGCCTCCGGTCTTGGCGACGATGACGGCAAGCCGCTGGAGCTCGGTCAGGATCTCGGCTCGCGGCAGGAACGCGGTCCTGGTGGCGAGGATGGCTGCTTCCACCACCGCATGCCGGGCGCGATTGAAACCCAGGAAATCTCGTAGTCGGCCCTCGGCGAGAGTCTCGACGGTGAACCGGGCGCGGTCCGCCCGGTCATCGGCGTCCGTGACGCGGAACTCGAAATAACGGCAGGCTCCGCCGAGAATCCAGCCGGCGACCAGACGGGCGGGACGCAACTCGGGCGCGGGGATGAGGGGAACGCCGATCGCCGTCTGGGCCAGCAACAGAACATCATCGGTCACATGAAAGACCCCTTCGCCTCTCGCCTTGAGGTTCTGATAAGTCGTCGACGAGCGATAGGGACGAAGCTCGAACGTCTTCATGCTCGGGTCGGGGCCGATCTTCGGTCCCATGGGAGCGATGTTGAGCAGACCCTCGGGGCTCAGCGTTGTCAGGATCCCTTCGAGAATCACGCGCGGGTCTCGTTCTCTTCGTCGAGGCCGATGACGGTGTCCGTGTCCGGGTTCACGGCTGCGGCGTTTCCTGGCTCGCCGATCTGGCCGTTCTCCTGCTCCTTTGCCAGGGGCCGGCGGCGTGCCAGATGGCTTTCCTCGGGCTCGGTCAGGAAGCCCCATTGCAGTTCTTGATCCTGACGATAATTCTTGCCGAGCGTCAAGGCGGTTTTGGCCTTCATCAGCTCGTAGCCGAGGTAAAACGCGTGCGACGGATCGGCGACCTGCATGAGATCGAAGAGCTCGAAGGGATCGGGGCTGCTGAGGAACGCCTTGTGGTTCAGAGCGTAGATCAGGCCGTTCTCGGCGAAGATCCGCCAGTTTGGGTCCCGGATCCGCCGCTGGAGCTCGGCAAGGTTCTGGAGACCGAACGGTTCGACCTTCACATCGCGCAGCATGATCAATCGCGATTCGATGTGCTTGGGCAGTGTGCGGCGAACCACCGCATGATGCACCAGCCGGCGCGCCAGGTCGATCTCGCGGACCGAGGACCTGGCCCAGTTGATCACCGCGGTCGTGAGCACGCTCCGAACTGCGAGCTCCTGACAGATGCCGGCGAGCAAGGTGTTCACGCCGGCCGAATCGACGTCGGTCAGCTCGGTCAGGTTGCCAGTGCCCATCATGAGCGCCGCCTCGGGATAGCGGCGGCGAACCTCGAGGTAACGCCCCAGTGACACCGCGCAGCCAAAGCCGATGGGTTCGAGGATGGGATCGATGCGCAAGGGAACTCCCCGGCTGCCCAGGAAGCTGATGGTCTGGTCCAGACCCTCGAGCGAGCCGGGCTGATCCGGAATCGCGACCACTTCAACGCCCCAATCCACGGCATGATCACGATTGGTCGCGTTCACGCTCAGGACCAGCTCGGCTCCCGCGGCGACAGCCAGGGAAACTTCGGCCGGGTCGAAACTGTCGATCGACACACGGAGACCTCGCTCACGCAGCGATTTGACGGCATCGCCAATGCCGTTCCAGGATGTGCCGGGGTCGCAGCCCAGGTCGATCACGTCGGCTCCGTCGCGGACGAACTGCTCGGCCTGCCCAGTGAGAACACTGCGCGGCAGTCGCGGCACGTGATTGATCTCGGCCAGAATCTCGATGTCATAGGCGCCATATCCCTGGCTCTGTGCATGAGCCTGACCGAAATGGCGAGGCAGGTCGCGCAGATCCTCGGGGCCGACCTCAACCGCAACTCCGCACGCTTTCTCGAGAATGGGAGTCAGGTCGCCCCGGCAATGGCCCGGCAGGATGACGCGGTCGACCCCGGCAGGAACCTCGAGACGGCGAGCCACCCACGCCGGCGTCATCAGCGCGGCGACCGAAATCGGCAAGACGGCGATCTCGGGCACAAAGCCAGTACGCGGAGCCAACTCGTCGAGCACCTGCCGCAGGGCGAACTCGGCCAGGCGGCCGGTGACGAAGAGGAAGCGGGGAAGTCGGTTCGTGGTCGTTGCGACGGTGCTCAACGCGGTCGGTGCTCCCTCTCAGCAACTGAGCAGCATGTCCGAGCAAGGGCAAGTCAAACTGAAGGAGGGCAGACAAGAGAGCTTGCACCTTGCTATGTTCCCGGTCGCCGATCAAAAGTTGCTACGCGTCGGACTCATCCGCGGAGACGCCCACCCACAGTTCGGCGACATGGCAAGTCAGTCCAGGCAAGACCGCACTGGGGATCGTCTGCTCGCCCGAGACGATCTGCTCGGACCAGTCTGCTCCCTCGCGGACCAAGACGGTCACCTGGCGAAGCTGGGGGTCGACGATCCAGTATTCGAGGATGCCGAAGTCGAGATATTCTTCCCGCTTGGTCTGATAGTCGCGTGTTCGACTGCTCCGCGAAACCACCTTGGCAACCAGTGAGGGCTGGGTTCTTCCCTTTGCGTCGGGGGGCGTTCCTTCCAGGACGACGCCCAGGTCGGGGTTACGGCCCGAGGTCAGTGTCGCGATCCAGAGGCGGAATTCGGAGCCACCCCCGAAGCATTCCACGAGTCCCGGATGTTCCTGGTCGAACCGTCCGATCGCGCGATACAGGTTGCTGACAACGCGGCGATGGCGGCTGCTGGGAACCTCGGTCACTTCCAGGACTCCTCTCCCGAGCTCGAAACGACAGCCTTCCTCCTCTTCGGCGTCGCGAAATTCCTCGAGGCTGAGCGCTCGTCCGTGGTCGGCCGGGCCGATGCGAAGCTGGATCATGGACATGGGGAGCCGTCCTTGTCACGGATTCTGCCGAAACGCGGGACAGCCGGCCGGCGTGGGATCAGGCCGGCCGGGGCTGATCGTCGATTGTAACAGGTTTCATGGACCGGCCCAAAAACGTGGATCGATTCCCGCGTCAGCGAATCGCCCCTCCATTGATTCGCAGGACCTGCCCCGTCATGAAGTCCGCGGCCGGACTGACGAGAAAGCAGGCCACGCGGGCGACGTCATCGGGAGTGCCCCAGCGAGCCAGGGGCGTCTCGCGGAGGACCCGATCGTGCCAGGCGGATGAGGCCGCCTGGCCCCAGGCCGTTTTGATCCAGCCAGGGGCGAGCGCATTGACGCGAACTTCCGGAGCCAGGCTCAGCGCCAGGCTGCGGGTGAATGCCATGACGGCGCCCTTGGTTGCTGCGAACAGCTCGCCGGAATCTCCTTCCATGCCCGTCTCGGCCTGGTCCCAGCCCATCGTCACGATGGCGCCATGGCGCTGGGCTTTCATCCTGCGGCCGACCTCGCGGCAAAGGCGAATCGTCGCCGCCACGTCGACCGACCAGAGGAGATCGAGCTTGGCATCGAACGAGAGCTGCGCATTCGGGCCGGTCAATGTATCGGCCCCGGCGATGTGGAGCCAGGCATCCAGGCCGTTCCAGACGCCCCAGGCTTGCTCCACCAGCCGGTCGCCGGCGGCCCGGTCGGCCAGGTCGGCCATCAGAACCTGAGATCTGACGCCGCGCGACCGCAGGTCGCTTGCCAGGTCATCCGCCGCCCGCGCCGACTTTCTGCCGTGGACGATCACATCGGCGCCGGCCTCGGCCAGTCCAACGGCCACGGCGCGACCAATGCCCGAAGTGGCACCGAGAACGGCTGCGCGGCGCCCGCGCAGTGGGAATGAGGAGGAATCCGCGGTCATGGTCGAGGCCAAGAAGAGGTTCGAACAGGCTGGCCCGAGGCCAGGGCTCTCGCGTACATTCGTCGTCATTCACGCTACCCGGGCACCGATGATGAAGACAAGCAGAGACAGCCCATGAAATCCTCTCTCAGGCGACTGGGCCGGATCCTTCCCTGGCTCCAGACGGGATGGTCGATCTTCGGAGTGACCCTGGTATTTGTCGTCCTTCTCGAGCTGGGGCTGCGCGGAGTCTTCGTGCTCAAGGACCGGTGGAAACCGCAAATTCCCCCAGATCCGCGCGTGGTCTCGGAAGACCGCGATGGAGGGGCCTGGCTGCCACTTCACTATCGGGAACTCGAGGCCCTCTCGGACCGCTGGCAACCTTATGTGTACTTCCGCCAGCGCCCATTTCCGGGACAGACCGTCACCGTTCTTGAGGACGGGTTGCGGGCGGCCTGGCAGCCACCGCCATGGCAGGGCGATGACGCGAGGACCAAGCCGCTCAAGATCCTCATGCTCGGCGGCTCGTCGCTCTGGGGTTTCGGTTCCAGGGATGATCAGACCATCCCGTCACTGATCGCGCGCGGACTCCACGAGCGAGGTGTCCGCGCCGAGGTCAGGAACCTGGCGGAGATCGGCTATGTCAGCACGCAAGAAGTGATCGCGCTCTTCCGCGAGCTCCAGCAAGGCTATCGACCCGATCTCGTTCTCTTTTACGACGGCGTCAACGACACGACCTCGGCCTTGCTGGAAGGACAGCCGACGGTGACGACGAACGAGGTCAACCGGGTTCGCGAGTTCAACATCTTGCAGTCGCCCGCGCGACTTGCGTCGGCCCTGGCCGGAAACCTGATCCAGAACTCCGCCTTGTTCCGGTTCGCCGGGTCCGTGGCCAGGCGAACTGGCGTGGGACGGGTTAAAGAACCAAAAGCGCTTTCCGAGACCGAGCTGATCGGCCTTTCGATGGGCGTTGTCCGCGGCTACGTGGCCAACGTGGAGCTGGTCGAGGCTCTGGGAAAGGCCTATGGGTTCCGTCCCGTTTTCGTCTGGCAGCCAGACATCTTCTCGAAGCCGAGGCTTGTTCCGTTCGAAGCTGAGGAGAAGGCGAAGTATGGATGGGCCAGCCCCTTGTTCATGGAAGTCCACCGGCAACTCGAGCGGGACGAGGCGCTTGTCTCCAACCCGGATTTCCTCAACCTGAGCGGGATCTTTTCGGAGGCCG
>Ga0310039_10001868_pt1 | contig 14577 bp, 9 predicted proteins | sample Sb_taG_4_FD_200460 | JGI IMG/M metagenome (GOLD analysis project Ga0310039, IMG submission 200460) | Peat soil microbial communities from Weissenstadt, Germany - Sb_50d_6_BS metaG (v2) (version 2) | ecosystem: Environmental > Terrestrial > Soil > Wetlands > Peat | place: Germany: Weissenstadt... | reverse complement strand
AAGGACCCGGACAAGCCGCAGAACAAGCCAGCGGCCGGAAAGCCGCGCCCGGAAAACCATCAAGATCACTTATCCGCCAGCTGGCACATCAAGATAAGCGCCAGAATTTACGCGGTGGATCGAGGCTAAGGCAGCAGTTCATGACGAATTTTGCGATATCGTCTTTGCTGCAATGAAAATTGATCACCGGCGGTGGTCTTGAGTCCGTCCATCCGATGCTGCTACTGTAGCGTCGCCTAAAGACAGGCCCCTGGCCTTGGGCCAGCGTTCGGTCCTGGCCATCCTTCTGATTGGTGCCCCTGAATCCTTGTCAAGGGCGCCGTCAAGCCCGGCTTCGCGTGTACGTGCGCCCGGCACCTCTACCATCCGCAGTTGTCCTGCGGTCACAGACGGGCTTGACGGCGAACTTGCAAGGCTTCAGGATCAGGGCACCGGAAGGATGGACCCTCTTGCAACCCGCGCGCCAGCGCTGGACCCTCTGGTGCTGCGTCCGTCTGGGCGGTCACCTCGGGTCCGACGCGAGCCGGGCGCCGCCGTGGCCCGGCAGGGCCTTAAGAGCGGCAGGCCCGGCTACCCGGAAGCACGTCAGGGGCCCCTGAAGGTGGGCCAGCCAGCCACGAACCGTCCGTGCGCCGCGTGCGGGAGAGTGCTCTCGTGCGTGGCGCTCTTCCATGTCTGGGCGCCAGCCCGCGCGGCGCGCTCGGCGCCCTTGAAAAGGTAAAGAGAGTTATCAGAGGCAACGGGAGCTAACAGGGAGCCAAGGGTGAGCCGACGGGGCCAACGGGGCCAACGAGGCCATTAGGTAAGCGGGGCCCAATCGGGCGGATGGTTCACGAGCAGGCGACTGATCAGCGGTGCCCTGAACAGGCACGACACAGCGCAACGCGCAGATCTGGGCGCGTATCGGGCATGATCAAGCGCTCGGAATCAACCTGCGGACCTCGGCCGCGCCTCAATCAGCGGCGAAGCCGGTCAGCCGACTTGAATGTCCCGGCGGTCGATGAGGCCCGCGTTCGTGCTGGTCAGCGCCCATATTGCCGCCAGTGTCTGGACCAGAATTGAGACCAGCCTGTTACCGCCGCTGAAGACAGTGTGGACGTTTTACCTGATCAGCGTGGCGGAGGATGCGAGATTCGAACTCGCGAGGGCTTGCACCCAACACGCTTTCCAAGTCTGCGGGTATGCGTCCGCCCCGGCCCGCCGCAGTCCGCCACCAGGGACGGCGGCGCCTCACGGCCGCCCGCGTACCGCGCCGAACGCGGGCGAATGAGACCAGAACTGAGACCACCGGCGGGGCAACCTGAGGTATCCCAAGACAAGTGGCTCAAGCCTAGGGTTCGCCCGGCGTCCTGAGGATGTGCCGCAGCTGACCCGCTGTGGCACTGTCGGCCGGGATGGTGGCCAGCGCGGTATTGAACTGGGCTAGCGCCGTGTCCTTTTCGGCTGGGTCCGCCTGGTCGGCCAGGGCGCGCAGCTCGCTGGCCCAGCCACCTGGGAGCTGCCCGGCAGGCCCGTCAAGCACCCAGGCCAGGATCATACGTAGCGCTCCGGCGAACGCGCGGCCGTGGACGAATGTCTCAATTTCCGCGCATGCCCGGAGCCGACCGGTGTCCCGGGCCGTGATGGCCGCGCTGGCCATGTCCTGGAGCGACTGCGTATCCTCCAGGCTCTCGTAGGCCCCGTCGACGCCTGCGGGGGTTCTGGCCAGGGTCAGCAGGGCCTGGTGGACGATGAGGGCAGGCTCAGGGTCCTTGGTGAGGTTAGCGAGCAGGCCGGGGATCTCCTCGTCCAGGAGTTCGGGATGGTCGTGGAGGAAGGCGCGGGAGGCCTCCCAGCTGGGTGCCGTGATCCATTCGCGGAGCGTCTCGCTCGCCAGCAGCGGCCGGTAGGCGGCATCCAGCCCGTGCTCACGGACCGCCTCCAATAGGTCACGATGCTGGCGGATCAGGTCCTCTGATGCCGTAAGGGCCAGCTCGCCGAGGACGGTAGGTGCCGCATCGGCCAGCAGTTGGCTGGAATGGTCTCGGAAGTATCGTTGAGATTCGGCCCACGTGCCGGTGTTGATCCAGCCGATCACCGTGTTGATGTGGTCGTCGGTGAGGTGGATCCAGCCGGGCATGGGGACGGTACTAAGACACTGCCACGCTTCTTGCGCGGTATCGGGGCGCTGCCGCCAGTGCCCGCGCAGCAGCCGCCGGGCATCTGCCTCCACCGGGCCGGGCACCCCTGGCGTTATCAGGACTCTCACCAGCAGTTTCACGCCTGCGTCCGCGTCCGGCCCGCCGAGCAGGTAGCCCGCGGAGGCGACGGTGAGGGCCAGCCGCGCGGAGTCCTCAGGTAGACCTGCGATCGCTGATTCCCACACCGTGGTGACCTCAGCGTCCCGGCCGGTTTCCGTCAGTCGTGCGCCCAGGTTGTTCAGTGCCATGGCCAGGTTGGGGAGGTAGGCGTCGGGGTTGGCTTCGGCGAGCTGGCGGTAGGTGTCGGCGGCTTCCTGGGCGGGGGCCAGGGCGGCTTGCCGCTGCCCGGTCTCGGCCAGCCGGTTGCCGAGGTTGTTCAGTGCCATGGCCAGGTCGGGGAGGTAGGCGTCGGGGTTGGCTTCGGCGAGCTGGCGGCGGATGGTGAAGGCTTCCTGGGCGGGGGCCAGGGCGGCTTGCCGCTGCCCGGTCTCGGCTAGCCGGTTGCCGAGGTTGTTCAGTGCCATGGCCAGGTTGGGGAGGTAGGCGTCGGGGTTGGTGTCGGCGAGCTGGCGGTAGGTGTCGGCGGCTTCCTGGGCGGGGGCCAGGGCGGCCTGCCGCTGCCCGGCGTCGGCCAGCCGGTTGCCGAGGTTGTTCAGCGCGCTGGCCAGGTTGGGGAGGTAGGCGTCGGGGTTGGTGTCGGCGAGCTGGCGGTAGGTGTCGGCGGCTTCCTGGGCGGGGGCCAGGGCGGCCTGCTGCTGCCCGGTCTCGGCTAGCCGGTTGCCGAGGTTGTTCAGCGCGCTGGCCAGGTTGGGGAGGTAGGCGTCGGGGTTGGTGTCGGCGAGCTGGCGGCGGATGGTGACGGCTTCTTGGGCGGGGGCCAGGGCGGCTTGCCGCTGCCCGGTGTCGGCTAGCCGGTTGCCGAGGTTGTTCAGCGAGGCGGCCAGGTCGGGGAGGTAGGCGTCGGGGTTGGTGTCGGCGAGCTGGCGGCGGATGGTGACGGCTTCCTGGGCGGGGGCCAGGGCGGCTTGCCGCTGCCCGGTCTCGGCGAGCTGGTTGCCGAGGTTGTTCAGCGCGCTGGCCAGGTTGGGGAGGTAGGCGTCGGGGTTGGTGTCGGCGAGCTGGCGGCGGATGGTGACGGCTTCCTGGGCGGGGGCCAGGGCGGCCTGCCGCTGCCCGGTCTCGGCCAGCCGGATGCCGAGGTTGTTCAGCGCGCTGGCCAGGTTGGGGAGGTAGGCGTCGGGGTTGGCTTCGGCGAGCTGGCGGTAGGTGTCGGCGGCTTCCCGGGCGGGGGCCAGGGCGGCCTGCCGCTGCCCGGTCTCGGCCAGCCCGACGCCGAGGTTGTTCAGTGCCATGGCCAGGTCGGGGAGGTAGGCGTCGGGGTTGGCTTCGGCGAGCTGGCGGTAGGTGTCGGCGGCTTCCCGGGCGGGGGCCAGGGCGGCCTGCCGCTGCCCGGTCTCGGCCAGCCGGATGCCGAGGTTGTTCAGCGAGGCGGCCAGGTCGGGGAGGTAGGCGTCGGGGTTGGCGGCGGTGAGCTGGCGGTAGGTGTCGGCGGCTTCCCGGGCGGGGGCCAGGGCGGCTTGCCGCTGTCCGGCGTCGGCCAGCCGGATGCCGAGGTTGTTCAGCGAGGCGGCCAGGTCGGGGAGGTAGGCGTCGGGGTTGGCGGCGGTGAGCTGGCGGAGAATGCCGGTTATCGCCGTAGTGAGGGCGGCACCGAACAGGGCTCCGCTGATGGAGATCTCGGGCAGCTGGTCGATTGCCGTGTATGCGGTCTGCCGGAATTCTTGCGGGTCTTGCCGTCCGAGGCGGAGCAGCCCGTCCTGCAGCGGGGCGGGCTGCGGGAGGGTTGCGGCCAGGACCGGCGCGGCCACCGCGAAGGGGACGGGCTGGCTGGCGATCAGGTCGACGGCCTGTTCACCGACCTGGCTGAGGCCCGGGTGGGCAGCCGTGCGCAGGAGGGTGAACAGAACCCCGTAGGCGTCATCGACCGCCTCGGCCATGGCACCGATCTGGCCGAGCAGGCCTGGCTGCCGGGTGAGGATGGGGCCCAGGAGCAGCTCGGCGAGCCGGTCCGGCTGGACCGTTCCCAGGCCGAATCCGCCGCTGGGGAGCGGGTAGAGCGCGGCCAGCCAGTTCACGACATCACCGGCCCTGGTATCTGAGGCGAGCCCGCCGATGGCCTGCGCCTGGCTGGCATCGCAGGGTCCGAGCAGGATGATCCCGGCCAGGGCCCGTTCCAGCGCCGCCCACGCTTCGGCTGCGCGCTCGTCGTTATCGGCGCGATCGGACAACACGCCGGTATTGAACAGCCTGCGTTTGGCCGCGGCCCGGCGCAGGTAGCTGCGCTCGTGGCCGACGAGTTCGCGTTCCCCGAACGCCCCGGCCGATGCCTGCCCGGCTGCTGCGGCCAGCAGGCTGGTCAGGGCGGTGATCTGCAGGGTCAGGGCGTTCCCCAGCCGGGGATCATCCAGCCCGGGCGGCTGGGCTGCCAGCTGCTCAGCCAGGGCACTCCACGGCTGGCCGGGCACCCGCTCAGCCGGAGAATCTGGCAGCGCGGCCAGGTGACGGGCCAGGCCGGTCACGGCCGCGGCATAAGCCAGCTGTCGCGTCTGGCCAGCCTCGGTGAGCGGTGTCAGGCTGATCCGGGATGTGAGGTGCGGGCCGAGAGCGTCGGTCAGGTTATCCCACCAGGCCCCGGCCGTCCGGGACAGCAGCAAGATCCGCACCGGGTGAGCGGGCGGGCTGCTGGCCAGGGCATCGGCCAGGACGGTGATCTCCTCGGGCCGGGTCTCGGCGTAGTCCGCGACCAGCAGCACCGGCCGGGTAGCCTCCCGGACCCGCCGGGCCAGCTCCACAGTGGACTGCAACTGATCACGGCCATCCCCTGCCGCCGTGGCGGCTGCGCGGGCGACCAGGAAGCCCGCCGCCCACCCGGCCTGCCGAGCCCGGGCCGCGGACTGCCGGGCCAGCCGGGTCTTGCCCTGGCCGCCTTCCCCGGCGACCAGCAACACCGAAAAAACCTCGCCGCTGTCCCGCCAGGCCGCCAGCTGCGCCAGCTCCTCGGCTCGGCCGGTGAACTCCACCGCCTCCACCCCTGCGGCCAGCAGCGACCCGGGAGTACGAGCAAGAACCTGGGACACAGACGGCTGAAGGAAGTCGGCGAACTCTACCGCTTCGAGCGCCGGAGCCGTCCCGGTGTCCTCCGTGATCAGCCGGGCAAACCCTGGCTCGACAGCCAGCACGCTTGCGGGGACGGCATGCAACCGCCGATTCCCGAACTCCCGGTCATCCCGGGTCACCACCGCGGCCAGCAGGCCCTGGCAGAACACCGCCGCCCCCGACACCCCCGGCCACGCCCGGCCCGCTGCGGCTTCCGGCGCCGCCCTCTGGTCCAGCATGAACCCGCCGTCGGCCCCCACGCCCAGAGGAGGCAGCATCCCGCCGAGTTGCTCCACCCCCCGCCCGGACTCGTAATCAGCGAACTCCGGGTACCCCAGCCCTGCGTATGGCACTGGCCTGGATCCGGCGAACCAGCCCCATCGCACCAGACCTCCGCCAGTGAACAACTCTCCCTCGATACGCAACAGCGCGGCATCCCGATCCGGGTGCGCCCACACCACCACCGCGGCCACTCGCCGCCGCGGGCCGTCACCGGGATGGCCCAGCCAGACCTCCAGCCGCGGCCATGGACGGCCCTGCTCATCGGCGACCACGTGGCGGCAGGTCAGCACCAGCCGGGACCCCACCAGGTACCCGCTGCCGCCTCTGCGCTGCTGACCGGCTGTCCCGGCGCGGACGTCGGCTAGCCGCCGCCGGTCCACTACTGGTCCCAGCCGCGATTCTCGTCGCGGTGCACTTCGAGATTGCGGCCGCCGGTGGCCGCGTCCTTGATGTGCATCTTGAGCGTCAGCCTGTGAGTGTCGGCCCGGGACACCTTCCCGCCCGCCTTCAGCGTGACCACCCCGATGCTGCCCCCGGCTTCGGCGCCGCCCTCCGTGTCGAACTCGATCAGGAACTCGGCCTCGGCCTCGGTGATCTCGAACCGGAACTGATGGCCCTCGCCCTCGTCCTGTGCCTGCGCCAGTTCCTTGCGCAGCATCGCCAGCGCCTTGGCCAGCCCGATCGTCCCCATTCGCGCCGCCCCCCAACAAAAGAATGTCCTGGCTCATTGTGACAGCAACAGCACAAAGCCGTACCACTATCAGGGCAAAGCAGGCCCAGCCAGGCATGGCTGCCTGGCGGCCGGTGAAGCCCGCGTTTGTGCTTGTCAGCGCCTATATTGCCGACGGTATCTGGACCAGAATTGAGACCAGGCTGTTATGGCCGCTGACGGCAGCGTGGACGTTTTAGCAGCTCAGCGCGGCGGAGGATAAGAGATTCGAACTCTTGAGGGGTTGCCCCCAACACGCTTTCCAAGCGTGCGCCCTAGGCCACTAGGCGAATCCTCCGCCGGGTAGCTTACCCGAATCCGCCGGTGACCGGGTTGCGGAACATCTGGGTCCCAAGGCTGGCTACACTGGCCCCTGACCCCCCGCACGGCGTTTATCCCGCCAACCCCCCCAGGGCCGGAAGGCAGCAAGGGTACGCGGGCTCTGATGGGTGTGCGGGGGGTCCCCGATTACCGGTGAGGATGAGCTGATGGCAGCAGCCGCGTCGGAACGCGAGGACACGACCCCGGCGAGCCTGGCCCTATACCGTAAGTACCGTCCGGCGACGTTCGCCGAGGTGAAGGGGCAGGAGCACGTCACCGGACCGCTACAGCAAGCGCTGCGCACCGGGCGGATCAACCACGCTTACCTGTTCAGCGGGCCGCGCGGATGCGGCAAGACGTCCAGCGCGCGGATCCTCGCCCGCTCGCTGAACTGCGTCAAGGGCCCGACGCCCGAACCGTGCGGGGTCTGCGACTCCTGCGTCGCGCTCGCCCCTTCCGGGCCGGGCAGCATCGACGTGATCGAGATCGACGCGGCCTCGCACGGCGGCGTGGACGACGCCAGGGAGCTGCGCGAGCGGGCCTTCTACACGCCGGTGTCCGGGCGCTTCAAGATCTACATCATCGACGAGGCGCACATGGTCACCCAGCAGGGCTTCAACGCGCTGCTGAAGCTGGTCGAGGAGCCCCCGCCGCACCTGAAGTTCATTTTCGCCACCACCGAGCCGGAGAAGGTCATCCCGACCATCCGGTCGCGCACGCACCACTATCCGTTCCGCCTGGTCCCGCCCTCCGTGCTGCGGGAGCTGATGCAGGACATCCTGCGCAAAGAAGGCGTCGCGGTCGAAGACACCGTGCTGCCCCTGGTGGTGCGGGCCGGCGCCGGTTCGGTCCGGGACTCGCTATCCATCCTGGACCAGCTGCTGGCCGGCAGCGACGAGTCCGGGCTCAGCTACGAGCGCGCGGTGGCACTGCTCGGCTTCACCGACGCCAGCCTGCTCGATGAGATCGCGGACGCGTTCGCCGCCGCCGACGGCGCGGCGGTGTTCCGTGTGGTGAACCGGGTCATCGAGGGCGGGCACGAGCCGCGCCGGTTCGCGGCCGACCTGCTGGACCGGTTCCGGGACCTGATCGTGCTGGCCGCCGTGCCCGACGCGGCCGAGATCGGGCTTCTCGACCTGCCGCCGGACCGGGCCGAGCTCATGGCCGCGCAGGCCGGCAGGTTCGGACAGGCCGGGCTGACCCGGGCCGCCGAAATCGTCAGCACCGGCCTGGATCAGATGCGCGGCGCCACCTCGCCCCGGCTGCTGCTCGAGCTGACGTGCGCGCAGGTGCTGCTGCCGGCCGCCGCCACCGACGAGAAATCCCTGCTCGCCCGTTTGGAACGGCTGGAGTCGGCGAGCCGGGGAGGGTCGGCGCCGGTGCCGCAGGCCCCCCCGCGCGCGCCGCACTCCGGTCAAGACGATGATGCCGAACGGTCCCGAGGTGCGAGCCCCGCCCAAAGGCAACCACCCGAGCCCACCCGGTCGCCGGCCTCCGGGCCGTCGGCTCCGAAGCAAGCAGCCCCAGGCCAGCCGGCCCCAGGCCAGCCGGCCCCAGGCCAGCCGGCCCCAGGCCAGTCGGCCCCGGCCCGGCCTGCCCCAGTGCGGCCAAGCCCGGCCCAGGCAACCCCGGCCCCAGTGACCCCGGCCCCCGCAGCCTCGGCTCCGGCGGGCGCAGAGCGGCGGACGCCGGAGCCGGCGGCCCCGCAGGAGCGAGCCGCTGGATCGCCGGGCCTGTCCGCGACCGACTCACTGCGGCAGAACTGGGACGCGGTCCTGGAGGCGGTCAAGCAGGAGCGGCGGGTCGCCTGGATGCTGCTCAGCAACGCGAGCGTGCTTTCCCTGGCGGACGGGATCCTCACCTTGCGGTTCCCCAGGGACGGGGACCTGAAGGGCTTCAGCGTGAGCGGCCACGACGCTGTCCTCAAGCGGGTGCTGAGCGCCAGTTTCGGCCTGAACGTGACGGTTAAGGGGGTGGCAGGCGGGGACGCCCCTGCTGGCGCGCCGGGCGTGCGACCAGGCAGCGCCGTCCCGGCCCGGAGTCCCAGCCGTCAGCCCCCGGCCGCGACACCGGAATTCGCCCCGCCGGAGCCCGCCGGGTACGACGACGAGCCGCCGGACGACATGCCGCCCGATGAGATGTCGCCCGATCAGATGCCGGCGGACGAGCCGTCACCGGATGACCGGCCGGTCCGGACAGCCGAACTGACCGGGATGGACCTCATCCAGCGCGAGCTGGGCGGCCAGGTGATCGGCGAGATCGAAGGTTGATCAGGTCTGAGCGGGTAGGAGCCGGCATGCCTGATTGGCTTAACCGGACCCGGCTAGTCGTAGGCTCTGCGTAGGAGGGCGATGTGGAACCCCAGATGGACATGCAGCAGCTGTTCGCCGCGGCGCAGCAGATGCAGGAACAACTCATGACTGCCCAGCAGGCGCTCGCGGACGCCGAAGTGACCGGGACGGCGGGCGGTGGCCTGGTCAAGGCCACGGTCAACGGCCAGGGCGAGCTGATGGACCTGACCATCTCGGCGGCTGCGGTGGATACCGACGACCCGGAGGAGACGGCGCGGACGATCGCCGACCTCGTGCTCGCGGCGGTCCGGGACGCTTACCGGTCGGCCGAGGACCTTCAGCAGCAGCAGATGGGACCGTTCGCCGCGGCCATGCAGGGCGGCGGCCTGCCCGGCGGCCTCAACCTGCCGAGCGGGCTGGACCTGTCCGGCCTCGGAATCGGCGCTCCGGGCGGGTACGACGAGGATTCCGACGACGACACCGATGAGCCGGAGACCGGACCTAGGGCCTGACGTGTACGAAGGGGTTATCCAGAACCTCATCGACGAACTCGGGCGGCTGCCCGGGGTCGGTCCTAAGGGTGCCCAGCGGATCGCCTTTCACCTGCTGGCCGTGGACCATGCTGACGTGAGGCGGCTGGCCGACGCGCTGATCGAGGTGACCGAACGGGTGCGGTTCTGCCGGACCTGCGGGAACGTGGCGGAAGCCGACGAATGCCGGATCTGCCTCGATCCCCGCCGTGATTTCTCGGTGATCTGCGTGGTGGAAGAGCCCAAGGACGTCGCGGCGGTCGAGAAGATCCGCGAGTTCCGCGGCCGCTATCACGTGCTCGGGGGAGCGATAAGCCCCATCGACGGGGTCGGCCCGGACGAGCTGCGGATCAGGGAGCTGCTGGCGCGGCTATCTGACGGAACGGTGACAGAACTAATACTTGCCACTGATCCCAACCTCGAAGGCGAGGCGACGGCCGCCTTTCTCGCTAGGCTGGTTAAGCCAATGGGCTTGCGGGTGACAAGGCCCGCGAGCGGACTGCCGGTGGGGGGCGACCTGGAGTACGCCGATGAGGTGACACTGGGCCGCGCTTTCGAGGGACGGAGACTGCTTGATGTCTGAACCGCCAGCTCAGCATCATCTTAAGGGGGGCGAGTGGCGGCCGCTAGCGGACCAGATCGCGGCGAACGTGAAGAACTTCGTCGACGGCGTGGAGGCGCTATCCCGGGGCGGCGGTGACGAGACGGTGCCGCTGCTGCTGCTCGAGGTGTCCCAGATACTGCTCGCCGGAGCCCAGCTCGGCGCCAGCCGCGATGTGGTCCCGCGCGGTAACTGGGAGCCCGAGGTAGGCGACGACCCCGACCTGGACGCGCTGCGCGCCGGCCTGGCTATCCGGCTATCCGCGGTCGACGAGTACGCCGAGGTGTTCGACCCGTACGCGGACACCTCCTGCCTGCCGTTCCGGATCTCGGACGACATCGCGGCCGTGACCGCCGACCTCATCCATGGCCTCAAGCACTACCAGGCGGGCCGGTCGCTCGAGGCGCTGTGGTGGTGGCAGTACTCCTACTTCAACCACTGGGGCACCCACGGCGGGGCCGCCCTGCGGGCGCTGCACGCCGTGGTCGCGCACGCCAGCCTCGACGTAGCCGAGGAGAGCACTCTATTAGCCGGGGGGACGACCCCCCAGACCCCCCCGCTCCTGGGGGGACCCATCCCCCCAGACCCCCCTTGGGGGGACCGGCCCCCCCGGACCCCACTTGGCATAAACTCAAGCGTTCATCCACGACCCGGGGAGGTGCGGCGCGGCCGTGGCGCTCGTGGTGCAGAAATACGGTGGTTCGTCGGTCGCTGACGCGAACGGCATCAAGCGGGTCGCGCAGCGGATCGTGGCCACCCGCAAGGCCGGCGACCAGGTCGTGGTGGTCGTCTCCGCGATGGGTGACTCGACCGACGAGCTGATGGACCTGGCCAGCCAGGTGAGCCCGCTGCCGCCCGCGCGTGAGCTCGACATGCTGCTGACCGCCGGCGAGCGGATCTCGATGGCGCTGCTGGCCATGGCCATCGCCACCCTCGGCCTGGAGGCGCGCTCCTTCACCGGATCCCAGGCCGGCGTGATCACCGACGCCGCGCACGGCCGGGCGCGCATCATCGACATCAAGCCGGGGCGGATCGCCGACGCGCTGGCCGACGGCGCCATCCCCATCGTGGCCGGCTTCCAGGGTGTATCGCAGACGACCAAGGACGTCACCACGATGGGCCGCGGCGCGTCGGACACCACCGCGGTCGCGCTCGCCGCCGCCCTGGCCGCGGACGCGTGCGAGATCTACACCGACGTGGACGGGGTCTTCACCGCTGATCCCCGGATCGTACGGTCCGCCCGGCGGATCCCGCGGATCAGCTACGAGGAAATGCTCGAGATGGCGGCCTGCGGGGCGAAGGTGCTGATGCCGCGCTGCGTCGAATACGCGCGGCGCTACGGGGTGTCCATCCACGTGCGGTCGTCCTTCACCAACCGGAACGGAACGTGGGTCATGGGGCATGCGAACGACAGGTCGGAGGAAGCCGGCATGGAGCAGGCCATCATCTCCGGGGTGGCGCACGACCGGGGTGAGGCGAAGATCACCGTGGTGGGCGTGCCCGACCGGGTGGGCGAGGCGGCGAAGATCTTCAAGGCTGTCGCCGAGGCCGGCATCAACATCGACATGATCGTGCAGAACGTCTCCGCCGTGGCCACCGGGCGGACCGACATCTCCTTCACCCTGCCCCGGGACGACGGTCAGAGCGCGATGACCACTCTGCAGCGCCTGCAGGAGCCGGTGGGCTTCGAGTCCCTGCTCTACCACGACCGCATCGGGAAAGTGTCCCTGATCGGCGCGGGCATGCGGTCTCACCCGGGCGTGACCGCGAGGTTCTTCAGTGCGCTGGCCGACGCGGGCGTGAACATCGAGATGATCTCCACCTCGGAAATCAGGATCTCGGTGGTGGTGGACCAGGACGAGGTGGACGTGGCGGTGACCGCGACGCACCGGGCCTTCGAGCTCGACTCCGATCAGGTCGAGGCGGTCGTCTACGGGGGGACCGGCCGGTGAGCGGGAACGCGGCTCCCGGCGTCCGGCCGGCCCTGGCCGTGGTCGGCGCCACCGGCGCGGTCGGCACGGTGATGCTCGACCTGCTCTCCACCCGGGAGGACGTCTGGGGCGAGATCAGGCTGATCGCCTCGCCGCGTTCGGCCGGGCGGCGGCTGACGGTCAGGGGTCGCGAGACCGAGGTGATAGCACTATCGCAGGACGCGTTCGACGGCATCGACGTGGCCATGTTCGACGTTCCCGACGAGGTCTCGGCCACCTGGGCGCCGATCGCGGCCGGCCACGGCGCGGTCGCCGTGGACAATTCGGGCGCGTTCCGGATGGACCCCGAGGTCCCGCTGGTGGTGCCGGAGATCAACCCGGAACAGCTGGCGAACCGGCCGAAGGGGATCGTCGCCAACGCGAACTGCACCACGCTGTCGATGATCGTGGCCGTGGGCGCGCTGCACCGGGCGTTCGGGCTCACCGAGATGGTCGTCGCCTCCTACCAGGCGGCCTCGGGCGCGGGCCAGGCCGGCATCGACGCGCTCTACGCGCAGCTCGACAAGGTGGCAGGGACCCGGTCGCTGGGGCAGCGGGCCGGCGACGTGCGTTCGGCCGTCGGCGACCTAGGGCCCTTCCCCGCGCCGCTGGCGATGAACGTGGTGCCGTGGGCGGGCTCGCTGAAGGCGGATGGCTGGTCGTCGGAGGAGCTGAAGATCCGCAACGAGTCGCGCAAGATCCTCGGCCTGCCGGCGCTGAGGGTCTCCGCGACCTGTGTCCGGGTGCCCGTCGTCACCACCCATTCGGTGGCGGTGCACGCCACCTTCTCGCGGCCGGTCAGCCGCGAGGAGGCCTGGGACGTGCTGCGGATGGCTCCCGGCGTCGTGCTGGCTGACAATCCGGCCGCGGGTGAGTTCCCGACCCCGGTCGACGTCGTGGGCACCGATCCGTCCTGGGTCGGCCGGGTGCGCCAGTCTCTGGACGACCCGCGGACGATCGAGTTGTTCGTCTGCGGCGACAACCTGCGCAAGGGCGCGGCACTGAACACCGCGCAGATCGCGGAACTGGTGGCGGCAGAGCTTGGGTCGCGCCCGTTACCTTAACCCGGCCTCCTTCGGCGCCCGGGTGGCGTATTCCGCCGTCGCCACGGCGCTGCTCGTGCTCGCGATCCGCGGCTCGCAGGGGCCCGCCCGGCTGGAGGCTCGCGGCGCGCCGCCGTGGCCCGCTCCAGTGTCCGCGCGGGTCCCCGCCGGCGTGCACGCCGCCGGGCTCTCGCTGACCGCCACCCCGGGATACGTCGTCCGGTTCGCGGTCCACCTCGACGTGATCGTCAACGGTAGGCAGGTCACCGTGCCCGCGGGCATCGGCATCGACGCCCGCCGGCGCCTCATCGCTGCCCTGTACACCTCGGACACCTCGGGGATCATCCACGTCGACTCGGATAACGACGGCAGCGTGTTCACGCTCGGCCAGTTCTTCGACGAATGGCAGGTGGCACTGACCCCCGAGCACCTCGGCGGGCTGCGGACCTCGCGGGACGACTCGGTGGCGGTCTACCTCAACGGTTCGCGGTTCGCGGGCCGGCCGGCATCGGTGCTGCTGATGCCGCACCTGGCGATCGCCGTCACCTACCGGCCGGGGGCGGCCGCCGTCCCGGCCAGTTACCCTTTCCCCGCCGGGACGTAGCGGCTAGCTGGAGGCGACTATGCAGCGGACATCGCCGGCTTCCGTGCTGTTCACCTCGTACAACCTGCTCAACCTGTTCGGCGGCGACACGGCGGAGGACCGAGAGCACTACGAGATGATCACCGGGGTGATCCGGTCGCTTGGCACCGACGTGCTCGCCGTCCAGGAGATCCTGGCCTCCGACGCCGACACGGCCGCGCACCGGCTGCGCCAGCTCGCGGACGACGCGGGCCTGCACTGCGAGGTGCCCGGCGCAGGCGGGGGCCGGGCCGCCGCGCTCGCGTTCGGCGGCCACGGCTATCACGTGGGGCTGATGTGGCGGGACGGAATCGAGCCGGTCCCGGGTTCGCTGCGCTGCTACGGAGGCAGGGACTTCTGGCACGGCCTCGCGCTGGTCACCCTGGACGTGGGCGGCACCCTGATCCGGCACGGCGCCTTCCACGCGACCCCCTTCAGCCGGGGGGTGCGGGCGGACCAGAACGCGCGCCTGGTGGCCGCGATCACCCGGCCCGAGGGCGAGCCGCCCGCGCTGGTCGGCGCCGACTGGAACACCGAATCCGCGGACCGGATCCTGGCCGGCCAGAGGTGGGACCTTTACGAGCCCGCCGACCCCTATGCGGGCGTCGACTGGTTCGCCGATCTGATCTACCAGTGCCAGTGGAACTACGACGAGCAGGGACGGCGCAGGCACTGGGCCGACCGGCGGCCGGGTGACGTGCTCTGGGCCGGCGGCCTGCACGATGTCGCCGCGATTACCGGCGCAGACTGGCAGCCCACGACCGGCCACCACCCGCACGACGTCTACGGCGCGCACGGGGTCCGCCGCCGCATCGACGGTATCCGCGTGACCGGGTCGCTGGCCGCCGCGATGCGCGCGCACCAGGTGCTCG
>Ga0310039_10001856_pt1 | contig 14625 bp, 6 predicted proteins | sample Sb_taG_4_FD_200460 | JGI IMG/M metagenome (GOLD analysis project Ga0310039, IMG submission 200460) | Peat soil microbial communities from Weissenstadt, Germany - Sb_50d_6_BS metaG (v2) (version 2) | ecosystem: Environmental > Terrestrial > Soil > Wetlands > Peat | place: Germany: Weissenstadt... | reverse complement strand
CACCAGGCTCCCCAGGAAGACCCCCTGCAGGGAGCTACCGCCGTGGGAGACGAAGTCGATCTCCAGATAGCCCGGCAAAGGATCGCCGTAATCCGCGAAGGTACGGATGGGAATCGCCTTGCTCGACTTGGTCGCGGCTCTTCGCTTCTTGCGGTGGGAGGTGTTGCTGCGGACGGACGCCAACAAGCGATCGATGGTGGCAGCACTCACGGCGAGGACACGCTGGCGGACCACAGTGTCGAGATGGAGGTGGCCATGCCGTTCGAGGGCGGCGACCAAGCCGGGCAGGATCGCCTTGAGGCGTTTGCCACAAATACGATCGGCGGCTTCCCAAAGGACGATCAGGGCCTCGCGCACCGCCTCGTCATAGAGACGTCGAGATGGGTTGGTGGTCTCGTTCAGGACGGCAGGGTGGCGTGTGAGCAGGCGGATGGCGTGCTTGCGGTGGCAGCCGACGATGGCGACGAACTCGTCGAGGATCTTGCTCTTGTCGTGCTTGGCGGCTTGCAGATAACGCTGACGCAGGACCGCGAGTAGTTCGCGCTTGCCCTGCTTGCTGATCTTGGCGGACATCGTATGCCTCCGGTGTTTAGTAACATCCTCTTGAGGCAATGATCGGCTCTCGGTCACCAAATCGATGAGTCAATGCGTCGGCCCCGGGTTACCGCCGCGCGGGACCAGGACCGGCCTGCCCGGGAAGCCGGTCTTCCGCCGCGCCGCGGGGAGAGGGCCCGTCGTCCCAGGCCGAGCCGCGTGCCCGGCAGGGGCCGGCGGGGAGAGAGCCGCGCCGCAGTGGACCGAACCGGCACAATCGGCCGGCGTCGCGAGAGGGTCGGCACGACTGTCGGGTGCGGCGGCCGTGGCTCTTCGGCTTATTGCGCCCCCAGCGCGTAGAGGGTCACGCTGCAAGGGGCGACCCACAAGCGGGCGCCCGCCTCGGTGACCTTCTCTTCCTCGATGGCGACCTTCGGCGCCTGACCCGGGTCGTTGTGCGCCAGCGGGTCGTCCCGGGCGATCTGCCAGCGGCGCCCGGCCCCGGTCAGGCGGGCACCCGCGACCGCCAAGGTGATTTCGCGCTTCTCCAGGGTCGGGTTGACGATGGCCACGGTCAGCACCTTGCGGTCGGCCGTCCAGGCGGCGGTGACGTCCAGGGGGGCGTTGGCCGTCACCCCGACCGGCAGGGTGCCGAAGTGCTGGCGATAGAGCTTCAGCACCAGCCCCGTCGTCTCAAAGGCGGCAGCCGTCTTGGTGGTCTTGACGCAGCCAATCACGTTGACCGTCTGCGCGTAGTTGGCCATGAACACCAGGTCGCTCTGCCGCGCGTACTCGTGCAGCCCGGCGGCGATCCCCAGCGCGTCCTTCAGGAAGTAGCGCGTCCCCAGCTCCCCGAACACGTGCGGCCCGTACCAGTAGTTCCACTCGTCCATGGCAATGCGGATGTCCTTCCCCTGCAAGGCGTCGAACTGCCGGCGGTAGCGGCGATGGACGTCCGCCTTGGCCCGGATGGCGTCGGGGACCTGGCGGACGTGCGCCGCGAGGTCCTTCTTCTCCTGGCAATAGAAGTGCTCGCTGAGCAGGTCCATGTGGCCGACGCAGTGCTTCAGCATGCCCTCGCTCCAGGGCCCCGCATCCCCGACGGCGATCAGTTTGATGGCCGGATCGACCTTCCGCATGGCCTCGGCGAACTGGTTGTGTTTGGCGACGTACTTCTCCAGCGGCATGTGGCCGAGCTGCCACTTGCCGTACATCTCGTTGCCGACGGCCCACCACTTCACCTTGTACGGCTCGGCATGACCGTTCTTGTCGCGCAGGCGGCCCATCGGCGTGTCCGCCGCGCCGTTGGCGTACTGGAGTTCCTCGACCGCGCCGGCCACCTCGCCCAGCCCGCTGTTGACGGTGACGTACGGCTCGGCCCCTGCGAGGCGGCAGAACGTCATGAACTCGTCCAGGCCGAAGTCGTTGGGCTCGATCCCTTTCCAGGCCGGGTTCTTGCGCGGTGGTCTCCGGTCGGGGTCGCCCAGGCCGTCCTTCCAGTCGTAGCCGCTGACGAAGTTCCCGCCCGGCCAGCGGTAGACCGGGGCGCCCAGCTCCTTCAGCAGCGCCAGGGTGTCGGCGCGCAGGCCGCTGACGTTGTCGGCCGGCATCAGTGACACCGTCCCGACCAGCACCTTGCCCTTGCCGCCGGCGACGATTTCCAGCCGCCCCTGCTCCGTGTCCGCGCCGGCGACGAAGGCGAGGGACGTCCTGGTGTACCGGCCCGACAACGTCTCGACGGTCACCGTCTGCCGGTCACCCGGGCCGTCGCCCCAGGCGAGGCTGACCTTCACTGGGGCGGCGCCGGCCTCCCCGGCCAGCCAGACGCGCCCGACGTACTTGCGGCCCTTGCGGAGCGCCAGCTCACCCTGCGCGAGTCCACCGGGGGCCGCGATTCGCGGCGTGTGGCTACCCACGAAGGGGTCGGTTTTGTCCATGGCGACGCGGTCGGCGCCTCCGACCGCTTTCCAGGGCGAGGCGCCGGCCCCGACGTCGTGATAGAACTTGCGGTCCTCGAGCATCTCCGCCCAGAGGCCTCCGTAAATGCAGCGGCCGAGGTGTTCGATGAACTGGCCGTAAATGTATTTCGAGATCGGTTCCCCTGTCTTGCCCGCCTCGACCGCGATCCGCAGGGGTTGGGCGCGAGGGGGATCGGCCCGAACCCCCGCGCCGCGGAGGAACAGCCCGCCAACCAACGAGGCGACCAGCACGGATGACCATTTCATGGGGGAATCCTCGGGGCGAGTGGTGCTGTCAAAGTGGCTACCCCCTTGCAAATCTTGTTCCTGCCACCTGCCGTCGGCCGCCTGGGACAGAAACTCCGCCACCGTTTCGGTCCGCCGCGCCTCCGGCCGAGATCGGGGCGGGGCGGTGTCTGAATCGGCACACCCCTGTCTCCGAACCGCACACATCGGCCGCGGGTCGCCGACCCGCGCGGCGCCGCGAGTCGCGGCTGGGCGGGTAGTATGACCCGAGCCGTGTACGAGGGTATGCGATTTGCTGCGCAGAGGCGGCCGTGTGCCGCAGCTGAGCTGACACCTGGTTGCTTCGGTGGGTTACGGGCATGACCTGGGAACAGCGCTGGCATCCGTTGCGCGAGGAGTGGGTGATCGTGGCCGCCCACCGCAATCACCGCCCCTGGACCGGGGAGACGCTCCCGGACCGCGCCCGGGGGGTGCCGGAGTACGTTGCCGACTGCCCCCTCTGCCCCGGCAACGTGCGCGTCAGCGGCACCCGCAACCCCTCGTACACCGGCATCTTCGTGTTCGACAACGACATGCCCTGCGTCGGCCCGGCGGCGCCGGCGGACCTCGAAGCGCCCCCCGGCATCTACCGCAACAGCCCGGCACGCGGCCTGGCCCGGGTGGTCTGCTACACCCCGCGACACGACCTGACGCTGGCGGAACTCGACCTCCCCCAGATCGTCGCCCTGCTGGAGGCCTGGCAGGTGCAGTACCGCGAGTTGGGCGCCCGGCCGGAGGTCAATCACGTGTTGACCTTCGAGAACAAGGGCGAGGTGGTGGGCGTCTCGAACCCGCACCCGCACTGCCAGATTTACGCCACCAACTTCGTCTTCAAGACGATCGAGAACGAGGTGGCGCTCTGCCGGCGCTACTGGCAGGAGCGGCGCCGCGCCCTGATGGAAGACGTCATCGCCGCGGAGCGGGCCGACGGCCGGCGCCTCCTCGCCGAGCGCGACTCGGCCATCGCCTTCGTCCCCTATTTCGCCCGCTACGCCTACGAGACGTTCGTGGTTCCCAGGCAGGCCCACGCGAGCCTCGCCGACCTGTCGGCCGCGGAGGTCCGGGACCTGGCGGCGGTGTTGCAGGAGGTCATCGTCCGCTTCGACAACCTGTGGCGGATGTCGTTCCCATACGTCATGGCCCTGCACCAGGCGCCGACCGACGGCCGGCAGCACGACGGCTTCCACTTCCACATCGAGTTCCACCCGCCGCTGCGCAAGCCGAACCTGTTGAAGTACCTGGCCGGGCCGGAGGTCGGGGGCGGCAGCTTCCTCAGCGACACCTCGCCCGAGGAGAAGGCGGCGGAGTTGCGGGCCCTGCCGGCCGTCCACTACAAGCGAGCCACCGAGCCAGTTGCTCCCCTCGCCCCGGCCCCTCGCCCGGCGGCCGCCCGCACCGGCGATCCCCGGGAGCGGATGAGTGACGTGAGCGAGTTCATCGCCCTGCTCCGCGCCCCGCAGTCGCCTCTCCGCGACTTCTTCGCCCCGCAAAGGCCGGTCACGATCGCCCGTGCCCCGGGACGGCTCGACGTGATGGGGGGCATCGCCGACTACTCCGGGTCCCTCGTCCTCCAGCTGCCGCTGGGCGAGGCCACCCTCGTCGCGATGCAGCCGTCCGACGACGGCGACGTGCGGGTGGTGAGCCTGGCCGCGGACGCGGGGCAGGAGGCCCGCACGTTCACGCTCCGCCGGGCGGAGGCCGAGGCGCTGCTCGCCGGGGGCTACGGCGCCGCGCGGCAGTGGTTCGGCCGGGATCCGGCGACGGCCTGGGCCGCCTACGTCGTCGGCGCGCTCCTGGTGCTGGCCGGCGAGCGCGGCGCGCGCTTCGGGCACGGCCTGCGCATCCTGGTCCGTTCGCATGTCCCCGAGGCCAAGGGGGTCAGTTCGTCGGCCGCCCTGGAGGTGGCGACGATGCAGGCCGCCGCCCACCTGCTGGGGACGCCGGTCGAGGGGGCGGAGCTGGCCCGCCTGTGTCAGGTGGCGGAGAACTGCGTCGTCGGCGCCCCCTGCGGCATCATGGACCAGATGACCGCGGCGCTGGGCCGGGCCGATCACCTGCTGGCCCTGCTGTGCCAGCCGGCCGAGGTCCGGGGCTTCTTGTCGCTGCCGCCCGGGCTCGACTTCTGGGGCATCGACTCGGGCATCCGCCACGCGGTCAGCGGCAGCGATTACACCGCGGTCCGCGCCGGCGCCTTCATGGGTTACCGCATCATCGCCGACCTCGCCGGGCTGAGGCCACTCGACCCGGGCCCGGGCGGGTCGCTGCGCTTCGACGACCCGCTCTGGAAGGGTTACCTGGCGAACCTGACGCCGCAGGAATTCGCCGAACTCTACGCCGAGCGTCTGCCGGAGGCCCTGCGCGGCGAGGAGTTCCTGCGCCGCTACGGCGGCAGCACCGACGCGGTCGCGCGCATCGACCCGGGGCGTACCTACGCCGTCCGCCAGCCGACCGCCCACCCGATTTACGAGCACGCGCGGCTCCGGCGCTTCGCCCGGCTGCTCTTCGGATCGCCGGACGAGGCGGGGTTGCGCGAGATGGGCGGGCTGATGTACGCCGCGCACGCCAGTTACTCGGCCTGCGGCCTGGGCTCGGCGGGCACCGACCGCCTTGTCGAGTTGGTGCGCGAGGCCGGCGAGGCCGCCGGCCTCTACGGGGCCAAGATCACCGGGGGCGGCAGCGGCGGTACGGTCGCCGTCCTCGGGCGCGCGGGCGCCGCCCCCGCGGTGGCCACCGTGGCAAGCCGCTACGCTCAGGAGACCGGCCGGGAAGCAGCCGTCTTCGCCGGGTCGTCATCGGGGGCGTGCCACTTCGGCGTGCTGACCCTGGTGTGCTGAAGGCCCCTGACGGGGGATGAGACGTGACGGACGAGTTGAACCTGTCCATGTTCCGCGCCTACGACATCCGCACCCCGTCGGCACTGCTCACCCCGGAGTTGGCCGAGCGACTGGCGCGGGCCGAGGCGCGATACATCCGCGAGGGGCTGGCCGCGGCCGGGGTCGTGATCGCGCACGACGCCCGGCGGACCGGCCCGCACTACCTGAGCATCGCCACGGAGTCCTTCCGCCGCGCCGGGCTGGAGGTGGTCTACCTGCCAGGGGCGTGCTCGACGTCCTACCTCTACTACGCGGCCATGTGCCACCCGCGCTTCGCCGCGGTGATGGTCGGCGCCTCACACAACCCCGCGGGCGACACCGGTCAGAAGCTGTTGGGGCCGGGCGCCCGCCCCATCGCCGCCGGCATCGGCCCGGAGGGCGGCCTGGACCGGATCAAGGCGCTGTACGCCGCCGACGCCTCCGCGACCGCGGCGCACCGCGGGCGGCTGCGGGCCTGCGACCTGACGAACGCCTACGTCGCTTACAGCATGAGGCTGGCCGGGGTCGAGCCAGGCGCGCTGCGGGGGGCCCGAATCTTCCAGGACTACCTGTCCGGGGCCGCCGGCCGCGAGATGATGCTGGGCTTCGACCGGGCGGGGGCCGACCTGGAGCCGCTGCACTTCGCCGCCGACGGTAACTTCCCGCTCGGCGACCCCAACCCGGTCAAGCAGGCGGTGATCCGGTCTGGCCTGGAAGTGCTGCGCACGGGCGACTTCCTCCTGGGGATGTTCTTCGACGGCGACGGCGACCGCCTCGACGTCTACCGCGGTGACGGCAGTTACCTCTCGTCCAGCTTCGTCTACGCCGCCATCCTGCCGGAGATCCGCCGCCGGTTTCCCGGCTCGGGGCTGGGCGTCTTCGCCGATTTGAAGTGCAACCCGCTCGCCCTCATCGAGATGGCCCGGACGGGGGTGACGGTCGATGTCATCCGCAACGGGCACTCGCAAATCAAGGAAAGCCTGTTCCGGGCCCCCAGCCGGTTTGGCGCGGTCGAGGAGTCGGCCCACTTCTACGAGGCGTTCTCCCCGGACGGCGCGGGGCGGTTCTGCACGGAGAACACGCTGTACATCGCTTTGCTGGTGGCGCGGACCTGGCGGGACGACCCGGCCCGATTCGAGCGGCTCTTTGCGTTGCAAACGCGGACGGCGCGGGAGCGGGAGTGGGGCTACAAGTTCCCCACGGACGAGGCCCGTGCGGGGGCCCTGCGCGCGGTGCGCGAGCACTTCGAGGCGCAAGGGGCCTGCGCGGTGGAGCGCATGAAGAACGGCATGGACCTGGAGGCGACTCTGATCCGCCGCGGGCTGCCGTTCGACATCAACCAGGACACGCGGCTGGGGGGCGACTGGCTGCAGGTCTGCCAGCGGGTCTCGCAGAGCGAGAGCGGGCTGGCGCGCTGGGAAGTCGTCGGGGGGCGCGCGGACCTCGTCGCCCAGGCCAGGCGCGCGGTGGCCGAGTGCGCGCGGCGCCTCGGCGCGGGGGAGGAGTACCAGGGATAGGACGGCATCCGTCGGGAGGTTCGACATGAGACGCTTGCTAACGGCGGTGGTGGCGGCGGTGGCGGTGGTCGCCGGCGCGTCGGAGTCGGCCCGGCCCGCGGACAAGGTTCCGACGAAAGGCGCGGTCGCGGCGCAGCCATTCCGGCTGGAGCAGGTGCGCCTGTTGCCCGGGCCGTTCCGCTCGGCGATGGAACTGGACCGCAATTATGTGTTATCGCTCGACCCCGACCGCCTGCTGCACAACTTCCGCGTCAACGCGGGGCTGCCGTCGTCCGCCCGACCGCTGGGCGGCTGGGAGGCGCCGACCTGCGAGGTGCGCGGGCACTTCGTCGGGCACTACCTGTCGGCCTGTGCCCTCCTGTACGCCGCCACCGGGGACGAGCGGCTGAAGGAAAAGGCCGAGTACGTCGTCGCCGAGTTGGCGAAGTGCCAGAAGGCGGTGGGGGGCGGCTACCTCAGCGCCTTCCCCGAGGAGTTCCTCGACCGCGTCGAGAACCTGCGGCCGGTCTGGGCGCCCTGGTACACGCTGCACAAGATCCTCGCCGGCCTGATCGACGTCCACGAGCACTGCGGCAACGCCCAGGCTTTGGAGGTCGCCCGCAAGTTCGCCGACTGGGTGAAGGCCCGCACCGACAAGCTCGGCGACGAGCGGATGCAGAAGATGCTCGGCAACGAGCACGGCGGCATGAACGAGGCGCTGGCCAATCTCTATGCGCTGACCGGCGAGGAGAAGTACCTGCGGCTGGCGCGGCGCTTCAACCACCTGGCGGTGATCGAGCCGGCCTCGCGGCGGCAGGACCGGCTGACCGGGCTGCACGCCAACACCCAGATCCCCAAGTTCATCGGCGCCGCCCGGCAGTACGAGTTGACCGGCGACGAGGGGCTGCGGACCGCGGCCGCCTTCTTCTGGGACACCGTCGTCAAGGACCGGTCCTACGTGATCGGCGGCAACAGCGACGGCGAGCACTTCACGCCCCCCGGCAGGTTGTCCCAGGCCCTCGGGCCGAACACGGCCGAGACGTGCAACACCTACAACATGCTCAAGCTCACGCGCCACCTGTTCGGCTGGGACCCGCGCGCGGAGTACGCCGATTACTACGAGCGCGCCCTCTACAACCACATTCTCGCCTCCCAGGACCCCAAAACCGGGATGATGTGTTACTACGTCCCGCTGCGCCCCGGCGCGCGCAAGACGTACAGCACCCCGCTCGATTCCTTCTGGTGCTGCACCGGCACCGGCGTCGGGAACCACGCCCGCTACGGCGAGGCCATTTATTTCCACGACGGCGGGGACAAGCTCTACTGGAACCTCTTCATCGCCTCCGAGCTGGACTGGAAGGCGAAGGGGATCAAGCTGCGCCAGGAAACCAAGTACCCGGAGGAGGGCCGCAGCCGGCTCGTCATCACCTGCGACAAGCCCGTGACACTCAGCCTTCACGTCCGTCACCCCTCGTGGGCGACGGCGGGCTTCGAGATCACCGTCAACGGCCGCAAGGAAACCGTGGCCGGCAAGCCGAGCAGCTTCGCGGTCGTGACGCGGACGTGGAAGAGTGGCGATGTCGTGGAGGTGACGATGCCGCTGCCCCTGCACACCGAGGGCTTCCGCGATAACCCGCGCCGGCAGGCGGTCCTGCACGGCCCGCTGGTGCTGGCGGCCGAGGTCCCGGCCGGGAAAGTTGCCCCGGTCGCAGTCACCGGCGAGGGCAAGGTCCTCGACAGCCTCAAGGCCGTGCCCGACAAGCCCTCGACGTTCGCCGGCCCTGGAGAGGTATTTCGCCCTTCCGGGGGAGAGAAGGGGCCGGGCGTGACGCTCGAACCGTTCTACAAGATTCACGGGGGCCGGCACTACGTCGTTTACTGGGACGTGCTGACGCCCGAGCAATTGCGGGCGCGCGAGAAGGAGGAGGCGGCGGAACGGGCCCGGCAGAAGGAGATCGAGGCCCGCTCGGTGGACGTGGTGAGGCCGGGCGACGCGCGGAACGAGCGTGAGCATCAGTTGAAAGGGGAAAAGACGGCCGCGGGCGAGTTCGGCGGGAGGAACTGGCGCCACGCGACCGACGGCGGCTGGTTCTCCTACGAGGTGAAGGTCAGGGCCGACCAGCCCCTGGCGCTCGTCGTCACCTACTGGGGGGGCGACGGCGGCAACCGCGTGTTCGACATCCTGGTGGACGGGACGAAGGTTGCCACGCAGATGCTCCAGAACAACAAGCCGGACAGCTTCTACGAGGAGACCTACCCGATCCCGCCAGACCTGAGCAAAGACAAGAAGACGGTGGTAATCCGGTTTGAGGCTCACACCGGCTGCTGGGCCGGGGGAGTGTTCGGCCTCCGCGTGGTCAAGGCGGACCCTCCGGGCGCGGGGGATAAGGACCTCTGGGACCTGGCGAAAAAGAAGCAGGCCGTCCACCGACTCTCGACCCTGTTCACCGCGCAGGACGTGCGCGACCGCCTGGCGACCGAGGAGGGCATCAAGGCGGCGGTTTCCTGGTGCAAACAGACCGGCGTAACCAAGGTTTACGTCGAAGCCTTCCGCGACGGCTACCAGGCCCCGCGCGACCTGCTGACGCGGGCCAGGGACGGCCTCCGGGCCGAGGGCTTCGACGTGTCCGGCTGCGTCACGACCACCGGCGTCGGCAAGCGCTCGACCGGGTGGAACCCGATCTCGTGCTACACCGACTCCGCCACGCAGGACAAGCTCCAGAAGATCTTCGAGTACACGGCCGGGCTGTTCGACGAGGTCATGATCGACGACTTCTGGTTCACCGACTGCACCTGCGAGGACTGCACGGCGGCGCGCAAGGCCCGCACCGTCACGGTCGGGGGGCACAAGTACCCGACCGCGGGGGACAGCTGGGCGGACTACCGCGGCGAGCTGATGGTGCGCCTGTCGCGGGAGAGGATCCTGGAGCCGGCCCGGCGGGTGAACCCCCGCGTGAAGGTGATCGTCAAGTTTCCCCAGTGGTACGACCGCTTCCACGAGCGGGGCTACGACGTGGAGCGCGAGACGGCGGACTTCGACCGCATCTGGGTCGGCACCGAGACGCGCGACTATGACGACCGGCGCTGGGGTGGCACCCCGCAGTACGAGGCGTATTTCCTCATGCGCTGGCTGGGTGGCCTCGGCGGCAAGAAGTGCGGCGGCGGCTGGTTCGACCCCTACGGGACGACCGAGCAGACCTACGTCGAGCAGGCCCGCCAGACGGTCCTGGCCGGCGCCCGCGAATCGCTGCTCTTCTGCTACGGCTCGCTGCTGAAGGACACCGGGCCGAAGGGCGTGGCCGCCCTGCGCGCGAGCCTGCCGGAACTCCTGACGGTCGCGGACGAGGTGCAGAAGCGCCGGCCGGCCGGGGTCGCCGCCTACAAGCCCCCGAGCAGCGACCCGGGGAGCGAGGCCCGGGTGTTCGATTTCGTGGGCATGCTGGGCGTGCCGCTGGTCCCCTGCCACACCTTCCCCGATGACGCCAAGGCGGCGTTCTTCTCGGTCCACGCCCTGAAGGACCCGAAGCTGGCCGAGAAGCTGGCGGCGTTCGTCGCGTCCGGCAAGCCCGTACTCGTCACCGACGGGCTGGCGAAGGCGCTGGGCGGGAAGGTGACGCTCGACGCGCCCAACGTCGCCGTCCTGCCGGTCAAGGGCGACCCCAAGTCGTTGCTCGCGCTATCGCAGGAGGCGGCAGACAAGCTCCGGGCCCCTCTCCTGAAGCCGTTGGGCCGGCGCTTCGAGTCGCCGGCCCGCGTGGCGCTGTACCTGTTTGAGGACGGCAGTGACGTTATCGAAAACTTCAACGCCGCCCCGGCCGCCGTCAAGCTCGACGGCGCGCCCGAAAGTGTGCCGGCGCGCGGCTGGGTGCGGCACTGGAAATGAGGCCGCTCCCCCGCCGGACGGTCGGGGGCGGACGTGGCTCCGGGAGCGCTCCAATGAAACCGACCCAATTCACCCTCCCCTGGGCAGTCATCGCCGCCGCCCTGTTCCCGGCCGTCGCACCGGCCTTCAACCCGCCGGTCGATACGGCCGGGCCGCTGCGCGTGCGGGTCGAGGGCCCGGATGAGGTCACCCGCGCCGACACGCCTCTGAAGGTCCGCGTTACCGCCGACAACCGGGGTGATCGAAAGATTGATGGGACCGTCCGGCTCGGCCTGATCGACGGCTGGAAGTCGGAACCGGCCGGGGACGTGCCTCTGGCGGTCGAGCCGAATGCGACGGCGAAGATCACATTCCGAGTCCTTCCGGCCGGGGACAGCGTCTCCGGCCACTACCCGATCCACGCCTTCGCCCAGTTCCGGTTCGACGGCCAGACGATGACGGCCCACCCCATCCTCATCGTGCCGACGAAGTTCCCCGGCACACCTTCGCCGGCCGCACCCCCCTGGAGGCCGTTCGAGCTGGCGGAGGACAGCTCGCTGGCCCTGTGGCAGCTCCCCGTCTCCCGCGCGGTCATCGCGGTCTTCGGCGCAAAGCCGCGCCCGATGCCGGTCGGCTGGCAGGGCTCCGACGGGCGGACCGGGGCGACCCTGCGGGGCGAGCAGGTGGTGCTCGCCGGGCAGGGCCGCAGTGCCCTGGGGCTTCACCCGCCCTGGCGCGAGGGCCGCGTGGGGACGATCGCCGTCGAGTTCCCCCTGGCCTTGCCCCGGGCGAAGCCGCTTCGGCTCGCCTTCGCCAACGGCCTGGCGCCCGACGGGCACGGCGACGGCGTGACTTTCCGCGTCCGCGTCCTCCCCTGGGAGGCGCCGGACGGCGAGCTGGGCCAGGTCGTCTACGAGCGCCACACCGACGCCAAGACCTGGCAGGCCGCCGAGGCCGACCTGAGCGCGTTCGCGGGCCGGAAGGTCCGCCTGCAGCTGGAATCGCACCCGGGGCCGAAGAACGACACCGGCTGGGACCACTCCTACTGGGCCGAGCCGACGCTGGTCGCCGGCCGGCCCGCCGGGCCGCCGCCGTGCCCGCCCCGCGACGACTCAAGGTCGCGCCTGCTCGGCCGGCTCGCGCGCGGCAAGAAGACCTACGAGGTCCGCCTCTGGCCGGGTCGCCGCGGGCTGCTCGACGCCGTGGTCGGCTTCGACGACGGCTCGCGGCGCCTCTTTTTCCGCGGCTTCGAGGTGCGGGTGCCCGACGGCCGACTCGACGACCCCCGCTCGCCCGTCGTCCTGCTCGGCACACGGGAAGAGCCGTGCGCCGGTGGCCGCCAGGTCCGCCATCAGTTCCGGGGACCTGGCGGCACGTTCGACCTCGTGGCTCGCCTGTGGGTTGAACATGAAGTGCTGCGGGCGACCTTCCGGCTGGAGAACGCGCCGCCGCCGGAGCCGTGGCGGGTCGTGTACCTGCAAGACGTGGCCGCGGGGCCGTGGAGCGAGGCGGCCGAGCGGGTCTACGCCGGCGCGGGCAACGTGCTCCGCAAACCGGGGGCGTTCCGGCTGAACTTCGACGGTCACCGCCTGTCCACGTCGTTCGTCGGCCTCGACTTCGCCGGCGGCGGGTCGCTGGTCCAGGGCGTTGACGTGCCGCCCGAACTGCTCGACGTCCGCCCGGCCGAGCGGCACTACTCGCTGCACGCCCCGCACACCACCGCCTGGACCTTCATCCCCGCCGAGAACGTCTGGGACGGCGCCCGGCGCTGGCACGACGTCAACGGCCTGAAGGCCGCCGACGGCGTCCCGCGGCTGGCGGGCCGCTTCGTCTTCGACCTCTGGGGTGGCCGCTACGCCGAGTCCGCCGAGTTGCTCCGCCGGGCCTTCCGCTACGGCCTGACCGACTCCCTGGTCGTCTGGCACGACTGGCAGCGCTGGGGCTACGACTACCGCCTGCCGGAGATTTTTCCGCCCAACGCGCGGCTCGGCACGCCGGAGGAGATGCGCGACCTCGTCCGCACATGCACCCGGGCCGGGGCGCTTTTCGCCCCGCACGACAACTACATCGACTTCTACCCCGACGCCGCCGGCTTCTCCTACCGCAATGAGATCGCGTTCGGGGCGCGGGGCGAGCCGGTGCGGGCCTGGTACAACGAGGGGCGCGCCGCCCAGTCCTACCGCTTCCGCGCCGACCGGGTCGAGCCCTACCTGAAGGAGAATGTGGAAAAGGTTCGCGCGGGCCTGGCGCCGACGGCCTACTTCATCGACGTCTGGTCGAGCATCGCGCCCTACGACTACTGGACCGCCGACGGCCGCTTCTTCGACCGCGTCCGGACCCGCGACACCTGGGGCCGCCACTTCGCCTGGATTTCCGCCGCGCTGGGCCCTGGGGCGCCGCAGATCTCCGAGAGCGGCCACGATCAGCTCATCGGCCGGCTCGACGGCGCCCAGGCGAACCACCTCCGCGTCGGCAAGCCGCTGCCCGGCCGCCACAGCGGGTGTACCTGGGACGTCCCGTGTGAGGACGCCGAGCGGACGCCGTGGCTCGACGCCGCCCACCACGACCGCTTCGTCCTGCACGGGGCCGGCTACCCCGGCCGCTACGAGGGCGGGCTGGAGCCGTCGCGGCACGGCCTCTTCAGCGACGACTACGTGGCCACCGAGGTGCTGACCGGCCACCCGGCGATGGTCTCGCGCCCCTTCGGCCGCGACGTGGTCCGCAAGTACTGGCTGCTGCACGACCTGATGCGCGCCCTGGCGCTGAGGCGGATCGAGGCGGTCGAGTACGCCGGCGGCGACCTGCACCGGCAGCACGTCGTCTGGGGGGGAGGCGGCCAGGTCTGGGTCAACCGCGGGGCGAGCGACTGGGAAGTCGAGGGCATGACCCTCCCCGAGTACGGCTTCTATGCTCGGGTGCCGACGGACGAGGGCCCCGTCGAGGCGTGGGTCGCGCGGCGCGGCGGCCGGGTGGTGGAGACGGTCCGCTCACGGGGGGGGCTGTACGTCAACGGCCGGGGGCCCGACGCGACGGACTTCGGGGCGGTCCTCACCGGCGGCGGCTGCCGGCTGAGTCGTGAGGGCGCGGCCGTGCTCGTCACCCCATTGCCGGCCGACCGCCCGGCGCCGTTCGAGGCCCGCATCTGCTGGCCGAAGCTCCCCTGGCAGCTCCCCGAGCCGACCCACGTCGAGTGCCTGGCCGAGGACGGCCGGATGCTGGCGCGAGAGCCGCTCCGCCGCGAGGGCGGGCTGCTGGTCGTCACCGGCGACGAGAAGACGTTCTGCTGCCGCCTGCTGAAGCCCTGATCGGTGACGGTCGAGCTGCGCCCCCGTGACTTCGCCCGACAGGAGACTCACCATGAGACGCGCCTCCGTGTTGACCGTGCTGGCCCTGCTGGTCGGGCCGGCGGCGCTAGATCCCTCGGTCAGAGCCGCCCCACCCTCGGACGCGGAGTTACTCGCGGGGGCCGACGCCCGGCCCAGTAGGTTAGCCGCCGACCTCCTTCACCTGCCGGACAAGCCGGCAGGGGTCGAACAACAGGGCGCTTGAATCCGCATTAAGAGCACCTAACTAAACCCCGAGTTGGCAATGCGCCAGCAGATGAGGGCAGCAGCGAGTTTGAGGAAGGAGTAATAGAT
>Ga0310039_10001844_pt1 | contig 14700 bp, 10 predicted proteins | sample Sb_taG_4_FD_200460 | JGI IMG/M metagenome (GOLD analysis project Ga0310039, IMG submission 200460) | Peat soil microbial communities from Weissenstadt, Germany - Sb_50d_6_BS metaG (v2) (version 2) | ecosystem: Environmental > Terrestrial > Soil > Wetlands > Peat | place: Germany: Weissenstadt... | reverse complement strand
GAGGAGCGCTTCAGCGCTCCGAAAATGCGTCGTCTATAACGACGCGCTTTAGCGCTGGGCATTTCGGAGCTAACCCGGCGAGCATCTTCGCGTGGGAGGAGCTTTCGAATCCCATCCCAAATAACCTTACTCCCAATTCTCGTCTCAATTGCATCGTCAGCGCAGTGCTACAATTCGCCGTTTGGAGAATTAATGAACGAAACCGACGCCAAAAAATTCCTGCGCGATGTGCGCGCCGGGAAAATCTCCCCCGAAGCAGCGCTCGATCATTTGCGGCGGCTGCCCTACGAAGATCTCGGCTTCGCGAAGATCGATCATCACCGCAGCTTGCGTCAGGGCTATCCCGAAGTGATTTTCGCGCGCGGCAAAACCGCAGCGCAGACCACAGCAATCGTCCGCGGCATGCTCCGCGCAAAAGCCTCGCACAACATCCTGATCACCCGCGCGAACAAGGAGACGTTCCGCGCCGTGCAGCGCCTGGCCCGCAACGCCGAATTTCACAAACTCTCAGGCGTGATTGCCATCCGTCGCGGAAAAGAAATTCATGGCAAGGGGCTAGTTCTCGTCGTGACGGCGGGAACCAGCGACATTCCCGTAGCAGAAGAAGCGCTGGTAACTGCCCAGATGATGGGCAACAGCGCCGAAGCAATCTACGACGTAGGCGTAGCAGGCCTGCACCGTCTAATGGAGCATCGCGGAAAACTAAGCGAAGCTCGCGTGATCATTTGCGTAGCAGGCATGGAAGGAGCACTGCCCAGCGTGGTAGCCGGCATGGTAGCCGTCCCGGTAGTAGCCGTCCCAACAAGCATAGGCTACGGCGCCAGCTTCGGCGGAGTAGCCGCGCTCTTAGCGATGCTAAACAGCTGCGCCTCAAACGTAAGCGTAGTGAATATCGACAACGGCTTCGGCGCCGCCTGCGTAGCCACAGTAATCAATCGCCTGTAGGGACCGGGGTTCATCACCGGCCCGGTTTGGCCGTCGGTTTTTCGGTTCCGCCTCCGCCTCTGCAACGGAAGAGAACGCCCGCTATGGCGCTAACCCCACTTTGGCCTTCAATTTGGCAAACCGGGGATCCGATCGAAGATTGTCCATCTTGGCGTCCACACCGATGACCGCCACGTACCAGGAGCGCGCGCCAAATGCCTTGTCGAGCGCCGCAAACGCGTGATCTCTGTCCCCCATCCCGGCATAAATGATCGCGTAAAAATACGGCTCGACCCACTGCTTCTTGGACAGCTTGTCGAGCTCCGCGAGCATCTGCTCCGCCGTTTTGCGATCGCCCTTCAGCGCGCTGGCCCAGCCAAGCGAGCCAACAGCCTCGGCGAATTGCGGCTGCAGTTGCCGCGCCTTTTCTATCGATTGAATCGCCAAATCGTACTGCCCTTTCGCTCCGTAGCTCCATCCCAAGGCGTCCGCAGCAACCGGCACGATTCCGTGGCCTGGAAACTGATCGATGGTCGCATTGATTTGCCTGATGGCATCGTCGTAGCGATGCGTGTAGAAGTAAGTCTGCCCAAGCACGTAATGAAGTTCGGCGGAGGCCGGGTCAAGCTTCAGGCTTTCCAGGTTTTGCGCAACGGCTTCATCGGGCCGATTCAAATCTGCCAGGCACCAGCCATAGAGGGCGTGAACTTCGGCGTCGTTGGGATCCAATTGCAGCGCGCGTTGAAATTCTTGCATCGCCTGAATTTGATTGTAGTTGTAGAAATGGTCGGTATAGGCTAGCCAGCCTTCGGCTTCACCGAGTGTGGGATCGAGTTCGAGGGCCTTCTTCGCTGCTGCTTCGGCTTCCGGCATAACTTCGGCGGGAGGGAAGTACCAGTCTTCGGCGATGCCGTAATTGTAGGTGATGCCTGCGTAGGCCAGCGCGTAATTCGGATCGAGCGCGACCGCTTGGCGCAGGTAGCTCAAGCCCTGGGCCAGGGCGTCGGGACTGAATTGGTGCGTGAAGTACATTCCCTTCAGATACGCGTCGTAGGCCTCGGTGTTTTGGGTGGAATGGGCGAGGAGCCGGCCCTGCTGATCGCCGCTAAGGCGAAAGCGGATGGCATGCACAATCTCCTGGGAGATGTTGTCTTCCAGAGAAAGTATGTTGGCAGCTTTTTCGCGGTAATGGCCGCCCTACAGTTCCGAATCGTCGCTGGTATCGACAAGGTTGGTGCTGACTTCGAGCGTGTCGCCGATTTTCGCGACGCTGCCTTCGAGGACGCTCGAAACGCCGAGCTCTCGCCCCACCTGGCGCGGATCTACGTGCCGCCCTTTGTAGTTGTAAACGGAATCGAACGCCATCACGTGCAACGCCTGAACCTGCGAGAGATTTCCCGTCAATGTTTCGGCGATCCCGTCGCTCAGGTATTCGATGCTGGGATCGCCGCTGGAATTAACGAACGGAAGGACGGCGATCGAGCGGATTTCGCGGCGGTTGGCGCTGCCGCCGAACTTGCTCCGAAGTCCGGCAACGTCGAGAGCGTAGAGAAGGCCAAGAACTACGACGATCGCCGCGGCCACGGCGGCGGGGAGAGCCCAGCGGTGGCGCGTTTGGGGAACTCGTGAGATCGACTGCGCGGAGCGGACGGAATCGAACTCGCGCTTCATGCGCTTGAGATCAGCGGCCAATTCGCCAGCGGTCTGGTAGCGCAGGTCACGATCTTTTTCGAGAGCCTTGGCAACAATGCGATCGAGCTCCGGCGATGTGCCGGGCTTTTTCGTCGAAGCCGGAGGAGGTTCGAAGTGCAGCACGGCGTCGAAAACCAGTGCGGCAGTGGCGCCGTCGAACGGCCTTCGTCCCACGGCCATTTCGTAGATCACGGCGCCCAGCGAAAAGACGTCCGAGCGCCCGTCGAGCTCTTCGCCGCGCGCCTGCTCGGGCGACATATAGGCTATGGTTCCCATCGTCGTCCCCGGGCTGGTGAGCAACGCGTCCTCGGCGCGCTCGGCGGTCAAACCGGAGACGGTCACGGCTTCGTGCGCGCCCATACTGGGACCCATTTTGGCGAGACCGAAATCCAGAATCTTCGCGATGCCCGTGGACGTGAGGAAAATGTTGGCGGGCTTGATGTCGCGGTGCGTAATCCCTTTCGCGTGTGCGGCACCGAGGGCCGAGGCGATTTGGGTGCTGATGTCGAGGAGCTTTTCCGGTTCCACCGCGCCGCGCTCGAGCCGCTGCTTGAGCGTTTGCCCTTCGAGACATTCCATGGCGATGAACAGCACGCCCTGATCCTCTTCGATGTCGTAAATCGTGCAGATGTTCGGATGGTTCAGCGCCGAGGCGGCCCGCGCCTCCCGCCGGAAACGCTCCAGCGCGACGGGGTCGCGCGCGAGATCTTCGGGAAGGAACTTGAGCGCCACGGGCCTGCCGAGCTTCTGATCTTCGGCCTTGTAAACCACTCCCATGCCACCGCCGCCGAGTTTTTCCAGGATGGAGTAGTGCAGGATGGATTTGCTGATCATCGCTGAACGTAGCGCGGCGTCATGTTAGGTCTGCGGTGAACGCAAGTCAAACGTGGCACTCAAGACCCACAGATGCCTGGATCGGCCTAAGAGTGCCGGACCTCGCGGTTTTGAATAGTGTGGAAAACATCAGCGAATTATATCCAGGTTACGACTTCTTGCGCTGAGCAACGTGGATGAGTACGTCGTGCCGCAAAGGCCGTGAAATCGATATGGCTTCGCCCGCAGGGACATCTCTTGCAGCGTTCTTACACAAGTTCTGAGGACCGTCACCTACGAAAGCGCGGACGAAATTGCTGAGGCTAGTTCGGCTTCCTCATCGGGCGACACGGTGCGGAGATCTAGGATCAGACGATCGCGCTCGACGCGCGCGATTACGGGCGCTTCAAGTTGCGGCTCGCGCAGCCGGGTCTCTGTTTCCGCGGCGGAATGACGCCGGCTCGTGATGGCGATCAAAAATGTCGGCAGCGATTGATCGGGCGTCGATCCTCCTCCAATGACGGAATTCCCCTTGATGATTTCCGCCGCAGCATCCGCGGGCAACTCCGGGCGCAGGCGCTCCACGAATGATTGCGCGCGTTGCGCGATTTCTGCCGCCGGCATGCGGATCATGCGCAGGGCGGGGATTTCGTCCAACGCGCCGCGCTGATATGCGCGCAGCGTAGCCTCAAGCGCCGCGATCGTTAGTTTGTCCACGCGCAGCGCCCGAAATAGCGGATTGCGCCTTACTCGCTCGATCAGCTCCTTTTTTCCTGCGATAATTCCCGCCTGCGGCCCGCCCAGCAGCTTGTCTCCGCTGAAAGTGATGATGCCTGCGCCTGCAATAAAACTCTCGCGCGCAACAGGCTCATTGACGCCGCTCGCTGCCAGATCGGCCAGGCAGCCGGAACCGAGATCTTCGCAAACGGGAATCTTGCGCTTCTTTCCCAGGGCTACCAATTCTTCCAGCGACGGCCGCGCCGTAAAGCCGGTGATGCGGAAATTCGACGGATGGACCCGCAACAGCAGCCGCGTGTTCTTGTTGATCGCGCGCTCGTAGTCGCCGATGCGCGTGCGATTCGTCGTGCCCACTTCGCGCAGCACCGCTCCACTTTCAGCCAGTATGTCGGGAATGCGAAACCCGTCGCCGATTTCGATCAGTTCGCCGCGCGAGACGACGACTTCCGCGTTTTTCGCGAATGTGTTCAGCACCAGAAAAATCGCTGCGGCATTGTTGTTCACCACGATGGCAGCCTGCGCGCCCACGATCTCGGCGAGAAGATGCGCGGTATGCACGTCACGCCTTCCGCGTTTGCCGCTGCCGAGGTCGTACTCGAGATTGGTGTAATGACCGCTGGTGGCGGCGATGTGCTGAATCGCGGCGTTGGAGAGTGGAGCGCGGCCGAGATTTGTGTGGAGAACGACGCCAGTCGCATTGATGACCGGGCGCAGCGATGGCGTCAGCGCGAGCGTGACGGCGGCTTGGATTTCATCTTCCAGCGCGGCGGGGCGCGCGGCTTCGAGTCCTTGCGCGAGAGCGGTGCGCAGTTCCGCGAGCTGCTTGCGGATGGTCGATGTCACCAACGCGCGGCCGGCCCTTGCGATCAGTGCTGCGATTTTCGGACGCGTAAGAAGTTCGTCCACCGAAGGAATCTGGCGCAGCGCGGCGCGATCCGGCGTTCTGGATTTCGTAGCCATCGCGCCGGTATTGGAACACAGCGGAGATGAGTGGTGCAATTCAGACCGGCGCGTGGAAGGCCAGGGATTCGTAGCGCCGGTTCATCCTGAGCGTAAGCGAAGGGCAGCTCGCCCTTCGAGGCTCAGGGTAAACCGGCGTTTTCGTGTCGCGTTGGCGCCGCGAAAATCCTCCGGCCAGCGGCGGCGTTGCGGATTGCGGCACCGCCCGCGTCTGAGCCGTTGATTCTGCGGCTCTGCGACTTTACGCTCGAAGTGCGGACTCTTATGGCTCTGCCTGCCCACAACGCAGTTGACGACGATCTGGCACAGATCGAGAAGGACATCCGCCAGCTCAAGATTGAGTACGAGATGTATTTCGCCGGAGGGCGCAAGCGGCCGCCGGCGGACACGCAGTGGCGCGTCGATACGCTGATCAAACGCTATAACGACCGCAGCGCGGAGATGAATTCGGGCCAGCGCTTTCATTTGACCAACCTGACTTCCACGTACGCGAAGTATCAGGAGATGTGGCGCAAAAAACTGGCCGCGAAAGAAACCGGCGCGACGCAGCGGCATTACGGCTCGGCGGCGCGTGCCATTGAGGCCGAGCGCGCACGCGTGCAAGCCGAAGCCCAAAAGTTGATGAAGGAAAGACACGCTCGCCGCAATCCGCGCGTCGAGCCGGAGCCGGAAATCGAGATTGACGCGGTGACTGTTGCGCCGCCGGACGCTGCCATCGAGGCACGCGCCGCCGAATTGCGCGCGCAGCGCCGCGCCATGAATCTGACCGATCCGGTGCGCGAGGTCGGCAAGGTCCGCGAGCTGTACGACGTGCTCGTCGAGACGCGCATTCGCAACGGCGAAGGCACAAACAATCCAAGTCTCGCCGATTTCGAAAGATTCGTGAAAAAGAAGACCGAAGAGCTACAGAAGAAGGGCGGCCGCGAAGTCGAATATTCCGTAGGCATCGAGAACGGCAAAGTAAAATTGAAAGCCCGCGTGAAGTAAGTACCGCCGGCGGTCCTCCTAGCGGTCCTCTTGCAGTTTTCTTGAATCGCTTTAGACTAACCTGCTTTGCTAATCGCGTAGAATTCTCGATGGGAGGCATTCTTGCTGATAGAGCGTGCGCTGCTCAGCGTGTTTGACAAAACCGGCTTGCTGGAATTCGCGCGCCGGCTGGCAGCGGCGAAAATCGAAATCGTCTCCACGGGCGGCACCGCGCGTCTGCTGCGCGACTCGGGCGTGCCGGTGCGCGACGTCGCCGAGCTCACGGGCTGGCCCGAAATGCTCGGCGGGCGCGTGAAGACGCTGCACCCAAAAGTTCATGGCGGGATCCTGTTTCAGCGCGGCAAGGAAGGCGATCGCAAAGAAGCCGCCGCACAGGGAATCGTGCCCATCGATCTGGTGGTAGTGAATCTCTATCCATTTTCCGCAACGGCGCGCAAGCCTGGCGTCACAGCTGAGGAACTGATCGAGAACATCGATATCGGCGGCCCCGCAATGGTGCGTTCCGCAGCGAAAAATTTCGAAAGCGTAGCAGTAGTCACCGATCCCGCCGATTACGACGCGATCGCGAAGGAGATCGAAGCAACGCGCGGCGTGAGTCTCGCAACGCGCCTCTCGCTAGCGCGGAACGCTTACGCGCGCACAGCCCGCTACGATGGCGAAATCGCCACCGAACTAGAACGGCTCGCAGCAAACGGACACGTGACAATGAAAGACGCGCCCAACTTGCCGCAGCGATTACACCTAGCTCTCGAGCGGCGGCAAACCATGCGTTACGGCGAAAATCCGCACCAATCCGCCGCGCTTTACGTTCCAGCAGGGCGCGAAGCAACCGGGCTAGCGGGTGCCAAGCAGCTTCAAGGCAAAGAACTCTCCTACAACAATCTCGTCGATCTCGATGCCGCCTGGGCGTTAGTGAAGGAATTCGCGGCACCCGCAGTAGCAATCATCAAGCACAACAATCCCTGCGGCGCAGCCGAGCAGGAAAAATTGCTCGATGCCTATTTGAAAGCGCTCGCCTGCGATCCCGTCTCAGCGTTCGGCGGCGTCCTGGCGTTCAATCACAAACTCGATGCCGCCACGGCCGAGGAAGTAGCGAAGCTATTCGTAGAATGCATCGTAGCCCCAGGATACGAGCCCGCCGCCCTCGAAAAATTCGCCGCCAAAAAAAATGCCCGCCTGCTAGAAATCGCCAGCCAATACGACGCACCCGAACTGGAATTAAAGCGCATCTCCGGCGGCGTCCTGGTGCAAGACGCCGACCGCCACGAACTGAACGCAAGCCAATTGAAAAGCGTCGGCGAACGCGCCCCGACGCCGGAGGAATCGCGCGCGCTTCTATTCGCCTGGAAAGTTTGCAAGCACGTGAAATCGAACGCCATCGTCTTCGCCCGCGAGGGCGAAACCATCGGCATCGGCGCAGGCCAAATGAGCCGCGTAGATTCGGTGAAAATCGCCGTGATGAAGGCACAATCGCCGCTCCAGGGCACGGTAGTAGCCTCCGACGCATTCTTCCCATTCCCCGATGGCGTAGAAGAAGCCGGCAAAGCCGGCGCCACCGCAGTAATTCAACCGGGCGGCTCAGTCCGCGACCCCGACGTAATCGCCGCAGCAAACAAACTAGGAATGGCCATGCTCTTCACAGGCGTCCGCCATTTCCGGCATTAAGTAGCGCCGGCGTCCCGCCGGCATCTTACGAGCTAGCCAAAGATTAAGAGTACTCAGAAGCGCGGCGCGATGATTTCCGCCGAGGAGTCCGCGGTCGATTCATAAACGACTTAAATTAATGGTCCTCGGATGCCCTCAGAAACGCCGGCGCTACCTAAGGCACTGAGCCTCAGCAAGTTCCGCGCCCGATTGCCCAATAGTCGAAATTTGTCCCACGATTTCCCCGCGCCTTGCGTCCAAATATATGTCCACCAGTTTCTTTGCAGCGCCCGGCGAAAATCCATCAAACCGGGCACCTAAATGGATGGCCCGCGCATCTTTCAAATGACGGCCTGAGTCTCGCGGTAAGCGAGTGTCTGAATCTCGCGGCAGGCGAGTGACTTAAAAGTACGATGATGGCGGAATCTTTTGACGCCCGCGCGAGGGTAAACGATAATGAACGTTTCCGGTACACCGATGAAGACAATCCGTATAAGCGTGACCCTCGCGGGGCTGGCGCTGCTGGCCGGGAATTCCTTCGCGCAGACTTCGCCGCCCGCGCCCGCCGCTCCATCCGGTAGCCCCGCCGAGCAAACTTCCAAGCAGGCTTCCCCGCAAGCCACCGGCGCCACGCAGCAATCCGACGCGAACCGCACCGCGGATGCCTACTACAATTTCGCCCTGGGCCACGCCGCCGAGGACGAATACGAAATCACCGGCCGCAACGAATCCGCGAATCGCGCAGTGGAATATTACAAAAAGGCCCTCGAGCTCGATCCCGGCTCGTCGGTGATCATCGAACGCCTGGCAGAAACCTACGCGAAATCGCAGCGCACTCCCGAAGCCATCGCCGAAGCGCAACAGGCCATCAAAGCCGATCCCGATAATCCCGGGCCGCATCGCCTCCTCGCGCGTATCTACGTCCGCAATCTGAGCGAAGTAAATGCCGGCTCGGCCCAGCGCGACACAATCGACAAAGCCATCGAGCAATTCAAAGAAATCCTGCGCCTAGATCCCAAAGACGGCCAATCCGCTCTCTGGCTCGCCCGCCTCTACCGCTTCGAGAACGAGCACGACAAAGCCGAAGACACGCTGAAAACAATTCTAAGCCGCGATCCGCAAAACGAAGGCGCCCTCGAGCAAATGAGCCAGCTCCTCATGGATGAAGGCCGCGCCCCGGAAGCCATCGAACTGCTCACCAAGGCCGCATCAATGTCGACTTCGCCGACGCTCTTCGATCTCCTCGGCGACGCCTACTCGCAGTCGCATGAATACGGCAAGGCCGAAGAAGCCTACAAAAAAGCCGTCGATGGCGATCCGGACGAGGTCACGCATCGCAAAGAGCTCGCGCAAACTCTGCTCACCGAGGAAAAGTTTCCAGAGGCACTCGAGGAATTCAAGCGCCTCGCGATTATCGAGCCTGAATCGCCCGAAAACTATTTGCGCCTCTCGCAGATTTACCGTCACATGAACCGCTTCGAAGAAGCCGAAGACAGCATCGTCAAAGCCAAGCAACTCGGCCCCGGAAATCTCGAGATCGTTTACAACGAAGCGCTGGTTTACGACGCGCAGGGCCGCTTCGACGATGCCGCGCACGTTCTGGCCGATGCCATAGCCGGAGTGCGCGCCTCCACCGATTCGAACGGCAATCCCAGCGCCCTGGCGATTCTCTACGAGGAATTGGGCCGCATTTATCGCGAGAAGAAAGATTTCACCTCCGCGGAGCGCTCCTACGAGGAACTCTCCAAGCTCGGCCCCGAATCCGCCAAGCGCGCCCAGATGCTGCTGATCGATACCTATCGCGAAAGCCACGAAATCGATCGCGCCCTCAACGAAACTCAGAAAGCCATGAAGGATGCCCCGAAAGACCGCGGCCTCACCGTCACGTACGCGATCTTGCTCGGCGAGAAGGGCCAGGGCGAAGAGGCTGACAAAGTTCTGCGCGCGCTGCTCAAGGGCGGCGATGACGATGAAGAAGTCTATCTCGATCTCGCGCAAGTCCAAGAGCGCGGCCGCCGTTATGGCGATGCCGAAAAATCCGCGATGAAGGCCCAGGAACTCGCCAGCGAGCCGCCCGAGAAGGAAACCGCGGCGTTCATGCTCGGCGCCATTTACGAGCGCCAGAAAAAATTCGATCTGGCCGAAGCGCAATTCAAAAAGGCGCTGGAGATCGATCCGAGAAACGCCGCAGCGCTGAATTATTACGGCTACATGCTGGCGGATCGCGGCGTCCGCCTCGATGAAGCCACTTCGCTGATTCGCAAGGCGCTCGAGCTCGAGCCCGCCAATGGCGCGTATCTCGATAGCCTCGGCTGGGCCTATTACAAGCAGAACAAGCTGGCGGAAGCCGAAGAATTCCTGAGCAAGGCCGTGGACCGCGACGCCGAGGACCCCACAATTCTCGGACATCTAGGCGATGTCTATGCGAAGATGGGCCGGATGCAGCGGGCCGAAGCGCTTTGGGAAAAGGCGCTCACGGAATGGCAGAAGGCTTTGCCGGCCGATTATGAAGCCGACAAAGTAAGCGAGCTCGACCAGAGATTGAAAGACGCCAAGAAGCGCGTAGCGCAAAAGCCCGCACCGGATAATTCGCAACCGCAATAAACGATTCCGCATGAAAAATTCAGTGCGCCTCCCGGCGTTTGCCAAAGTGAATCTCTGCCTGCATGTCCTGGGGCGGCGCCCGGACGGCTATCACGAACTGCGCACGCTGTTTCAATCCATCACCCTACACGACGTTCTCGAACTGACGAACCTGCGCGGCCGCGTCGTTACGCTTGAAACTGACGATCCTGCTCTTCCCACCGGTCGCGAAAATCTCGTGCATCGCGCGATTGAAGCGATGCGCCGCGAGTTGAGTTTCCGCGGCGGAATTCACGCGCGCCTCTCGAAGCAAATTCCGGTAGCCCGCGGCCTCGGCGGCGGCTCGAGCGACGCGGCCGCGGCGATCATCGGAATGCTGCGCCTCACCGGGCGCAAGCTGCCTCTCGCCCGCGCCATGGAAATCGGCGCGTCGTTGGGTGCCGATGTGCCGTTCTTTCTCTTCGGTGGACGCGCGCTAGGAGTCAGCCGCGGCGACGAACTCTATCCGCTGCCCGATGGCCCGAAATATTCCGTCGTAGTTGTCTCGCCGAACGGCATCGCCGTCAGCACCCGCGACGCCTATCGCTGGGTTTCTTCGGAATTGACAAAGCACGATTCGCCTCGTAAAATCTCTAGTTTCTGCGCTCTATGTTGGAGCCGGCAGGAAGCCTCCCTATCGAATGACTTCGAAAGGCCGGTTTTCCGCCGCCACCCGCGCCTCGCAGCAATCAAGCGCGAGTTGCTTCAACAAGGAGCAACAGAGGCCGCGCTGGCCGGTAGCGGATCGGCGGTGTTCGGATTATTCCGGAGCCCAGCGCAGGCGCGCCGAGCCGCATTTGGTTTCCCGGAAGACCAGGTCTTCGTAGTCGAGACCATTGCAAGGCAAGATTACGCCCGGATCATGCGCCCAAGGTTTGTGTAGCGCCGGTTTACCCTGAGCTGCGAAGGGCGTCCCTGCCGGCATCTTACGACCTCGCGCGCAGCCAAGGGCAGCAATCGTCCGCGGCGCGCGGTTAAAGTAGCGCCGGCGTCCCGCCGGCATCTTACGACCGCGAAAGCCAGCAGGGGCAGCAATCGTCCGCGGCGCGGTTCAAGTAGCGCCGGCATCTTACGACCGCGAGAGCCGGCAGGGGGCAGCGAACGTGCGCGGCGCGAGGACTTCAATTGTTAGTGTTTTATTTCCGAAGGTGACTTCTCTTGATTGACGAGAAATTCAAAATCTTCTGCGGCAGCGCCAACCCGCCTCTAGCCCAGGCCATCTGCCGCTATCTAGGCGTAAAGCTCGGCAAAACCGAGCACGGCCGCTTCAGCGACGGTGAAACACGTTTCCAAATCCTCGAAAACGTCCGCGGCGCCGACGTCTTCGTAGTGCAACCGTGCTCGCAACCGGTAGATTTCCACCTGATGCAGCTTCTACTCATGATCGACGCCTTCAAGCGCGCCTCAGCCTGGCGTATCACAGCGGTAATTCCGTATTACGCCTACGCCCGCCAGGACCGCAAAGACAAGCCGCGCGTAGCCATTTCCGCGAAGCTCGTAGCCGATTTGCTAGAGACCGCGGGCGCCAGCCGCGCCCTCACTCTCGATTTGCACGCCCCGCAAATCCAGGGCTACTTCAACGTGCCGGTGGATCACCTATTCGCAGCCCCGGTTCTGGTGGAGTATTTCAAGAAAAAAGAATACGGACCGCTCACTGTGGTTTCGCCCGACGCAGGCGGCGTCGAGCGCGCCCGTTACTTCGCGAAAAAAATGGACGCGCCTCTGGCCATCGTCGATAAGCGCCGCATCGACATCAACGTCAGCGAAGTGATGCACCTGATCGGCGACGTCGCAGGCCGCCCCGCGCTGATCATCGATGACATCATCGACACCGCCGGAACGCTCGTGAAAACAGCCGAAGCCCTGATTGAAAACGGCGCGACGAAAGTAATCGCCGGCTGCACGCACCCGATTCTTTCGGGCCCGGCCGTCGAACGCCTGACGCAATCGGTGATCGAGGAAGTGGTGGTCACGGACTCGGTGCCGCTTACAGCCGAGGCCAAGAAGCTTTCGAAGATTACGGTTCTCAGCGTGGCGGAACTGCTCGCCCGCGGCATTCGCAATATTCACGAAGAGACTTCGATCAGCGAACTCTTTATCTAGGTCACGAAGGAAGGTCGTATGCAGACATTAGTCTTGGAAGGCACAGATCGCGAGTTGCGCGGCAAGGGACCCGCGCGCCGCACGCGGCTCACCGGCATGGTTCCCGCCGTTCTCTATGGTGGCAAGGGCAAATCGATATCGCTCGCCGTGAACGCCAAGCAGGTCGCCAAAATCCTGCGCTCAGAATCCGGCCACAACTCCATTTTCACCATTCAGCTTTCCGGTGGAAAAGAAGAGCAGGCCATGGTGAAGGATTGGCAGGTCGATCCCGTCACCGGCGCTCTGCTTCACGTGGATCTCTTCCGCGTAGCCATGGACGTGCGCATGCGCGTGAAAGTGCCCGTGCATCCGGTCGGCGAAGCGCAGGGCGTCAAGATGCAGGGCGGAATTTTCGAAATCGTCACCCGCGAAATCGAAATCGAATGTCTGCCCACGGATATTCCCGAAGAATTCAAAGTGGATGTCTCCGAGTTGCTAATCGGCAAGCAGATTCGCGCTTCGGATGTCCCGCTCGATCCGGCAAAGCTCAAGCTGCTAACCGATCCGCAGCGCGTCCTCTTCCACGTCGTAACGCTAAAGGCCGAAGTGGAAGCCACGCCGGAAGCCGCCGCGGCAGCCACCGAAGTAGCCCCGGCCGAGCCCGAGGTCATCAAGAAGGGCAAGAAGGAAGTCGAAGAAGGCGAAGAGGGCGCACCCGAAGCCAAGGCCGAAAAGCCCGAGAAGCCCGAAAAGAAGGGCAAAGAAAAGTAGGGCAAAGAAGAGTGGGGGCCGGGGTTCACCACCGGCCCGGTGTGGCATTAGGTTTCACAGTTTTAGTTTCTGCTCGGGTTTTGCCCGTAGGTTTTGTCTTTAGGTTTTGCTTTGTCGGGTGCCCCATCCTTCGCGCCTTCTGCGAAGGGTGGGGGTTTTCGGCCCCGCTTTTGCTTTTAGTTTTCGGTTTTGCTTTTAGTCTTGCTTTGTCGGGTGGCCCATCCTTCGCGCTTTCTGCGAAGGGTGAGGGTTTTCGGCCCCTCTTTTGCCTTTGTGTTCGGCATTCGGGCTTAGTGCGAAAAGGCAGAAGTTTTGTCAGGGCACGACTTTAGTCGTGCCGAAAGCCCAACAACATCTCCGCGGCTTTAGCCGCTGAGGTTTTGTTTTCCATAACTGCACCGGCAAGGTGCGCTGATGAAACTGATCGTCGGCCTCGGCAATCCGGGCGCGGAATACGAATCGACGCCGCACAACCTGGGTTTCCTAGCGGCGGACACGCTGGCAGCGCGCAACGGAATTCGCTTAACTCGCCCCGAAGCGAAATCATTCCTCGGGCGCGGCGAAATCGCGGGCCAGGAAGTGGTCATCGCCAAGCCGCAGACGATGATGAATCTCTCGGGCGTAGCAGTAAGGATGTTGCTCGAGCGCTTCGAATGCACGCCGGCCGATTTGATTTTGTTGAGCGATGAAGTGGCGTTGCCCTGGGGCATGATTCGCATCAACGAGCGCGGCAGCGCCGGCGGTCACAACGGCCTGAAGTCGATCGTGCAAGCCGCGGGCATGGAATTTATCCGCGTGCGCATGGGCGTGAAGCCCGAGCACCCGATCGGCGATCTAGCGGATTACGTTCTCTGCCCGATGAATCGCGGGCATCGCGAAATCGCGCGACAGATGGCCACGGACGCCGCAGAAGCAGTAGAAATAATTCTCGGCGATGGCCCGAGCAAAGCGATGGCGAAATTCAATCGCCGCGTAGAACCGGAACCCGGTGCAGAAGCCGGCGCCGATATCGATGCCTGAGAAGACGGTTTGTCAGGGCACGGCTTTAGCCGTGCCGAAAGCGACGCGAAAACTACTCGGCTTTAGCCGCTGAGGGTCAGTCGCTGTTCGAGCTTCACGCTTTTGAGAAGATGTAGAACCAAAGAAACCGAGGAACCATGGAAGACAGACTCTACGAAGTAATCTTCATCAGCCGCCCGGACACCCCGGAGGCCGACATCGACAAAATCATCGCCACTCTCCAGCACGCCGCTGAAGAAAAATCGGCCAAGCTCGAGAAGGTCGAAAAATGGGGCCGCAAGCGCATGGCCTACAAGGTTCACAAGCTGCGCGAGGGCTTCTACGTTTACATCTCCCTGCGCACCAATCACGGCGAGCTCATCAAGGAACTCGAGCGCCGCCTGAAAGTCGCCGATCCGGTGATCAAATATCTCACCATCCGCATCGACGAAGACATGAAGCGCCAGC